>Ga0302319_10004815_pt1 | contig 27520 bp, 24 predicted proteins | sample Bog_T0_2_FD_203319 | JGI IMG/M metagenome (GOLD analysis project Ga0302319, IMG submission 203319) | Peat permafrost microbial communities from Stordalen Mire near Abisko, Sweden - Bog_T0_2 | ecosystem: Environmental > Terrestrial > Soil > Wetlands > Peat | place: Sweden: Abisko, Stordalen Mire... | reverse complement strand
TCCCACCCTGGCTCTCGCCCTCCTCAGAAAAAAACTATGACTCAAAACCAAAAGCCCTGGGTCTCCGCCTGGGCTCAAACCACTACGCCCGCAACGACAACCCCAGCCGGCAACAGCGATCTTCGGCAAAAATGGCAGACTATGACCCCGGAACAGAAGGAAACCTTTCTGCATAACCATCCGAAGTTCGCCCAGCGGTTCACACAGAATCACCCGGAAGCGGCTCAGCGCCTGGCCACGACAAAGGAAGCCGGCGCGGGAATCAGCGACCCCGGCCATCCGCGAATCAACGAAGTGAATGGACGCGAAACCAACCAGCAGAACCGGATCGCCCAAGGCGAGAGCAGCGGCAAGCTGACGCCGCAGGAGCAAGCTCAATTGCAGAAGAGCGGCAACCGCATCCAGAAGCAGGAAGGCAACGACATTGCCAAACACGACGGCCATATTACCGCCGCGGAAAAGGCCCGGCTCAACCGTGAGGAAAACCGCAGGAGCCGGCAGATTTACAAAGACAAGCACCCCTCCTGAGCGGAAATATGGACGAGCCACGGCGCGTCCGGCTCCCATGGGCTCCAGAAGTCCGAATGCGCGCGGTCGCCTGTTTCGACGGGCGGCCGCGCTCGCGCGGGCGGACTGGGTGGAGTGAGGAATCTTCAGCGAGCACCTTTTGCGGAGCGTGGCAAAGGGCCAAAAGAGGCAAAAAAAGCGGCCAATAAAGGAAAGCGGGTTTGATTGTATACAGTGTAATGCAAGCGCCGCCACCAACCTCTTTTTCACCCGCAGGCGCCAACCTCGCGGAGACTGTGACCGCCCGTTTGCGGCGGGAAATCCTTTCGGGCGAGCTTCCGCCAGGGGCGCCGCTGGCTGAGATCCCGACGGCGGGGCGGCTGGGAGTCAGCCGGGTGCCGGTGCGGGAGGCGCTACTGGTGCTCGATCAGGAGGGCCTGCTGGAATTTGGGCCTCGTGGACGGGCTCGCGTCCGTTCGCTTTCGCCCGGGGATCACATGGAAATCTATCACGCGCGGCTTCCGCTGGAAAAAGCCGCCGCCCGATTGGCCGCGGAACGGCGGACGGAGGAAGATCTGACCGCGATGCGGGCAAATATCGCGACCCGGGAGGCGGGCACACTGGCGGAAGTCAGCTTGCTCGATCTCGATTTCCACGACCTAGTGTTTCGCGCGGCTCGATCTCCTTGGCTATTCCGGTTCTGGGGATTGTTGCGCGGTGAACTTACTCTCTGGCTGACGCGGCTGCACCGCGAAGAGCAGTCGATCACGCACCGCGTTCGCGAGAGCACCACCGATACCCACGAGGAATTCGTGGAGCTGTTGAGCGCCCAAAACGCGGTGGCGGCGGAGCGGCACATCGAAGCGCATATGCGTTACTGGCTGGAATGGATGCCCGTCGAGATAGAGAGCGGAGAGCGGAGAGCGGAGACCGGAAAGAGAGATGAAGCAGCCAACGTCGCTGGCCAATGAGCCTCGTGGAAAATGGCTGCAGCAGCGGACCTGCCCGCGGACACCTCCGCCTGCGAAGCAGAGCATCGCTCCCGAGTGCGTTCCGAAGGAGGACCTTCGGAACGAGGGAGTTGAAAAACTGGCACGCACTGGCGGCGGCGGTGATGGCGGGATTTTGCCTGGCTTGCGTGGGTGAGGCGGCGGACGCAGGGACTGCGCCCGCGAAGGACGCTGGCGGGAAGGCAGGCGTGGCGAATGTTCCGCCGGGAACGGGCCGGGATGCGGAGTTTTTCGAGAAGGAGATTCGCCCGATTTTGGCCGACAATTGCGCGAAGTGCCACGGCGACAGCAAACAGAAGGGCGGGCTGCGGCTGGATTCACGGGAAGCGCTCCTGCAAGGGGGCGACTCCGGGCCGGCGATCGTCCCGGGCGACGCGGAGAAAAGCCTGCTGATCGAGGCGATTCACCAGGTGGGCGACTTCTCCATGCCGCCGAAATCGAGATTATCCGATGCCGAGATCAACAGAGTCTCGGAATGGATTCAGCGCGGCGCGCCGTGGTCGGATTCACCCGCGACGACGGGCAAGGCCAGGGAAGGCCCGACGGCGCCCGGCTTGACCGAAACGCAGCGGAATTGGTGGGCCTTTCAGCCGGTGCGGCCGGTGGCGCCGCCATCGGTGAGCGGCGCGGCGAATATCCGCAACCCGATAGATCGTTTTCTGGAACACGAGTTTGAAGCGCGGCAGGTGACGCCGCTGGGAGCGGCGGACCGGCGCGTTCTGCTGCGCCGCGCGACATTCGATCTCATCGGCCTGCCGCCCACCCCGGAGGAGATCGCGGCCTTTCTCGCGGACAGGGCGCCGGACGCGTTTGATCGCGTGGTGGAGCGGCTGCTGGGGTCGCCGCACTACGGCGAACACTGGGGCAGGCACTGGCTGGATGTGGCGCGGTATACGGATTACCTGAATGGGAACAATCCATCGCCCCAGGAGTATGCGGAGGCGTTTCGCTACCGCGATTGGGTGGTCTCGGCGCTGAATCGAGATTTGCCATACGACCAGTTTGTGGAAGCGCAAATCGCCGGGGATCTCATGCCGGGAACGCCGCTCGCGGCGACCGGCGCGCTGGCGATCGGCGTGTATGACAACGCGGATTCCGACAAGAACAAGATCGTCAGTGATATCGTGGCGGACCAGATCGACTTCGTGGGCAAGGCGTTCCTCGGCCTGACGCTGGCTTGCGCCCGGTGCCATGACCACAAATTCGATCCGATTTCGCAACGGGATTACTACGGGCTCGCCGGGATATTTTACAGTTCGCGGGTGCTCGCCCGCCTTGGGAAACCCGGTCTCGCCGTGGATTTCCTGAGGCCGGCGCTGGAAGGCGTCGATTGCGGCGAGCGCTACGCGAGCGTCGACACGAAACTCAAGGACGTGCAGGCGCAGTTGAAGAAAATCGGAGAACCGACGGGGCTCGCTTCCAACCGGAATGCGCTGGCAGCGGTCGCAGGGGTGGTCACTTCGGCGAATCCTGCCGCGCCCGCGCGGGAGCAGGCAAACCCGGTTCCCATGCCAGGGGCCTCGGCAGAACTCGAGCAGAAGCGGGAGCGCCTGGCGGATGAGCGGACCGACCTTCAGCGGCAGCTCGATGGCATGCGTCCGCCGACTTATGTGATGGCGATTTCGGAAGGCGGCGTGCCAGGCAGCCTCTTTCCAGGCGTCCAGGACGTGCCGCTGCACCTTCGCGGGAGTTACGCCCACCTCGGCGCTATCGTGCCGCGCGGCTTTCCAAAGGTGATTGCCGGGGAGAAATCGCCGGCCATCGCGCAGGGAAGCGGACGGCTCGAACTCGCGCGCTGGCTGGCATCCACCGGCAACCCGCTCACCGCCCGCGTGATGGTCAACCGCATCTGGCAGGGGCATTTCGGCGAGGGGCTGGTGCGGACGGCGAATAATTTCGGCAAACTCGGCGAGGCTCCGTCGAACGCCGCGCTGCTGGACTGGCTGGCGGCGGAATTCATCCAATCGGGCTGGTCGTTGAAAGCGATGCACCGGCTGATCATGGCGAGCGCGGCCTACCAGCGCGCGGCGTTGCACGACGCCGACCACGGCGCGCTCATCGAAAGCGACCCCGAGAATCGAATGCTGGCGCGGTTTTCCACCCGGCGGCTCGAAGCCGAGGAAATCCGCGATGCGATGCTCGCGGCGGCCGGCGGCCTGGATCCTGCCCTTGGCGGGCCGGCCACCTCCGATGTGAAATCCGCGCGGCGTTCCCTCTACGTCGCGACCACGCGGAATAATCGCAGCAATTTTTCCACGCTATTCGACGCAGGGGACCCCGAGCTTTGCGTCGAGAGGCGCGATGTCTCGACCGTGGCCCCGCAGGCGCTGTTCTTTCTCAATAGCCCTTTCGTGCATGCTCAAGCCGCGGAGCTCGCCAGGCGGCTGCTCGGCGCGCCGGACGACGAATCCGCGCGCATCGATCGCGCTTACGAGCTTCTATATGGCCGGCCCGCGGACGAGCAGGAACACCGGATCGGCCTGGATTTCCTGGGCCGGCGCGGCGAACGCGGAGCAGCCGAAGCGTGGACGGACTATGCGCATGCGCTGCTCTGCGCGAACGAATTTCTCACCATCGATTGACCATGTCCCCATGAATTTTTCCCGCCGCGAATTCCTTCACCGCACCGGCGCGGGGTTGGGCGCCATCGCCCTGGACGCCTTGCTCGCCGAGCACGCCACGGCGACGCCGGGCAACCCGCTCTCCCCGCATCCCGGCCATTTTCCAGCGCGGGCGAAGCGCTGCGTCTTTCTCTATATGCCCGGCGGACCGTCGCACCTGGATCTCTTCGATCCGAAGCCCCGGCTGAACAAAGAGCACGGGCAGCCGCTGCCGTTTGCGAAACCGGGTCTGGAGCACACGAAAACGGGAAACCTCTTTGGATCGCCCTGGCAATTCTCCCGGCACGGGCAGAGCGGTCTCGAGATCAGTGAATTGCTGCCGCATCTTGCCCGGCATGCCGACGATCTGTGCGTGATCCGCTCGATGAACGCCGATAACATCAACCACACAGGCGCAAACTTTCAGATATGCTTCGGCGACCAGGCCTTCTCCAGGCCGAGCATTGGCTCGTGGGTGACTTACGGCCTTGGGTCGGAGAATGCGAATCTGCCCGGGTTCGTAGTCATCGCGCCGAAGGGACCGCCCGGCGGAGCCAAGCTTTGGAGCAGCAGCTTTTTGCCAGCGACGTATCAAGGCACATGGGTCACGGATTTCAAGCAGCCGGTCGCGAACCTGGCGGATCCCCTCGCCGATCCGGCGCGCCAGCGGGACAAGCTCGAGCTCGCGCGGCTGCTTGACGAACGGCACGCCGCGACGCATCCAGACGAACCGATGCTCGAGGCGCGCATCGCCAGCTTCGAGCTCGCCTTCCGCATGCAGATGGAAGCCCCGGAGGCGTTTGCCCTCGACCGCGAAAGCCCGGCGACGCGCGCCCTCTACGGCCTGGACGATCCGGTAACCGCGGGCTTCGGCCAGCAATGCCTGCTGGCGCGGCGGCTCCTGGAACGCGGCGTGCGTTTCGTGCATGTCTTCGACACCTCCAAGGAAGGCAACCCGTGGGACAACCATAATGAAATATCGAAAACGCTGCCGGCCGCCTGCGCCGGCATCGACAAGCCCGTGGCGGGGTTTCTCTCTGACCTCAAAGCGCGCGGCTTGCTCGACGACACGCTCGTCGTGTGGGGCGGCGAGTTTGGACGAACCCCGACTGCCCAATCCGCCAACGGCCGCTCCGATGGGCGGGAGCATCACCCCTTTGGGTTCACCATGTGGATGGCCGGAGGCGGGGTCAAAGGCGGTTACACCCACGGAGCGACGGATGATTACGGCTGGTTTGCCGTGCGCGACAAAGTGCATGTGCATGACCTCCATGCGACCATTTTGTATCTCCTCGGCCTCGACCACAAACGCCTGACTTACCGCGCCAGCGGAAGGGACTATCGACTTACGGACGTGTATGGAAACGTGGTTGGCGGCATTCTGGATTGAGTCACCGCGAATGGACACGCACCATTGAAGGGCGGCGAAAGACGGTTCCCTTCCGGTCTCATTCATTCGCGTTCGTTGGCGTCCATTCGCGGTTACTGAAATCCGGATGGGATTAAACCGCGAATGGACACGAATCGACGCGAATGAAGAGAGATCCGCCGCCGGCATGCTCCTTGTTTGGCGTTCGTCAGCATCCATTCGCGATTCACCGCCGGGACGCTATTTGGCAGCGGGCGTTGAGTAACTTACCAGCGCGTCCACGTGGCGGACGGTCAGGGGCGCGAGCACGTGGGAATTGCGAGCGGTGGCCTTGATCGCCAGGACGTTGTTGCCTTTCTGCATCGATTTGGAAACGTCGAAATCCAGCCAGCAATCGTTGTAATTCAGCCGCTGCTTCGCGGAGGCGATATCCAGCGGGACGCCGTTGAGTTGGAGATCGAGTTGGTCCAACGCGGTGAGTTGCTCGATCATCAGCCGGAGCGTGACTTCGCGCAGGGCGCCGTCGTGTTGGGCAGCCGCCAGATCGTCGGCGATCTCCACGTTGATCTTCACGGCATCCCCTGCCCGATCGAGCTTCAATGGCAAAGTTCCGCCGCGGCCCTCCGGACCGACGATGTAGTGCTTGTCCTTGCGCGCCAGCACGAGCGGATCGCCGATCTCCTTCCACGATTGCCGGTCGAACTTGTCGTCGCGGTAGAATTTCAGCCAGTGCTGATTCCAGATGTACATCCCATCCGCGCCCGCCTGCCAATGACGCGCCGCGACGGCCCGAAACTCCTCGGTGCTGTAGTAATTGCGTTCGCCGAAAAGCACGGAAGCCGAACGCCCGCGATCTTCCTTAAAGGCGCAGAGATTCTGCGCGATGATCTTGCAGTCGGTCCCCTGCGCCAGGGCGCGATAATCTTCGATCGGCAGGCGATAGTTCCAACCACCCGGGTCGCCGACGACCATGATATCCACGAGGCGTTCTTTGATCCAGGCGGGCGCATCGAGGCCGTGCTGGCGATCGTAGTCGAGCCCCGGGGGCACACGCACGGAGAGGAAGAGTTTGCGGCCCAGCCTGCCGCCACGGGCATCGAGCGCCTGGCGAGTCTGGCGCAGGATTTCCGTGATGAGCGGGGCGTTCTTTTCCGCTTCATCATCCTTGAAGACGGTGGGCTGGCGATCGAAATCCAGATCGAAGCCATCGAGGTCGTAGTTCGCAATCGCCTCCTTGACCAGGGCGAGAGTATAGGCGCGCACCTCCGGCACGGCGAAGTTATACCCGAACCTGGCAAAGCCCTCGCCTCCGAGCAGCCAGTCCGGATGGTTGCGACGCGTCGGGACCATGTTGGCATCGTTAAGACCGTCCTTGAGGCGGGAGTCATGACCGTCGTTGAAACGGAATGAGACGAAGACATCCAGGCCCGCTTTGTGGCCATGCTCGATCACCACCGCGACAGGATCGGTTCCGCTTTGCGTGATCTGGCGCGCGTTTTCGGCGATGCGCCATTCGCCCGCGGTCTTGAACTTGTCGCGATCCGATCCCCAAATGGCTCCGACTTTTGTCTGGTGAGAATACCAATCACTCAAGCGGTGCGTGTCCGTTCCCAACCAGGGATCGACGCCGATCTGCCAGTAGAGCGTATCCACCATGGTATCGCGCAGTGGGTCAATGGCCTCGCGGACAAGCCCTTCGATACCGATGGGAGTTTCCATGTCAGGGGCGCCGAGCGAGCCGCCGTCGTTGCACAGGACCAGCCGGCGCTTTTCCTTATGCGGCTGAGGTGGCAGTGAGTGGTCTGGTTCGACCGCCGCCGCAAGAGAGAGATGGGCGGCGAAAATCGCGACGATGAGATGAGGAGTGGGGAATTGGCGCATGGCGGGCATGGATGGGTTGGGCGAAGATTTGCTTCACTACAGGTTTGCGGCGCCGGGATCTTTCGGCAAAAGGACAGTCCCGTCCGGCGTCGTGGCGCGAAGGTTGAAAACCCATCCGCCGTGGTTGGAGCCGCGGGTGTTCGAAAGCTTCACCAGGACGGCGTTCAGTCCTTTGTGAAGCTTGATCGGGAGCGATTTTGATCGAAAGGCGTCCTGTTGGCCAAAGTCGATGGGCGGTTCGTCATTGATCCGAAGGATGAGTTGATCATCCCACGCCAGCCGGAAATCCGCGGTGAGATCTTCGGGAGATTCAATGACCGCGCGAGCCAGCGCGGCTTTGCCGTCGTAGAAGACGCCGACGCCGCGCTGATGAGGGCGAAACAAATGGTTGAAATCCACAAATCCGTGAGAGGCGCGATAGGGTAACCAGGTGGCGCCCGCCGGCTCGATTTCGGCGGGGATGGGGCTTTTCATGGCCTGGCCTTTTTCATTGTCAAAGACGCCGGTCAACTGCCACCCGCCACTTTCGGGCAAGGGTAAATCCACTTCCTCGCGAGATACCTGAACCTGTGGCTTCAGCCGGGTCAGCCGATTGCCGGCGGTCGTATTGGTCAGCAGTTTTGGCCAGTCGGGCAGTTTCACGAAAGGCCGCGGGACGCCCGTTTGATACCAGTAAACGGTGGAGCAGATATCATTGCGCATACAGCCAAAGCGCAGGTGGATGCTGCGTTGAAATTCGATCGCATCGTGAACGAAGAACCGGTAGGCGACGAGCGTTTGCGCGGGTCGCGGCTCACCGGTATCCTCATGCTCATAGTAAGGCATGCCGGTGAAGAGTTGCGTATCGGGGGGATGCAGCGCGCCGCCATAGCCGACTCCGAAAGTGTCTTCGCCGCCAATGCCGCGAAGATAGGCCGGATTATCGGCTTCGCCGTCGATGTAGATGTTATCGGATCCGCCATGGCTCCAGCGGTCGTCGTTATCCATGAGGCGCACGCCATAGACGAAGCCGACGAGGCGGCCCGGCCCATCGGCGTCGAGCATGAGATAATCCCGGCCATAGCTTTCGCAGGGGGCCTCGCGGCGCCAGCGCGCGCAGAAACGCTGCTTCTCTTTCATCTCCTGCCCGGGAAACCGCGTCCAGTCGCACTGAAGAAAGACACTATTACTGACCGGGCCGGCCTCAAATTCAATCCGGGCATTTTTCGCGAACGGCATCGGAAAATAGCAGGAGTAGCCCTCCCAGGCCTTGACCGAAAGGAAGACACTGTTGAGGTCGTAGTATTCGCGCCCGTGCATCACGCCAAAAAAGTCTCCGATGGGAGCCTCGACATTCGGAATCGTCGCATCATCAAAATAAATGCGCATCGCGGTCTGGCGATTTCCCTCAAATGTAGAGGTGGGCGTCACCCAAATGTGACGAATGACTCCCGGCCCGTCGAGCTGGGTGTAAACCATATTGGTATTGGGCTTGAGCGTGTGTGTCGCGCTCACGCGGTCCGGAATTCCGTGCCTGGGCAATTCCAGACCCATGTCCACCAGCTCGTCGGCACGAACGATGCCGGTCGCCGCCGCCAACAAGATCGCCAGATGAGAGAAGGCGGCAAGACGGGAAAAGATGGAACGAATGAGGGGGAATCGGCGCATGGTTGTATTGGGAGAGTGAATGGCTCCGCGACCCTTCAGGGAGCGCTGCCGCGCGGCTCCATTCGTGACGACGGGGAATGGGGGAGGAAAGGGTTCTTCAGATTCAGCGGCGCTTGCCCTGAAACGACGGTTCAGATGCAACACATGATATTGGAGATGTTTCGACTCCACTTCGTTACGCTCAACATGACAGCTTTTGAGACGGGCGCTACGCGCCTCGCTGGAGCCGCGGACGAGTCAAATCTCGGGAGGTTTTGGCGCCTCCGCTTCCTCCGGGACTACGCCAGGGGGTTTCGGCAGATCGGCAGAATCGGGAGCGGGATCCGGCGGAGGCTCGGTTTGGAAGAGGAGCGCTTGTTCTTCGGCGGAGGTCGGAGCTGGGCGGGAGGCGCCTGAGGGGAAGAGAGGCGTGGACTTATTCAGGCGGAGGCCGGTCTTGGAGTAGCGATCCATGCGACGTGGATGCGTCAAAGGCAACTTGGGCGACTTACATGCGCGCCGAGCAACTTACGATCAGCGGCTCGTCAATCACGGCCTGCCGCCGGATGGCGCCTTCGATGAGGCTGAGCATGCAAAGTTTGTTGATGCTGCGGCAGATGCCTTCCGATATCCGGTGGATGGCCGCGAGGGCTCCCGGCGTGTAAACGTCAGCCAACTGGTTGGCAATCATGAGACGGTATTTTACGTACTGGGCCGTGTCCTCGACGCTCAGTGGAGGAAGGGAGCCGCGCATATAGATGCGGTTGCGCAGAGAATCGTAGCTCGGATGATCGAGGCGGCTATTCAGACGCTCTTCCCCAAAGAGAAGGCAAGTGACCAGCTTGCAGGCGGGGATTTCGATATTGCTGATGGTGCGGACGATATGGAGGCAATCGGCGCTCAGGAGGTGACTTTCATCGATGATGAGGACGAGGCGTTTTCCCTCCTGGTGGAGATCGATGATTTGATTGGAGAGGATTTTCACGAGGTCCTGAACGCGCGGGATGCCGGCGGGAAGGGCCACGGAAAGTTCGGAAAGGATTTCGCGAAGAAGACCGCTCTTCCCCAAGCCGGGTGTGACCAGAACCAGGGCGGCGCAATACTTCGCGGGGTCGAGATGCTGGAGGAGCAGTTGGCTCAGCAGCGTTTTGCCCATGCCGCTCGGGCCGGTGAGCAATCCCAACGACGTCTCGAACTCGACCGCCTGCATGACGGTCCGCAGGGCCTCGGAATGCGCGCCGGTGCGGTAGAAGAACCCGGGATTGACGCAATCCGCGAAGGGATTGTTGGCGAGGCCGTAGTATTCGAGAAAATTGAGCGAGACAGGAAACGCCGCCGCGGACTCGTGCGCGCCGGTCAAAACGGGGCGGGAAGCGTGCGCCAGGGAGATGAACGGATCGGGAGACTCGTGATCGAATACAGTGATCGCGGGGACGGTTTCGTCGCGTGGTTGAACATTCATGGGATGCGTCTGGCGGGCGGTTATGGAGAATGAACGCGCTTGGAAACGAGGACACTCCGGCTAGGCAACAGCATTGGATAAATGGGTGGCGTCATGGCTGAGGGAGGACGGGGCGGCGGCGTCCGGGGCAACTTCCGCGGGGCGATCGGAGCCTGGCGCGCCACACAGCCGAACCGCAATTTCCGAAAGGCGCGCGGCGTTTTCGCTGGCCGGGTCGAGGTGCAGCAAGGGCCGCCGGTTCTGGTTGGCCAGCTCCACGGCATGATCGCGCGTGAGATAGCCGGCAAACGACAGCACGGGGCCGAGGAAACGCTGGGCACAGTTCGAGATGCGACTGGAGACGCTGGAAGCTTCGGCCTCATCGCCGGCTTGATTGACGAGCAGATGCATCTTCCCGCCCAAACCGGCTTCGTGGACGGCTTTGACGACTCCATAGGCATCGAGTGTGGCGGCCAGATTCGGCGTCGTCACCACCACGATGTCATTCGCCATTCCCAGGAAGTGCATCACCTGGGAGGAGATCCCGGCGCCGGTATCGAGGAACAGGAAATCGTAATCCTCGGCGACATGGCGGAGATCGCGGCAGACCGCGCCGAGCCGCGCGGCATCGAGATCGGCGAGCCAGTGAATTCCGGAGGCGCCGCAAATGACCTGGATGCCATCCGGCCCCGGGGTGACGGCGTCCTTGAGCGCGACGCCGCGCTCCAGAACATCGAGGAGGGTATGCGACGGATTCACCCCGGAAAAGATGTGCGCGTTCGCCATTCCAAGGTCGGCATCGAAAAGAAGGACGCGCCATCCGAGCCGGGCGAGGGCGACCGAAAGATTGACGGAAGTGGTGGTCTTGCCGACGCCCCCCTTTCCACTGGTAATGGCCACCACGCGGGCGCTGCTCATGGAGGCGGCGAGCCGCTGGCGGATGATGGAGACGGGCTTGCGTTCGATGAAGAGCCAGCGGTGAATTTGCCGGAGCCGCAGGTCGCGGTCACTGCGGTCGAGAAATGCCGCGAAATTTTGCTCGATGAACTGAAGCTGGCTCGACTCGATTCTCGGCGTGGAATCGGAGCTCGAATCGGGTGGACGGAAGCTGGGATTCACGGAAAAAAAATCGGCGCTGTCGAAGGTCCGCGTAAAGACCGTTGGGAGGCCAAGTTAGGCGGAATACCACGATATGTAGTGTCAAGTTTCACGCTTGACACCCATTAGTAGGGCCCGTAGGCAGGTGGTGTCAATGGCAAATCGAGGGATTTCGATTGCTTGGGAGAACTGTATTCGAACCATGTCATCCATCTCGTTTTTCTGCGCAGTCTGCGGACAGGCGCTGACGGCCCACTCCTCCTTTGCCGGAGAGGTGATGGATTGCACTCGATGCGAGCGATCGGTGCCGGTGCCCGGGTTTCCTGCGATGCCGGGGGAAACCGGCTGCGCGCCGGTGTATCCGCCGGAGATCTTGAGCATGGATGTGGTCTTTCTGTGCCGCGGCTGTAATGCGAAACTGGTAATCGATGGACGACTGGAGGGGCGCGAACTCGATTGCCCGCAATGCCAGGCGCGGGTGCGTGCGCCTTTGTGGTCGCGGCGGGCACTATCGCGGCCGGCTGCCAGGACGCCGAAGAACGCCCCCCCCAGTCTAACGCCAGACGAAATCGGGTTTCTGTGCGGCGATTTCAGCTCCACGCGAGCATGACGAGACACTCCGCGCCCACACCGAAGTCGGGCGTGGCCTGTTCGGCGTGCGGCGCCGTCGTGCGGATCAATCCGGCGCTCCGGTGGACGAAGATGCAATGCCCCAAATGCCGCGCGGTGACGACTCTTCCGACCGCCAGGGCAGAGGAGCCGATTCCGAAGGAAAGCCACCAGGAAAAAACCACGGATGAAGCGCCATCGGAACGCTCGGAAGCGGCGCGACTCGAGGCGCGGCTTTCCACGCTGGAGGCGCGGCTGGCATTGGTGGAGAAGGAACTGAGGAATCGGGCCGGCACAGCGGAGGCCGAAGCCGAAGATTCGCGCCGCTCGCCCGACGGCGCCTCCCACGAACTTGCGCCGGGCGCCACAGTTTCGGTCCATGGAGCGGCGGAGACAGCCGAGGCCCAGTCCCGCCGTCGCGGGATCCGTGGCGCCGCAATCGCGCGAGAGACCAACCGGAGCGAGGCGCTGCCGGCGCGCCAACCGCCGGGAGCATCGTTTCACGATGGCATCGGGATGACTCAACCCTGCCAGACCGTTTGTCGGCTGCCGGAACAAGGTCTCCTTTCGGAGCAGGCTCGCGGCAAATTTCCTGAAATGGCGAAGTGGCTTGGAGAGACCGACGAGGCGCCGGAAAGCTTCCGCGCGAGCGACCCAGCGGAGCCGGCTCTGGTTCCTCCCAACGAACCGTTCACGGCACCCCCGGAAGATGGCATGTTGCAAAAGCTGGCGGAGATCACGGCCGGCGAAGTGGCGATCCGAGTGAAGGAAGGCGACACCGAGGCCATCCTGTTTGGCGAATGGCTGGGGCTCGTTTTTATCAAGGCGGGCTGGAGCGTGCCCACCTTCGAAGCCCGTCAGTTTTCCCCGGACGATCAGAATCTCACGCTGTCCGTCAGTCGAAACTTTCCGTTCCCGAAAAAGGTGTCGGCCATTCATTCGGCGCTGGCCGCGGCGGGATTGGGCCTCACTTTTGGCATCGATCCCACGAGCGATTCCCCGATCCCGACGCTGATGGTGCCGCGACGGCCGATGGAAAAGATCCATCTCGCCGAAGGTGGGCGGCAGCCGTCGCCCAATACAGGATTGGTTGGGAGCGGATCGCCGCCCGGTGATTCTTGAACTATTACAGAATTGTCTGGCGGTTCTTGGCTAGATCGTTGTCCGCGTGAGCGGGTCGGCGGGTTGCGTTTGGGCAAGGCCGTCATTGCCGATGGATTCGGTCGGACATTCGCGCCGGGCCTCCTCGGCCAGCGCGAACTCCTCCGGCGTCACGGGTTGGCGATGCACGTAGCTGAATCCGGTTTCGTCATCGCGGGCAAAGAACTGCGGCGCGGTGGAGCGGCACATGTCGCAGTCGATACAGGTGTCGTCCACGTAATAGGGTCCGCGAACATTCCGGGGCACTTTATGGTTTGGGTCGGGCATTGGATTTTCCTTTCGTTGAGTTGCCCAATGCTCGGTCTTTCGCGTTGTTGAGTAAAATTCATTAGTTGCATATACTGATGCAGAATATGCATGAATACCTCGCAACCACGCCGTTCGATCTTTACGAACTCGAACTATTTCGGCTGGTCGTGAAACACGGAAGTTTTACGAAGGCGGCGGAAATCGCGGGGCTCACGCAAAGCGCCATGACGCGGCAAATGCAAAGCTTGGAAACCAGCCTCGGGATTGAGTTGCTGGAGCGCACCACCCGGAGCGTCCGCACGACGCCCGCCGGTGATTTCCTGTATCGGAAGTCGGCCGAAATGCTGAACAACGCCGAGCAGACGGTCCGCGGCCTGCGCGAAGAGTTCGCCGGCGCGCGCAAGGAAGTTCGAGTGGCCGTTTCGCGATCGATAGGATTAGCCTACCTTCCAGGCTTTTTTCACGCGAACCTTCGCAAACTGCCGCAAGTCGGCTGCCGCGTCTCCTACCAGCCGAGCGCGGATATTCTTGCGGCGCTGGAAGCCAACGAACTCGATCTCGGCGTCCTCTGCCCGCCGAAACGGCTCCCGCGCACGTTGCGCGTGACGCACCGGTTCGACGATGGATTTACACTCGTTGCGCCACGGGCTTCGGCGGCGATTTTTCAGGCGCTCGCCAAGTCGGGAAAATCGCGCGCCGAGTGGCTGGCAAAGCAGAATTGGCTGATGATCGAGGAGAATTCGAATACCGGGGGCCGGCTCCGCGAGTGGATGCGCCTGCAAGGGTTGCGAATTGAGCCGACGATGCAACTGGACAGCTTCGATTTGATCATCAACCTGGTGGCGCTCGGTATGGGTGTGAGCTTCGTGCCGATACGCGCCCTGGCGCTCTATGGCAGAAAGCGGACCTTGCAGCGACTCCCGATGAAGCAGCGCTTCGTCCGGGAACTCGTGGTGGTGATTCGCCGTCACGGGAAGATGCCCGAACACCTGGCTCAATTTGTGGGGAATGTGCTGTTCTGATAATCAGAGTGCGATTAAATGTGGTGGGGCAAAGGGTGCGATTGGTGGCAGCGAGGGATTTCGGTTTCGTCCTCGTCCCTCGTGCCCGTCCTCGGAGTCCGGGACCGAGCCTCTCAGGGTAGGTGCTGGAGGTGGTCTAGGGAAGGGGCGAGCGGACGATACCGGACTCGCGGAGGGACGCGCCGCCTCTCGCCCCCGAGAACGAAGGACGAGGACGAGGACGATTTCCGAAGGTCACCTGTCACTTGGCTTCTTTGCGCCACTTTTAATCACACCCAATGGATTGCGGCCCCGCATTTTTTCCCTGACCAGACACTTGCGGCGTGTATGCTGGAACCCCCAACCCATTATATGGACCCTATCATTCACATCCTGCGCCAGCACGGTCGCATCACCACGGAAGACATCGCCAGAGAGCTGAACCTCCCTGCCGCCGCCGTTGCGGAGCGCATCGCCCGGCTGGAAGCTGAAGGCGTCATTTTGGGTTACCAGGCCGTCATCGATTCGCAAAAAGCGCACGATGGGCTGGTCACCGCGGTGGTCGAGGTGAAGATCACGCCGGAACGCGGCGGAGGCTTCGACCGGCTCGCCAGCCGCATCGCGAAATTTCAGGAAGTGCAAAGCTGCTACCTCATGAGCGGAGGCTATGACCTGCTGGTGATGGTGGAGGGCAACACGCTTCAGGAAATCGCCACTTTTATCGCAGAAAAGCTCAGCACCATCAAGGGCGTGATCTCCACCGCCACGAGGTTTCGCCTGAAAACGTATAAAGAGAACGGCGTATCGCTAACGCGCGAGGAGAAGTCCGAGCGCCTCGCAGTCACACCGTAAATCACAAGCGCCGAGCCCGTCCGCGCGCTTTTCAGCGCGCCCGCCGCCCGCTCTTGAAGCGACCTCCACTCCCCCACACCACCCATTTTCCATGACTCTCAAAAAACATATCGCGAACCACGTTCGCGATCTTCCAAAATCCGGCATCCGCGAATTCTTCGATATCGTGGCGCAGGAGAAAGAAGTGATCTCCCTCGGCGTCGGCGAACCGGATTTCGACACGCCCTGGCACATTCGCGAAGCGGCGATTTATTCGCTGGAACACGGCCGGACGCACTACACCTCGAATCTCGGGCTGCCGGAATTGCGCTCGTCCATCTCCCGGTATGTGCACCGGCATTTTGGCATCGCCTACGACCCGCGCACGGAAGTGATCATCACCGTGGGCGTCAGCGAGGCGATCGATCTCGCCCTGCGCGCGCTCATTAATCCCGGCGACGAGGTCCTTTACCATGAGCCCTGCTACGTGAGCTACTCGCCCAGCGTGGTCATGGCGCATGGCCGGGCGGTGGCCGTGGCGACCCGCGCGGAAGAGAATTTCCGCCTGACCGCCGCCGCGCTGAAAGAAAAGATCACGGATCGATCGAAGGTGCTGATGCTCAATTTTCCGTGCAATCCCACGGGCGCCACGCAGACGCGCGCGGAATTGGAAAAGATCGCGCGGCTTTGCATCGACCACGATTTGATCGTGCTGACCGACGAGATCTACAGCGAACTCCGCTACGACAACGCCGAGCACGTCAGCATCGCCTCGCTGCCGGGCATGCGCGAGCGCTGCATCTTCCTGCACGGCTTTTCCAAGGCGTTTGCGATGACGGGCTTTCGGGTCGGCTACGCGTGCGGCCCGGAGATTCTCACCGATGCCATGATGAAGATCCATCAATACGCCATCCTGTGCGCGAACACGATGGCGCAGGACGCGGCGATCGAGGCGCTGGAGCACGGAGCCCGCGGAGCGGAGGCGATGCGGCGCGAGTACGAGCAGCGGCGCAACTACATCGTGCGCGCGTTCAATGACCTCGGGCTGGCCTGCTTTCAACCGGTGGGCGCATTTTACATTTTCCCGAATATCTCCGGCACGGGGCTGACGAGCCGCGAGTTTTCGTTCGGGCTGCTCCAGAAGAAGAAGGTCGCGTGTGTGCCGGGACCCGCGTTTGGCCCGAGCGGCGAGGGCTTCGTCCGCTGCTGCTACGCGACGAGCCTCGATCAAATCAAGGAGGCGATGGCGCGCATCGGCGAATTCCTGGAAGAAACAAAAAAAGGAAAATCCTGAGATGAGCCATCAACCCGTCACCAAAGCGGTGCTCCTCGCCGCCGGCAAAGGCACGCGGATGCGCGAGCTCACGAACGAACTGCCCAAGCCGATGATTCCCGTCCGCGGGAAACCCATCCTCCAGCACATCGTGGAAGGGCTGCGCGCCGCGGGAGTCACGCGCTTCCAGATCATCGTCGGATGGCGCGCGGAAGTGGTGCGCGATTTCTTTGGCGACGGGTCGCGATTTGATGCCTCCGTGGAGTACACCACGCAGGAGGTGCAGGACGGCACGGGCCGCGTGGTGGAGCTGGCCAAGGGATTTGCCGGCGCCGAACCATTCATCCTGAGCTATGGAGACATCCTCGTGGACCCGGCCAATTACCACCGGCTCGCAGACCTCGGGAGCGCGGAAGCGCTGATCAGCGTGAAACACAATCCCGGCGAGATCGCCAAGGGCGGAGCCGTTTTTGTCAACGAACGCTTTGAAATGACCGATCTCCGGGAAAAGCCGCAGCCGGGCGAACCGACGAGCCCGTGGTACAACGCCGGCATTTACACCTTTCGCCCGAGCATTTTCGAATTCACCGCGAAACTCGAGAAATCGCCGCGCGGAGAATACGAATTGACGGACGCCATCCGCTCCCTTGCCTTGAGCGGCCGTCTCGTGCAGGTGGTGGAACTCGCCGGCGATTGGGCCGACGTGCGCGACCCGGAAGTGCTCGCCCAATTAAACGAAAACGGGTGAGGAATCGCGCGAAGCGCTGGCGCGCGTCGAAGAAAAGCCGCAAAGGTCCTATGCGTCCCATGGGACCTATCCCTGGCGAGCTCTCCCGCCCTCACCCCAGCCTCTGCAGATTTTTCAGGAAACCATTTGACAAACAAAGGTTTGCCATCCAAAGTCCCGCTCCATTTTTCCCAGCGCCGTGCTCATCCGCCCTATGACCAGCCAACTTCTCGAAGAAGCGTTCAAAGTGATCCCCAGCCAGCAGTTGCTTGTCAATGTCGTCTCCAAAAGGGTCCGCCAGCTCACCGCCGGCCAGCGTCCGCTCATCGTGACCGGACCTCGCATGGGCTTTTCCGACATCGCCTTGACGGAAATCATCGAGGGCAAGCTGAAGTATGAGCCGGCTCCCGAAGAGAGCAAGGGGCTGCCAAATTAACGCCTCCGGCCCCTTGGGGCGCAATGCCCTCGCCCCTTCTCAGCGCTTCATCCCATGACCGCGGATATTTCGGTCAACCGCAAAGCGCTGCGGGACTACCACATTCTCGAGCGTTTCGAGGCCGGCATCGAACTCAAGGGCACCGAGGTCAAATCGATCCGCGCCGGTTTCGCCAATATCACGAACGCCTTTGCCCGCGTGGAAAACGGCCAGGTCTTCGCCTACGACGTGGATATCCAGACCTATGCGCGGGCCAGCTTCGCGCAGCATGAGCCCAAGCGTTCCCGCCGGCTGCTGCTCCACAAACAGGAAATCGACCGCCTCTTTGGCCTGACCCAGATCAAGGGCCACACGCTCGTTATTTTGCGGCTGTATTGGAAGGGTTCGCGGGTCAAAGTGGAGATCGGCGTGGCCAAGGGCAAGGAGGCCGCCGACAAGCGCCAGGACCTCAAGGAAAAGGCCGACCAGCGCGAGACGGATCGCGAAGTGGCGCGGTTTAACAAGCGCCACGGCTGAAGGGGAATTTCGGATTGCAGATTGCAGATTGCGGATTGGCATCGGCGCGATGCCGAAGGCATCACAGCTTGCTAGCCGGGGGTTGAGCGAGGAACGACACCCCCGGTTGACGCCCCCTAACGTCTTCATCCCAAAGGGATGGCACCCCTCCGGTCAGCTCGAAAACCGCATTTGCTTTGGGGATGAGGATGCCTTAGTTTTGGGCATGAAGTTGTCGCGTTTATGGATGCTGATCGCCGCATCCGCCCTCGCCTCCGGCGCTTGGGCGCGTGATATAACGACCACCACCGGAGAGGTTTATCATAATGCGGTGGTGACGAAGGTCCAGCCGGACGGCATTCGCATCGTGCATGACGACGGAGCGGGCTTCCTGAATTTCCAGGTCCTGAAGGATCCGGACCGGAGAGAATTCGGATTTGATCCTGTCGCCTATGCGGCGGCTGAAAAAGACGATGCGGATTTCGAGAAGCGCATGCGGGATCTTCGATTTCAGGCCGCTCAGGTAGCGCTCGCGGCGAAAAAGAAAGCGGCCGAAGCGGCGGCGGCGGCCTACGCGGCGCAGGCTCCCCTGGCGCCGTGGCCGACGACGATGGATGTGGGCGTTCAGACGCCTGGTTTCTCCTACAATACCTTTGGCAGTTCCGGCTGGGTCTCGTGGCCCTACGTCCCGTCCACGTATATCAGCTCTCCAGCTTGGGGCGGCGGATACCGAAGCTCGTCGATCGGCCGATTCGGCGGGGGATTCGGTGGAGCGGGCTTTTCATCCGCGGTCGGCGGGCGTCGCTGAGCCTGGCGGTCCCGGCGGCGCGTTTCGACCGCGCCCTGATCGCCAATGAAGATCAAGGCTTGGACGCGAAAGGGACGCGTGTGACGGAAATCGCGTCATCGGATTTTGAAATCGGATTCCGGAGCATGTTCGGAGGCAGATTCGGAGAGACGAGTTCAATGCCCTCGGCAGCCAGCCGTCGCTGAACTTCCTCGATGTGCTCGCGGTCGCGCGTCTCAACCGTGCACAGGACATGCACCCTCGATAAGTCGGGGCCGGCGAAAGTGCGGTTGTGGACAATCTCCGTCACGTTGACGTTTGCCGCCGCGAGGACGCCGGAGAGATGGGCGAGCCCGCCCGGCCGATCGCTGATCAGCGCATCGAAACGATAGATGCGCCCATCCGCGGCGAGACCACGCTCTATGACGCGGCTGTGGGCCAGCGGATCGATATTACCGCCAGTGAGAAGCAGCGCCACGCGCCGGCCCGCGAGATCGGGCAGCGCGCCACTGAGCAGGGCGGCGAGCCCCGCGGCCCCCGCGCCTTCCACGATGGATTTCTCGAGTTCCGCGAGCCGAAGAATCGCCAGGGCCAGCGCCTCTTCCCCGACGCGAATGACGCGGTCCACCAAGGGCGCAGCGATCGCCAGCGGATAGGCCCCCGCCTCCGCCACCGCCAAACCGTCCGCGAGCGTAAAGCTGGTATTCACCCGCACCGGTTTTCCCTCCGCCATGCCCGCCGAGAAACAGGCCGCGTTCGCGGGTTCCACTCCGATGATCTGCAAATCCGGTTTGAGCGCGCGCAGGACCGTGGCGACCCCCGCGAGCAGGCCGCCCCCGCCGATGGGAACGATGATCGCCTCCGCATCGGGAACCTGTTCCAATACTTCGAAAGCTAGGGTGCCCTGCCCCGCGATCACCTTGGGATCATCGAAAGGATGGATGTAGGTCAGGCTGCGGCTTTCGGCCAGGCGCTGCGCCTCCGCCCGGGCTTGATCGAAGGTATCGCCATGCAGCACGACCTCCGCTCCAAATTGCCGGCACCGGGAAACTTTGACGAGCGGCGCGAATCGGGGCATCACCACTGTCACGGGGATCTTCATCGCGCGCCCGTGCCACGCCAGGCCGAGCGCGTGATTGCCCGCCGATGCCGCGATGACTCCGCTGGCCGCCTGCTCCGGTGAAAGCAGCGCCAGCGCATTGCGCGCGCCGCGCTCCTTGAAACTCCCCGTGCGCTGGAGATGCTCGCGCTTGCAAAAAATCCGCGCGCCCGTGAGCTCACTGAGCGCCGCCGATTCGGCGCATTCCGTGCGGATGATCGCGCCGTTCAGGCGCGACCGCGCGGCCACGATATCGGACAATGAGACCGCCAATTGCGGACTCTCCAATTGCGGATTGCGGATCGCGGATTGACGCTCCTGCCTCCATGCGGTTGGCGCTCCGCGACGGTTCAAGGAGCGCTCCCGCGCCGTGCATTGCGGATTGGGGCGCAAGCGCGCGGCGGCGGTTCGGGAAACTGCGGGTGCTGGGCTGGGATTCATAGATGTGGTGGGATCGGGGGCAAAAAAAAGCCCTGAGCGGAGGCTCAGGGCGGCGGGACTTGCGTTAGAGATTAGCGCTCGTCTAGCCCTGCCCCGAGAAGGAGCTAATAATGATCGCAATGATCATCATGGGCTGGACAGAAATGAGACGCATGTGAGGCGTCCAGATACGCGATGACCCCGCCGTCGTCAAGTGCGGGCTCATCGGAGTAGTGCCCTAATTTGAATTTCAGAAACCGCCGAAAATCCCACAAAAGCAATACAACACCATCCAGACTGCCAACATTACGAAAAACAAAACGGCAAGAATCAGCGCGACATTTACGAATCTCGTCGACCAGCTTCATTATCGTTTAAACAGAATTTTCAAATTAGGCGCTACCCGCCGTTGCGGTGGCTTGCCTTCGAATGCGCCGCTCGCTACCCTCCCGTCATTCGCTTATGAAACGATTGATGATTCTGCTGGCAATGACGTTCAGTTTTTGCGCCACCGGCTGGATGGCGGCGGCGGAGCCCGAGACCAAACCTGATCCGATTGCGGGGGAGTGGAGGTGGAATGGCAACCGGGACGTCCTTATCGACCCAAACGGCACGGCCACGGAACGGGGCTCCGGAACCGCCGAGTGGAAATTGTTGCACAGCAACAACACGGTCGAACGGAAATACGAAATCACCTGGAAGTTTAACGATGGAAGGTTTTTTATCGATATCATGATTCTCTCGGGTGATGGGAACAGGCTGGAGGGCAGGAATCAGGCAAATAAACGGGTTTGGGCGAAGAGAGTTCCCTGAGGCGGATTGAGAATCGACGGGGCGCTGTCAGGCATGAATGGCACTGACCCGGATGGCTTAGTTCCCTTTTCGCCGCAGGGCAGCCGCCGACGTGTGTGTCGGCAGCAGCCTGGGAATGCGTGAAGGCATGCGCGCGGATCGGGTGGCGTGAGTGGCGGCAAATCGGCCAGCGCCGTCGGAGGGGGAAATGGGGTATGGCGGATTTAACAGGGAAGAGTAGGGAACCGCGAATGGACCGAGCCTTTCGGGGTAGGCGCCCTTCGACGGGCTCAGGGCCTTGAGCAAGCGAAGCGTGTCGAAACGGCTGGTGGCGGTCCAGGAAAGAGGCGAGAAACAATGGACGCGAATAAGGCAGATGACCGATCTGGGCTCGGCCTCTGTGATTAGCGTTTATTCGCGTTCATTCGCGGTTAAAAATCTCCTCTCTTTTCACGCAATCCAATGGTAATCAGGGGTGGAGACGCATCCCCCCTATGACGATCCCAGAAGCATTCGACCTGGCGCTTCAGCGCCACCGGGCGGGGCGGCTGGCGGAAGCGGAGGCGCTTTACCGGCAAATCCTGGCGGCGGATCCAAAGCATGCCGACGCGTTGCACCACCTGGGCGTCATCGCTCACCAAGTGGGCCGGGATGATCTTGCCGTGGAGTGGATTCGCCAGTCCATCGGCATTCAGCCGCACGATGCGGCAGCCCATTGCAACCTCGGGGAAGCCTGCCGCGCGATGGGGCGGCTCGACGAGGCCATTGCCGCCTACCGGCGGGCGTTCGAACTCCAGCCCGACTACCCGGAGGCGCTCAACAATCTGGGCGCCGCATTCAAGGATCAGGGTCGAATCGACGAAGCCATGGCGGCATATCGCCGCGCCCTCGAACTCAAGCCCGGATTCCCGGAGGCCCGCAATAATTTGGGCGCCGCGCTGGCCGCGGAGGGCCGGCTTGAGGAGGCGCTTGCCGCGTATCGCTGCGCGATCGAACTCGATCCCAGTTCCCCGCCATCATACCTCAATCTGGGCAATGCGCTTAGAGAGACGAATCGACTGGACGAAGCCATCGCCGCGTATCGCCACGCGCTCGAGCTCAAACCAGACTATCCGCCAGCGCTCAACAATCTGGGCAACGCGCTCAGGGAACGAGGCGAACTCGAGGAAGGCGCGGCTGCATGCCGCCGTGCGATCAAACTCAAGCCCGACTATTCGGAGGCCCACAATAACCTGGGGGCGATACTGGCCGAGCAGGGACTGCTCGACGAAAGCGCCGCCGCGTATCGTCGCGCGCTCGAACTCAAGCCCGGCGACGCCGAAGTCCATAATAACCTGGGCAACCTGCTCAGAGACCGGGGCGAGTTGGACGAGGCGATTGCCACGTATCGCCACGCGCTCCGGCTTCAGCCCGAGGACGCTGGCGCGCACAGCAATCTGGTTTTGACGCTCCATCTTCATCCAGGGCACGACTCCACGATGATCTCCGAGGAGCGCCAGCGCTGGAATCGCCAATTCGCCGACCCGCTAAAACCGTTCCTCCGACCGCATTCCAATGACTGCAATCCAGATCGCCGCCTGCGGATCGGCTATGTCTCACCAGACTTTCGGGATCATCCGGTGGGGCGCTATATACTGCCACTGATCGAGCGCCACGACCGCGAGCAGTTCGAAATTCTCTGCTATTCCGGCGTAGCGCGGCCCGACTGGATCACCCAGCGTTTCCGCGCGCTGGCCGGCGAAGGGGGCGACTGCTGGCGGAACACCGCCGGTATTCCGGATGCCGGGCTGGCGGAAATGATTCGCGAGGACGCGGTCGATATCCTCGTGGATCTGGCTCTGCACTCGGCGGGCAACCGTCTTCCTGTGTTTGCGCGCAAACCCGCGCCGGTGCAGGTCAGTTTTGCGGGTTACCCGGAGAGCACCGGATTGGAGGCGATCGATTACCGCATCAGCGATCCCTACCTGGAAGCGAGATCCAAAGACGCAGGAACCCAAGGAAAGCAGGTGTTCTTGATCGACAGCTTCTGGTGCTACGAGCCATGCGGGGCCGAAGTGGAAGTCAATGGACTGCCCGCAATGGAGAGCGGACATGTAACGTTTGGATGCCTGAACAGCTTCTGCAAAGTCAACGAGCCGGTCTTGAGCCTTTGGGCGCGGGTGCTCGCAGCGGTCCCAAATTCGCGCCTGATACTCCTGGCAGCCTTTGGAAGCCACCGGCGTCGGACACTGGACGTTCTGGCGACACAGGGAGTGAACGCGCGCCGGGTGGAGTTCGTGGAGTATCGTCCAAGGCGTGAGTATCTGAAATTGTATCATCGGCTCGATATTGTTTTGGACACCTCTCCCTACAACGGGCACACGACGAGCGTGGACGCGCTCTGGATGGGAGCGCCGGTGGTGAGCCTGGCCGGATCGACGCCAATGTCGCGCGCGGGCCTGAGCCAGTTGACCAACATCGGGCTGCCCGATTTGGCCGCCCATTCTGAAACGGAATACGTGAACATCGCCGAAAGCCTTGCGAAGGATTTGCCGCGTCTGGCCGAACTGCGTTCGACGTTGCGGGCCAGGATGCGGGCCTCGCCGCTGACGGATGCGGTGGGCTTCGCGCGGCATATCGAAGGCGCGTATCGGGAAATGTGGGAGCGGTGGAGGGGTCAGATATTAAGTGCCAGGAGTTGAATTTGAACGCGGCTGACTTACTCGCCAAAGCGGGCTTTGAGCCGCGATTCCGTTTCCGCCCATGGGATGGATGTCTCCGGGCGCGCCTCCGTGTCCGCAATGCGGGCATCCAGCAGGGCTTTTTCCTCGCTGGTCAACGGTGCATCCGCGTTGCTCCATTGGTTGCCGTCGAGTTCGTCGAGTTTGTCCAGTTTTCGGCGAATCTCATTTCGCTCCTCGGGCGTGAGGTTCGGAATTTGATCGAGGATTTCGACTTTGTTCATGCGGTAAAACTGGACCAGTTGCGCGGGTTTGTCAGCGCAGATATAATTTTCCAACCGCCTTCTCGGTTCGGGATCCATTGGCAGCGAGTTCGCGTTAGAGAAACACATGATATTTGAGGCCCTTCGACTCCGCTTTGGTCGTGGAACTCCCGGCGCTGCGCTCAGGGTGACAGAGCTTTTTGGACGGCGCGCGTGTAGCGCGGAGGCGCGCTTGGCAGAATGCCTCCGCCTTCTAAAATCGCCTTCTCTCGCCAGCACCTCTGCCGCCGCCCCGGCCCTCAGCTTGGGAGCGAGGGCAAAATACAGATGGCCGGAAAAATTTTAATCTGCGCTCTCCGCGCAATCTGTGGTTCACCGCCCGAGTTTCTTCGCTTGCTTTCACGACCTGGCTTTCGTGGGTTGTCTGGCCCGCAGGCAGCGTCCTTCGAAGGTGGTTGGATTCCGCTTTGGTCGTGGTGCTGCCGGAGCTGTACTGCCAATGACATCTTCCCGGACCTGCCCGCGGACACCCCCGCCTGGGAACCGGAGATTGAGGCTCCTGCCTCTATGCAGTTGGCGCTCCGCGACAGTTCGAGAAGCGCTGCCGCGCGGTGCATTCCCTCCCAAGTGCGTCACGAAGCTTCGTTACGAGGGGCCACGAGATGGCGTTCCCGCAGTGCGCTCTTTGCGCGTCTGCCATTCGCCCTCCGGGGACATAAGACAGGTATTTAACAGAGGCTCAGCAAGATGCGAGGAGGAACAAAGCGATCCGCAGCGTGCGCTTTAGGCCATTTCGACAGGAGTGGAGTGATCGCTTTTGGAGCAATGCGGCGGTTGTCCCGCACGCGTGGGGATGGTCCGCCCGGAACTGACGGAGCAGTTCCTTCCAATGTTTTTGCGGGGGTGGTTCGGGACGCTAAGAGGCGAGACGCCTCTTCCACACTACTCTTCTTCCATACGCGTTGGCGAGCGACGGGTTACCCCCCAAACCTAGTCGTCGAGGCAATCGCGGATCGCGGTGGCGAGGCGGCGCATGCTGTAGGGTTTTTGGAGGAAATGGACGTCCTGGGCATTCAGGCCCCGGCTGACCAGTTCCGCGCTGTAGCCGCTGGTATAGAGCACTCGCAGATTTGGCGACTTCGCCTCGAGCTGCTCCGCCAGATCTTTGCCGCTCATTCCGTCCGGCATTACCATGTCGGTCAGCAGCAGATCGATCGCGTCCCGGCTTTCGTCGAAAACGGCGAGCGCCTGTTTTCCGGAGGCGGCTTCCAGGACCGAGTAGCCGAATTGGTTGAGGGCGCGCTTCACCATCACGCGCAAGGTCATTTCATCGTCGACCAGCAGAATGGTCTCGTGGCCGCCTTTCCCGACCGGGTCGGCGGGTTTGCTGCTGAACGGCGCGGCGGCGGCTTTGCTGGCGGGGAGGGTGATTTCAAAGGTGGCGCCGTGGCCGACCTCGCTGGTCACGCGGATCGAGCCGCGGTGTTGCTTGACGATGCCATGCACGGTCGCGAGCCCCAGCCCGGTTCCCTTGTCCACTTCCTTGGTCGTAAAGAAGGGTTCGAAAATGCGCGGGAGGATTTCCGCGGGAATGCCGCAGCCCTGGTCGGAGACCCGCAGGCAAACTCCCGGTCGCCCCGGAACGCCGGGATGGTCGGCCGGCCCGGACGCTCCGGAGTCCGGAATGGTAACGGCGGTAGTCGAGATGAGCAGGCGGCCGCCATTGGGCATGGCATCCCGGGCATTGACGCCGAGGTTGAGAATAACCTGCTCCATCATCCCCTGGTCGGCATGGATCAAGGGAATATCCGGCGCGGACTCCACGGCGAGCGTGATATCCTCGCCCAAGGTGCGCCGGAGCATTTTGGTCATATCGATGACCACCGCGTTGAGATCGAGATCGCGCGGCTGCATGACTTGCTTGCGGCTGAAGGTGAGCAACTGGCGGCTGAGCCCGGCGGCTCTCTCCACGGCGAGCGAGATCTCGCGCGAGGCCTCTTCGGTCTCGATCAGATTTTGTTCGAGAAGCGTGGAATAACCCTCGATGACCGTGAGGATGTTGTTGAAATCATGCGCCAGACCGCCAGCGAGCTGGCCGATGGCCTCCATCTTCTGCGATTGGCGGAGTTGCTCCTCCAGTTGCCGCCGCTCGGTGACATCCTGCGTGGTCCCGACCATGCGCAGGGGCCGGCCGTTGTCATCCCATTCGGCGCTGCCATGGTTGGCGAGCCATCGCACTTCTCCGGTGGGCCGGACAATGCGGGTTTCCACGGCGAGCGGGGAGTGAGTCTCGAGGGCGTGCTTCCATGCGGCGATCACCCGGGCTTCATCTTCGGGGTGCAGGAGGCGGAGGAAATCCTGGCGGGTCAAGCCCGGGTCGTCCACGCCGAGAATCGCGCGGCATTCCGGGGACCAGAAGACGCTGTCGGCGCGCGCATCCCACTCCCAGACGCCCATTCCCGAGGCCGCCAGGGCCAGCTTCAGCCGCGCCTCGCTTTCGCGCAAAGCGGCCTCCGTGCGGCGGCGCTCCTTGCGCAGGTGGTTTTTCTCCAGCGCATGCCGGACCGCGGACCCGAGCCGCCCCAGGCGATCCTTCAGGAGATAGTCCGCGGCTCCCCGGCGCATCGCCTCCACCGCGGTATCCTCGCCGATGGCGCCCGAGATGAGGAGAAACGGCACGTCCAGCTTGCTCTCCTTCAGCAGATCCAGAGCGCGGAGCCCATCGAACCGCGGCAGGTGGTAATCGGAGAGCACGATATCCACGGTGGGTTGCAGATGATTCAGAAACTCCTCCTCCGTCTCCACGCGCTGGACCGCGAGTTCAAATCCCTCGCTACGCAAGGTGTGGATGACCAATTCCGCATCGTCGTCGTTGTCCTCGACCAGCAGGACGCGAATCACCTCGTTCATTTTATTCCTCCAGTTTGGGCGGCTGATTCAGCAGCAGCCAATACATGCCGAGCTGCTGCACCGCGGTGACGAATGTTTCGAAATTGACCGGTTTCACAATGTAGCTGTTGACCCCCAGGTTGTAGCTTTGCACGACGTCGTTCTGCTCCTTGGAGGAGGTGAGAACGACGGTGGGGATGAACTTGGAGCGGGCATCCGCCTTGAGGCGGCGGAGCACGTCCAGGCCGTCCACTTTCGGCAGCTTGAGATCGAGCAGGATCACCTTGGGGCCATCT
>Ga0302319_10004814_pt1 | contig 27521 bp, 24 predicted proteins | sample Bog_T0_2_FD_203319 | JGI IMG/M metagenome (GOLD analysis project Ga0302319, IMG submission 203319) | Peat permafrost microbial communities from Stordalen Mire near Abisko, Sweden - Bog_T0_2 | ecosystem: Environmental > Terrestrial > Soil > Wetlands > Peat | place: Sweden: Abisko, Stordalen Mire... | reverse complement strand
TTATAACGACAATCCCGTCGAAGGGCTGGCCCGGCTCAGAAAAACCGTTGATCGCGACACACCTGCTGACTCGCTGACTTGCCGACTTGCTGAAAATTCGGAGAATATCTCTTGCATTCCCTCATGACCCATGTTAACTATTAAGCCAATACTCTTTTGATTGCTGCCAAGGTAGTAAACATTCACCCCAGGGCAGCGGACAGGACTCGGAACCCCGCCATGAAGATCGGAACCACGATTCGCGCTCACCGGCTACAAAAGGGACTGTCTCAGGGAGATATCGAAAAGAAAACCGGCCTGCTGCGCTGCTATCTCTCGCGCGTGGAAAACGGCCACACCGTGCCCTCGCTCGACACCCTGTCGAAGATCGCACTGGCGCTCGACCTGCCCATCGCCCAGTTCTTCGCCGACGACTCGTTCGGGCACCAGTTCAACACGCAGAAGCTCAACGACGAGGAGCTGCGCTTCCTGACCCAGATCCGCCGCTACTCGTCGAACCTGAACGAAAGCGATCGCAAGCTTCTGCTCGCCATGATCAAGAAGTTCGCCGCAACCGCCGTCCGCTAGACCTCATTGCCCAGATGAAAGATCGGCTCCACGCCCTGTGCGCCGCTCAGCAGCGCTTGCTCCTCATGCGGCTCCAGCGGCTTGTAGTTCTGCGCCACGTCCATCGCCAGCCGGAAGTACCGCTCATCCCCCGGCGGAATCGCCGCTGTGATTGGATGCGACAGCGTCCAGCGCAGTCCCAGTGACGCCTCGCCAGGAAAAGCCGCCGGCTGATACCAGCACTTGGGCTCGGGGTGATTCTGCTTCTGGTCCGTGGCCCAGGTTGTCTTGGCCATACCCTTCAACGCCAGAATGCCCATTTTCTTCTCTTGTGCCTTCTTGAGAATTTGCGGCCCAAACCCCGCCTGCGTAAACAACACCCAGTTCACCGGAAACAGAATCGTGTCGAAGTTGTAGCGCTCCATCGCCGCCAGCGCCGTCTCCGCCGAGTGCACGCTGAATCCGATGAAGCGGATCTTGCCTTCCTTCTTCGCCGCTTCCATCGTCTCCATCGCCCCGCCCGGCCCCAGCACCTTGTCCAGATCGGTCATCTTGGTCAGCGCGTGAAACTGATACAGATCCACATGGTCGGTCTTCAGCAGTTTGAGCGACTGCTCAAGGTCCGCGCCTGAGTCCGTCTTCAGCCGACCATCCGTCTTGCAGGCCAGAAAGCAATTCTTGCGATACGGGGCCAGCGCCGCTCCCAGCCGCTCCTGCGCATTGCCGTAGCTGGGCGCAACGTCAAAATAGTTGACGCCGCGATCCACCGCCTCAGCCACAATGTTGTTGGCTGCGCCGGTCTCCTCGTTCATCACCACAATCCCGCCAAAGCCAATGATGGAAAGCTTCTCGCCCGTCCTGCCCAGCGTGCGCCGGGCAATCGGATTCGTTGGCGTTCCAGCGGCATTCATTTGTGTTGTCGATGCAACGGCTGCGGCCGTCAGCCCAGCCTGTTTCAGAAATTCACGACGCTTCACAGGTCTTCCTCCATTGCGTGGAATGAGACGATCAGCGAACAGAAATATCCTTGCACAGCCAGCGGGCATTTAGCCGTTCAGGAGCCTGGTCAGCCCCGCCGGCGGAGTAACGTGGGCGATGTAGAAACCGAAGAGCACCAGCACTCCCACAACGACGCCCACCGCGAGACGCAAACGCGTATGGAAAACTGTTCGCGGCGAACCGAGCCTGGGCACCATCGGTGTGGCAAACAGCAGCCCGCAGGTAAACCCGCCCAGGTGCGCCATGTTGTCGATATTCAGCCCGGAGTGCAGAAACATGTTGCCACCACTGATCGAAAGTCCCAGCACAAGGTTGAGCGCGGCAAAGTAGATCACCGATCTGCGGAGCTTTTTCAGCTCGAAGGGAGGCACAGGAAGCCGGTTCGACTTCAACAGAACGATGAGCGCTCCGGCAATCCCGAACACCGCCCCTGAAGCTCCTGCACCTGCCGGGAAAAACACGGCGCCGCCGTCGCGGATAGGGAACAGCCAATTGATGTCAGTCGACAGCAGATTCCCCGCCGCCCCCGTCAGGATATAAACCGCCAGCACCCCAGCCGATCCCATCAGCGGCTCAGCCAGCAAGCCCAGATTCCACAGGCACCACATATTCGTTGCCAGGTGCAAAATCCCCACATGCACAAACATGGCCGTCACAATCCGCCACCACTCGCCATAAATCAACACAGAACCCGCATTGTTCGCGCCAAAGTGCATCAGCTGCTGCGTCGTCGGCGTGCCCAGGCTCACCCCGCTCGCCGCCATCACCAGGAACACCGCGCAGTTGATCCCCACCAGCAAATACGTCGCAGGCGCAGAGGCCCACCCCGGACGCGGCCGGCGCACCGCCTGCTGCGGCGGCATCTGCACACCCGGCGGCAAAATCTCCGGTTCAGGACCGGGGCCCCCACGAACGGGTCCATGTTCGAGGGGTGGGGGCATCGGCGAGTAACTTCCCATAGCTTAACTTTAATGCATTTCCGTTCGCGCCGTTGCGCCGCCGTCTCACTCCCGCACAATGCCTCATCAACCTCCGTCCCGATTCAGCGATGTAATCTGGAGTTTGGTCCGTCGACCGGCAGATTTTCATACAGTATTCATCCAAGGAGTCCCTTCATGTCCGAATCCAGCCCATCGCTGAAGCCCATCCGTAGAGCCCTGCTGAGCGTAACCGACAAAACCGGCCTCGTAGACTTTGCCCGCACCCTTGCCGGCTTCGGCGTGGAGCTCATCTCCACCGGCGGCACCGCCCGGGCCCTGCGCGACGCCGGCCTCGCCGTCAAGGACATCAGCGACCTTACCGGCTTTCCTGAAATGCTCGACGGCCGCGTCAAAACCCTCCATCCGCTGGTGCACGGCGGCCTGCTCTACATCCGTGGCAACGCCGACCACGAAGCAGCCGTGGCCGCGCACAAAATTCAGCCCATCGACATGGTCGTCGTCAACCTCTACGCCTTCGAAAAGACCGCCGCCCAGCCCGGCGTCGCCTTCGGCCATCTCATCGAGAACATCGACATCGGCGGCCCCTCCATGGTGCGCTCCGCCGCCAAAAACTTTGAAGACGTAGCCATCGTCACCCGCGTGTCTGACTACCCGACCCTCATCGAAGAGCTCCAGTCGAACAGCGGCGCGCTCACCCGTGAAACCCGCTGGCGGCTGGCCAAACAGGCCTTCGCCACTACCGCCGCCTACGACACCGCCATCGCCAACACCCTGGACCAGATAGAAGAAGCTCCAGCGCCGCAGGCGCTCGTGCCGAAGGCGTCTGCGGCACCGCAGGTGCTCCGCATCAACTTCCCGCTCGCCCAGTCCCTCCGCTACGGCGAAAACCCGCACCAGCGCGCCGCCCTCTATGCAGACGGCTCCGGCCTGGGTATAGCCGGCGCAACACAGCTGCAGGGCAAGGAGCTGAGCTTCAACAACCTCGTCGACCTTGACGCCTGCTGGGAGCTGGCGCAAGAGTTCACCGAGCCCGCCGTGATCATCGTCAAGCACACCAACCCCTGCGGCGCAGCCACAGGCGCAACCGTCCTTGAGGCCTACCAGAAAGCGCTCGCCGCCGACCCCGTCTCCGCCTTCGGCGGCGTCATCGGCATCAATCGCGAGGTAGACGCAGACGCAGCAGCCGAGATCGCCAAGCTCTTCGTCGAAGCCATCGCCGCCCCGTCCTTCACGCCTGAGGCCCGAGAGCGCTTCGCCGCCAAGAAGAACCTGCGCCTGGTCGAGGTCCACGCCGCGCCGCACAGGCCTGTCGTCAAACACGTCTCCGGCGGCCTCTTGATCCAGGACGCCGACACCGGCCGCATCGAGGAGTCGGAGCTCAAAGTCGTCACCTGGCGTCCGCCCACGCCCGAGGAGATGCGCTCACTGCTCTTCGCATGGCGCGTCTGCAAGCACGTCAAGTCCAACGCCATCGTCTATGCCAAAGACGGCCAGACCATCGGCGTCGGCGCTGGCCAAATGAGCCGAGTCGATGCCGCCCGCTTCGGCGCCATGAAGGCCGTCCTTCCGCTCGCCGGCTGCGTCGCCGCCTCCGACGCCTTCTTCCCCTTCCCCGATGGCCTCGAAACTGTGGTCCAGGCCGGGGCAACAGCCGTCATCCAGCCCGGCGGCAGCGTCAAGGATCAGGACGTCATCGCCGCCGCCGACCGCCTAGGCATAGCCATGGTCTTCACCGGCATCCGGCATTTCCGCCATTGATTCGAGGGACTGACGCATGACGCCCCCGGCCCAGCAACTTTCCCGCCTGCGCGCCCGCACCCTCGCGCTTGCCCGCCAAATGGACTGGTTCCGCGGCCTCCGCGCCGCCGTCGCTCTCTGCGCGCCATTAGTCCTCGGTGACCTGGCCGGCATGCCCAACATGGGCTGGGCAGCCCTCGGCGGCTTTGAAGCCATCCTCGCCGACACCGGCGGACCCTACCGCTCCCGCATGACCTCCCTGGCCACGCTCTCGCTGGGGGGCGCTGCGGGGCTTTTCCTGGGCTCGGTGACCGGCACAAGCCTCTACCTCGCGCTGCCCACCACCATCCTCTTCTGTTTCTTGTGGAGCTACCTCGCCGTGCTTGGCCAGCCGTTCTCGTCCGCAGGATTGCTCGTCCAGGTCATCTTCATCTGCGGCATCGGCGCACCGACGGCGAACTGGCATGAAGCTCTGAACCACGCCCTTCTGCTGCTCGCCGGCGGAGCCTGGGCGGCCCTGCTCTCGCTGCTCCTGTGGCCGCTCGACGCCTATCGCCCGGCGCGCTTTGCCGTAGCCGCCTGTTACACCGAGCTGGCGTCCTTCCTCGCGTCCACTACCGAACTCGCCGCCCGCGCCCGGCAAGCGCCAGCCCTCTGGCATCGCCTCGCCCAGCACCACCAGTACCGTGTGCGCCGCGCCGTCGAGCACGGCTGGGAGTCGGTCGCTGCCATCCGCGCCGAGCACCAGGCCGAGACCGCGCAGGGCCATCACCTCGTCGTTCTGCTCGAACACGCCGACCTGCTCATCGCCCGTACCGTGGCCCTGGCCGAGCATCTGGAAACCCAGTCCGCCGCCACCGCATGCGACGACAACGCAGCCTCAAGCCTGGCCGATCTACGCACCGCCGAGCTATTTGTAGCGCAAATCCTCACACGGCGCGGACCGGCCGCCGGCGTGGCCGAGACGCAGCGGCTGGCCATGCAGCGGCTGCCGGGCGCGCTCGCAGGCTGCACAAGCATTTCCAGCGCTGCAACCCGCTTTCTGCTCGCCCAGGTCGCTGCTGCCGCGTCGCTGCTCGACTCATCCCTTGAGAGCGCAACAATCCTCCGCCTCGGCAAATCGCCCGGATTCAAGCGCACCCCGCGCGCCCCCCAATCCGTCGGACACTTCGGCTTCGTCTACGCACGCCTGGCCGAGCTCCGCCCAGGCTGGCGCCTCACCCGCATCCTCGACCAGCTCCGCGCCAACTTCACCGGCAAGTCCCTACTGCTCCGCCATGCCGCGCGCGTAGCCCTGGTCTGCGGGCTCGATGTCTCCATCATCCTCGGCCTGCGCATCAACCACGGCTACTGGCTGCTGATGACCTCGCTGATCGTCCTCCAGCCGCACGTCTCCGGCACCATGCGTCGCAGTCTGGAGCGCATCGGCGGCACCGTCGCCGGAGGCATTCTTGCCGCCCTGCTCGCGGTCGCGCTGCACTCTCAGCTGGCCACGGCCGCGGTCCTGTTTCCGCTGGCCCTGCTCGCGCTCGCCATCCTGCCGCTCAGTTACGCGGCGTTCGCCTTTTTTCTTACGCCGGCCTTCGTACTTGCCTGGCTGCCGTATTCAGGTGATTGGCAACTGGCCGCCATTCGCACCGGCAACACCATCGCCGGTGCGCTCATCTCGCTGGCTGCCATGGCATTTCTGTTTCCCGTTTATGAACGCGATCGTGCCCCCGAGTTTTTGCGCGCCTCCATCGCCGCCGACCGCCGCTACCTGGCCCAGCTGGCTGAGAACTGGCGCAGGCGTGCGCAGACCGGATCAGCCTCCGCACGCCTGCTGGCCAACGCCCGACGCGCCGCCGGACTGGCCCACAATGACACCGAGGAATCCCTCGAGCGGCTCCTCGCCGAGTCCTGGCCGCGCCGCCGCCCCTTTGCGCAGTTTGTCGCGGCGTTTGTTACCTACCTCCGCCGCTTCGCCCAATCCGTCACCACCCTCTCAACCCTCGACGGCGAGTGCCCCTGGAAACTCTCCAAATCCGTGCAAAGCCGCCTTGCCCTCCTCGACATGCGCATGGATTGGCTGGCGGCGCAAACCGCTGCAAGTCGCAGCGACCTTCCCTGGCCTGAAGCGGTGTTGCCGGCATCAGCCTCAGGCATCGGCGAATCCAGCCCTGAATCGCCTCCCGCACTCATCGACCACCCCGGCGAGCGGCAGCTGGAGCGGATGGAGCGGCAGGCCGAAGTCCTGCACCGTCAGCTCGGCACACTGCGCCGCCATGGCTGGATTCCCGGCGCGGCCCAGCCGCCGCCCAGGCCGTAGCCAACCCCTCGCATCCGCCAAGCCTCACCAGGTGCTGGACCCGCCAGCAGGAAAATCCCGCATTCCGCCGCTCCTTTGCGACAAATGACAGGTAAAATCGTCTCTACAGTAGGCAGAGTTGGCTCTCCCGGCTGCCTGTGCTGTTTTGCCGTTGCCCTCTGCGGAGCGATGCCTCCGTTCGGCCCGTCATGCAGCTGGAAACTCAGGACTCGGATCTACAGGATGATGAAGATAAGACTCGCATACACGCCCTCTTGGCTCTCTGCTGCCGCCGCTTCGCTCGTCCTGACGCCGCTCGTTCCGGCCTGCGCCCAGGCTGCACCCCCGCAAACAGCGCCCACCCAGGCCCCAGCCGCCAAGACGTCCGCCGCTCCGCCCACAGCCCAGCTGCCCGACCGCGCCGTGGCCTACTATCACCTCGCTCTGGCCAACATCTACGAGGACGAGGCCGTCGAGACCGGCAACAACGACGACGCGCGCCTGGCCGTGGACGAGTACAAGAATGCTCTGAACGCCGACCCGGCTTCTCCGCAGCTCAACGACGGGCTGGCTGACCTCTACTTCCGCACCGGCCACGTGCATGAGGCAGAAGTCACCGCCCGTACCCTGATCAAGACCGCGCCCGATGACATTGACGCCCACAAGCTGCTCGGCCGCATCTATCTGCGCCAGTTGAGCGACGCATCGAATGCCGTTTCCTCCTCGTCGCCCTCCGGCAACGCCCTCGACCAGGCCATCGCCGAGTTCGAGAAGATCGTCTCGCTCCAGCCCAAAAGCATTGAAGATCGCATGGTGCTGGGCCAGCTCTACAACGTCAAGCACGAGCCCAAGAAAGCCGAAGAAGAGTTCAAGACCGCCCAGGCCATCGAGCCCGATTCCGAAGAAGTCATCCTCAACCTGGCCCGGCTCTATGCCGAGTCCGGCGACATGGCTCACGCCGCCAAGGTGATTGAGGCCGTCCCCGTAACCGACCGCAGCCCCAAGATGGAAGTGGCCCTGGGCGCGGCCTATGACCAGCTCAAGCAGCCCAAGGACGCGATCGCCGCCTATCAGCGCGCTGCCGACATGGACCCCGGCGACGCGCACACGCTCGACGCTCTCGGCCAGGCCCTGTTGGCCAACAACCAGCTCGACGAAGCCCTCAAGCAGTTCAAGCTGCTCGCCGAAGCCGATCCGGAAGACAACGAAGCCCTCATCCACATCGGCGAAATTCAGCGCCGCCAGGGGCATTACGAGGATGCGCTGGCGACCATCCGCAAGGCCCGCAAGCAGGACCCCTCCTCGCTCGAGGCCGGCTACACCGAAGCGCTCCTCGCACGCAAACGGCGCCTACACCAACGAGGAAAAGTCCAATCGCGGCTTCTTTCTGGAGCGGCTGGGCGCGGTCTATCACGAGGAAGGCAAGACCGACCAGTCGATTGCCGCCTATCAGAAGATGATCGATATGGGCGGCGACACTGCCGTGCGCGGCTATGAAGCGCAGGTCGAGGTCTACGGCGAAGTCAAAATGTTCGACAAGGCCGCGGATGTCGCCAAAAAGGCCGTCGACGCCAACCCCAAGGATCAGGACCTCAAGCTGGTGCTTGCCGGCGCGTTGGTCGAACAGGGCAAGAACGATGATGCCCTCACCCTGACCAAGAGCCTGCTCAACAACACCGACAAGGATCGCCTGGTCTGGCTCAAGCTGGGCCAGTTCTACACCGAGATGCGCCGCTGGAAGGACGCTGAAGACGCCTACGCCAAGGCCACGCCACTGTCCACCAAGAACGAAGACAAGTCCTACTTGCTGTTCCTCAAGGGTGCCCTGGCCGAGCGGCAAAAACATTTGGAGCCCGCCGAGCAGTTCTTCCGCCAGGCCCTCGACATCGACCCCAACAGCGCCATGACGCTCAATTACCTCGGCTACATGCTCGCCGATAAAGGCGTCCGTCTGCCCGAGGCCCTCAAGATGATCCGCAAGGCCGTCGAGCTCGACCCCATGAACGGCGCCTATCTCGATTCACTCGGCTGGGCCTACCTCAAGCTGGGGCAGTATGAGCTCGCCGAGGAAAATCTCCGCCAGGCCGTCGAGCGCGAGCAGTCCGACCCCACCGTTCACGACCATCTGGCGGAACTCTACGAGAAGACCGGCCGCATTCGCCTGGCCGCCGCTCAGTGGGAACTCTCGCTGGCCGAGTACGCCAAGTCCGCCCCCGCCGACGTTGAACCCGGTGAAGTGGCCAAGGTCCAGCGCAAGCTCGAGAGCGCCCGCGTCAAGCTCGCCAAGCAGGACAGCTCCATGGGCCAGACTGCACCCAACTAGTGTCCTGTTTCTAAAGTTCGCAACAGAACAAGACACTGTCATCCTGAACGAAGTGAAGGATCTGCGGGTGTTCTTGAAGGCCAACAACTTCAGAGACACCACACTAGATTGATCGCTCGATTCTTCAGTCCAGAAAAGAGAGTGGCCGGGTGCCCCATCCATTTCACAGTCTCACCGTGAAATGGGTGGGAAACCACGCCCCTGCGGGCCTCCCGCGAGTTCGCCGCGGCGAACCGCACCGCAGGTGCCAGGTGCTTACTTCGCCTGCGCCGCCGCCGACGCAATGTACACATCCACATTGCTCTGGTCCACCAGCGATGTGCCCGTATCCACAAACACCGGGTAAGGCGCAAACGCGTCCACGCTATAGTCCTTGTTGAGCTGCGCGGGCGGCGCGTGGAACACTTCGTCGAGCGCCTTCAGTCCCACATAGCCCATCGTGAAGGGCTTCTGCGCAATCGTCGCGTCGATCGTCCCGGCCTTGATCGCATCCAGCGTATCCTGATCCACATCGAAGGCCACTAGTTCCCTGCCCCCGGCCCGTTTCACCGCGTCGGCAACCGTCTTGCCCGACGACGCTTCCAGGCACACGAACGCATCAATCTTGTTCGGCCCAGTCAGCGCCAGGTCCTGCTGCGCCTTGTCAAACGCGTTGCGCGCATCGCCCTTGATGTCGAACACATCCACGATCTTGATGTCGGGATGGCCGGCGAACGCATCCTTGAATCCCTTCAGGCGCTCATCGGTGTTGGGCTGGCCGTTGAGTGTGAAGAAGACCACGTTCCCTTTGCCGCCCAGCTTCTCCACAACCCGCTTGCCGCCCAGACGGCCTGCCTCCAGGTTGTTGGTGCCGATAAAGTAAAGCCGCTTGCTCGCGGCCGCGTCCGAGTCCATCGTGATGACCGGAATCCCCGCCGCAACCGCCTCGTCGATTCCCGCCTGCAGCGCCGATGCATCCGCCACCGAGATCAGGATCCCCGCCGGCTTGGCCGCCACCGCACTGCGCAGCTCAGCCAGCTCCGCTTTGGCGTCGTAGGTGTCCGGGCCGGCCACCTTTGCCGTCACTTTGTACTGCGCAGCCGCCGCCTTGAAGCCCGCCGCGGCCGTCTGCCAGTAAGGCAAATTCACGTTGGTTGCCACCAGGTAGTAGACCTCTTTGTCCGAGTGGCGCGCCCCGCAACCCACGGCAAACGCAACTCCCAGCGCCAACAGCGCCCATGCAACTTTTCCCATCGCTCTCATGCCTGCCTCCGGTCTCACTCTCGGATCACCCCGCAGCCGGCCGGCGCGTTTGCTCCGGTCAGCCGTCGGTCAAAAATTTGGCTGGATCGTACTCCCGTTCGATCGGCGTTGTCCAATGCCTGCCGCACGGCCACTCGGTGACGAATGGAGAATTTATAGCACCGGGCCACCGCCGCAACACGTGATTTGCGACACCTTTGCTCCGCACTCCCTGCAAACCTATCCCCATCTGGGATATAACCAGACCTGAACCAGCCCGCCCCATGAGCAACAATCGAGACATGGCCGACCCCGCATCCGATCTCGCCTACCGGCTACCCGCAGCCGTGGCCGTCGCCGGCGCAGCGCACGACTCGCTCGCCCGCCGCGACCACGCCGAGCCGCCCCACCCCTACCGCACTCCCTTTGCCCGCGACGCGGCCCGCATCCTGCACGCACGCGCCTTTCGCCGCCTGGCCGGCAAGACCCAGGTCTTCACTCGTCTCTCCGGCGAGGCTACCTCCGACCACTTCCGCAGCCGCCTTACCCATACGCTTGAGGTCACGCAGATCGCCCGCACCCTGGCCGCAACCCTGGGCCTCAACGCCGAACTGGCTGAAGTTCTGGCTCTGGTCCACGACATCGGCCATCCCCCCTTCGGCCACGCCGGCGAGAAAGCCCTCGACCACGCGCTCCAGGCGCACGGCCTGCGCTTCGACCACAACCTGCACGCCCTGCGCATCGCCACCTGGTTTGAAGAGCGTTACGCCGCCTTTCGAGGCCTCAATCTCACCCTTGCCGTCCGCGAGGGCATCGTCAAGCACTCGCGCGACTACTCCCAAGCCGAGCATCCCGAGCTGGCCGAGTATTTCCTCGGCCAGTTTCCGCCCCTTGAAGCCCAGCTCATCGACCTCGCAGACGAGATCGCCTACCTCACCGCCGATCTCGACGACGGCCTCGACTCCGGCATCCTCACCCTCGCCCACGTCCGCGAAGGCGTGCCCCTGTTCCGGCGCTTCCACGATGCTGTGCTCGACGAGTACTCCGCCGCCGCGCCCAAGCTCACCATCAACGAGGCGCTCAAACGCATTTTGAATCTGCTGGTGACCGACCTCATGCAAACCGTGCGCGCCCGCGTCGCAGCCCTCAACCCCGCCGCCCCCAACGCCATCACACTTGATGAGATTCGCAGCGCCCCCAACCGCCTGGCTGCCCTCAGCCCGGCAATCGAAGCCGAGCGCGCCCAGGCCAAGCGCTTCCTCTATGACAATCTCTACAACTCGCCCGGCATGGAAGAAGAACACCTCCACGCCACTGAAGTCGTCGAAGGCCTCTTCGCCGCGCTCCTCGCCAACCCCGCACAGCTACCCGCCGACCACCAGGCGCAGATCCCCACCCAGGGCCTCGCCCGCACCGTAGCCGACTACATCGCCGGCATGACCGACACCTACATCCAGCAGGCATGGCTCCGCTGCCGCGCCAAGTAAAAATATGTCTTGAAAAGAGCCTATTTCAAGGGAAGAAACTCGATCCGTGCCAGATCGGTCACCGCTTTGAAGCCGTAATCGGATGTCACCAGCAAACAGTCGGCAGAGTCCATGGCCAGTTCCAGAGCAAATGCGTCGGCATAGGCAATCTTGCGGTCCACTTTGAGCGCGGCCGCACGCAACGCACGGTCGCCGTCCGCCGCCGCGATATGCGGTTGAAACTGCGACAAGCCTGCCATGGCGCGAACCTGTCCCGCCGCGCCCATCTTCTTGCGTACTGCACCCGCAATCTCTCCCCATTGAACCGCGGAAATCGCAACTTCCGCCTTCTGCGTCCTCTTGGCGGCCAGGATCTCGGCTACCCGAACCCATCCGGCTTCTTTGTCCAGGAATCGCAGCACCGCGGAAGCATCCAGAACGTAGGTCGTCACCTGTCCCCTTACCAGCCCGCCTGATCATCTTCCGCGCGCCGTTCCGCAATCAGGTCGTCTGCCATGGAGTAGCCGCCCGCCGTCATGCCGCAGAGATCGTCGACCAGTTGCTGCGTTGTAATCTCCGTTGCAGGTTGCAGAATCAATAAGTTCCCCTCTTGACGGAGCATCGCGCGGGTCCCCGCCTTGATGCCCAGAGACTCTCGCATCGCCGCCGGAATCACCAGCTGCCCCTTGCTGCTGAATTTAACAAATACCGGTCTCATGACTTACATTATACGTCAAGTAAGAAAACCATAGAAGTAAGCCAAAGCTGCCAAGTAAGATTATTCGCAGATGTAAGCCTTCCCTACTGCACCGTCCCCGCCGGCCTTAGCCGCCGCAAATCCAGCGCGCACTCCACCGCATTCTGCGCATGCAGCCGCAAGTTATCCGACGCCGCCCAGATCATCAGCCGCGAAGCCACGTTGGGATTCCGCCCGTCCTTCTCCGTCCGCAGCCGCACCAGCACGTCGTTCTGGCCCGTGGCGGCCAGGTTCGACGGCGAGTCCGTATCCTCCAGTACCAGGTCCACGTGCTCGCCCCCGAGCGCATCTTCAATGGCAGAAATTTCCACCGCCCGCTCCAACTCAATGGCGATCGAAAACGCGTGCCCGTGAAACACCGGTGCGTGGATCACCTGAAGAGCCAGCGCTGGCCAGCGCCCATCGCCCAGCGCCTCGTAGTGGCGGCGAATGCGCGCTTCTTCGGCGCCCAGGTTGATGGCTGCGCTCTCCCCCAGCCCGGCCAGCAGGTTGTAGGCCGCCTGCGCGTCAAACACCGCCCTCGGCAGCGTCTGAAAGCTCAGCAGGTTCACCGTCTGCTGGTGAAGCTCGTCCATGGCAGCGCGGCCAAAAGCGCTGGCCGGCTCAAGCACCGCGGCCCCCGCAAAGCGGATCGGCGCAGCGAGCTGTAACCGCTCCAGCACCAGCGCCAGCGCCAGCGCCGCCGGGTGCGCCGGCACCACAGCCGGCGTGAACAGATCCACCGCCGCCGCAATCAGCCCGCCCGAGCCCAGCCACGGAGCCCGCACCAGCACCCCCGGCTCGCGGTCCAAGGCGCCAGACAAGTCCAGCACCGTCGATCCCGCCCGAAGCGCCTGCCGCCAGTGCTTCCGGGTCAGCGCCTCGGTCCCTGCAAAGAACGTGAAGTCGGCCCGCTCAAACGAGTCGGCTCCAACCGCCTGGACGATCGTTACTTCATCGCCCACCTGGTCCAGCTGGCCCTGCGCCTCTTCTTCGTCCAGCAACACAAAGTTGGCTCCGGCCAAAGGCGAATCCGAGAGCGCTTCTTTCAACTCGCGCCCCAGCAATGTGGAGGCTCCAGCGATTGCAATCTTGTACACAGGCATCCTTTTCAGTTGAAAAATTGTGCGGCGAAGGCTCGCGCGATGAAGGCTACAAAGGCCGCAGCGAGTCCGGTTCAGCCTGCACTGCATCGGGCCCGGCCATCTCCGCCGGCCGTCTGCGACGTCGGCGCGACCACCCATACGCCGCGCGCGCCCCGATGCCGGAGAACGTGTAGGTCAGCCCGATCGCGAAAAACACCACGTTCGAATACCGCAGCATGACATAAAACACGATCGCCAGCACGAATAAAAGCTGGAACGGGTGGCTGCGGGCAAAGTTGATCTCCTTGCCCGACCAGAACCGCCACGTGCTCACCATCAAAAACCCGCTCAGGCCCACAAACAGAAGCCAGGGAAGCGCAACCCACCAGGCACGCACCGGGTATCCATAGAAAAAATGCACAGTCGCGGCAAGAAATCCTGCCGCGGCCGGGATCGGCATCCCCACAAAATACTTCCGGTCCGGACGGCCCGGGTTCTTCGGCTGCGCGTCATGCGATATGTTGAACCGCGCCAGCCGCGACACCCCGCCAATCAGGAACAGGAAGCAGATAAAAGCCCCTGCCTGGTGAAGATGAAGCAGCAGCTGAGGGTTGGTCGTGTCCGACAAAAAATGAAAGCCCCAGATCAGCGCCAGCAGCGCCGGCGCCACGCCAAACGTGATAGCGTCGGCCAGCGAATCCAGCTCCTTGCCAAACTCGCTGGTGGTATTCGTCATGCGCGCAATGCGCCCGTCCAGCGTGTCGAAGGGGATGGCGAAGATGATGGCGATGGCCGCCCAGTCCAGGTGCGTCGCCGCGTCGCCGCTGATCGCCTTGATGGTCTCCGTGATCGAAAAGAAGCCGGCGGCGATGTTACCGCAAGTAAACACCGAAGGCAGCAAGTACATGCCGCGCCGCAGCCGCGCCTTGGCCTCGGCCCGCGCCGCTGCCGGGTCGCGGCCGTTCACGCCGACGCCTCTTGTGGCATGGCCGCCAGCACGCTTGCGCCGCCCATCACCTTGTCCCCCACCTTCACCCGCAGCGCGGCCTGGGGCGGCAGCAGCACGTCCACGCGCGAGCCGAACTTGATCAGCCCCACCCGCTGCCCGCGCGCCACCGTATCGCCTTCACGCAGCGTAAACACGATGCGCCGCGCCAGCAGTCCCGCGATCTGCTTGAACGTAACCTCGTACCCCTCACCCCGCACCGTCACCGCATTCTGCTCGTTGCGATCGGCTGAAGCCGGGTTCATCGCATTCAGATACTCGCCCTTCTGGTAGTGGACACGCGTCAGCACCCCGGCAATCGGCGACCGGTTCACATGCACATTGAAGACGCTGAGAAAGATGCTGATCCGCTGCCTGGGTCCATCCGGTGTGGAGATAGCGACGGTCTCCGTGACCACCCCATCGCCGGGGGAAACCACCAGGCCGGGCTCTGCCGGCACCGTCCGCCGCGGATCGCGGAAAAACCACAGAAAAAACGCCGCCAGAAGCACTGGCGCAACACTCCACGCCCAGTTGCCCGTGGCCCATGCCAGCAATCCCGCCACCAGCAGCAAGCTCAAACCGTAGATGTAACCGTCACGAACCATCGTCCCCAACGATTATACGGGCTTCCTGCTCGTTTGCTCCCACGCTGATGCGGCCTTTGGAGCGCACACTCTCCACGGAAGCGCTGCATGCGCCTGCTTCTTGTCAAGAACTACTTGAAAACGGGCCGAATCTTCCGCTCAGGCAATCGCCGGCTGACGGCGCTCCAGGGCAAAGATCAGGTCCTTGGCGTGCAGCTTCAGCTTCTTCAGCCGCACTTCTTCCAGCTGTTCATCCTCTGAGAGGTAAGGCTTTCCAAGCAATTCTTCCAGCCGCTGAGCGTAGCGATGATGTTCGGCATGCAGGCGATCGATCTCTTCGCTCAGCGTAGCTTCCTGTAATTCGTCCATCAAGCACCTCCTAGATTCACGGAACACTTACATATATAGCGCGATTGGGGTAATGGGCAAGAGAGAAAAGCGGCAAAAGTAATCGCCGGCTGTGGATTTCGGGATTCAAAGGTCTCAACCGTGACTGCAATCACATCCTGGCCGGCTCCAGTGGGTGCCCCAGAGCCTGCCCTGAGCGAAGTCGAAGGCTCCCTCGCACTTGGGGACCTGGGAATCATTGTTCCGGGCGCCCTCAGGGCACCAAGTTGTTGCCCTTGTGGTTGTCCTGCGCCAAGGCGTGATCGCATCCCACCTCAACCCAGCCGCAACCCCATCAGCACCGCATCCTCTTCCGGATCAGCATAATAGCGAGGCCGCCGCCCAGTCTCACGGAACCCCCGCGCCCGATAGAAGCCCTGCGCCGTCCGGTTTGAATCCCGAACCTCCAACCGCAGCTCAGTCGCCTGCATCCCCCGCAAAACCTCCACCAGAGCGACCAGCAGCCAGCTCCCCACCCCGCGCCGCTGCCCGTCAGCCGCAACAGCAATGCTCTCCAACTCCGCTTCCTCACCAACAACGCTCGCCACCAGAAACCCGATCGGCTCATCGGCTTCCGCACCGGTCAGCGCATCGGTCGCCACCAGCGCCACCCGCAGCGGCCGGTGGTCCTGATCGATGGCCTTAAGGTACGCTGAAGCCGTCCAATGGGGCGCATCCGCAAGGCCCTCCGCTAGCTTCAGGACGCACGCAATGTCGTCCGCGCTCATCGGCCGGATCCGTACCGCATCCGAGCTGGTTCTCCCGAGACCGATCCTGCCCGGCATGTTCATGCCCGCCCAGCCCCCGCCGTCCCGGCCCCAAAGATCTCCGCGTCCGACCTCCGCAGATAATGGCCGTCAAGCAGCGACAGATCCACAAAATCCCGCGCCTGCACCAGTCCCGCGCATAGCCGCAACGCATCACCGGCCGTCGGAGCCGCCACCCGCAGCATTGCCAAGCCCGGCCGCGCGTCGGCAATCAGCTCGGCGGCCGAATCGTCGCAAACCCCAATCGGTCCGCCCGGCAACGCAAGCCCGGACAGCTCTTCGCGTCCCGCCAGCAGCTCACGGCCACCGGCAAGGCGCAAAAATACTTCGTGCCGATGCGCATCGAGCGCCGCGCACTCCACGCCGACCTTCCACGCCAGCACCGCCAGCCGCGACACCGCCACCACCGGCGTCTGCCCCGGCTCCGCCAGTCCCTTCACCGCGCTCAAGCCCACGCGCACGCCGGTAAAGCTCCCCGGCCCGTTCACTGCAACCAATGCATGGAGCTGGCTCAACTGCAATCCAGCGCGCGTCAGCAGGTCGTCAATCGCCGCCACCAGCGTAGCCGAGTAGCTGCGGCCCTCGAGCTCGGTCTCACTCACCAACTCAACCAGTCCGCCGGAAAGCCGCCCCAGCGCCACCGACCCTACCGGCCCGCACGTGTCCACACCCAACGCCATCAGTCCGTCCATCCCACCATTATCTCCGCTGAGCGGCTCAACCTCAGGACCTTGGGACAACGCGCCCACATTCCGCATCTTCTGCCCCAGGCCCCGAATCGAATATCCTGTTCACAGCGCACGCCAACTGATCGTTCTCCGCAGACACGCAACGCCAAACACTCCGCCAAAGGAAAGGTTCAACCCCTGGCCGCCGCCGCAGTCTCGTTCCACGACACCTGGCGCCCCCGCGCCAATCCCTGGGTCATCGCCCTCACCGTCACCATGGCCACTTTCATGGAGGCGCTCGATACCTCCATCGCCAACGTCGCCATGCCCCACATCGGCGGCTCGCTCTCCGCCAGCCGCGATGAAGCCACCTGGGTGCTCACCAGTTATCTTGTCGCCAACGCCGTCGTTTTGCCCATCAGTGGATGGATCGCCAACCGCATCGGCCGCAAACGCTTTTACATGACCTGCGTGGCCCTGTTCACCACCGCCTCGCTGCTCTGCGGACTGTCGCCAACCCTGGGCATGCTGGTCTTTTTTCGCGTTTTGCAGGGCGCAGCCGGCGGCGGCCTCCAGCCCAGCGAGCAGTCCATCCTGGCCGACACCTTCCCCCCGCAGAAGCGCAGCATGGCCTTCGCCGTCTACGGCATGGCTGTGGTGCTGGCCCCGGTCCTCGGCCCCACCGTCGGCGGTTGGATCGTCGACAACTTCAGCTGGCGCTGGATCTTCTTCATCAACATCCCGGTCGGCATCCTGTCGCTCTACATGACCAACCGCGTCGTCGAAGACCCACCCTACCTGGCCGCCATCCGCAAGCGCAAAGAAGGCGTCGATTACTGGGGCCTCGGCCTGCTCGTCGTCACCATCGGCGCTCTCCAGGTCATGCTCGACAAGGGTCAGGAAGACGACTGGTTCAGCTCCCGCTTCATCGTCACCTGCACCGTCATCGCCGCCGTCGGTTTAGTCGTCTTCATCTGGCGTCAACTCCACGTCGAGCACCCCATCCTCGACCTGCGCCTCTTCGCCCAACGCAACGTCGGCACCACCATGTTTGTGCTCTTCATGGTCGGCGTCTCGCTCTACTCCTCCACCGTGCTTATTCCCCAGTTCCTCCAGGAAATCATGGGCTACTCCGCAGAGCAGGCCGGCATGGCTGTCTCTTCCGGCGGCATCGCGCTCATGTTCCTCTTTCCCGTCGCCGGCTTCCTCGCGCCCAAGTTCGATCCCCGCATCCTCGTGGCCATGGGATTCTCCATCACCACCTTCGGCCTCTACCGCATGACCGGACTCAGTCTCAACGTCCCCTTCAGCCTGGCCGTCAGCTGGCGCGTCGTCATCGCCCTCGGGCTGCCCTTCCTCTTCATCCCCATCAACACCCTCTGCTACGCCGGTATTCCCCAGGAAAAGTACAACGAAGTGAGCGGCATGTCCGCGCTCATGCGCAACCTCGGCGGATCGGTTGGAATCAGCTTTGTCACCACCCTGCTCGCCCGCCTCACGCAGAAGCACCTGGCCATGCTCGGCGCTCACACCGTCGTCGGCAACAGCCCCTTCGACGCCCTGCGCAAGGGCATTGCGGTGGCTGTGCTCCGGCAGGGCGGCGGCGGCGCGTCCGACGCCATGCAGCGCGCCGGCGCGCAGATCTACGGCATGGCCCAGATCCAGGCCCGCCTGTTGTCCTATGTCGACGTCACCTGGGTCATGGTCGCCTCCACGGCAATCCTGATTCCGCTGCCATTCATAATGAAGCGCCCCAAAAAACAAGCCGGCCCACCAACCCCAGCCCATTGAGCCAGAGGCTTCAGGAGCCTGTCCTATTGCGCCGCCTGCTGCACACTGATCGTCAGCGTAATGTCCGCCGTATCCTTCTTCACATGCAGCGTCTTGTTCACCGGCTGCGCCTGCCCGTTTGTCCACGGCACATGCGCGCTGGTCATCGACTGCGCCAGTTGCGTGAAGTTCGACGCGTTCGGAACCACCACTCCCGCCGACGCAATCTTGCTCTGCACCGTCTGCAGCGCCTGCTTCTGCATATCCGCAATCACCGCCTGCCCCGCCGGAGACATCAGCCAGTTCACGTCTCCCTTGTGCGCGTCAAGCGCCTGCTTGTCCGCATCCATCCCCGACGCGCCCGAACCCGATCCCGAATCCGCCGGCGGCGGCCCACCCCCCGGCAACGTCGGAGCCCCTCCCGTCACAGCGTTGGTCGCGCCCGAGTTCACCTCGTTCGTGGCCACCACCGCCGACAGAAACGACCCGAACAGCACAGTCTTCTGGGTATGCCCCTTGGCCATTATCTCTTCCGGGGGATAACTTGTCGGTGTCGGCATCTGGAAAAGCGGCTGCGGGTCGCAAAGGTTCAGCTGCGGCATGCCCAAAGGTGCATTGTACGAATGTGAGCTGGTCAGTTGCACCGGAGTGGTTTCCGTGCTCCCATCCGATTTCTTTGACACCGCAATCATGTCCCAGTTGGCCACCGTGACCGCCAGTTGTCCCCCATTGTCAAACACCGGCGTATAGCAACTCTTGCCCAGGTCAAGATTCAGCGTGAGCTTGGCCTTCCCCTTCCAGTCCGCGTGCATATGCGATCCGTCAGGAGTGTCGATCATCACCTTCAGATCCATGTTCACATTGAACTTCACCAGGTCCTGCAGCTTCAGGAGCATCTGCTGGTACTGGTCCATATTCTGCGGTTCCTGGCCACCCAGCAGCACCACGCTCCTCACAATCTCCGCATACACCGGGCACAGGTTGTACTTGTGCCCCGACAACACATCACTCTGTATCGTGTCGGAGATCGATTGCTCCCACGTCTCCGCATCCTGCAGCAGTTGTTCCTGGATCCCCCCGCTGTTCGACCCGCCCAGCAAGGCCAGCGTCTTGCCTGCGGAAAGCAGGAACATGATCCCCGCATACGCCCGCTTCGGATCCTTGCCGTATTGCTGCACCATCGGCCCTGCTTTTTCATTCACCAGCACGCTCGCAATCGACGCCGCGTCGGTGATGGCCTGCGTGTCATCATCGAACGACCGCAGCGCCTTCTGCGCAGCCGGCGAGAGCAAGTCGGAGTTGGCGCCGCCCAGCAATGCAACCTGGCGGCCATCGCTCAAAATGGTCTGCATGTAGGTGTTTTCCGGCTCCTGCGCCTGCTTCACCCACGCCGCCACCTGTGCCTCACCCTGCGTCTGCGATGTATCGCCGCACAAATGGCACGGCATATCAACCTGCGGAGGCACCGGAACCTGGGGTGCTGCTTGTGGTGGGCATAATCCGCGGCCTTCTGGAAGGCCGCAATGTTCTGGCTGGCCCACGCAATCACCTTCGCGCTCAACGCCGCATCCTGCTGCGCCCCGGCGTCTATGGTGCCCATCATCATTGCCGCAACCGCAATCCACCGGGCGCCGCCACGCACCGGCAAACATCTCTTGAATCTCAGACACCCCACGTACGCATCTGAGTTCATCGCGCCTCATCTCCCACGTTGTCTTGTGAATTTTGCGTAAGTATACCCGCCGGTCTTCGCCCCGGTCATCAACTATTTACGCAACATTCAAGGTCGATGAAACCTGCCGGGTGCCCCATCCATTCGCAGCTCCATCGCGAATGGGTGGGAGACCTCGAATCTCCTGCGAGCGAAAAGCGAGCGCCTGCCTCACCGCAGGTGCCTATACCGCCGCCAGCGCCTGCTCCAGATCGGCAATCAGATCTTCCTTGTCCTCGATCCCCACCGATAGCCGCACCAGCCCCTCGGTAATCCCCAGCCGCGTGCGCTCCTCTTCGCCCAGCGCCGCATGCGTCGTCGTCGCCGAGTGCGAAGCCAGCGACTCAACCCCGCCCAGCGACTCCGCATTCAGGAACAGCTTCACCGCTCCCAGAAACCGCCCCGCCGCCGCCTGCGTGCCCAGGTCGAAGCTCATCATCGACCCGAAGCCCTTCTGCTGCCGCACCGCCAGCTCATGCTGCGCGTGCGACTTCAATCCCGGATACGCCAGCCGCGTGAGCTTCGGCTGCGTCGACAAAAACTCCGCCACCGCGCGCCCGTTCTCCTCATGCGCCTTCATCCGCAGCGGCAGCGTCTTGATGCCCCGCAGCACCAGGTAGCACTCAAACGGCGAAAGAATCCCGCCCGCGGCCTTCTGCACCAGCAGAAACCGCTCCCTGTGCTCCGGCTTCGACCCGATCAGCGCCCCGCCCAGCCCATCCGAGTGGCCGTTGAGAAACTTCGTCGTCGAGTGCATCACGATATCCGCGCCCAACGCCAGCGGACTTTGCAGCACCGGCGACATGAACGTGTTGTCCACGCTCACCTCCACGCCATGCGCATGCGCAATCGCGCTCACCGCTTCAATATCCGTCAGCGACATGATCGGATTGGTCGGCGTCTCAATGTGCATCAACTTGGTGTTCGGCTTGATCGCCGCTTCCACCGCGTTCAAGTCGCCCGTATCCACATACTCGATCGCAATGCCGTAGTTGCGCACCACCAGGTTGAACAGCCGCTGCGTCCCGCCGTACACATTGCTCGACACAATCACGTGATCGCCCGCGCTCAGCGTCGCCACCAGCGCATAAATCGCCGCCATGCCGCTGGCAAACGCGTGCCCGCTCGTGCCGCCCTCGAGCGCCGCCAGCGCCACCTCCAGCCGGTCGCGCGTAGGGTTCCCGGCGCGCGAGTAATCCCACCCCTTGTCCGTCCCAATCCCGGTCAGCTCAAAGGTGGATGAAAGATAGATAGGCACATTCACGGCCCCCGTAAGAGGGTCCGGATATTGCCCGGCATGCACGGCGAGGGTGGAGTATTTGTAGTCTGGCATGAGTCAGCTCTTAGCTCCTAGCTTCCAGCCTCTAGCTTATCGCGCCCAGCCTGCAAGCTTTGTCATCCTGAGCGACCGAAGCGCAGCGCAGGGAGTCGAAGGACCTGCATTTGCTAACTTTTTCACCTTGAAAAACCTTGTCATCCTGAGCCGGGTGCCCCAGGTCCCACGCATTGGGGACCTGGGAAACCACCAATCTCCTGCGAGCGCATAGCGAGCATCTGCCCCACCGCAGGTGGCGGTCTGCCCCACCGCAGGTGGCGGTCTGCCCCACCGCAGGTGGCGGTCTGCCCCACCGCAGGTGGCGTCTGCCCCACCGCAGGTGGCTACTTCACTCGCAGCATCAGAACCCCATGCGAAGGCACCGTCGCCGCATACGCCCCATTGCTGAACTTCACATCCGAATGCGCCCACAGATCGCGCGCCTTCTTCACCTTCCCGCTCAACCCCAGATCACTCGCCTTCACCGTAGCCTGCGCTGCGCTCGATCCCAGGTTCACCACCCCCACTGCCACGCTGCCATCGGCCAGCGGCTTCATCCATGTTTCAAGATCGCCATTCTTCCTGGGTGAAGCCTGCTTGCCCAGCGCGTCCTGATCCACGGCAATCACTTCCTTGTTCAGCAAGATCGCCTTGGTCGCATCCGTCATGGTGCGGATATCGTTCCCCGCCAGCAGCGGCGAGGCCACCAGCGCCCACAGGCTCATGTGCGTGCGATACTCGTCGTCCGTCATGTGCCCGTTGCCGATCTCCAGCATGTCGGGATCGTTCCAGCGGCCGGGCCCGGCGTAAGCCGCAGTCGGAACCTGCTTCTCCACATTACCCATCATGCTGTCCCACGAGTCGCGAATGTCGCCCGTCGTCCGCCACAAATTGCCGCCCACGGCCGGGCCCCACTTTTCCACTTCGCCCCACCCATACTCGCACAGGCTATAGACCATCGGCCGTCCCGTCGCCTCCAGCGCCGCGCCCATCTTCTGATACACCGGCTGCAGCGCGTCGTTCTTGTAGATATTGCGCGCGCTGCACCAGTCGTACTTCAGATAATCCACGCCCCACCCGGCAAACGTCCGCGCATCCTGATCCTCATGCCCATAGCTGGCCGGATATCCCGCACAGGTCCGCGGCCCCGGCGAGGAATAAATCCCCAGCTTCAACCCCTTGGAGTGGACGTAATCCGCCAGCGCCTTCATGTCCGGAAACTTTTGGTTCGATTGCAGGTTCCCGTTCGCATCGCGCACGCCTTCCCACGTATCGTCGATGTTCACGTAGACATACCCCGCGTCCTTCATCCCGCTCGAAACCATCGCGTCGGCCATCGTGCGCACCGTCTGATCGTCGATCTTGCCGGCAAACAGATTCCAACTGTTCCAGCCCATCGGCGGCGTCTTCGCCAGCCCGTTGTCGGTGACAGCCTTCAGCGCCGGCGGCTCAATATAGCTCACCGTCGGTATGTCGTCCGCTGTTGTCCCCGCCTTGGCCAGCACCGGGCGGTGCCCGCGCTCCATGCCGTGCAGTTCGCCGTCCACCAAGTCGCCAGTCATGTAAGCCCGGTCCGGCTGCCACGGCGCGAACAGCTCAAAGTGCGTGCCTGTCGCCGTGCCCTTCAGCTCGACCGCATAGTCCAGGACCTTCAGCGTTCCCGTCAGCTCGCTGCCGTTCTGCTTGAGCGCGAGAACCCACTTCTGCTGCTCGCCGTTGTCCAGCGTCTTGCCCGGCTGCGTCCAGATGCCCGCCAGACTCTGTGCCTGGCCAAGAGCCGCTGACAGCGCGAAGCAGATAAACAACGCCGCCCGCGCAGCCGGCACCCGTGCGTACAGTCCACCATTGAGGAATCGCATTCGGTTTGACCTCCCATGCGTCAGCAGGCAATCGCTCCGGCCCTGCCGCGGATTGCGGCGGCTTGCGGCGAATCGGCCTCTCCATCGCGCCCAAATTGTAAACGATTACGCGGAGGGCCCGCCTATCCCCTCCGCGCGGGCCAACCGCCGTCAAGCGCCTCTATAAGCCGCCTTCAAATATTTTCTTGGAAAGATACCGCTCCGCCGAGTCGGGAATAATCACAGCCACCCGCTTCCCCGCCCCCAGTTCCTTGGCCAGCTCTACGGCCGCGAACACCGCCGCGCCCGAGCTCGATCCGCCCACCAGCCCCTCTTCGCAAGCCAGCCGCTTCACCATCGCAAACGCGTCCTCATCCGTGACAGCCATGATCCGGTCGCACACCTCGCGATGAAAGGTCTCCGGCACAAACGCCACGCCAATCCCCTCCACCTTGTGCTTGCCCGGCTCGCCGCCCTGCAGGATCGACCCCTGCGTCTCCACAGCCATATTCACCACGGAAGGATTGTGTTCCTTCAGGAACCGCGCCACCCCGCTGAACGTCCCACCTGACCCCACGCCGGCCACAAATCCATCCACGCGCCCTTCCATCTGCTCCCAGATTTCGACCGCCGTCGTGTCGTGGTGGAACTGCGGATTGGCCTGGTTCTGAAACTGCAGCGCCGTAAACGACCCGGGAATCTCCGCTCCCGCAGCGCGCGCCCTCTTGATCGCGCCGGCCATTCCCTCAGCTTCCGGTGTGCGCGTAACCTCCGCGCCGAAGCCGCGCATCAGGATGCACTTCTCCTCCGCGAATCCCTCCGGCACAAACAGCTTCACCGTGTAGCCGCGATTGACGCCGATCAGAGCCAGGCCCACTCCCGTATTGCCCGCCGTCGCCTCAATGATCGTGGAGCCCGGATGAAGCAGTCCGCGCTTCTCCGCGTCCAGAATCATGCCCAGCGCGGCGCGGTCCTTGATGCTGCCGCCGGGGTTCAGAAACTCGAGCTTGGCAAACACCGCCGCGGCCGGCCCTGGCGACAACCGCGCCAGTTGCAGCATGGGCGTCTGGCCCACCAGCTTGGTGATGTCGGTGGCAATGCGAAGGGCGGACGGGCGTGTAGTCTCAACAGCCATGGCAGGCTTCAGTCTATCGCAAACACCAATGCGTAGCCGCCCCCGCCTACCGCTTCTCCGGCACCACGTCGCTCTTTGCCGGCTTCACCACCGGGTAGTACCCCGTGCGGGTCCGCACCGTCATCTTGCCATGGCCCTTCGCCGTCGCCATCACCTGCACGTGGCGGAATCCCGGCTCCGACATCGGCCTGGTGGAGTGGTAGCCCAGCGTGTACTGGTTGCGGATGTCGCGCGCCACCTCGGCGGCGATCTGGTCGATCTGCTCAATGGATTTGGGAAAGTAAGCAATCCCGCCGGTCTCGGTTGACAGCATCTCCAGGGCGCGATGGGCGTGCTTCTCCTCCGCGTGTCCCGTGTCGTCGCCGAACAGCAGGCCGATCGAATAGATCGTCGGCCCGGACAGCTGCTGCACGCGCCGAATGGTCTGCTCCAGGTCGAGCGTGGACGCGTTGTCCTCGCCGTCGGTAATCAGGATCAGCACCTGCTTGGGCCGCTTGGCGTCCTCCGCCAGCTTGTCTGCGGAGGCGACGACCGCATCGTACAGCGCCGTCCCGCCGCGCGACTCAATATGGCTCAGCCCATCGCGCAGCTTGTTCACATCCGAGGTGAACTCCTGGTCGATGTACGCCTCGTCAGAAAAATTCACGACAAAAGCTTCGTCCTCGGGGTTCGAGGCCTGAATCAGATCCAGCGCGGCCTTGTTCACCGCCGGCCGCTTGCGCGACATGGACCCCGAGTTATCCACCACCAGCGCAATCGACACGGGCAGATCCGTGTGCTGAAAGCTCAGCAGGCTCTGGCGCACACCGTCTTCAAGAATCTGGAAGTTTTCCTTCTTCAGATCCAGCACCAGCCGGTCGTTCTCAAGCACGCTGGCGTTCAGCACCACCTCGTCCACATCCCTGTGCAGAACGTATCCGGTGGGCTCCTTGCTCAACTTCCCGACAGGCGGAACAGGGGGCTCGACATCCGGCGAGCGAACCGGATCGCGGTCCACGGTGAGCGACGGCGCCTGGTCTGGCGTGGGCCCAGCCTGCTGGGCAGCCGCAGGGGTTGCAGAGGGGGAGGGGGCTTGCTGCGCCCCAAGCGCCAACACCGCTCCGGCGAACAGGACTCCAACAGCCGCATTATTGCAAAGGCGCATAGTAACCGGTGCGGGCATGAATCGTGAGCGGGGGCAATCCCTGGGGGGGACTGACCTTCACCTTCACTTTACGCCACTTACCGTCCCTGATAAGGTCTTTGGGCCGGTAGCCAATCATATATTGATTGCGCAGCTCAGTGGAAATCTTCTCCGCAATGTCACCCATCTCGTCAACGTCGTCCACCCGGAACAGCCGTCCGCCCGTCTCTTCGCTCAGATCGTTGAGCAGTTGCGGCCCGGTGCGCTCTTCCGGCGTCGGCGCGTATGGGTCAAAGATGCCGATCGAGTAAATCTCCACGTCGGACTCCCGCACCTGCGAGCGCACCTCGCCTTCCGTGTAGCGCGACCGGTTGTCGCCGCCGTCTGAGACCACAAGCAGCGCCTTGCGCTCATGCTTGGCCTCGCGCATCTTCTCCACGCCATAGTAGATCGCATCCAGAAGCGCCGTGCGATGGCCGCTGTGTACCATCGCCAGACGAGCCTGAATGTCCTCCACCGAATTGGTGAAGTCCTCAATCAACTCCGGCCGGTCGTTGAAGCCGATCACGAAAAACTCGTCCTGCGGATTGGCCGTCTTGATGAACTGCAGAATCGACTCCCGCGCGCGGATCAGCTTCGAGCTCATTGAACCGGACAGATCGAAGATGATGCCGATCGAAACCGGCGCATCCTCGCTGGCAAAGCTGGAGATTTTCTGCTGCGTATTGGTTTCAAAAACCTGAAAATCTTCCTGTTCAAGCCCCGTCACAAGCCGGTTCATGGGATCGGTCACCGTGACCGGAACCAGCACCATGTCCACGTTCATACGGATGCGTGCGCCAGGGTGGATTCTCAAGGCACCCGGCCCGCTGGCCGCCGGTGCTTCCGCTCCCTTGGGCTCTGCCGTAGAGGGCGCCGTGGTCGTCGATGGCGGCGGCACATGCACCTTGTTCAGCTGGTCGTCCTGGGCCTGGGTCCGCGCCGCGCCAACGACTGCCAACAACCCGCAGGCCATCCGCGACCCGCACCGCATCCACCTGCGCCGTCTTGCAGCCGTCGTGTCATCCCCCCGCTCGAGTTGAACATTCGTCATGGCGAACCACCACGGGTTGAAGGCGAGTTTAGCACGCGCGCCGCTCGCCTGGCGCAACCGGCAGCCCCAAACCAGACAACCCCATCAACCACCGTCCCCAGGTCCAACAGTCTCCCATCCGTTCACGCTGCGCCAAACGCTCTGAGGTCCCGGAGGGACCGGTCGAAAATAGCCCAGGGCAAGTGCAGCGCCGCCCTGGGAATCAGCCGCCACAACTCGCTTGCGCCCTGGAGGGGCGCTGTGAGACCCGCCCCCGCCCAAAACGCTGTGCCCCATTCACCCGCGCCGGGGGCCGCACAACGAACGCTGGGATACAATCGTCCCTGAACGCGCAATGGGAATGAAGAATTCGCCTAAAGGTCCGCGCAATCCGCTCACAACGCTCCTGTGCGTCTCAACGGGCGCCGTGATTCTGCTGCTGGCCATTCCGCTCGTAACAGCTCAGGCGCCACTCGTGCCGCTACCCGCACCTCCAACCGCCCCGCCCGCTCCGCAGCCCCCGCGCTTCGTGGTCGTCCTCGACGCAGCCCACGGCGGTGACGACCCCGGGGGCCCTCTCGGCTCGCAGCCGGAGAAGGCCTTCACCCTGGCCCTCAGCGTGCGTCTCAGGTCCCTGCTCGGTGCGCGCGGCATCCAGGTACTCACCACCCGCGAGTCCGACGCAACCCTTGACACCAACCGCCGCGCGGAGATCGCCAACCACGCCAACGCACAGGCCTGCCTCAGCCTCCATGCCTCCATGACCGGCACCGGCATCCATGTCTTCGTCTCGGCGCTGGCGCCAGCCCCGGCCACGCGCTT
>Ga0302319_10004811_pt1 | contig 27534 bp, 23 predicted proteins | sample Bog_T0_2_FD_203319 | JGI IMG/M metagenome (GOLD analysis project Ga0302319, IMG submission 203319) | Peat permafrost microbial communities from Stordalen Mire near Abisko, Sweden - Bog_T0_2 | ecosystem: Environmental > Terrestrial > Soil > Wetlands > Peat | place: Sweden: Abisko, Stordalen Mire... | reverse complement strand
CCGACTCGTTTTTGTGGATGGTGACGGGGGCGGCGAGGGCGTATTCGAAGAAGTCATCGAAGGCGTTGGTGGAGACGTCGCCTTCCTGGATGGCGTCGGAGGGGCGGTAGATGCCGGCGACGCCTGGAGCGATTGCGGCCATGTCCGCGGCATTCGCTGTGACCGAAACAGTTTCGTTCGATGTGATGGGACCGCCTATGCTTCCGTGAAACCGGTCAGCCTTAAGGGAGCCATTGATCATTTGGGAGTTTATGGTCGAGGGAACGGCAACCCTTGGCGGCGCAGCCATTACCTCGGGCGCTGCTTCGGCGGCCTCGTGCGTCTGCGGTGTTGTTTCTTCGGCGGTAGCGATGGGGATCTCAGGTCGCCGGGTGTAGAGGGGCTGGCTCAATGGCTGGATGAAGCTTTGCGGTGCGCCGGCTACGAGCGAGAGCTGGACGTTGTCCCAGTCGGCACCTACGGTGTTGTCGACTACGGCCCAGCCTTGCATGGTGGCTTTGCCGCTGGGGTCGCGGGGGAAGACCAGGCGGTAGGTGGACTTCCAGACGGGGACTTCGCTGATGTAGCTGACGCGGAGCTGGCGCTGGCCCTGTCCGATGGAGTCGAGGGTGAGATGTCGGAGGCCGGTGGAGTGGGTGGTGCTGAGGAGCTCGAGATAGCGGTCGAGCTGGCCCTGGAGGTTGGCGTCGAGGGGGCGAACGCTGAGGGCGGGGGTGAGTTCGATGACCTTGACTGCGCCAGAGGAGGCGACGAGGGTCAGGTAGAACTTTTCTACTGTCGCCGCGGCGGAGCTGTCAGTGGTGGAGGTGTGCTCGGTGCGGGACTCGATGGCCATTAGACGGCCTGTTAAAGTTCCGCCGGGGCCTCCCGTGACTTCGACCCTCTGGCCGCGCAGAGCCTGGAAGAGCTCGGTGGAGGTGGGGTCGTCAGACATGCCGAGGGAGAGGGTTTTGAGCTGCTCGGCTAACGGGGTGGTGGAGTTGTAATTGACTCCGGCGATGCGGCCGCCGCCTTCGTCGAGGACGGTGAGGGACTGAAGGACGTCGTTCAGTTGGGGCGAGGTGAAGTCGATGGTGACGCGCTGGTTGCCGTTGACGGAGCCGGCGTGCTCGAAGTAGCCTACGCCGTTTTTGTAGAGGACGACCTTGCGGACGGGGAGGTCTTTGATGGCGGCGGGGGTGGCAACGGGTGCCAGTTCATTGGGCTTGGGTTTGGTGGGGGCTTGCGCGACGAGGTGGACGGCGGACAGGGCGACAACGAGCACAGGTGCGATGCGGCGCAAGGAACCCTCCTTAGATCAAGCCCAGGAATGCTACATGGTTTGACCCCGCGTAAGGGGAAATGGTTCCCGCGAGGGAGAGGTTTTATGGGAAAGGGCCTGGGGGCAGGAGGGAGCGCAGTGAGTCGGTGTCGGAGGATCGGGATTCCTGCTTTCCCGCCCTCGCGCCAGAAAAAAAGGCGCGACCCGGAGGGTACCCCGACGGGGCACGGACCTTTTACGGCTGGGAAGAAACGGCCACTTTTGGCTTTTCAGGCTATGGTGGCGATTTTGTGGAGCTGGTTGAGGTGGTTGATGTCGTGGCCGGCCATGGTTTCCACGATGGTTTGGAAGGTCATTGCGCCACGCTCGGGATGGGTGACGGGGCGTTTGGCGGCGGCGGGCAGCGCGGCGCGGATGAGGGTGAGGTTCCAGCTGCGCAGGGCGGAGAAGACTTGCGAGGCGTGGGTGGCGGGGATGCCGGGATAGGTGGCGGCCCACTTGTCCTGATCGAAGGGCTGGATGACGGGCGCGTCTTCGGCAAGGGTCTGGCGGAGGCGGAAGGCGAAGACGATTTCGCAGTCGGCAAGGTGGCAGACGATTTCCGCGGGGCTCCATTTGCCGGGGGCGGGGCGGATGGCGGCTGCCTCGTCGGTTAGGCCTTTGAGGAATTGGGCGATGGCGACGGGGGTGGCTTCGAGGATGGCGTCGAGGGGGCGGCCATCGAGGAATTTTTCGTAGGGATTGAGGTCGGACATAGAGGGACTCCTTAGCGCAGAAATTTGCCAGAGTGGTGCCCTGGAAGTTCAAGGAAGAACAATTGCAGTCATGCATGTCGCGTTGCGCCACCCAAGAAGATGAAAATGTGCGTTCCTTCGGTTGACAGTAGGAGCAGTATCTGCTTTTTCTTAACAACAGCCGCAGATCCCTCACTTCGTTCGGGATGACAGTGCTCTTTCTAGGGTAATCGTCTGGGGGCGGGTTCGGTGGATCGGGCGAATCGAGGGATTGCCAGAATTTTCAGGGCAGATCCTTCGACTCACCACCCCGAAACTGAGAAGCGCTTGGGGCCCCGTTCGCTCAGGATGACAGCTCTATTGATGATACTTCCCTGCTTTTACAGGTAATGGTCGAGCATGCGTTGCCAGGTGGGCCAGTCGTGGGAGTTGTAGGAGTCCCAGACGAAGAGCTTGTGGGGGATGCCTTTGGCGTTGAAGATTCCGTCGAGGCGCTGGTTCTGGGCGAGGCACTGGTCGTCCCAGCCGGTGGCGAGCACGTAGCTGGAGCGGCGGTAGCGATCGAGGAACCAGGAGTCGCCGAGGTTGGGCAGGTAGTCAAAGGGCTGGTTGAAGTAGACATCCTGATCGTAGTAGCCGCGCAGAAAGTTGCGCATGTCCCAGGCGCCGCTCATGGAGAGGAACCCGGTGAAGACGTCGGGGTGCTTGAGGGCGGTGTTTACGGCGTGGAAGCCGCCAAAGCTGCAGCCCAGGGTTGCGAATTTGGGGTTCTGATTTTTGAGGCGGACGAGCGGCACGACTTCGTGGATGAGGTAATCGTCGTACTGGACCTGGCGGGCGATGCGCCAGCGGGGCGGGACCTGCTTGTTGTACCAGCTCTCCATGTCGACGGAGTCTACGCAATATACCTGGAGCTGGCCGGCGTCGATTTTGCCGGCGAGGGCGCCGATCATGCCGCGGTCTTCGAACTCGAAGAAGCGGCCTCCGGAGGTGGGGAAAACCAGGACAGGAAGGCCGGAATGGCCGAAGACGAGCAGTTCCATATCGCGGCCGAGCCGGGTGGAATACCACTTGTGATACTCACGATTCATGCGCTTTCCTTTGCATTCCTGGGCGAGGGTGGCCTCAACCGTATGCGGAAAATGGTGATGATTTGAGAGGGATCCGATAAAGGGTTCCTCAGGGGCTAAAGCCCGGGCTTCTTTCATTGATTCTGTGCCGGGGATGAATCCCCGGCCTACCAAACGAACTAGTTGTGAGGCAGTTTTCCAAGACCGCCAATTGGAGAATCGCCGATTTCTTGATACTGTAACAGCCTGGGTTGGTGTTTTTCCCCGGCTTCGCTCGCCGACCCGATTGACGCGCCGATAAACCCATAAAGGACCGCAAAGTTTGAACCTGGACCATCATTTTTCCGACGATAACCCATGGGCACATTTGCCAAAGGGCCTGCTGGCAAGCGGCGGCGGGACACCTCATCCCCGGCTGCGGCTGCATCGCGGGTTTCCCAGCGTTTATCTGCCGGATAAGCGGGACCTGATTGTGTATGTTCCGCCGGGGTATGATCAGCACCCGGAGCGGACGTATCCGGTGCTTTATCTGCAGGATGGGCAGAACCTGTTCGATCCGCAGACTTCCTTTATCCATGGGCGGACGTGGGAGGTTCGGGAGCAGGCGGACGCGGCCATAAGAGCGGGAGAGGTGGAGCCGCTGATCATTGTCGGCATCTACAACACCGGGGACCGGCGGCTGGCCGAGTATACGCATGAGCGCGACTGGCAGATGGGCGGCGGCGAGGCGGCGCAGTACGGGCTGACGCTGACACGGGAGATTCTGCCGTGGATTGCAACGCAGTACCGGGTGCGGACGGACCGGGATTCGACGGGGCTGGGCGGGTCGTCGCTGGGCGGGCTGGTTTCGCTCTATCTGGGGCTGCGCTATGCGACGTGGTTTGGCAGGCTGGCGGTGATGTCGCCGAGCGTCTGGTGGAATCACAAGAGCATTCTGGGCTATGTGAACGAGCGGTCGCCGGAGATCTGGGATCGGCCGCGGCTTTGGCTGGATGTGGGCGATAAGGAAGGCAAACGCACGGTGCACGATGTGGAAGTGCTGAACCGGCGGCTGAAGGCGAACCACTGGGTGGCGGGAAAGACGCTGCATTTTGAGAAGGCGCACGGCGGGACGCATGATGAGCCGAGCTGGGCGCGCAGGGTTAGGCCGATGTTGCGGTTTTTGTTTCCGGGGGAATAGTTGTAATTTAGAAGCAGTTTCGCAGGCGGCGTCCAGTTACATGGAAACCCAGCAAAGGCTCCGGATTGATAACCCGGAGCCTTTGCTTTTTGCGTTTCTGGCCACTCTCGACCCCAGCCAGATTGCCAGGCTTAGTGGACCACGAGCACGTGTTCGGTGGCTAACTTAGTGAAGACTTTTGTTCTTAACGCGGTCAGGTCTGCCTCGTGGGCCGGCCGTGTGGAGGTTGCACCGCCAGCGCTTGAGAGCAGTTTCTCCGCAGTGGTGGCCAGGATGTTGTGGCCGTGGGTTGTGGGGTGCAGGCCATCCCAGAACAGAAAGGTGTCAGGATTGACGTCGATCCCCTGGGAGCTATCGGTGACATCGACCAGGTCGAACTTTGCGGGCGAAGCGATGATCTGGTCGAAGAGTTTGAACACGTCAAGCTGGACCAGTTGGAGGTTATTGCCGCTGTTGAGTTCCTGAAGGAAAGTGACAGTCAAGGCGAGGATCTGGTTATAGATCTCGCTAGCCTGGGTGGCAGCAGCGGCTTCTGCGGGTGATCCATTGAGCCGCGGGATGGCGCCCAGCGGAGGAAGATTGGGGATGAGGAACTGGGTTGCGCCGGCGTTGATGAGGGCCTGAATATTCAGGGCCTGATTGATGCCCGCATCGATGATCTGCTCCTCCGAGGTGGCGTTGAGAATGTCATTGGCGCCGCCCCAGACAACGAAGAGAGTCTTGTTGGTGATTTTGGGATGGGTCGCAAGGTATTGCTTGATTTGGAGGCCGATGTTATTGACATTGACCGTGTACGCGTTGGAAGGGCCAAAGGCGAGGACCGAGGTGCCAGTGCCGGTGAAGGCGAAGCCATAGGCATAGTCGGTTCCGCCGTTGAGAGAGTTTTTGACGGCTGGCTTTGCGGGCAGGCTGGCGGCGAGTTGCTCAATCCAGACACCCCAGTAATTCTCAGCGGGCGGCAGAGTGTCTGCTCCGTCGGTGAAGCGGCCATCGGTGTAGTCGAACTCGGGGCCTGGAAGGCGAAAGCCGTATTTCGTCTGGGTAAGGTGCGCAACGTTGCCGGTGTCGGACAGGGAATCTCCGAAGACAACGATGCTGGTGTAGTCCGGAGCGGTGGTGTTGTGCTGCGCCTGGCTGAGAACGGCGGTGAAGGTGAACAGGAAAGCGGAGACAAGGGGCAAGATTGACGGTGACAGACGCTTGGCGGAGCGAGCGCTGAAAGAGACAGGGACTGATTTTCTGAACAGAGTCACTTGCATGGAAGTCCTCTCGTTTTGGGGAATTTGAGGAACAGAGCCCTAGCTTCTTTTACTTGCCGAAGCGCAGGAGTCCCAGAGATAGGCGCGGTGTTCGGCCCATGATTGACGAAGTCTACTCTTTAAATGTGACGCTGCAAATATTTTTGTGTTGTTATTGAAAATTGGCTCTACTACTTTTGTGGGATTTGTGTTGACGTTTCAGATTCCAGGCCGTCAGGGACACGCCATCCGTGTGCCGCAGCCGGGATTTTAGCGGAAAGGCTCCGGATTGGCACCCGGAGCCTTTGCTTTTTTTATCCTGCGGTGCCGGATTTGAGGGCGCTAGCGGCTTGCCTCGTCGAGTTCGTCGATTTGGCGCTGGAGGCGGCGGGCGGCGTTCTTGTTGAGCAACCCAATGGCGAAGAAAACCGCGGCCACCACGGCGACGTAGACGGCAACGACCAGGCCCATATGCGGGTAATGCGCGGGGTTGGCGCGACCGAAGGCGAAGATAAGTACGGCCAGGCCGGGAACGAGCGGACCCAGGTACCAGCGCCATACGCTGCGCAGCAGGTCGCGTTGCCTGACCAGCTCGCGGCGCTGAAACTCAAGGAAGCTGATCGAGCCCGGGTCGCCGGGAAGGGGTCTGGACGAGCCTTTGGTGTGGAGGTTCCAGGCAAGGTAAATTGTGCCTGCGATAAGGAGCGCGGCTCCCGTGCGCGCCAGCGGGTCGCCGCCCTGGCGGAACTCCCAGGCAAAGAACAACACGACTGCGGCTGAGGCGAGATACTCGCGGAGGTTTCTGCGCTGAATGCGGCGTTGGAACTGGGCTGCACCGGCCTGCAATTGCTGAGTAGACATACGGACTCCTTCGGTTGGCTGGCTTTGCCAGACCTGTTGCACTTTGTCGTCTTCAGGGGATTGGTCGCTCATTGCGATCCTCCTTTCTGGGCGGAGTTGTGGCGTTGAGCGAGGTTTTGACGCTGCGCGAGGAGTTGTTTGATGCGGTGGATTTTGGTGGCGACGTTGCGGGCGGAGAGGCCGGTGATTTCGGCGGTGGAAGCGGCGTCGAGACCTTCAAGATAGGCGAGCATCACCTGGCGGTCGAGTGGCTTGAGCTGGTGGATCATCGCGTAGAGGAGATCGAGCTGATCTTGGTGGGCTGAGGAGGTTTGGCCGGCGGAGTGGTCGGCGATTTCCGGCAGCTCTTCAAGGCCGACGAACTCGCGGGATCTGAGGCGCATTTGACGGGTGACGTGAGAGGACGCGGTGTTGTGAGCGACGCGGTAGACCCAGGTACGGAGAGAGCAGCGGCCGTCGAAGGCTTGAAGGCTGCGCCAGAGGGCAATGTGGATCTCCTGCAGCAGGTCGCGGCGAAGGTCGGGATCGGCCTCCCAGGCGCGGGCGAGGCGCTCGAGGGCGGGGCCATGGATGGCGAGGGCGTCGTCGAAGCGGGCGTCGCGGGTCGATTCGGCGATGGGTACGGCGCTCGACATGGCCTGAAGTTGTCCCACATTCAAGGTAGTCTGCAGGGCGGGTGGATTTCTTACATTTCATGCTCCGGGCGAGGGAAAACGAATGGCCGCCGGCTAAAGCAGTGGGCATGTTTGGCTCTTTCCGGGGTCCATCGACCCGTGCCCCTTGCATTCCTACCGAAAATCACCTGGCAACCCACGAATTCGAGTGGTCCGACGGCCATTCGCACTCAATTCAATTTTCCTTGACCGCCTGGCGACCCGCTGGTAGCATCGCCGTGTCCGGCTTCCAGTATCTTGCTCGACAATTCCTGTTTGTCTGAACTTGCAGTACCCGAGTGAAACTCCCGAACTCGAACACAACTCAATCAGATCGACCGCGTACGCGCTCCAGTGTGGGCCTGCCCCGCCGCCTGACATCGAAAGATCGCCTTGCTTGTGCCTACCCTAACCAGGACTCGCAGACCAGGGACTCACAAACCAGGACTCACAAGAGAATGCGACTCGTAGAACGCTGTATCGTCGTCCCCAGCGCATATTGAGCCGGCGCGTTAAGGTTGCGCGTTGGATGCTTCGCATCAGGTTAAGCCCAGGACGATCGGGCCCAAGTGTTCAGCGAGGCCAACATTGGCTTTTCGAGTCTGATTCGAAGCAGGTGTTCGCGGCCTGTGACTGACCGGACTCTGCAAAACGCCGGTTCCGGTCTTGCCATCGGAGATCGAATCATGCGACGTACATCCCATTTGAACCCTCTTTTGCTTGCCGTCCTCCTTGGTCCCGTATGGCTGTCTGCAATCGCTCAGACGCATCCGACTCCTGCGAAAGCGCAGCAGTCCCTTGCGTCCCCTGCACCACAGGGAGCGCTCGCTTCCGCTCCCGCGCGGCCCCAAATTGCGGCTGACTATGGCAAACTGCCGTTGAGTTTTGAAGCCAATCAAGGACAAACCGATCCGAGCGTTCGGTTTCTTGCTCGCGGAAGCGGCTATGCGGTTTTCCTTTCAAGCCAGGAGGCCGTCCTGGCTCTCCATCCCGGACGAACCGAGCAGGCGAAGATCCAACGGGATGGAGCAACGCCCGAGGGGAAGGCGCCGGATCTGGTGCGGATGAGCTTGCGCGGCGCGAACTCAGGAATTCAGTCGGCAGGGATCGACGGGTTGCCCGGTAAAGTGAACTATCTGACTGGCGGCGAACCGTCGCAATGGCACACAGATATTCCCACCTACTCGAAGGTCAAGTTTGCCGGAGTGTATCCGGGCGTGGACCTGGTCTACCACGGCGACCAGGGCCGGCTGGAGTTCGACTTCGTGGTTGCGCCGAATGCGGATCCGAAGGCGATCCAGCTGCAATTTGGGGGCGCAGCAAAGCTGGAAATCACCCCGGAAGGTGATCTCGCGGTCTCCACTGCAAACGGGAGAACCGCCTTTCACAAACCGGTGGTTTATCAGCAGATTGGGGGACAGCGCGAGCCGGTGACGGGTAGTTTTACGTTGGCCCAGAATCGCGTTGCCGGTTTCAAACTCGGCAGATATGACCATTCTCAGCCCCTCGTGATTGACCCGGTTCTAACCTACTCGACGTATCTCGGAGGAACGACCAGCAACTACACGAACGCCATCGCCGCCGATAATGCCGGGAATGCCTACGTCACCGGGACTACCGACTCGGCGAACTTCCCCAGGGTCTGGCCGGGCTATCAGACAACCCTCGAGAACTTCGGAACCATGTATGTGAGCAAGCTGAACCCTCAGGGGACAGCTCTTGTCTATTCCACATTCATTGGGGCCGGATATGTTTTACCGACGGGAATAGCGGTGGATGCGAAGGGCGACGCTTACGTGGTGGGCAATACCCCGACCGCGAACTATCCAGTGACTCCGGGAGCGTTCCAGACCACACTTCCGGCTGGCGGGGCGAACCATGTCTTTGTTACGGAATTGAACGCCAAAGGCACGGCCCTGGTCTATTCCACCTTCCTGGCGGGAAATCAAACGGACAGCGCCGCGAGTGCAATAGCGGTGGACTCGCATGGAGAGGCCTTCGTCACCGGCAGCACCACCTCAACGAACTTTCCTGTCAGTGCGGGAGCGATTCAGTCTGCGAATGCAAACCAGTACAATTCCAGCAACGCATTTGTTAGCGCATTCAACGCGACCGGAACCGGGCTGCTTTATTCCACTTACCTTGGCGGCTCTGGGAACAAGAACGGCGGAGACGCGGCGGCTGGCATTGCGCTGGATAGCAGCGGAGATGCGTATGTTGCCGGCGCAACCTACTCCACCGATTTCCCGGTAACGGCTGGCGCATATCAAACCACCTACAAGAACCTCCACAAGTCAAGCAACGCCTTTGTTGCGAAGTTGAATCCGACGGGGACGGCGCTGTTGTATTCCACCTATCTCGGCGGGAAAGGCGCGGTGGCCGCCGGCCCGCCTCCGTACCCCACAGGCGACGGGGCGAGCGGCATTGGAGTCGATTCCCAAGGCATCGCGTATGTCTGGGGAGGCGTCACATCGCCCGATTTCCCCGTGACACCCGGAGCTTTCCAGACTTCGGGCGGTGTCTTCCTGACAGCTTTCAATCCCGACGGCGATAGCCTTGTCTACTCCGCGGAGATGAGCGATGCTTCCCCATCGCAGATAGCGGTGGACGCGGAAGGAGATGTTTATCTGGCGGGATCGACGGATGGTTGTTTCCCGATAACTCCGTACGCGAACTTCTCCGATTCATCGTATGGGCTTTGCGGGAGTGGGTCTGAGGGTTTCTTGTGGTTTGCCAAAGTGAACCCAGCTGGATCCACACTCCTTTATTCATCCTATATCTGGGGTGAAGTGGGAGAGAACGGCGATACGATGAATGGCATCGCGGTGGACAGCAGCAAAAACGTCTATCTGGCGGGAACAACACAAGGGAACTACGAGCCGATCACGCCTGGGGCCCTCCAGACCATGAACTATGACCAGAACAAGTCTGGCGACCCGCAGATCCCACCGTATACTCCGACCGGCCTGGTGGCCAAACTCGCGCTGGTTTCTCCGGGACCAACCTATCCCGCCTCCATGTCGTTGATTGAGGAGGGAACCCAGAATCAGTATTATTACCCGGACTTGGCGTTTGGCACTCCCCTGACGTTTTCCGCGTCGGTCACTGGAAGCGGTCCGAACAATGCTCCGCCCACGGGCAGCGTTTGGTTTTACGTCAACGGCAAGTCCCCTGTGATCGTCCCACTCGACGGCAACGGCAATGCTGCGTATACACCGCCTTCGCTTCCGTACGGTCAGAACACAGTTCAGGCTATCTATACCGGCGACACCAACTTCGCACAGAACAATGCTTCCGCTCTGCAAGACATCATTCCTAGCTTGACCGTTTCACCGGTCTACGGGGGCATTTTCAGGGGTTCGGTCACTTTGACAATGAGCACGACTCCGGGGGCGTCTATCTACTACACCCTGGACGGCACCCCGCCCGGTCTGGGCAGCACGAAGTACACGCAGCCCATCACGCTGACAGCACCGGCCACACTCGTGTGGGCCGTCGCTGCCCCAAATGGGCAAGGTCCGTCGTGGATCACCGAATCGAGTTACTGGTACTACGTTGAGCAGTTAACGCCCACTCCGGTCCTGAGTCTTGCTTCCGGCTCGTATCCAGCGGGCCAGTTGCTGACGATTGCGGACTCGATTCCCACTGCGACGATTCGCTACACAACGGACGGATCGACTCCAACAACCCACTCGAACTGGTATCACGGGCCGATTGTGCTGACCGGCTCGGAGACCGTGCAGGCGATCGCGATCTCAACAGGACTGCCCGAGAGCAACGTGACGTCGGCCACCTATACCATCCCCTGAGTTTGGCCTCCCTGGCGCGGGCCAGGTTTTCGAGGGCGGACGGGTGGAGGTCGAGGGCGTCGTCGAAGCGAGGATCGCGGGTTGGTTCGGCGATGGGTGCGGCGCTCGGCATGGCCTGGAGTTGCCTCACCTTCAGGGTAGACTGTCGCGGGTCGGAGACTCTTACAGTGCCGTTTTTTCACGGCATTTCAGATTCATGCGGAGGCAACGCAAATCGACAGGGAACGCACCCGGAGTCTAAGATTGTCACATTTCCTTGTGACAGGGGTGTTTGAATGAGAGCCGATTGGAGCCGCCGTTCGGTGGCGCTGTTTTGCGTGATGTTCTCGACTGTGCAGTGCATGACTGCTCGGGCACAATCGCCGGCCACGCAACCCGCCGCTTCAGTGGGGGCAGGCAGCGAGCGTTGTGCTCAAGCACTATGACGTGAATCCGCTTGCAAAGGACTTGGCGGTCGGTCAACCGCTGGCGCTGAATGGAGACTGGTCGATTGGGAAGACGACTCCGGCGAGTTGTCCGCAGACGGGTCAAACTTGCGTGGGAGTTTTCTATACAGTGCCGGCACAGTCGGTGGAGTGTTCCTGGGTCGTCGTGCTGAATGCGGATGGCTCGGATGGAACTTTTCTGGAAGAGAACGAGGATGCGGCGCGCTATTTATTGCGGAGGGTTTCGAAGGGCGAGGCCAAAAACCTGGTCGTGACGCGAAGCAAGCCGGTGTATCCACCTATTGCGCTTGCACTCCAGGCTGGAGGACCGGTTACGTTAATGGGCCAGATAGACAAGTCGGGCACTGTGAACGGGCTCAGAGTTCTGAGTGGATCGCCGACGCTTCAGCAGGCACCGCTTGAGGGTGCGACAACGTGGAAGTTCAAGCCGTTCATGGTGGGTAGCATGGCTGTCCCGTATGAAGTCGAGTTTACCTTCACTTTCAGGGGGCTCTCACCAATGTCGGGGCTTGTGGAACTGGCGCCTTGAAGTGTTGTAGGCGGTTTCTGGCCCGAAAGTTGTGCACCAGAAGTTCATTGAAGAACAAAAGCAGATCCTTCGACTCACAACCCCCAAACTGAAATGCGTTTGGGGGCCCGTTCGCTCAGGATGACAGTTCATCTTCTGGATAGGGGGAAAGACTTGCCGGAAAGGTTGTTTTCGGCGATACTTAGGTGTTGAGTCTTGTGTGGCCGGGCGCAGACGCCTAGCCGTTTATTTGGTCTGGCGCGCAATAAGTTTGCCGCAGCCGGCCGGAAATACCCCCAAGAACTAACAGAGCACTGGATTTTGAAAGGAACCGTATCGCCGTGGTGATGATTCGTTTGGCGCGTTTCGGCGCCCGCAAGCAGCCCTACTACCGCATTGTGGCCATCGAGAAGGATCGCGCCCGCAATGGCCGCTCCATCGAGGTTGTCGGCACCTATAACCCCCGCACCAACCCCGCCACAGTCGATCTGAAGCACGACCGGATCGCCTACTGGAAGAGCGTGGGCGCACAGTTCTCCGACATCGTGGAGAAGCTGGTGGCCAAGAACCCGGCCAAGGTTGCGGAACCCGTCGAAGCGTAAGGTCTTGTTTGGCGGGGCCGGTGTGCTGTTCCAGAAGGCTGTTGAAAACAAAAGCAGATCCTTCGACTCACCACCCCCAAACCGAAAAGCGTTTGGGGCCCCGATCGCTCAGGATGACAGCCTGCTCTTTACGAATTGTGCGGGCAGTGCTGACGGCGACGCCTGTGAGGTGTTAGGATTCTGGGCACCAATCCGATGTCTTAGAAGTCTGGGTAGAAACCACAAGGGCTGCAATTCTCTGGACCCGGATGGTCAGGGGCACGAGCATGACCCAACTCGATTCAGTATCTCCAACATCCGTCGCCGAGCTGGTTCGCGAGATCGCGCAAGCTCTGGTGGATGAGCCTTCGGCAGTCGCGGTTGAATCCGTGAACCGCGATGAAAGCACTGTGTTGCGGCTGCGCGTGGCGCCGCAGGACGTGGGCAAGGTTATCGGCAAGCAGGGGCGCACGGCGCGCTCGGTGCGCACGATTTTGGGCGCGGTGAGCATGAAGCTGCACCGGCGCTACACGCTCGACATTCTGGAAGAAGACGAATAGCTTGGCCGCAGCGAATCGACCCAGTGCCCTGCCCTGTTTTGCTGCTGACGATGCCGGCCGGGAGTTTTCTGGATGAGTGCGCCTGAGGCTGAGCAAGCTGGACGGGAATGGGTGTGGCTGGCGCGCATACGGCGGCCGCAGGGGCGCAAAGGCGAGGTCTTCGCCGATATTCTGACGGATTTCCCTGAAAAATTTGCGGAACGCAAACAGCTGTGGCTGGTTGTGGACCCGGATGCGCCGCGTGCGAAGGCCGGCCCGACTGCGGCTCCGCGCGAGATGGAGCTCAAGAATCACTGGCTGCACAAGGGCGGTATTGTGCTGCACTTTGCGCGGTCGAACTCGATCTCAGAGGCTGAGGTGCTGGCGGGGCTGATTGTGGCAATCCCGCCCGAACTGCGCGCTCCGCTGGGCGACGAGGAAGTGTATATCGCAGACCTGGTTGGATGTCTGCTGGTAGATGTGGCCGGGGGCGCGCCGGTGGCGGTGGGGCGGATTGAGGACGTGGACCGGACGGCGGGGCCGGTGGCGCTGCTGGTGGTGGTTGCAGAGGGGTCAGAGGACGAGATCCTGGTGCCTTTTGCGAAGAGCTACCTGCGGCGGATTGATCTGGACGGCAAGCGGGTGGAGATGGCGCTGCCGGAAGGGCTGGTTGGGTTGAACGCGGGGTCGAGTTGAGGGTTGTGCTTTCCCACCCTTTCGCCAGAAAAAAGGCGCGACCCCGACCCAGAGGGTACCCCGGTCCCCCGAAGGGACACGGAGCATTTTTTGCCTGGTCAGGGAAGCGTAAAAGCAGATCCTTCGACTCACCACCCCCAAACTGAACAACGTTTGGGGCCCCGTTCGCTCAGGATGACAGTTGCTATTTTTCTGAGTTATTGAGATTGAGCATTAGTTTAAGTTCAGCGGCCTCCAGACGCCGTTGTCTTTGATGGCGAGTTGGGTTGGCCTGGGTGGGCCCTTGGGCGGTACTGTGACTTCGACCCAGAGTTCCTGGCCGGCGCTGAGGGACGCGGGGTTGTTGACGTGTTCAGCTAAATAGAAATCTACAGGGGAATTGAGGCGCAAATTGGCGCAGGTTGCGCCGGGAGTCGCGGTCACCTGTTGCCCGTCATACTGGCGTTGCGACTCGGGGATGCGTATAGCTTCCAGCTTGTCGCCATCGACTGTGAGGCGGGCGGAAAACTGGACCGGCATGTCTGCCCGAATGCCGTAGACCTTCCCGACCGGAAGACCATTTTTATCTCTGGGCATGGCGGCTTCTTCGGCGGAAGGCAGGGTGCTCATGCAGCCGTCGACGAGGAGTTGGAGGCTTGCGTAGCGTCCACGCATGAGCATCTCAGGGTCGTAAACTACGCTACGGGTCCATACCCTGGGGCAGGTCCAGCGCTGGTAAAGGTATTTGGCCGCGATGGAGGAGACGATCGCCAGTTGGATGAGCAACAGGGCGAGCGACGCGCCAGAGACGGTGTTCCTGCCCAATTTCATAGCGCCTCCTTTGCTGGTTCCGGTGGGGAATCCGGCCTTGGAGCGGCCATGCGGGCCATGAGGCTGCGGCGCATTTTTTCGAGGGCCCATCCGCCGGCTAGGAAGAGGACGCCAAGGGTGATGAGTCCGAGGGAGCGGTTTAATTTGTCCATTACGTCGCTGAAGTAGAACCAGGCGACGGCGACGGCGAACCAAACCAGTCCAAGGTTGACGAGCGCCTTGCTGGCTTCGCGGACTCCCCACCAGGCGACGAAGACGGCGAAGGCTGCGACCAACGCGTGGGCGAGCAGGTTGGGCGTGCTGTACGTGTAGGAGTTGTGATAGGTTCCGTAATCGTTGTGCTGAGTGCGCAGGAGCATGCACCAGGGCAGCGCGATGGTGAAGAGGATTGCGGCCGCCACGGGGACGAGACTTTTGGATGGTCTACGGAGCGCCATGGCCAGGGGGAGGGCTGCGATGCCTGCCCATCCCCAGGCACGCAGGGAGAGCGGCAGGAAGGTTTGCGAACCTCCCCAGCTGCGCCAGCCCTCAAGCAACATGACCGTGCCGACGACCGCCGCGATGGCGGCGAGGGCGAAGAGGATTCCCTGGGCGATTTTGTGCTTTGAGCCGAGGAAAACGGTGAGGTAAAGGATGGCCCAGACGATAAGCGCTCGGGCGAGGTAGACGTTCGCGCCGATGTGACCTTCGGCGTGGAAGGTGAACTCGCAGCAGAGCCAGGCGGGAAACAGGAGCAGGGTGAGGGTTTGCTGGGCTTCTTCGTTGAGCAGAAGCCAACCGGCGGCGGCCGCGAGGGCCCACATCAGGATGGCGGCCGGCCAGTGCTCCTGGATGTTGAAGATCTGGCCGGTGAGGGCAATGGCTGCGCCGGTCGAGATGGTTCCGACGGCATGGAGCGCGGTGGAGAGGCCATGGTAGGCGGCGCGCGACCAGGCGGCAGCAATATGGAAGAGCGCGACCATGGCGATGACGGTGGCGAAGCGGGAGCCGGGGCCCATCTGGTCCCAATGGGCGGAGACGAAGAGGACGACGCCGCAGCCGAGGAGCATGGCGCCGAGGATGAGCGCGACCAGGCCTTGCCAGCGCAGGCCGGAGGGGCGCTTCTGTTTCAGCTCATAGGCGCGGATGCGCTGGGCGGTGTCGGCGTCGAGGACACCGGCCGATTGCCAGCGCGTGAGGAGCGGTTCCAGGTCGGGCATGGTCGTTGGGGAACATTAAAGCACACTTGCGCATAGGTGCGCGGTGATTCAGAGGTCAGGGACTTCGCTATATCATCAGGAATATGCGCTTTGAGATTGTGACGATATTCCCTGGGTTCTTCTCCGGCTTTCTGGAGAACGGGGTGCTGCGCCGGGCGCTGGCTGCGGGGCTGGTGGAGATTGGCGTGCATGATCTGCGGGCGTTTACGCATGACCGGCACCGGTCGGTGGATGACCGGCCGTTTGGCGGCGGTGAAGGGATGGTGCTGAAGGCGCTGCCGTTGGCGGAGGCGTTGGAGTCTCTGGGGGTTGCTCAGAAGGCTGGGGGAGGTGAGGCAGCGGACAGGCCGGAGGCCGTGCTTGAGGAGAATTTGGAAGAGCATCCCTCAGGGGCTAAAGCCCACATTGATTTTATTGGCCTTGTGCCGGGGATAAATCCCCGGCCTACCGCCCGAGCGAGTTCCTCCGCAACAGATGATGTCGGCGCTCCCCGGCGGCCGACGGTGATTCTACTTTCAGCGCAGGGGAGGCGGTTTACCCAGGCTTTGGCGCGGGAGATAGCGGGGCTGGAGCGGGTGGTGCTGGTTTGCGGGCGGTATGAGGGTGTGGACGAGCGGATCAACGAGCTTTATTGCGACATGGAGCTCTCAATTGGGGATTATGTGGTCTCTGGCGGAGAGCTGGCGGCGGCGGTGGTGATTGACGCGGCGATGCGGCTGCTGCCGGGGGTGCTGGGCAACGAAGCTTCGAGCGAGTTTGAGAGCTTTGGGGTGGCCGATGGGGAGATTACAACGGATGCGGAGGGGGTTCCGCGGTCGCAGCACGGGGCGGGTGGATTGCTGGATTATCCGCACTACACGCGGCCGGCGGAGTTTGCGGGGTTGAAGGTTCCGGAGCCGCTGATGAACGGGGATCACCAGGCGATTCGGCGGTGGCGGCGGGAGCAGCAGTTGCGCAAGACGCTGACGAATCGGCCGGATTTGCTAGAAAAGGCGGCGTTGAGCAAGGAAGATCGGGCGCTGCTGGAGAAGATGCGGAAAAACCAAGGCCCCGCCAGCGAGCGGGTCGGTTGACACTTACGGTTTGCTGCATTAGTTTTTACTTCGAATCTTCTCGGCTGCTTTATTTGGTAGTGCGCGAAGAGATTCTGAAAACAGGCCACCATGACCTTATTCCCCAACTGCCTCAACTTTTCGAAATACGGACGAGCCGGGAAATCTTACAGCCGACGAGTTGAACCCCAACCCCACCACCTGACGAAGGCTCTGAGGGCCCGAAGGCCCTCAGGACAGCCGATCTTCCACCCCAGCGACGAAGACCTGTCGCCGGGGACCCCGATCTGGAGATCGGCGCTACGGATTTCGTGCGCTCGTAAGAAATGCGGTTTAGCTGCGCTGATCGCCGCTGGGCTTCTGGGTGCCCCCTCAAATGCGCAAACAGCACCCATGGTGAACAATCAGAGTGTTGGGGATGCTCCGGCAGATGCTTTGCCGCTGGCTACCGACCTTTCTCCGAAGCTGACGCATCGCGACGTGCGGAAGGCGCTCAAGAAGGTGGGCGACTGGCAGCTGGCGCGGGCAGAAGCCGACTTCGACCAGGACTGGACCTATGCGGCGCTCTACGCGGGCTTTATGGCGGTGCCGGATGAGGCAGGTGGCAAGCGCTATCGAGATGCGATGTTGGCGATGGGCAAGAAGTTCAACTGGCAGCCGGGGCCGCGTCTGGAGCATGCCGACGACCACGCCATTGGGCAGACCTATCTTGAGCTTTATCGGAGGCTGCATGACCCGGCGATCCTGGGGCCGACGAAGGCGCGCATGGATGCTGTGATGCAGTTGCCGGACGATCCCAAGAAGCCGCTGTGGTGGTGGTGCGATGCGCTGTTTATGGCGCCCCCGGTGCTGGCGAAGCTTTCCGCGATTACCGGAGACCGGAAGTATCTGGACTTCATGGACCGCGAGTGGTGGATTACGTCCGGGCTGCTCTACGACCAGAAGACGCACCTGTTTTATCGGGATGCAACATTCCTGGGCAAGCATGAGGCCAATGGGAACGGGCTGTTCTGGTCGCGGGGCAACGGGTGGGTGATGGCAGGTCTGGCACTGGTGTTGGCGGATATGCCGGCGGATTACCCAGGGCGTACGAAGTACGAGAACCAGTTGCGGGAGATGGCCGCGGAGATTGCTTCTCTACAGGGGAGGGATGGGTTGTGGCGGCCGGGGCTGCTGGATGCCGGGCATTATCCCCTGCCGGAGGACTCGGGGTCGGCGTTCTATGTTTATGCGCTGGCCTGGGGCGTGGACCACGGGGTGCTCGACCGCAAGGTTTATTTGCCGGTGATTGAGAAGGGTTGGGCGGGGCTGGTGAGCCATGTCTATGTGGACGGGCGGATTGGGTGCATTCAGCCGATCGGCGCGGCCCCGGGGGATTATCCGGCGACGGCAAGCTATGTGTTTGGGACCGGGGCTTTCTTGTTGGCGGGGTCGGAAGTGGACCGGCTGGCGCGGTAACCCACGGATTACTGAGGGTCGTTGGGTGATGAGAAAAAAAGCAAACGCAGATCCTTCGACTCACCACCCCCAGGCTGAAGTGCGCCTGGGGCCCCGTTCGCTCAGGATGACACTTCGTTTCTTCTGTAACTCACTGAAAGTGAGCCGGTTGCTCAGGATGAGAGCGGTTTTCTTTTGTTGTGTTGTGTCGGGGCTGGTGGTTGGTGCGAAGGCGCAGGAAATTGTACTGACCAATCCGGTGGATGTGGATCGCGGTCAGGAAGTGGTGGAGGTGCCGCTGGCGCAAGTGGTGCAGGAGATGCATTTGACGACGGCGCAGGTTTCGTCTCTGACTGCGTACGATGCTGGGACGGGTGAGCGAATTCCGGATCAGATCTATGCTTCGAAGCCGGACACGCCGGCGGATTTGCTGCTGCTTCTGGTGCATCTGTCAGCTCACGGCAGGCTGCGGGTTAAACTTCGCGTGGAACCGAATGCGCCGGCGCAGCCGACGCGGGTGTTTGGCCGCGAGGCGCCGGAGCGCAAGGACGATTTTGCGTGGGAGAACCAGCAAGTGGCCTACAGGATTTATGGGCCAGCACTGCAGGCTACGGGCGAGATCACCTCGGGGATCGACGTGTGGTCGAAGCGGGTTCCGAACTTTGTGATCGACAGCTTCTACAAGCGGGATGCAGAGGGAGCGCGGACGCATAATCCGGCGCTTTCGTATCACATTGACAATGGGGTTGGGCTGGACTCGTACCTGGTGGGGTTGACGCGTGGGTGCGGCGGGACGGCTGTGTTCTCCAGCGGCAAGCTGATCGTCTCAAACAACTACACGACGATGCGCATTCTGGCGAATGGACCAATTCGATTCTCGGCGCTGGTGGGGTATGCACCTTGGGATGCGAACGGGGTGAGCGTGACGGAAAGCAAACGGATTACGCTGGACGCGGGAACGCACATGAACCGGATCGACTCGACTTACACGTTCGATAGGGTAGGACCGCTGGAGTTGGCGGCCGGGATCGCGGTGCACGAAGGGGCTGCGGCGGAGTTTCCCGTGGGCGGCAGCGTGGCTTCGGTGTGGGACACGCCGCAACTTGCGTCGGCGGGAAGAATTGCCACGGGGCTGATTGCGGCGCCAGGGCAGCATGCGAGGACTGTCGCCGCACCGGGGCATGCGTTGATTGTGTTTACGAGGCACTCTGGGGAGAGCTTCAGCTATCTTGCCGGTTCCGGCTGGTCAAAGGCGGATATGCCGACGGCCGACGACTGGAAGGCCTATCTCATGCTTGAGAAAAAGAAGATGGAGCACCCGATTGAAGTTTCATGGAAGAGAAGGTAGGCGATTGCTGGAGGAGCATCCAGGCAGTTCACAAGAAGAACAAATGCAGATCCTTCGACTCACAACCCCCAAACTGAAAGGCGTTTGGGGCCCCGTTCGCTCAGGATGACAGCTCCTTTTTTGTAATGGACTTTAGACTCAGGACACTTGAGTTACTTTGCCTCGGACGGAAATGCGGTCTTCTCAAACTTCTGGTACAGTTCGACGCGCCGGGATTCCCGGCGGCGGAGGGTGCGCTCGAGGTGGACAGTTCCCTCGCCTACTGAGGTTGCCTGCGCAAATTCGCGCAGATCGGCGGCCTGGGCGAGGTCTAGCTCGATGAGTTCATCCACCAGGTTTTGTATCTCCGTTGTGCGCGGGTCATAGCTCATGATTAGCTCCATTTAGTGGATCGAGAAGATCGGAGTGCGGGTCCGACAAGTGCGGGGGGATGCTCAATGAAGTATAGAACGAAGGGTCAAGCTTGTGGCGCGATGCAAGCGGTTTAACCGAAGCAATTTCCAGTCCAAGTGCGTTTGGGAGCAGAGTTTTCCGAGCGAACAATCAGCCCTGGGGAGGTAAGTCGCGGCTTCCCAGGGGGAGATTGCCCGAGTGTGCATGGATGAAACAGAGCCAGGAAGGATTCTGCGCGAGGACTTCCTCCAATTCCGGCTGGGCCAATACCATGCAGGCGGTGGAGAGCGCGTCGGATTCCGCGGCAGTGTCAGCCAATGCCCAGGCGCGGTTCTGGCGCCAGGCCGGTTCACCGGTACGCGGATCGAGGATGTGGCTGCCCTTAACGGCCAGGCCTGAACCGCTCAAGGACGTGTTGGTCAGCAGGAATCGCTGCGGCGCATGGTCCTCGCCGAGGCCGCAGGACCAGCCGGCGAGTTCGTCTGGCGGAGCGCCCGCGAGAATGCTGCTGCCGCCGGCGACGAGCAGGTATGAGGGGCAATCCCAGTTGTGGAGCTGCTCTGCCATGCGATCGAGCGCAAAGCCCTTGCCGATGGCGCCGAGATCGAAGGTCAACTGGCCGCTGTCGCACTGAATGGCAAGCTCGTCGGGGAGTAGGCTCCAACGCGGCGGCTCGGTCTGCAATTGCAAAGCTGCGGCGGCGACGGAAAATGCGCAGTGGGTGGCGAGTTCCATTTTCTTCGCGGCTTCAAGGCAGGCAAAGCTGGGCTCGCTGAGGCGCAACTTTTCGCCCGGCGCGAGTTGAGCGATCTGGGCAATGTCGCTGCTGGAGCGGAAGCGGCTAAGAAGCGACTCCAGCTTGTCGAGGAGATCGAACGCGGCCTGCGCAGCTTGCGCGGCATAGGTCCGATCCTGGCCGCAGATGCGCGCCTCGAAGTAGGTGGCCATGGCGCGATGATGGAATTGGTGGATTTCAGCCATGGGAACTCACTTGGGCATGGGCGACCATAAAACAATCAGGACGCCGGGGCGGACACCGAAAAAATCCGGGTGAAGGTTTTGAAATTGCGCGGTGGTTTGGCTGGAGGCATCGGCGGAGGTGATGTAAAAATCCGCGTCGCCTGGTTGCGGGGCGGGTTGCTGGCCTGGCTGCCAGAATCCAACGGCTGAGTAGTGGCGCAGGTACCACGGCAGCGGCCAGGGATCGGCGGCAATGACGGCGATGCGAGGCGATGCGATTGCATTCTGGCGGGCGACGGTTTCGATCATCGCGGGCAGATTAAGCAGGTCTTCCGAGGTGTGGGCGTAGGCGTAGGGATTGGTTTCGTCGGCGGGATGAAGGAAGACGCGTTGGCTGGTGTCGTGGGCGATAAATAAGGCGGCCGTGACGGCGAGCAGGATGGACACGGCGCGCATGGCTATACGAAGGAAAAGAGGCGAGGCTGGTATGCGCCAAAACGAGGCAAGCCCAAGGCCAGCGAACAGGGCGACGGGCAGCCAGAGGTTGAGGGCGAGCCAGGGGGTTTTGTAGGGAATCGCGCTGTAGAGGACGGCAAGGAAGAGCGCGTAGAAGGCCAGGAAGGCGAATGGGGAGGGTCTGCGCTTTCTGACGGTCTGGGCGAAACCGATGACGGCGAGAGCGAGAATCAACTTGCCGGACCAGCCTCCGGCGAGAAGCTGGGCAAAGTACCAGAAGGGCTTTTGGTGCCCTTCCCCGGCAGCTCGGGCAAGGAAGCTGGGGACGACGTGGGGCAAGACGGTAAGGGCTCGCCAATTGGTGCCGAACCAGGTGAACAACATGAGGCTCAACAGCAGGAAGACGGCTGCGACAACGAGTGCAGACTTTGGACGCCACAAACCGGCGAGACTTTTACCGCTGAGATTCCAAATCCAGAAGACGAGTGAGGCAGCGGCAAGGGCGAAGAAGTGAAGGAGGGCCGTTTCCTTGGCTGCCAGCATTACCGCGGCGCAGGCGGCAGCGAGCGCGGCATGGATGAGGGACGGCGATTTACAGGCGCGCGCTCCGGCCAGGATCAAGCCGAATGTGGCGGCGACAAAAAGGGACTCATGAATGAAGTACCGGTCGTAGTAGACGGGTAGAGGAGCGCCGACGAACAGCAGGGCGGCTATCAGGCATGGCAGGAAGCCGAAGATTTCGACGGCGGGTGAAAAGAGCAGAATGGTGATGGTGCCGGCGAGGGCGGATGTCAGGCGCAACTCAGGTTCGGTGAGGTCGGCGAAGGTATTTGCGCCTTGCATTCTGACGATCGGCAATGTGAGAGCGGCGAGGGCTGGACCGTGGCGGTCCTGCGGATCAAAGGCGAAGGATTTGCCGGCCAGAAGTTGCCCTACGATGTAGGCGTTCACGGCTTCGTCGGTGTGCATGGGGCGCGCACCGAGTTGGGGCAGTCTCAGGGCGAGTCCGGCGAGCGCGAGAAGAAAGAAAGCTCCCCAGCGAACCCAGGCCGGTAGCCGTGCCGGAGCGCCAGCGCGGCCATTGGTCGGATTCAAGCGGCGGGCTTGCCCCACACTTCGACCTCGATATAGTGGTTCAATTTGTTGGCTGTGTTGCCATTGCTGTAGAGGCGAACATAGCGCCCGGTTGCGCCCTTGGCGTCGATCAGCTTGCCCTGGTAGGTCTCGATGTAATTGAGATCCTTGCCTGCGCCCTGGCCAAGCTCATTATGAAAGTCGCTGTTGAAGATGGTTGCGACGCCTGACTTGAAGGTGGGATCGTCGGAGACCTGCACCACGACGTCGCGATAGACGCGGGCTTGCGAATGGAAGTGCCAGATGAGGACCGCGTAGACATTCGCTTTTCTTGCGAGGTCGATCTGGACCCATTGTTTACCGGGGCCGAGTTCGACCCAGGAGCCTTCGTTGCCGTCCTTGTCTCCATCGACGACCATGTCGAGCGTTCCGGAATCGGGATTGCTGTCGCTGGATGTGACCTTCTTGTTTCTGGCCAGGTTGATGGTTCCGGCGGGGACAAGAAAGTCAGGGCGCCTGCCTTTGGTGGGGGGCTCAAGGTTGGGAACGTTGAGGGGTACTGGGGTCCCAACAAAGAGCGGCGGAGGCAGCTGGGTCTTGAGAACGACCTGGTTCTGCGAGTGCGCAGCGGCTGCGACGAGCAATAGAGCGAGAAGAGAAAAACTGCGGGAAAGGATTTTCGTCATTGCTTTAAGCTCTCACTTCATCCGGTGTAATGACAAGTCTGGTTTGGGCGGCGACAGCTTCGTTTGCCTTGTGAATGGTGTATTCGCTGCTGAAAGCTTCGTCGCCGGGGCAATTGAGTTTAGCGGCGCCGCGGATGGTGTTGAAGAAGTTTTCGAGGTGTGGCTGATGCGGCGGCTTGTTGAAGAAGACCGGAATCTCATATTCAGCAAGCTGTGCGGTTTCTCGCACGTCTACTTTGGCGGCGTCATCCGCGGCGGCTGCCTTGACGCTGACGTAACCCTTCTGGACCAGATCGTCCCAGGAGACCTGGGTGGCGCGGGCCTCGCGATAGATTGCGCAAAGGGAGGGATCTTCCGACATTTTGATGGTGCCGTCGTCGCCCATGAACATCTCGAAATAGCCGCCACCGGCGCTTGTCGTTGTCTGCACCTGGTAAGAGGCGCGGGCTACGCCCTGGGCCAGCGGATACTCGTAGATGACGATTGCGTTGTCGTACCAGTCGTGGTTCTTGTAGTAGTCCAGACCGCCGCTGCCGATGACGGATCTCGGGGTGCCAAGCCACCAGTTGAGGATGTCGATCTGATGCGCGCCGAGGTCGGACAATGGGCCGCCGCCCAGTCCCTTGTACCAGCGCCAGTTGCGGAACGTGTGCATGTCCTTGTAGCCGTATTTGGTGAGCGTGGCTGCAGGGATCTCGTATTTTTTGGGCCAGCCGAAGTCTTCCTTGACGGCTCGATTCCACTGCGACTGGGCAGCCGTGAGCCGGCCGCAGAATTTCGCTTCATCGAGCAATCGCTTCTTGGTGAAGAGATAGCGGGGATTGCTGCGGCGCTGATGGCCGATTTGCAAGAGCCTTCCGGTTTCTCGCTGGGTGAGGACCATGGAGCGCGCGCCCTCGATGGTGTTGCTCATCATCTTTTCGCAGTAGACATGCAGGCCGGCTTTCAGAGCCGTGTTGGTCATGGACGCGTGACAGAAGTCCGGCGTGGCGATGACGACCGCCTGAAGATCTTTTTCCTTTGACAGCAAGTCCTCGTAGTCCTGATAGGCGCGAACCTGATTGCCCATCTTGCCGAGGTAGCGCGCGCCTTCCTGAAGGTGGTAGTCCCATATATCGCAGAGCGCCACAAGACGGACGCCTTCAATATTCAGGATGGATTCGAGCAACACCTTGCCTTCCTCACCGTACCCGATGAGGGCGATATTGATTGTGCTCAGCGAGGACTTGGCGACCGCGGCCTGCTTGGGGCCGGAGTCGGACTTGCAGCCATCCAACAGGAGGCCTGCACCGGCGACGGCGGTGGCTCCGATGAATTCGCGACGATTCAGAAGGGGATTTACCATTGCTTGAGGACCGTAAATCGGTTGTACCTGGCGAGCAGCAGCGCCCCCGCGACCAGGCCGACATGAATGCCCAGCCAGGCCACACCGTCCGACTGATCGATGAGAACAAGGCCTACCGTGAGTGCGATAAAGAGCAGCGCCTGGATGAGCAACGACAGGCGAGTCCCCAGGCCGATCAGTAGCATGATGCCGGTGAGAATAAATGCCGGGCCAAGCACGTGGTCGAAGGCGACCAACGCGAATTTCGGCAGCAGAGGCTCATGGGTGAACTTGTCCCGTAGCGAAGCAGGGATACCTGCATAGTTGGCCCAGGCATAGGACTTGACGTTCACGTTGACCATGACGCCGCTGGCGTCTGGCTGGCCGGTGGCGGGATCGATAAGCGGCATGGCCACGGAATGATATGCGCCGAATTTCTGAATGCCAACAAACAGCGCACGCAGGCTGAGCCAAAGGCGCAAGACCAGGAAGGCAAGGGTGAAATCCCAATTTGCTTTCGGGCGAGAATCGAGTTTTGCTTCAGTCGAATCGGTCATGTATTTCCGGTGGATGCTTGGGTTGGTTTCGAGGGTTCTTGGATGAGCTTCTGGCGATAGCTGTTGGAGGCCACAAATAGAGATGCCGTTAGTCTGGTGAATTTGAAGTTCGTTGAAGAAAAATGCAGATCCCCATTCGACTGCGCTCAGGGCAGGCTTTCGGCTCACCCCCCCAAACTCCACCCCAAAGATCAAAGACTGCTCTTTGGGGACCCCGGTTCTGAAAAACGTTTGGGGCCCCATTCGCTCAGGATGACAGATTCTTAGTGATGCGAACTTTCGACTCAGGATGCCAGGAAAACGTTCAGCTCATCTTATAGGGGGCACGATAGGCTCGGGTGGTGAGTTTGGCGGCCTGGAGATCGCCGACGATTTTCTCTTGCTTCGCGTCCCAGTGAATCTTTCTTCCGGTAAGCATAGAGATGAGGCAGAGGTGTCCTGGAATGGCTGAGTTGTGCCCAACTTCCACCGGCGTCACGGTTGCTTCGCGGGTGCGAATGGAGTCAAGAAAGTTCTGCTGGTGATTGGCGGAGGTGTAAAGCTTTACTTTGCGCAGCTCCCTGGCCAGGTATTTTCCCTGCTTCCAGTCGGGATTCGAGGCGTCAAAGCCACCACGGTCGACCCAGACCCAGCCTTCGGTTCCGATCCATTTGACTCCCATCTTGATGTTTGGATCTCCGCCTGCGATGGTCATGGTGACGCCTTGCGGATACTTCAATTCAAAGCGGTATTTTGGCGCGGTGTTCCAGACTGCATTGGCGGGCGGCAGGTCGCCGCTGCCCTCCACTTCCAAAGGTCCGGTGCTATCAAAATCGAGGCCCCAGTGCGCAATGTCGCAATGGTGGCCGATCCAGTCGAGCAGTTCTCCACCGCCAGTGGCGTAGTTCCAGCGCCAGGATTTATGGGAGCGGGCACGGATGTAGGGTTCCATCTTGGAGGGACCAATCCACGTCTCGTAATCCAGTTCCGCCGGGGGGTCGGTGACGAGGAGGTCCCAGGCTTTTGATCCTGGGATGACCTGCTCCAGGCTGGTAACGGTGACACCCTGCGCGGCCAACTTGGCCAGAGCTTCGGTTTGCACGCCGTCGAAATCTGCGTTGCCGCCGGGCAGACCGACTTCCACGTGGGTAACTGTGCCGATGAGGCCGTTGCGGACGATTTCCGCAGCCTTGTGGAAAGTTGGGACCGAGCGTTGCCATGAGCCCATCTGCCAGATAATGCCGTTCTGCTGCACTGCGCGCACGATGGATTGCTGTTCGGCGATGGTGTGCGCGAGTGGCTTCTCGGCGTAGATGTCTTTCTTGTGGCGCGCGGCATCGGTGGCAATGACCTCATGCCAATGATCGGGCACGGCGATCATGACGGCGTCGATGTCTGGGCGGGCGAGCAACTCCTTGTAATCGTGGTAGCCCTTACAATCCTCAGTCCCGTAGGTGTCGTTGATCATCTTGACCGCGGCCTGGAGATGATTGGCATCGATGTCGCACGCCGCGACGACCTGGCAATCTTCCAACGCCAGGAACGACTTGGTGTTGCCCGGCCCTTGCCAGCCCATGCCGATGACGCCAATATTGATGCGGTTGTTGGCGGACGAACTCAGGCTTTGCGCGGCATAGCCGGGAAGCACTGTGGGCAGAATTGCTGCCGCACCGGCGGCCTTGAGGAAGTGCCGTCGATTCAAGGGACGATTTTGCAGGGTATCTTCAGAACCGGAATGCCTGGACATGGTCCAACTGAATATCACTTTCCCCCGTTGCCTCGCAACCGAGGGTGAGAAGTCTCGTAAAACGGGCTGAAAAGACGGTTCCTTGAGAAGTACTAGCACCCGCGAAAGGAGTGCATGGCGGCGAAGCTGGCGGGAGCGGATGCGACTGCCCGACACCTGAAGCAAAGGTCCGGCAAGCGGGCACGAGGGAAGTGGCAGGTTTTGAAGGCAAGACGGAGGGCTGGGGCGCCTGGGGATTTGGAGGTATCCGGTGGGCTGGAGGAGCTTTGGTGCCTCAGGGAGAGTTCGAACCTGCAACCGTTCGGCTAACAGTCAAGCGGGCGGCGCTCATGCGAGCTGCTACCTAATGAGATAAGTCACTACTGATTAGCAGTTTAGGACCATCTTCCATCCCCTCTTCCAGAGTTGAATTACGACCAGTTGCTACTCAATTTGAGCTGGCTACGGCACAAAATCCACCACGCCTCCTGGAGGGTCTTCAGCGCAATGCCGGCCCAGAGTTGAGCAGCCTTTCATTCAGGTAAATCGTTCAGGATTTCTGGAAGTACGCAACAGTCGACTATGATGGGTACTCCCGAATTCGCGTGCACCTCGCCTATTCGTTACGAGGATTTCTTTGGCGGAGACAACGCGACCGCTGCTTCGCTGGTGAGCACACGAAAGGTGAATGTTTCCTGGAGATACAGCCGCACCAGAGTATCGGTATGGCTGAGGTAACCGATCGAAACATCCTGTCCGATGTTGAGCTCAAAATCGCCGCCTCGCGTGGTTAGAACGAAAGCACCTTCGATCGCCGGCGCCCAGACGAGACTGCCGTCAACGATGCGCTTGACGTGCTCCAGGACGGGATATCCGTGATCGCGGGTCTCGGCGAGCGCCGTATACTCCTGGGCTCCGAACAAAACCGAGTAGGGCCCATTTACACCCACGAGGCGT
>Ga0302319_10004810_pt1 | contig 27545 bp, 27 predicted proteins | sample Bog_T0_2_FD_203319 | JGI IMG/M metagenome (GOLD analysis project Ga0302319, IMG submission 203319) | Peat permafrost microbial communities from Stordalen Mire near Abisko, Sweden - Bog_T0_2 | ecosystem: Environmental > Terrestrial > Soil > Wetlands > Peat | place: Sweden: Abisko, Stordalen Mire... | reverse complement strand
AGTCGGGCTCTTTGTAGGCGCCTTTGCAGAGCCGTATGCGGATGTGTTCGCGCAGGAGCCGGTTCACATCGTCCGCGGTGCGGCGCAGATAGGCCTGCAGCACGGTACCGACGGCTCCCGGAAACCGTGCATGAAGGCGCTCGGTCATATCCAGTGTGGCCTCCGTGTACGCGGAGCCTTCCATGTCAATGCGCACGAAGCTGCCGATGCGGGCGGCGTGGCCGGTCATCTCGCCGACCAGCCGCTCGGCCAGCGCAGGATCGATGTCCATGCCGACCTGCGAGAGCTTGACGCTGACGTTGGCGCGCAGCTTTTTCTCCGCGATGGCGTCGAGCAGCTGATGATAGACCTGCGCGCCGGCCTCGGCCTGAGACACCTCCGTGACGCTCTCCCCCAAAGAGTCGAGCGTCACGTCAATGCCCTCGCGATTGAGCTGTTCAGCGACCGCTACGGCTTCCTCCACTGTCATCCCGGCAACAAAGCGGCGAGAAACCTTACGCCCTATTGGGGACTGCTCCGAAAAATTCCGGAATGACTTGTTCGTGGATAGACCGATGAAGAAATACCTGAGCAACCATCACCTCATAAGACTGCGCAACAATCATTAATTGTCGCACGCCTTAATTGGTTGCCAGGCAGCCCTCAATCGCCTTTTGTGCCGCAGCGATATGCTCCGGGTTTTTCGAGCCCATCGACTTCAGCGCCGCGCGCGCATCGGCGTTCAAGGCCGTCGCGGTATGCGTCAGTTCAACGCGCGTGGTGTCCTTGCCATCCGAAATCATTCGCACATCCACGATTGTGACCATGGCGTCCGCAACGAACATCGCGTACTGCATCCTCCCATCCTTTGCATCCATAATCGTATTCACCCATACGCTCTTCTGCGGGCCCTGCTGCATGGTGAACACCGCGCCTGGGGCGTCCTTTGCCGTCTGCGCATAAACAATCTCCGGCTGAAAGTGGGTGCCCAGCCAGCACTGCATTCCCGCAGGCGTGAACAGCGGTGCCGCGCGCTGCATCGGAGCCTTCACCACAAATGTCATCGTGGTGCTCACATGCCCTTCATCGGCGGCCGGAGCGACACTCTTTGCGATCGCCATGGTCAGGCATCCCAACAACATCATCACTGCAACATAGACTTTGCGTTTCATCTGCTTTCTCCTATGGCTCAATTGAGCCAATTTTCTATGTCAAAAATATTTGACATGCGCAGACCATATCCGATATATTTCTTCATGTCAAATATTTTTGACATGGAGCCGAAAGATGCCCAGCCTTTCGTACCAGGAAAAATCGCTCTACGGCGAGTTGCTCGCCGACCTCGCGGTCTTTGTGCCGTACTTTATCTTCATCCACACGCCCCAGCAACTCACCGTCAGCTTCATCGCGGGAGCCATCGTGGTGCTGATCCTTGCGCGCGTGCTGCTGCAGGCAGTCATCGCCATGGTTACGCGCAACCGCCTGCAGGACGAGCGCGACCGGCTCATCCGTCTGCGCGGCTATCGTGCCGGGTATCTTACGATCCTCGGTGAGATGCTCTTCGGCACAGCAGCTCTGTGGCTGCACACCATGCTGGGCCAGCTTAACCCGGCGCACATGGCGCTGCATTTCTTCAGCGTCTTCGTCGCGATTCTCATGCTGGCTGAGGTCGTCAAGACCGTAACGCAGATCATCGCCTACCGGAGGCCGCTCTGATGCCGCGCATCCGCAACACTATCCGCGAACTCCGCGCCGCGCGGGAGATGACGCAGCAGCAACTGGCCGACCGCATCGACCTGACGCGGCAGACGGTGATCGCCATTGAGGGCGACAAGTACTCGCCGTCGCTGGAGACGGCGTTCCGCATCGCACAGGTCTTCGGCGTGCCGCTGGAGCAGGTGTTTCAGTATGAGGGGAAGGGGAAGCGGTAGGCGAAAGACAAACGCAGATTCCCTACGGGAATGACAAACGAAAAGGCACAACCAAGAGCCATTACAGGGGTCTCTCCACTACGGCGCGGCGCGCCGTCTGTCGAGATGACACATTTGCGGTGTTAACTAGCGGGCTTTGACGTGCTCGATGCGTTCCACGCGCTCGATGGTGTCCACCTGCGGAGTCACCATGGTGCTGGTGTCCTTGATCGCGGCGATGGCCTCGTCGTAGCGGCCGCGCAGGCTGTTGGAGCGGATCTGGGCCATCTCCGTCAGCATCTGCAGGCCGTCTTTGAGGTAGCTGATGCGGCTGCGCTCGTCGTGGCCCCAGGTGACGGCGACCTCGACGATCCTGTACTTGAGCTTGCGGGCGATGAAGAGGATCTCCGGGTCAAAGCCCCAGCGCTCGATGGTCTGGAGGCGGAAGATGGTCTGCGCTGCGTCGCGCTTGAAGGCCTTGAAGCCGCACTGGGTGTCCTTGAAGGGCAAGCCCATCACCTTGCGGGTGACCCAGTTGAAGCAGCGGCCGAAGAAGCGGCGGTAGAGAGGCTGGTGCAGGGTCTGCTTCTGGCGGTCGAGCCAGCGCGAGCCGATGGCGACATCGGCGCCGGCGTCGAGGGCTGCGAACAGGCGCTCGGCCTCCTCCATAGGGGCGGAGAGGTCGGCGTCGGTGAACATCACGATGTCGCCGGCGGCCTGCAGCAGGCCATTGCGGACGGAGTAGCCCTTGCCGCGGTTGCCCGGGTTCTTGACCAGGTGGAGGCGCTCGTGGCGGGCGGCCCACTTCTGCACGATCTCCACGGTGCGGTCGGTGGAGCCGTCGTCGACGACCAGCACCTCGGCGTCCCAGGCACGCTTCTGCACGCACCAGAGCACGCGCTCAAGGGTGCCTTCGATGCGCGCGGCCTCGTTAAACGCCGGAATCACGATGCTGAATCTGGGGTGGGCCATTGTCGAGCTACGACCTCTTACCGCCGGTTGTCCGCGGTTTCTCTGGAACTGAAAGATGCGAAGAGGGGACCGGGTGAACCGAGCCTTCATCATACGCTAGAGATTGGACGTTTTGACGAGAGGAAACCGACGCAAAACATTTTCCGCAGGTCCGGGGACCATTTTGGGTACCCTCGCAGGCAGTCCGCCGATGCTGCTAGACTTTTTTTATGCCGGAGTCCTACCCGCCCCCACCACCGCCCCCTCCCCCGCCGCCTTCCTCCAGCTACGCCGCGCCCTATAGCGGCTATGCCGCTCCCGCCGGTGTTCCCTACGGCTACGCCGGGCCGCCGCGGCGCTCCGGCTGGTTCTGGATCGCGATCATCGTCGGCATCCTTGCCGTGGCGCTGCTGGGCGTTGGCTTCATAGTGACCTATGCCATCAAGAACATGAACGGCGATTCGAGCACCACGCCGGCCTTCGGCGGCAGCTCCATCGCGGTGATCGACATCTCGGGCGTGATCCTCGATGCCGACAAAGTGGACAAGCAGTTGGAGAAGTTCGGCGACGAGGACAGCGTGAAGGCGATTGTGCTGCACATTGACTCGCCTGGCGGGGGCGCGGCCGCCTCGCAGGAGATCTACCACGAGGTGCTGCACATCCGTCAGGACAAGCACAAGAAGGTGGTGGCTTCTGTCGAGTCGATGGGCGCGTCCGGCGCGTATTACATCGCCTCGGGCTGCGACAAGATCTACGCCAACCCGGCGTCGGTGGTGGGCTCCATCGGCGTGATTATGGAGTGGACCAACTACGGCGACCTGCTGAAGTGGGCCAAGATGAAGAACATCACCATCTCGCGCGGCGACCTGAAGGACGCCGGCGACCCCACCCGCGACCTGACGCCGAAGGAGCAGGCCTACTTCCAGTCGCTGGTGGACAATATGTACGCGCAGTTCATTCACGACGTAGCCGAGGGGCGCCACACCACGGACGACAAGATTGAGCCGCTGGCCACCGGACAGGTCTGGACCGGAGAACAGGCGCTGCCGCTCGGGCTGATCGACGCGCAGGGCGGTTACCGGGTGGCTCTGATGGACACCGCGCGCTCGGTCGGCATCAACGGCGAGCCGCACGTGGTGCGCCCCGGCAAGGAGAAGCGCGGCCTGATCGCCATGCTGGACGACAGCGCCGACGACCTCTTTCCTAATCCGTCGCAACTGCTCAATCGTTCGCCTGGCTTCTACTATCTATGGAAGTAAGGCGGAAGCCAGGCTACGGACGGACGCGCGAAGGCATCCACCCAGCCCTGAACACAAGGCCATTGGAAGCCCAGGATACGAGGCCGTGGCGGGGGCCTGACTTGGGGCGAGGATATTTGCTGCGCCAGGGGCCACTTGTACCGAAAATGACTTAGACTGTTGGCGGAGCGTGGCAGCACGTGGCGGACTAATCGCAACTCCTTGAGGGAGATAGCATGACGAAAGTCGATCTTGTGGACAAGGTGGTGGAACTGGGCGACCTGACCCGTCGCGACGGGGAAGTCATCGTCGACACGCTCTTTGAATCGATCGTCGGAGCGCTCAAGGCGGACGACAAGATAGAGGTGCGCGGCTTTGGCAGCTTCCGCACCCGGCAGCGCAAGCCACGCACCGGACGCAATCCCAAGACGGGCGAGGCCGTGGCGGTTCCCGCCAAGCGCGTGCCGTACTTCAAGCCCAGCAAAGAGCTGCGCGACCTGATGAATCCGGGCGAGGCCAAACCCTCCCGCAAGACCCAGGCTCCCGAATAAACTGAGGGCTTGAGTGGGTCTCCGCGACCGCTAACGGTAAGACAGCCTGATCTTCCTGCTTTGCAGCCCGCTCGCCGGGGGACAAGGCACCCAACACAGGGGATATGGCTTCTATATGCCTGATTCGATGGGGAAATCCAGAAAAAGCTATCGTGCGCTGGAGGCTCTGCTGTATGCTTTGCGGCGGAGGCTTTGCGATGAAGCACGGTTGGGTGGTTTTACTGCTGTTGGCGGGGGTCATGGCGCCGGGGGCTGCGCGCGCGCAGGTGGCGTTCTATGGTGAGTTCAGCGTCAGCGACTTCGCCAGTAACACGGGCACCAGCTATCTTCCCGGCGTCACGGCCGGCTTTATGTATGACGGCGCAAAGATCTACAACCGCGTCACGGTGGCCGCCGACCTCCAGGGCCGCTTCGTCCGGGTTAAGGGCCAGAGCCTGAACGGGATTACCATCGGCCCGCGCTTTGAGATTCCCCTGCGGCGTGGATTCTCTCCGTACGGCGAGCTCATGGTGGGCTTCGCGCGCTACGACAGCAATACCACCGGCGCCAGCTCTGACGCCACGCTGCAGGTCAACGCCGGCCTGGCCAAACAGTTTTCACCGCACCTGGACGGCGTGGTGGAGTACAGCTATTCGCAGTACTACGGTCTAAGCGGCGCCTACAATCCCAAGACCTTCAGCATCGGGGCTATCTATCATTTGACAAAGCGCTAGCATTTAACAAAGCGCTAGCTCTGCGTATCTGGCGAAGCGCCAGTTCGCGCAGAAGTTTGCGCGCTTTACAATAGAGACACAATGAGTGAATCCACCACCCCCACGGCCCCTGCCGCAGAAGGCCATGCCGCCAAGTACACCCGCAATCAGCCGTACCATTCCAAAGTCCTGACCAACGAGCGTCTTACCGGGCCGGAGTCAGAAAAAGAGACCATCCACATCGAGCTGGAGCTGGAAGAGGGCATGATCTACACGCCCGGCGATGCGGTCGGCATCCAGCCGACCAACCGCGAGTCGCAGGTGGAGTCAGTGTTGAAGGCGCTGGGCTTTCGCGGCGACGAGCGCGTAGTGGACCATTACAAGGTCGAGATCTCATTGCACGAGGCGCTCTCTGCGCGGCTGAACATCGGCAGGCTGGGGCGCGGCAGCGTAAACCAGTTCGCCAAGTTGTGCGGCGAGAACGTTCCGGTGGCGCTGGCCGCGCTGCTGGGGACGGAGAACAAGGCCTTTGCCGAGGAGTACGTGTGGGGCCGCGAGTTCTACGATCTGGTGACGGAGTTTCCCGGCATCATCACCGAGCCGCAGCAGCTCTTCAACATCCTGCAGCGGCTCACGCCGCGGATGTACTCCATTGCCAGCAGCCAGGCCGCGCATCCGCTGGAGGTCCACACCACGGTGCGCGTGGTTCGCTACCAGGCGCATGGGCTGGACCGCCAGGGCGTGGCGTCCGGGCATCTGGGCGAGCGCGCCCCGGTGGGCTCAACGATGCCCATCTTCCTGCATGAGAATAACGCCTTCCGCCTGCCGGAAGACACCGACGCGCCGGTGATCATGGTGGGCCCGGGCACCGGCATCGCGCCCTTCCGAGCCTTTCTGGAGCACCGCCAGGCCCACGGCCACAAGGGCGAGAACTGGCTGTTCTTCGGCGAGCAGCGCTCGGTCTCCGACTATTTGTATAAGGAGCAGTTCCTGTCCATGCACGCCGATGGCCTGTTGACCAGGCTGCATACGGCGTTCTCGCGCGACCAGCACAACAAGGTGTACGTGCAGGACCGCATGACCCAGAACGGCGCGGAGCTGTATGCGTGGCTCGAGCGCGGAGCGTATTTTTATGTGTGCGGTGACGCCAGCCGCATGGCCAAGGACGTGGAGTGCGCGCTGCTGGACGTGATTGCGCGCAGCACCAACGGCACTTTGGAGAAGGCGGCCGAGTACCTGGCTGAGATGAAGAAGCAGAAGCGCTACCAACGCGACGTCTACTAGGGGCGGCAAACGGGTGGGAGCCAAATTGTTCCACGTGGAACAATCCTGTTTGTTTTCTATGCGATAAGCTCCGCCGAGAGTACGCAAAACAGCGTCTTGAGGTGCTTTTCGATGCGCTTTTTGCGTGTTTCAGGCGCCGTTTCTACGCGCGGTGGTCATCCGCCTTCCAGTTCACGACGGCCTGCTTAATCTGCTTCTCGGTCAGGCCTTCGGCGACGGCGCGGTTGGCCAGCGCGGGGGCCTCGGCGTCGGAGGCAAAGCGCAGCGCAATCAGCTGCCGTATGGTGAGCTTTTCGATCAGGCCAAGCTGCGACTCCGGGAGCAGGTCGGCCAGCCGCAGTTGCTCCTCCAGCCGGATGATACGGTCCTGCACGCGGAGCGTGGCCCCGCGCAGGGTGCCGGCCATGATGAACAAGACGAGCGCCATCACAATCCACCAGAGGCTCAAGCGGTAGTGGAGTGGCCAGTGGCTGACGGAGTAGTAGATCGCCAGGACAAAGTTCACCAGCAGCAGGGGCAGCACGACGAAGTGAAACAGGGGGTCGAACCGGGTGTGGTTCTTGAAGGATTGCGGCTGGGCCATGACGTCCTCAGTAGCTTGAATTTTTGTGATGCAACGCGACCCGCCGATTATAGTCCGGCGGCGTGACTGCGGTACGCTGAAGGCCATGGCCCCCAACCGGATCAAGAAGCGCATCGGCGTCCACGTCGGCACCAGCGGCGGCGTGTGGACCGCCGTGCAGCGCGCCGCCGACGCCGGCGCCAACACCTTCCAGATCTTCTCCGCCAGCCCGCGCCAGTGGAAGGCCGCGCCGGTGAAGCCCGAGGACGCCGCCAAGATGCGCTCCCTACGCGCCGAGCTCGACGTGAACCCGGTCGCCATCCACGCCAGCTACCTGATCAACCTCTGCTCGCAGACCGAGAGCGTACGCGCCAACTCCATCGACGGCTTTCGCGGCGAGGTGGAGCGCGCGCTGGCACTCGGCGCGGAGTTCCTCGTGCTGCACCCCGGAAGCTGGAAGGGGCTGACGCGCGAGGAGGGGCTGAAGCTGGCGGCGCAGGGCATCGAGCGCGCCATTGACGGGCTGCCATGGCAGGACCACAACTTCCGCATTTTGATCGAGAACACCGCCGGGGCGGAGTTCTCCCTCGGCGGCAGCTTCGAGCAGGTCGCTGAACTGGTCGCCACACTGCAGGCCTGCGCTCCGGTCGGCGTGTGTCTGGACACCTGCCACTGCCACGTCGCCGGCTACGACCTCGTCACCACCGAGGGCTACGAGGCCACCATGCAGCAGGTCGGCGCGACGGTCGGCTTTGACGCGGTGCGCGTCTGGCACTGCAACGACGCCAAAGCACCCATGGGCAGCAAGCTCGACCGCCACGAGCACATCGGCGAGGGCACTATCGGCTCCGCCGCGTTCCAGCGCCTGCTGCACGATGCCCGCTTCGGCCACGCAGCCTTTATCGCTGAGACCCCCGTCGACGAACCCGGCGACGAGATGCGCAACGTGATGGCGCTGCGGGCATTAAGTGCCGGGTAACAGCCTATGCAAGGAACTTCTTCAGCGGCTCCCAGTAGTGTTCATGCCAGCCGGAGCCGAGGTGGTCATAACCGCCTTCAGGAAAGCCGCTGTGGTTCAGGGTAAGCATCGTGGAACCGCCGGCCGGTTTCAGGGTGAAGCGGACGTTGGAATAAAGGCCTGGCTCCCAGTCTGCCGGACGCCACGCCTGCACGATGCGCTCATCCGGCGTGAGTTCGAGTGTGCACCCTTCAATCTGGCCTCCGAACAGAGTGAACCGGCCGCCGGGGCGCGCGTCAATCTGCGCAGGCGCGCCGCTGAAGGAGGCGAACTGTCCGGCATCGAGGAGCGCGCTGTAGATGCGATGCGGATCAGCCTTGATCTCAATCTGCTGGCTGAGTGACGTCCTGGTCCGATTGGCCTCGGTGGCGGGAAGCTGCTTCATCTGCGGCGAGTCTTCTGCGAATAGCTTGCCGGGGAGGGCAGAGAGGGCAGCCGCGCCCAACATCATGCGGCGACGGGTGATCCTGACGATGGAATCTGGCGCTTGCTTCATAGACCACATCTCCTTGGTGCCGCGAAGTTAATACTCTCCGCATGGAAGCATGAGGTCAAAATATGTTCAAGAACATATTTTGGCTGGACGGCAAACAAGTAACGCGCCATACTCATGGTTTCATTCAAGGAGCGAAGATGCCCTACGCCTCAACCCATCGCGAAGAAGTGCGGGAGAAGATCGTCGACAGCGCACGGCGGCTGTTCAACCGGCATGGTTTCGACAACGTCTCCCTCGATCAGATCATGCAGGGCGCTGGGCTTACGCGCGGCGGCTTCTACAGCTACTTCGGCAGCAAGAGCGACCTCTACGCAGAGGTGCTCGCGTGCTTCTTCACCGATCCCAACTGGAAGCACTATTGGGAGGGTGTGCACGTCGATCTCTCCGCGACCGACGCCGGGGCGCAGGTGGTGAATGCTTACCTCTCGCGCCAGCACTTTGAAGATGTGGAGAACTCCTGTCCGATGGTGGCGCTGCCAAGCGATGTGATGCGCAGCGGCAAGGACGCGAAGCAGGCCTTTGAGAACGCATTTGTTGCCATGGTGAGCATCCTGGAGCGGAGCGTTGCCGGAAGCAAACAGGAACGGCACGCCAAGGGGAGGGCGATCGCCGCCATGTGTGTCGGAGGCATGGTGGCGGCGCGCGCCATGGCGAGCCGCGCCGTGGCCGATGAGTTGCGCGATGGATGTATGGCTGTTGCATTAGAGCTTGGCGGCTGGCCCGTCTCCGCGAAGAGGAGCGGGGATAGTCCGCACTCCTCTTGACTTCCTCCCGCTGCGGGAAAATACTTTGCTCACACGCCATAGACCGTCATCAAGCCGTAGTCAGATGCGATGATGACCAGCCGCTACTCGTCCAGCACCGCAAACAGCCTCGCCAAGTCCAGTTCAATCGCCGTCCCCGCCAGCTTGAGCACACCCTCGCGCTGCTCTATGACTTCGTCTCCGCGCAGGACGTACGCCGTGCGGCTCTCCGGGTCGAAGATCCAGACCTCAGGCACGCCCATGCTCATATAGTCCTGCGCCCGTGTCATCTCCCGCTTCAGCGTGTATGTCGGGGACTTTACCTCCAGGCAAAGAAGCGGGGCCTCGCGCACGATCTGCGTCTTCTCCCAGGTGAGCGGCAGGATGCATACATCGGGGATGCGGAAGCGGGTGGGAGCCACCTGGACCCGCGCTTCTACGTTCACTCTGATCTGCCATTCGTTACGATGCGCTAAAAAGAAGGCGTACAAGGCGCCCTGCAAATCAGAATGATCGATCTCACCCACTAAACGCTCCTCCAGGACGCCGTCTACATAGTCCACGTCAGGCTGCCAGTCGCTATGCAGGTACTCTTCCACGGATACAAAATGCACTGCCGCCGTAGCCGCCATCGCCGTCACCTCCGTACCTTCCCAGCGTACCGCCAGACCAGCTTTCATTACAATAATCCTGTCATTCCAAATACAGGTGCCCTATGAAACTGACGCCTCGCGCCACAGCCCTTGCACTTTCTTTCCTCGCGCTTCCCTTCGCCCACGCTCAGGACTTTCCCGGCAACGACATCCCGGCAAAGTTCGTGCCGCCCGCCGCACCCGCAGCCGACTACGACAAGCGCGTAGTGATGGTGCCCATGCGCGACGGGGTGAAGCTGTATACGGTGATCGTGGTGGCGAAGGGGGCGAAGGATGCGCCCATCGTGCTGACGCGCACCTGCTACAACGCCGCGGCGCGGGCCGAACGGGCGAAGTCCGCAAAGATGATCGAGATGTTGCCGCTGAGCGATGAGGACTTTGTGAAGAACGGCTACATCCGCGTGTACCAGGATGTGCGCGGCAAGTACGGCAGCGAAGGGCCGTACCTGATGACTCCGCCGCCGGTGGGCCCGTTCAACTCCACCGGCGCTGACGACACCACCGATGCCTACGACACCATTGACTGGCTGGTGAAGAACGTCCCCGAGTCGAATGGCCGCGTGGGCATGATCGGCTCCTCGTATGAGGGCTTCACGGTGGTGATGGCGCTGCTGCATCCGCACCCGGCGCTGAAGGTCGCCGCGCCGGAGAGCCCCATGGTCGACGGCTGGATGGGCGATGACTGGTTCCACTACGGCGCGTTCCGGCAGCCGAACCTGGACTACATTCTGGGGCAGACGACTCAACGCGGTGCCGGCACACGCGTTCGGATCGGCGGCCGTGACGAGTATTCGAACTACCTGGAGACGGGTTCGGCCGGCGACATGGCGCGCAAGCTAGGCGAAGACCAACTGCCCTACTGGCACACCATGGAAGACAACGCCGCGTACACACCGTTCTGGCAGGCACAGGCGCTGGATAAGCTGCTCGCGGCCAAGGGGCTGACCGTGCCCACGCTGTGGGAGCAGGGCGAGTGGGACCAGGAGGACATGTGGGGCGCCATCCACAGCTATCGCGCGCTGGAGGCGGTGAAGAAGAATGACCCGCTGAACCACATTGTGATGGGGCCGTGGTTTCACTCGCAGATTAACCGCCAGGGCCGCGGCATGGGCCCGTTTGAGTGGGCGACGGACACCGCCGAGCAGTGGCGGCACGACTACCTGGTGCCGTTCTTCAACCAATATCTGAAGGCCGGCGCGCCGAAGTTCGATCTACCCAAGGCGCTGATCTACAACGCGGGCGGCGACCCCGGCAGCGACCACTGGGATACGCCGAAGGTCTGGCCCGAGGTGTGCGAGAAGGGTTGCCCAGCGGCGTCGCGGAAGCTGTATCTCGCAGGCGGCGCGCTGTCGTTCGATACGCCGACGGGCGAGAGCAAATTCGACGAGTATGTGTCTGACCCGGCCAAGCCTGTCCCGTTCTCGCCGCGCCCGTATGACGGCAGCAACTGGCGGACGTGGCTGGTCACCGACCAGCGCTTCGTCGACGGACGACCCGACGTGCTGACGTATGTGAGCGAGCCGTTGAAGCAGCCGATGAAGCTGGCGGGAGAGCCGGTGGTGCATCTGTACGCGTCCACCAGCGGCACGGACTCGGACTGGGCGGTGAAGATTATCGATGTGTATCCGGACGGCACGGCCGCGCTTGGCGATAACGGCGGCGTTCTGCCGGGCGTTCTCGGCACGCCGATCAATATGAGCGGCTACGAACTGCCGGTGGCGACGGACATCTTCCGCGGCCGCTACCGCACCAGCTTCGAGCACCCCGCCGCGCTCACGCCGAATGAGCCCGCGGAGTTCACCTTCGGCCTGCCGATGATCAACCGCACCATCCCCGCGGGGCACCGGCTGATGGTGCAGGTGCAGAGCACTCTCTTCCCGCTCTACGACCGCAACCCGCAGACCTTTGTGCCGAACATCTTCGATGCCAAGCCGGGGGACTATGTGAAGGCCACGCAGCGCGTGTGGCACACTGCGGGGACGGCGAGTTACATCAGCCTGCCGGTAGCGCCCTGATGCGAGCGTAGTCGGTAAGCGCTCCTTCGCGCCGGTTCTTTACAATGGAAGTCTATGTCCGTTGTCGAGAAGACCGACGCCGCGCCGGAGCGCGACGAAATCCGCTACAACCCCGCTGAGATCGAACCGCGCTGGCAGGCGCTGTGGGACGCTGATCCAGCGCTGTACGCGGCCGAAGATCCAACAGCGCCGCACACCTCCGCGAAGCCGAAGTTTTACTGCCTGGAGATGCTGCCCTACCCATCGGGCCAGCTCCACATGGGCCATGTGCGCAACTACGCCATCGGCGACGCGCTGGCACGCTACATGCGCATGAAGGGGCACAACGTCCTGCATCCCATGGGATGGGACGCCTTCGGCCTGCCCGCAGAGAACGCCGCGCTCAAGAACAACACCCCACCGCGCCAGTGGACGCTGAACAACATCGCGCAGATGAAGGTCCAGATGCGGCGCCTCGGCCTAAGCTATGACTGGGCCGGGACCGAGCTCGCCACCTGCCTGCCCGACTACTACCGCTGGAACCAGTGGTTCTTTCTCAAGATGTACGAGGCGGGGCTCGCGTACCGCAAGTCCAGCAAGGTGAACTGGTGCCCGGAGTGCGCGACCGTGCTCGCCAATGAGCAGGTCGTTGGGGGTTGCTGTTGGCGGCATGAGGACACGCTGGTTGAGCAGCGCGAGCTGGAGCAGTGGTTTCTGCGCATCACGAAGTATGCGGATGAGTTGCTCGTCGGCCTGGACACCATGCCCGGCTGGCCGGAAAAAGTCCGCATCATGCAGCGCAACTGGATCGGCCGCAGCGAGGGCGCGACGGTGGAGTTCGCGGTCAGCAAGTCAGCGAGTCAGCAAGACAGCGAGTCAGCGAAGATAGGGGTCTTCACCACCCGCATCGACACCATCTTCGGCGCGACGTCGATTCAACTCGCGCCGGAGCACGCGCTGATCAAGCAGTGGACGCAGACGGATGCCACACTCGCTTCCGCCGTCAACGAGATGATCGCGCAGCAGAAGCGTGCGCGTGAGGCCGGCGACATTGGCAACATTGAGAAGCACGGCGTTGCGTCCGGCCGGTTCGCGGTCAACCCGTTCAATGGCGAGGCGCTGCCCATCTGGGTGGCCAACTATATCCTTGCGGACTACGGGACCGGTGCGATCATGAGCGTGCCCGCGCACGATGAGCGCGACTTCGACTTTGCCGCCAAGTACGACCTGCCCATCACCCGCGTGATTCGCGGCAGAGCACAGGCCGAGGACGCGCCGCTGCCTTTTATTGGCGAAGAGGATGCTGTCCTCATTGATTCCGGCGAGTGGACTGGGCTTGCTCCGGTCGAGGCGCAGGAGAAGATGAGCGCGCACGCAGAGGCGCACGGCTTCGGCAAGCGAACCACGACCTATCGCCTGAAGGACTGGGGCGTGAGCCGGCAGCGCTACTGGGGTACGCCGATACCGATGGTCTACTGCGAAACGCACGGCATTCAGCCGGTGCCGGAAGACCAGCTCCCCGTGCTGCTGCCTGAGTCTATCGAGATCACGCAGGAGGGCGGCTCGCCGCTGGGCAAGGTGCCGGGGTTCGTCGACACCACCTGCCCGGTCTGTGGTGGTCCCGCGCGGCGCGAGACCGACACGATGGACACCTTCGTCGACTCGAGCTGGTACTTCTACCGCTACACAGATGCACACAACAGTGCCGCGCCGTTTGACAGCGCGAAGGTCAACTACTGGTTTCCCATCGACCAGTACATCGGCGGCGTGGAGCACGCCATCCTGCACCTGATCTACTCGCGCTTCTGGACGAAAGTCATGCGCGACCTCGGAATGATTGCGAACAGCGAGCCGGCGGCGCGGCTCTTCACGCAGGGCATGGTCATCAAGGACGGCGCGAAGATGTCCAAGTCCAAGGGCAACGTCGTCTCGCCCGATGAGATGATCGCGCGCTACGGTGCCGACGCCACGCGCATGTACGCGCTCTTCGCCGCGCCGCCCGACCGCGACCTGGACTGGCAGGAGGCGGGCGTGGCCGGGGTGAGCCGCTTTCTTGCGCGTGTCTACCGGCTGACGATGAAGTATGCGGATGGGGTGAAGAAAGAACAGGCAACAGCGAACGCAAAGGTCACGCAAAGTGACGCAGAGGCGCACTTGCTGCGCACGCTGCACCAGACCATCGCGAAGATCACTGTGGACTTCAGCGGACGCTGGCACTTCAACACGTGCATCGCGGCGATCATGATTCTGGTAAACGAGATGCAGGCCGCTGAGCCCGCGATGGACGCGGGCGAGGTTTCGCCTGCCACCGTCGCGGAGCTGCTGCGCACACTCACGCTGCTGCTTGCGCCGTTTGCTCCGTTCTTCGCCGCGGAGATGTGGCAGCAGCTCGGCGAGACATCCAACATCTTCGCGCAGCCCTGGCCGGTGGCCGATGCCGCACTCGCCCACGAGTCTGAGATCGAAATCCCGGTGCAGCTCAACGGCAAGCTCGTGACAGTGCTGACGCTCTCCGCCGACGCGGACGAAGCGGCGATCAAGGCGGCCTCGCTCGCCGACCTGAAGGTCGCCGCGCGGTTGCAGGGCAAGAGCATTGTGAAGCACATAGTGATCGACAAGCCTTCGGGCAAGCTTGTGAATCTTGTGGTGAAGTGATGGCGGCTCCGATTCGCGGCACGCAGTCGTTCGTTGCGATCATGGGGAAGGTGTGGCGGCAGCCTTCACTGACTTCGCTGGAGATTGGGTGGCGCTGGTGCGCCGGGCTGTTTTTGTTGTTCATCGCGCGACAGGCGTTCTGGGGAATCGGTGTCGAAATCGGATTTGATACGACACCGCTTCAGAATGTGACAGTGTTTCGTCCTGTTGCAGCCATCCAGACGCTGCAAACAGTCGTTGAGCCCGTGTGGAAGTACGCTTTGCCGACACTGCACTGGCTGTTACCGCTAGTGATCGTACTCTGGCTGATCACAGCCGCCTTCGGCCGCAACGTCGTGTTGCGCCATCTCGATCCCACGCTCCACACTCGCCGCTTCACGAACTTCCTTCTCGGCACGTTGCGCGCGCTGCTGCTCGGTGCGGCGTGGGCGCTGTGGTTCTGGGGACTTGCCAGGGCGGCCCGCATCGCCATCACTGCGCCTGCCCAGCGCGGCGAAGAGCCGAGCCTCGTCCTCTTTGCCGCGATGCTGATCTGCGGCACGCTGCTGCTCTACGTCCTGTGGGCGGCCTTCAGCTGGTTTCTGCAGCTCGCGCCGCTGCTGGCGATGCAGCTCAACCTCAGCCCGCTCGCCGCCCTGCGCGCCACGCTCAAAGCGCCGCGCGAACTGCGCGGCAAGCTCATCGAGATCAATCTGGTCATGAACATCGTGCGCATCGCGCTCATCGTACTGGCGATGGTCTTCTCGGCCTCGCCGCTGCCGTTCTCCAGCGTGGAGACACAGACTTTCCTCACCTGCTGGTGGATCGGCGTAGGAGTTGGCTGGCTGGCCGTGTCGGACTACTTTCACGTCGTCCGCGCCGCAGCGTATCTCTCGCTGTACCGCGCGTATGCGCAGGATGAAGGAACCTCAGCACAGGTCTTATCTGACAAAAGCATGCGCTCCCTCCGGGGCTAAAGCCCTAGGGTTTGCAGGGTGTATTACGGCGGGACTAAAGTCCCGCCCCTTCAAAACGAGACTCTCGCAAAATATTTCCTAACGCGAGGTGAACACCACGCTCTGCATGATCTGGTCGAGGTGCCTTTGCAACGCCCTAGTCTCGCGCGGGGTCAGACCGCGCGTGCCCTCGACGACACCGGGGCAGAGGGTCATGAAGTCCTCTTCAAACAGGTGGCAGGTGCCGGCGCGCCATGTGGAGTAGACCTCGGAGGAGATCTCATGGCACATGCCGCCCTGCCCGCCGGATGCGTGCGAGTAGGTGACGCCGTTGATTTTTGCGGTGACTGTGGGGTTTTCGCTGTCAGGGTTGCCGAGCGTGGCGCAGGCCGCGGATGAGTCCGCAGGCGCTGTGTAGTAGGAGAAGTCCAGTGCGACGAGGTTGGTCCTGGCGTAGAGGTTTCCCTTCGGCGAAAATTCCACGTCGATGACGGGCTTGTGGCCGGCCATCAGCAGCGAGGGCTGGGTCATGGCATCGGGCTTCGCTACGCGCTTCCACACACTCGGATACTGGAGGGAGACGCCGTTGGCCGCGTCGGTAAACGTGGCCAGCGCAACGGGCCTGGCAGAGGGCGAGGCCGGTTGCTGAGCGGACCCACTCTGCATCCCCGTAACGGCCAACAGCAGCATCAGAAGGCATTGCATCCGGCATCTCCCGCAGGTAATTTCATTGCCCACAGCCCGAATGGTTAGACTGGAGGCGTGAGTTCACCGCAGACGTCCACTCCGATTTTTCCAAACTCGTCAACGATTTGTATCCTGGACTTCGGGTCACAGTATACGCAACTGATCGCGCGACGCATTCGCGAGTTCCATGTCTTCTCTGTGGTGCTGCCGTGCACCGTGCCGCTGGCGGAGGTGCTGGCGCTGGGGCCGAAGGGCATTATCCTCTCGGGTGGGCCGTCGAGCGTGTACGACGCGAATGCGCCCAAGGCCGACCCGGCGGTTCTGGACTGCGGCGTACCGATCCTGGGAATTTGTTACGGCCTGCAGTTCATCACGCACCACCTGGGCGGCAAGGTCGTGCCGGGCGCGGCGCATGAGTACGGCCACGCCGAGGTTACGGTGACCGATCCCGGGGAGATATTCCACGGCCTGCCCGCGGCGCTTGAGGTCTGGATGTCGCATGGTGACCAAGCGGAGTCGCTCGCGCCGGGTTTCACGGTTACAGCGAAGACTTCAAATGCTGTTGCGGCGATTGCGAATCCGGAGCGCCGCATCTGGGCGGTGCAGTTCCACCCTGAGGTCGCGCACACCAAACACGGCATGGCGCTGCTGAAGAACTTTGCCGTGAAGATCTGCGGATGCAAGCAGGACTGGACGCCGGAACACTTCATCGCTACGACTGTTGCGAAGATCCGCGAGCAGGTGGGCGAGACGGGCCATGCGATCTGCGGGCTGAGCGGCGGCGTGGATTCTTCCGTGGCGGCGGTGCTGGTGGCGCGGGCGATTGGTGACCGGCTGACGTGCATCTTTGTGAACAACGGCGTGCTGCGCAAGGACGAGTTCGCCACCGTGCAGAAGACCATGCGCGACGAGCTGCACCTGAACGTTGTAGCCGTGGACGCGGGGGAGCGGTTTCTTTCGAAGCTCGCGGGCGTGACCGATCCGGAGACCAAGCGCAAGGTCATCGGCAATGAGTTTATTGCGGTGTTTGACGACGAGGCGGCGAAACTGCTCGCCGCGGAGGCGAAGGGCGAATCGGTGGCGTGGCTGGTGCAGGGCACGCTCTATCCGGACGTTATCGAGTCGGCGTCGGTACATGGCCCGTCGCACGTGATCAAGAGTCACCACAACGTCGGCGGCCTGCCCGCGGACATGAAGCTGAAGCTGATTGAACCGCTGCGCGACCTCTTCAAGGATGAGGTGCGGCGCATTGGCCGCGACCTGAAGATGCCGCAGGCGATCCTCGACCGCCAGCCGTTCCCGGGGCCGGGGCTGGCCGTGCGCATCCTCGGCGAGGTGACGCCGGAGCGCGTGGCGATCCTGCAGGAGGCAGACGCCATCTGCACCGCCGAGATCAAGCGCGCCGGCCTGTACAGCAAGGTCTGGCAGAGCTTCGCGGTGCTGCTGCCGGTGAAGACCGTCGGCGTGATGGGCGACCAGCGGACCTATGCGTATACCTGCGCCATCCGCGCGGTGGAGTCCGAAGACGGCATGACCGCCGACTGGGCGCCGCTGCCGTACGAGGTGCTGCGCGCGATCTCCAGCCGCATTGTGAGCGAGGTGCGCGGGATCAACCGCGTGGTGTACGACATTACGAGCAAACCGCCAGGGACGATTGAGTGGGAGTAGTGAATACCGAATCACACTCTTATGCTTCGGGTGTTAGGCCCATTTTTATCCGCAAAAATGTGATCAGTTCAGCTTGCTGAGTCTCGGTCATCATGCGTCTAGGAAGAATCAAGAAAAACGCTGGTGCCAAATAGACCATGATGCTGTTCTTGCTAGGGTACAAGCTCCTTATAACCGTATATTCGATCCGAGACGAGGCAACACCGGGCTGCTCGCTGTAAATCGCGTCCGCTTCAAAGCGAAGCGTGACAGGGCACGAATTGATTCGGGTGCGCTGGAAGCGGCGCCCCAAACGAAATTTGGCGATTGGCGTTGCAATGATGCAATAGAGTCCGACCAGACATTCAACCCAGGCCGCCCAAAGGTCCAAATTTCTCACAAAGAAAAATAATCCGAGCACTATGAACCCGAAGCCCGCGATGGGAGTGAAACGCATCCAGAATTCAGTGGTAGAAGGTTTGTAGCGTCGCCAACGATGCATGATCTGCGCGTCGACGTAGTCAGATTGGGTTAGTTCGTAAGTGACGGTCATAGAATTTGCGGCAAGAATACCAGGTTTGAGATTTACGTTCGTTGGTATCTCTGACTGGAGGCGTGGGAGTAAGATGACCCCCGTGCCGCTGAGACAGAATTCGTGCAGTCGAGGGAGACTTATGCGTTTAACGGGTTGGTTTTGTCTGGTCGCTTCTGCTACGGCGCTTTTGCCGCAGGCTCGAGCGATCACCGGTAACACGGGCAAGACTTGCGATGTGCGCAGCTTCGGCGCAAAGGGCGACGGCAAGACCAAGGACACGGCTGCCATCCAGAAGGCCATCGATGCCTGCGCGGCCTATGCGAATGGCGGGACGGTGAAGCTGAGCCATGGGACGTTTCTGAGTGGGCCGATCTCGCTGAAGTCGAAGATCACACTCGATCTGGAGAAGGACGCGACGCTTCTGGGCTCGCCTGACCGCGCGGATTATCCGATGGTGACGTTTGCGCATCTGCCGACGGTGCAGCCGCTGGTGGGCTCGGTGGGCGAGGAGAACATCGTGATCACCGGCGGCGGGGTCATCGACGGGAACGGTCATATCTGGTGGGAGTACGTGAAGGGCGTGCGGGACTCCGGCGTGCTGGGCACAGACCATCCGCGGCCGATGGGCATGGTTTTTGACCACTCCAAGCACATTCGCGTTGAAAACATCACGATGCAGAATGCGGGCTTCTGGCAGATTGTGCCGTACTACTCGGACGACTTGCAGTTTCGCCATCTGCGCATCCTCGCGCCGCACTCGCCCAACACAGACGCTATTGATCCGTTCAGTTCGTCGAACATCATCATCGACCACGTCTTCTCGTCGGTGGGCGATGACAACATCGCCATCAAGTCCGGTGCGATCGACTCGCCCGGACCGGACGATCCGAGCCGCAACATCGTCATCACCGACTGCACGTTTGAGAACGGCCACGGCCTCTCCATCGGCAGCGAGATCGCCGGAGGCGTGCAGAACGTTCACGCGGAGCGCATTCACTTCAAGGGCACCGACCAGGGCATCCGCATCAAAGCCAACCGCGACCGCGGCAACGATGTGTCGAACATCAGCTTCAAGGACCTCGACATGGTGGATGTGAAGACCGCCATCCTGATCAGCGAGTACTACCCGAAGGTCTATCCGGAGGGCGACGTTGCTGCGGCGCCGATCGGGCGGCTTACGCCGTTCTTCCACGGCATTACGATTGAGAACGTCCACGCGAAGGGCAGCAACGTGGCGGGCGTGATCGTGGGCCTGCCGGAGTCGCCGGTGAAGGACTTGGTGCTGAAGAATGTCACCATCCAGGCGCAGACCGGCATGAAGATCGCCTATGCACAGGTGGTGTTCGACAAGGTAAAGGTGGTTTCAGCGGACGGTAAGGGCATTCAAGTCGCGCCGACGGCGACGGTGACAGGCAAGTAGATGCGGGTTGCGCTGCGAGTTGCGGTGCTGCTGCTGGTGTTTGGCGGTGTGGGCTGGCTTGCCGCGCACCTGGTCGTCTCGCATGCGGCTGTGTCGACGCCGCAGGCGCAGGTGCGGCTGGCTGCGGCGATGGCGGGGTTGTTTGCCGGCGGCGGGAGCGCGGTGATTGTGGGGATCGCGATGCTGTGGCGACGGTAGAGGCAACGGCAAAGGCTCTCGCGCAGAGGGCGCGAAGGTTGCGCGGAGGGCGCAGAGGAAGACATCTGCTCGGCATCTTTGCTTTGGCTTAGGAGTAGATGCGCTTGCCGAAGATTGCCGTGCCGATGCGCACGCATGTCGAGCCCTCTTCGATGGCCACGGCGAAGTCGTTGCTCATGCCCATGGAGAGTTCGGTAAGTGTGGGGTATGCGGCGAGGTTTTCGTCGCGCAGGCGGCGCAGCTGCTGGAAGAACGGCCGCACTGTTTCGGGATCTTCGCTCCAGGGCGGAACGGTCATCAGGCCGCGCACGTCCAGATGCGGGAGCGGCGCCAGCGCAGCCAGCAGCGCGGGCAGCTCCTGCGGCGCGAGGCCGTGCTTGGTCTCCTCCGGCGAGAGCTTTACCTCGACCAGAACCTCAAGCCGTTTGCCCAACGTCTGCGCAGCGGAGCTCAGCCGCTCGGCGGTCTTGAGCGAGTCCAGCGTGTCGACGGCATCAAAGAGTTCGGCGGCTTTGGCGGTCTTGTTGTTTTGGAGCGGGCCGATGAGGTGGAAGATACAGGGGTCAGGGTCCAGGTTCCAGGGTCCAGAAGACGAAAGGGCGGAGGATTTGGCGGCGAACTCCTGCACGCGGTTCTCGCCGAAGAGGCGCTGGCCGGCGGCGCAGGCTTCCAGGATAGCCTCGGTGGGATGCATCTTACTGACCGCCATCAGCGCGACGCTGGAGCACGAACGACCCGCGCGGGCGCAGGCGTCCGCGACCTGGTCGCGCAGGCGTTCCAGGTTGGCCGCGATGGTGGGGGCGGGTCCGGACATCGTCCTCTCCAGTGTACGGGCGGGCGAAACGCCCGTTTTCGGGACATCCACTTGAGAGTTGGTAGACTTGCATCCAGTTGCGGAGTTTCCACGTCCTAAGATTACGAGGCCGGCTGCACCGAATCAGGCGTTGACCGCAACAATCGGCGACCGGATGGGTTACTGCTTTCGGCTAGATTCACCCTCAGGAGTTGAGAATACGATGTTTCCATTCGACCGTCCCTCTGACTTTGTGCGCCGCGTGGTGGTGCTGACGACCCTCTTCGGCGCGGGCATGGCGCTGAGTTTGCCAACGCTCGCTCAGACGAGCCAGACGCGGGCAACGGATTCGCCCGCGGTGGTTCAGGCGGAGTCCCCGCTGGCCCGGCAGGCGCCTGCGATCGACACCTCCGGCGACTCGCTGTTTTCGTCCAGCACGGCGGAGACCGCGCCGACGACCGAGGCCTCGCTGGTTCCACCGGTGAACTTTGCCAACACCATGCAGTACGGCGGAGGCCAGCGGCGCTACGGCCGCCCGCGCTACCGCGGCGGCAACAGCAACCAGGACGGATCGGCCAAGTGGACCTTCTTCGCCGGCGCTGGTCTGAGCCAGCCAGTGGGCAACACTTGGCACTACTACACGCCCAGCTACGGATTACAAGTGGGCGGCGGTCGCCAGTTCAACAGGAATTTCGCGCTGACGCTCGACTTTGATTACGACCACATGGGCCTAACAGGACAGACACTCACGAATGAGATCACTCTGTATAACAATGACATCAATTATTACTGTAGTTTGAATGCAGCATACTGCGCCGCGAACGGTATAACGGATTACACAAGTCTGGATGGAAATGCGCACGTCTGGTCTTTCACGATAGACCCGACTTACACCTTCTTCCAAGGGGAGTCTGTAGGCGCTTATGCGGTCGCTGGTGTTGGTTTTTATCACAAGGTGACGAATTTTACGACGCCCGCGACTGGAATTGCTTACTCCCCGTTCTATGGCTATTACCAGTACACGGCAAACCAGGTCGTCGACCATTACACCTCGAACGCACCGGGGTTCAGTGGTGGTTTTGGCCTGACGTACAAGTTCTCTCGTTTTTCGAATGAGCGGTTCTTCGGAGAAGTTCGTTACGTGTTTGTTGACAACTCGCATCGCGCGGGCGTCACGGTAACCTCACCTGTGGCCACGACCTATCTTTTGACGAACGACTTCCCCGCCAACAGCAACCATACCTCTTACTTTCCGGTGAAGGTGGGTCTGCGGTTCTAGTGAAGGCTGAGAAGGTGAATCAGTAGAGGCCCGCTTCGGCGGGCCTCTACTTTTGCATATTCCGCCTTGTTAGATGCCCACCGGATATGGCTTCTCGTGCATGGCGTCGCCGCGGTCGCCGCGGCGCTCGAAGAGGCCCTGGAAGATGCTGAGCAGCCCCGTGTACCAGTAGCCCAGCACAAAGAGCAGAAGGAACGGCACGGTGAAGTAGTTCTCGGTACTGATCGCGTACCAGACGGTCGCGGTGAAGTAGCAGCCGATGGCCAGCTCAATCCACGGGATGATGCCGAGCCGCTTGCGGTACTTCTTGGCCTGCGACTTCTCGCCCTTCTTCTTGACGGCGTACTTGGGCGTGCGCGCAAAGGCGCTCTTGATGCCGAAGAGCGCCTCCAGCACGGCCTTGGTGTTGGTGATGGTCAGGCCCACGCCGAGCGCCATGAGGAACGGCACATAAAGGAAGGTCTTGTACCAGGTCTTGGGAAACAGCTCCTTCTGGCTGACTAGGTAGAACGTGGAGACGGACATGGTGGAGGCCATGAACAGCGGCAGATCGATCAGCAGCATCTGTAGCGGGCCCTGCCAGGAGCGGATGATCATAGCGGGCATCAGCAGCGTAGAGAGAACGATCATCAGCGGATAGCTGATGTTCGCGGTGAGGTGATACCAAGCCTCCAGCTTGGTGTGGAAGGGCGCTTTGCTGCGCATGACCGAGGGCAGTATCTTCTTGCCGGTCTGGATCAGGCCCTTGGCCCAGCGCGCCTGCTGGGTCTTGAAGGCGGTCATCTCAATGGGCAGTTCGGCGGGACACTCGACGTCCTGCAGGTACTTGAACTTCCATCCTTTGAGCTGCGCCCGGTAGCTGAGGTCGGTGTCTTCGGTGAGCGTGTCGTGCTGCCAGCCGCCGGCCTCATCGATGGCCTGCCGCCGCCACATGCCGGCTGTGCCGTTGAAGTTAAAGAAGACGCCCGCGCGCGAGCGGCCGCCGTGCTCGAGGACGAAGTGGCCGTCGAGCAGGATGGCCTCCACCTGGGTGAGGAAGCTGAAGTTGCGGTTCAGGTGCGTCCAGCGGGTCTGCACCATGCCGACGCCGGGCTCGGCGAAGTGGTGCACGACCTGCCGCAGCCACTGCGGCGGGGGAACGAAGTCGGCGTCGAAGATAGCGATGAGCTCGCCCTTGGCAGACTTCAGGCCTTCTTCCAGCGCGCCAGCCTTGTAGCCATGGCGGTTGGCGCGGTGGAGGTAATGCACGGGTTGCGGCTCTAGCCCCTGGGTTCCGTCGGCAAACCGCGCCACCGTCGCCGAGGCCACGGCAACGGTCTCATCGGTGGAGTCGTCCAGCAGTTGGATCTCGAAGCGGTCGCGCGGATAGTCGAGCCGGCAGCAGGCGTCGAGCAGGCGGTCGATGACGAACTGCTCGTTGTAGATGGGAAGCTGGATGGTTACGAACGGCAACTCGGCTTCAGTGAAGTGCGCGGCCGGCTCGCTGGATTTGGCCTCTCTGCGACGGTTGCGATAGTAGAGCCACACCAACTGGTAGCGATGGATGCCGTAGAAGGCGAGGATCACCATCACGATGAAGTAGGGGACCAGCAGGGAGATGTCAAAGGCGTTCCAGCGGTACTCGCCGTGGAAGTTGTAGATCTGCGTGGTGTAGTGGGTCTTCCAGTAGTACTTGAGCCCGCGCGGCGAGGCGAGAAAGAGCGCAAGCGCGTTGAGGTAGGTCAGCAGGAAGGATCTCCGAGAGATGCGGTGATGAAGCTGATTTTACGTGAATGATGTGCCTTGACCTCTGTATATACATTTGATATACACAACAGTGGATGGACGTTCATTACATCTACCGTGGTCAGCAGTTCGTCTGGGACGGAGCGAAGGCCATTGAGAACCGTGCGAATCACGGGATTGGATTCGAGGTCGCCTGTGAGGTTTTCTTTGACCCGGAGCAAGAATCAGAAGAAGCAACCGCTGGCGATGAGTTTCGGCTGGCGGTGATCGGTATGACCACGCGGAGCAAGTTACTATATGTGGTTCACGTCGAGCGAGAAGGCCAACAGATACGGATTATCTCAGCAAGGGAAGTAAGCACACGGGAGAGGAACCTATATGAAGACTGCGGCTGAACGGATGCGGGAGAGGTTGGGCAAAAAGCGCGTGATGACGGCGATCAGCCTGCGCATCTCACAGAACGTAATCGAAGATATGAAGGAGATTGCGCCGATGCTGGGGTTCTCGGGGTACCAGCCGTTGATCAAGGCATACATCAGTCAGGGATTGCGGAAGGACCTTGAAAAGCTCGAAGGCGCGCCGGTAGCTGCACTGACAGAGAGTCTTCGGAAGCGCGGCGTGCCGGAGGAGGCAATCGCTGAAGCGATTGCTGAGGCGGGGTTGAAGACCGCGTGATAACCCAAACCTCTGCTGGCGCCGTACTTGCGGATGTAGTGTGGCCAGCCCTCTTGTTGGCTGCGCGTGAGAGAAGCATTTGGGCTATCAGCGCCGGTTTAATTTCGGAGTTGGTGGTTTTGCGATACGTTTTCCCGCTGAGCTGGAAGAAGCCATAATCGTTGACGTTACGATGAACGCCGCATCAGCGGCCTTGGGTGCCTTTCTGTTGCCTGCTGCCGGATTTTTATGGGAGTTCTTTCCCGGCCAGCTTTATATGGGCTGGCTTCACATGGGAACGTTCAATCCGATTACATGGGCGGCTACCTGCATCATTGCCGTATTCTTGTCGACCGGAATCGAATCTGCGGTTGTTCGCGTGTTGTTTGGTTATGAACTGACGAAGCGCCGATTTTGGTCAGTCGCATTGGCGAACCTTCTAAGCACGGCTATCGCGTTCTGTAGCCTGTTGATCCACCCACCACAGTTCTAATTCAGAAACATCGTACGATACAGTGTATCCCGCTGCACCGGCTTGAAGCCCGCATCGCGAATAATGCGCCGCAGTTCCTCTTCTGTAGTGCAGTTCGCCGTGCCCGCTGCCTTGACGACGTTTTCTTCGAGCATCACCGAGCCGACGTCGTTGCCGCCGAAGCGGAGGCCCATCTGCAGGACCTTCAGGCCTTGCGTGACCCAGGAGCTCTGGACGTTTTCGACGTTGTCGAGGTAGAGGCGCGAGATGGCGAGGGTCTTGAGGTACTCGACGCTGGTGGCTTCGTCCCAACCGCGGCCGCCGAGCGCCGTGTTGTTGGGCTGGAAGCTCCAGGGGATGAAGGCGGTGAAGCCGCCGGTCTCTTCCTGGAGTTGTCGGACGACCTCAAAGTGGTTCACGCGGTGTTCCATCGTCTCGCCCACGCCGAACATCATGGTGGCGGTGGTCCTCATGCCGAGCTGGTGTGCGGTGCGGTGGACGTCAACCCAGTCCTGGGTCTTGCACTTCAGGCGGGCGATCTTGTGGCGGACCTCGTCGTCGAGTATCTCGGCGCCGCCACCGGGGATGCTGTCGAGGCCGGCGTCGCGCAGGCGGCTGATGGTGGTGCGCAGATCGAGCTCGCTGTACTCGGCGATGGCGAGGATTTCGCTGGCGCTGAGGCAGTGCAGCCAGATGGAAGGGAAGCGCTGCTTGATGCCGGTGAAGAGGCGCTCGAACCAGTCGATCTTGAGGTCGGGGTGGATGCCGCCCTGCATCAGAACGCCGGTGCCGCCCATCTCGAGGGTCTCGCGGATCTTGTCGTAGATGGTGTCGAAGTCGAGGATGTAGCCCTCGGCGGCGAGCTTGCCCTTGAGCGGCCGGTAGAACGCGCAGAAGGTGCAGTACTCGGTGCAGAAGTTGGTGTAGTTGATATTGCGGTCGATGATGTAGCTGACGACGCCTTCGGGGTGAAGGCGGCGTCGGACGGCGTCAGCCTCCATGCCGATGCCGATGAGGTCGTCGGAGGCGAAGCAGTCGAGAGCTTGCTGGCGGGTAATGCCCATGGCGTAAGTTTACGCCTGCAGAGGCAAAGGCAAAAGCGCGAACGCAGAGGGCGCGAAGGTCATGCAAAGGACGCGAAGGGGATGTTGATGCCGCTACATTGCGATAGCGCGCGCGGCATTGCGGGCGTCACGGATAAGGTCCGGGACGCCGACACCGCGGTAGCTGTTGCCGAGCAGTGTGAGGTTGCCGATGCGGGCGACGAGTTCGTCGAGCTGAGCCATGCGGTCGAGGTGACCTACCTCATACTGTGGCAGGCTGCGCGGCCAGCGGCGGACGGTGGTCAGCTTCGGTTCAGCCGCAGGCAGCGGTCCGAGAATCCTGCTTAGCTGCGTATGCGCTGCTGCGATCACAGCCTCATCCGGCGCGCTTAGCATCGCCTCCGCATGTCTTCCGCCAAAGAACGCGCGCAGAATCCGCCCACCCTGCGGAGCGCGGTGCGAATACTTCTGGTCCACAAACGTCGTTGCGAGCAGCGTCGTCTCCGTGCTGCCCTCCGGCACCAGGAATCCGAACCCCTCCGGCACGTGGATGGACTTAGCAGCCTCGCTCTCCCACCCCATCGCCACGAGCACAGCGCTGCTCGCATCTGTTGGAAGCTGCCGATCGAGCCTTAAGTCATAGTCCGCTCCGGGGAGAAGGGATCGGGCCACATCAAGCGGCGCAGCCAGAATCAGATGCTCAAACTCACCGTCCCATAGGAATTTCGTACCATCACTCTTGCGTGCATCGGGAGCGTCGTAGGTGACATGCATCTTGTCGTCGTGGGGCTTGTCGCAGAACACGTACTCGACGGGCGAGTTCAGGTGCACGCGCTCCATCGGCAGCCGCGCTACCATCGCTTCCGCCAGCGACCCCATCCCGTTCTTCAGCGATTGAAACGCCGGTAGCGGCTTGCGCTCGCCGCGCTCCCTCGCCCGCGCTTGCAGCGCAACGATGAGTGAGCCATACTCCTGCTCCATCTTGACGAACTGCGGCATCACCGCGTGCACGCTCAGCTTGTAGGCATCCCCGCCGAAGACGCCGCCCAGCAGTGGCGCGCCGATCTTCTCGAGCACCTCGTTCCCAAAGTGGCGCTCCACAAAACTTGCGACCGACTCATCGTTGCCTGGCGTGGCCGCCTTCAATGCCTCTGCGCTCTCGAACTCCCGCGCATACGCCGCGCGTGCGTCGTCTGTGAACAAGGACGATCCCTGCAATGTGTCCAGGTCCTCCGGCACCATCATCCGCATCCGCTGCGGCATGGCCTCAAGCATGCCCTCGAAAAGGACCAGCGTGCGGCGTCGCTTTTCGTTGCAGGCAATGATCTCCTGGCCCAGCCCAAGCTCCTCGGCCAGCTCGCGGGCCCAGGGCTTCTCTGTGACCCAGCCGTCCGGCCCGTCTTCCATCACAAATCGTCCGTTTGGGGTCTC
>Ga0302319_10004807_pt1 | contig 27548 bp, 25 predicted proteins | sample Bog_T0_2_FD_203319 | JGI IMG/M metagenome (GOLD analysis project Ga0302319, IMG submission 203319) | Peat permafrost microbial communities from Stordalen Mire near Abisko, Sweden - Bog_T0_2 | ecosystem: Environmental > Terrestrial > Soil > Wetlands > Peat | place: Sweden: Abisko, Stordalen Mire... | reverse complement strand
CACCGAGGACGGGGTTGCCCACCGGGTGGGTGCGACCTGGTTGGCCCAGCAGGCGCTACGGGTGCGGTGCGGGCGCACTGTCCAGCGGCTTGCGGCGGGGGAATCGCTGGGACCGGAGATCTCGATTGACAAGGTTCTGCTCGGCACGGCCGAGCAGTTGGTCTGCGATGCGGCGCTCGCGCTGCGACGATCCAACTTCCTGTATTCCGACGACACCGCTGACCAGGCATGGCGTGATGACTGGTTCTACACCCGCGCGGCAACCCTGTACGGCGGCACCGCGGAGATTCAGCGCAGCATCATCGCCGACCGGGTGCTCGGCCTGCCGAAGGAGAGATCATGACCGCAGGCGTCTCAGACGACCTGCTGACCGCCGCGCTGGGCGCCGAGGAGATCGGGCTGTTGCGCGAGGGCCTTCAGGCCGTCTTCGTGAAATCGGGTGACACTGACTCGTTGGCGGCGGCCCTCGTCGACCTGGGCTGGGACGACGTCGTCGCCCAGGTTCCGGAGGCGGTCGCGCTGCTCTTCGAGGAACAGGGCTACGGCGGTGCGGCCAGCGGCCTGCTCGACGCTGTGGTGCTCACCGCGGCCGGCCTCGGCGACCTGCCCGGTGCTGCGATCGTCTATCCCCTGCCGGGACCCGGCGGTTTGTTTGACCCAGCTGCGGGTACCGCCGATGGACGGTTGGACTTCGCCGGGGTGGCGCGGGCAAACGGTTCCGGGTCGATTCCCGAGACACTGATCGTGCCGGTTGTAGCGGATCGCCAGACCACGCTGGTGCGAATCGCGGGCTCGGCGCTGACTCCTCGGCCGATCGGCGGTCTGGACCCCGACGGGGGCTGGCTTGAGGTCACCGGGACTGTGCCGCTCGATCAGAGCGCGACCCTCGCGGTGAGCCCGGAGGGGTGGGTCACCGCGGTCGCGGCGGGGCGGCGTGCACTCTCTGCGGAGCTGCTCGGCATCGCGCGGCGGGCGCTGGAGGTGGCGGTGCAGACCGTCACCGCGCGCCACCAGTTCGGCCGCGCGGTCGGCAGTTTTCAGGCGGTCCGGTTCCGGCTGGCCGAGGCGAAGGTCGCGATCGAGTCGGCTGCGGATTTGCTGCGTCTAGCATTCCGCGACACCGACCCGCTGGCGGCGGCGACGGCGAAAGCGCTCGCTGGTGCGGCCGCCGATACCACGCTGCGCCAGGCCATGCAGGTCTGTGGCGCGATGGGCCTGACGTGGGAGTTCCCGCTGCACCACGGGTATCGCCGGGCGACGGCCCTGGACGGCCTGCTCGGCGACACCGACAACCTCACCACCGCCATCGGCCGCTACATCGGCACTGGGCCGACCCTGCCGCAGCTGGAGCCGTTCGGCAAGGGGAACGGCTGTCGGGCTACCCATGCCCCCAACAGTGGATCCGGGTCTCCGAAGTGCCCCGCACCTACACCGGCGACGCCGACTAACCGGCCGGGCGGCCGTTGATCGACACCTTGGGCGCGGCCGCGCCCTGTCCCCTCACCCCAACTCCAAGGAGCTGACAATGCGTCGCAGCGTGTTCACCGTCGAGCAGGACGACTTCCGGTCGATGGTCCGCGATTTTCTGATCAAGGAAGTCGAACCGGACTACGCGAAATGGGAAGAGGCCGGCCGTGTTCCACGCGAGCTGTACAGCCGCCTGGGCGACCTCGGCGTCATCGGCCTCGCAGTCCCCGAAGAGTACGGCGGCGGCGGTCAGGACGACTATCGGTTCAACGTCGTTCTGCAGGAGGAGATCAACCGCGCGACGCTCACCCTCGGCACCCTGCGCACGCACATGGACGTGGTACTGCCCTACTTCCTGGCGATGGCCAACGAGGAGCAGCGCGCCCGCTGGTTTCCCGGATTCGCCACCGGAGAGTTGTTCACCGCGATCGCGATGACCGAACCCGGAACGGGTTCAGATCTAGCCGGCGTCGCGACGACCGCCCGCCGCGAGGGCGATCACTTCATCCTCAACGGTGCCAAGACCTTCATCAGCGGCGGATTCCACGCCGACCTCGTCGTCGTGCTGACCCGCACCTCACCGGTGGGTGAAAACCGCCGCGCGGGGTTGTCGCTGCTCGTCGTCGAGCGCGGCATGCCCGGATACACCGTCGGCAGGGCGTTGCCGAAGATCGGCATCAAGGTCCAGGACACCGTGGAGCTGTCCTTCGAGGAGGTCCGTGTCCCGGCCGCCAACCTGCTTGGTGATGAGGGGGAGGCGTTCGGCTACCTGGGCCGCAATCTGCCGCAGGAGCGCGTCGCGATCGCCGTCGGGGCACTGGCCGCCGCCCGCGCGGCACTGGATCTGACCGTCGCGTACGTCAAGGAGCGACAGGTGTTCGGCAAGCCGGTCGCGCAGTTCCAGAACACGAAGTTCGAGCTCGCCGCGATCGCTACCGACCTCGAAGCGGGCCAGGCGCTGCTCGACAACGCAGTCCTCGAACTCGTCGACGCCAACCTCAGCCCGGTCGATGCGGCGAAGGTGAAGTTGTACTGCACCGAACTGCAGGGCAAGGTCGTCGATCGCTGCCTGCAGCTCTTCGGTGGCTACGGCTACGTCACCGAGTACCCGATCGCACGTCTGTATGCCGACGCCCGCGTGACCCGCATCTACGGTGGCACCAGCGAAGTCATGAAATCGATCATCAGCAAATCGCTCGGTCTGTGAATACTCCACGCCAATCCCTCACGAGTACAGGAGAACTGAATGAGCCTAGCTGCCCCGGCTGCTGATCGAGCCGCCGTCATCACCGGAGCGTCATCGGGTATCGGCGCGCCGGCCTGCCCGACCGCGTCGCCGCGCTGGGATGGACCGACGACATCCTGGTGAACAACAGTTCCGCGGGCAGCAGCTGGCGCAGTACGGCATCACCGAGATGATGCGCCACTGTGGTGCGCTGCTTCCACGTGGAGACCTTATTGGCGGCCGCTACCTGCTGTCACTGAGGCGCCCCGGTCGCTAACGGTGTCGTTGCAACGCCTTTCGAGTCGCCCGACCTGCTATGTCGGTGAGAGCTACTGGCCACCATCGTGCGGAAGGCTCCCTGTTCGGGTGACCACGTCGCGTTGCATCTCAGCTCCTCATGCTGTCGTTGGCGGGGTACTGCGAGGCGACGGCCATCTCGTCGAGGATCTGGTGGATTGCCTTGTAGTCGGGCTTGCCCACGTAGGTTCGGGGCACGTGGGGGATTCTGATCCATTGTTTGGGGCACTTGTACCCGGCGAGGCGGCCGCGGCAGTGCGCATGAAGTTGCTCGTCGCTCACCTTGGCGCTGTCACGCACCGTGACGACCGCCGTCACCTTCTGACCCCATTTCTCGTCGGGCATTCCGAACACAGCTGCATCGGCGACTTCGGGGTGATCGCGGATGGTGACCTCGATTTCCTCGGGCCACACCTTCTCGCCGCCGGTGTTGATGCACGACGTTCCGCGTCCGAGAATCTTGATCCGGCCGTCCGACTCGATCATCGCCTCGTCGCCGATCACCAGGTAGCGCGTTCCGTCGATGACGCGGAACACTTCGGCCGTCTTGGCCGGGTCATTCAGATAACCCTTGGGAAGACGCCCCGCGGTGGCGATGACGCCGATCTCATTTGACCCAGGTTTGACGAAGGTGTCGTCGGGTTTGAGAACGACCAAACCCGGCCGTGGCTGGAACCCCGATCCGTCGATGTCGCGCGTGAGCAGCGCCTCGGTTGAGCCGAAGTTGTCGATCAGGCGAACGCCCGCAATGTGGTTACGCAGACCAGCCCGCACCCTAGCGCTCCATACCGCGCCCGAGGAGGTGATCGCTTTCAGTGAGTCGAGACGCCCGGCCCATCGGCCGGTGTCGAGTTCGGCGAGCAGAGGCCGGGCGTAGGCGTCACCGACAATGCCGAGCACCGCGACACACTCGCGCTCGATGAGGTGCAGGGTTGCTGGCGCATCGAAGGAGGCCTGTTCGTGCAGGATGATCACCCCGCCTCCATTGATGGCATTGAGAGACAACCCCATTGCCGTTCCGTGAGCCAGTGGTGAACCGGGCAGTGTCGTGGGGGCCTTGCGCCGGCCGTTAGTAGCCAACGCGCGGGGATCGGGTGGTTCGGTGTTGGGCTTGATGACCTCCCACAGCATGCGGTAGTGGGTGTCGATCTCCCAGATCACGCCGCGCGGCATTCCGGTCGTCCCGCCGGTGTACCAGATGATCTGGTCGTCGGGACGGGGCGTGCGGCCGGGCGCCGGTGCCCCTTGCAGCGCTTGTTCGTACTCGGCTGATTCCGCGGAGAGTAGGTGGACCGGCCGCCCGAGCAGCTTCACGGCGGCCTGCGCGTGCGCGGCGGCCGACGCCTCGTGAACCAGGACGCGGGCATCGGCGTCGGCGAGAATGTAGGCGATCTCTTCGGGGCCGTAGCGCGGATTGACGTTGGCCGGACGTGCGCCCAGCAGCAGCGCCGCATAAAAGGTCTCGACGATGGCGGGCCGGTTGATCAGCATCGTCGCGATGTTGTCACCGGCCTTCACGCCCAGCCGGTGGAAGTGCCCGGCAAGACAGCCCGAGCGCTGAAACAGTTCTGCCACTGTGATCCGAGATTTGTTCGTTACCAAGATATCTGAGTCGGGCCGGAGTTGCGCGAACACTTCGAGCGTCTTGGCGTAGTGGTAGACGGTCACGGGCCCACCCTAGCGTAATTGAATTCAATATGACAGCATGGCCGCTATGACGGATAACGACCTGCGCACTCGCCACGCCAAATCACTGCGCTACATGTTCACGCGGATCCCTTTCGTGCTGGCACTGGAGATGGAGCTTGTCGAATGGGAGAACGAGGAAGGCCGGGCGGTGGTGCGGCTGCCGGTCACCGAGCTCGTCGACAACGGAGGCGGGGTGCCCCACGGGGGAGCGATCGCCGCCCTGCTCGATGTCACCGGTGCCGCGGCGGTGTGGAACGGTCATGATTACGACCGTGGAACCCGCGGTTCCACAACGTCGTTGTCGGTGAACTATGTCGGCGCTGCCCGCGACGAGACCGTGCTGGCCACCGGCCGTTGCGTACGTCGGGCCCACGAGATCAATTTCGCCACCATCGAAGCGGTGGGCGAGAACAGCGGCAAGCCGATCGCCACGGCGATGATGACGTATCGGATCGTGCCGTGACCGATCAGGGTGCCGACCCGCTGGTCGGGCGGACCGGTGAGCCGTTCACTATGGCGGTCGAGATGGGCAAGATCAGGGAATTCGCCCGGGCTACACACACCAGAAACGCTGCCTACGAGAATGGTTCGGTCAGCCCAGCGACGTTCCTGATGTGCGCGGACCTGTGGCGAAAGCGGTCAAATTCGCCGTGGGGTGACCATCCACGCAACCTGGCCCGGATGCTGCATGCGGAACAGGAATTTATTTTCCACGGGCCGCCACCCGCGGCGGGAACGCAGCTCACCGCGGTGGGTCGCATCGACAAGCGTTACACCAAGGAGGGCAAGCGCGGCGGAACGATGACGTTCACCGAAGAGGTATGGGAGTACCAGGACCAGTCGGGCGAGCTGGTCGCCGAGGTCCGTTCGACAACGGTCGAGACGTCGAAAGCAGGTGGGAAGTGACCACGTCGAGGGTTTCAGTCTGCCTCGGAGACGCCCATCCGCCGTTCGTCGACAAACCTTTGTCGGTCACGGACTTCGTCCGGTACCAGGGCGCGTCAGGCGATTTCAATCCCATTCACCACGACAGTGCTTTCGCCGCAAAGGCTGGGTTCGAAACACCCTTCGCCGTCGGTATGTTCGCCGCGGGAGTGCTGGCCAACTTCGCCGCGGACTGGCTGGGGCCGACCAACATCCGGCGCTATCGGGTGCGGTTCGCCGAGCAGGCGTGGCCCGGTGATGTCCTGACCTATAGCGGGACGGTCACCGCTGTGACGCCCCGTGGCGCCTTCGATGAGGTTGAACTGGAGCTTGCGGCCACCAGGCAGACCGGATCGGTGCACATCCGGGCTTGGGCGACGTTCCACGTGCCGACGGCTACGGCGTGACCGCCGCCAGCGTGCTCGTGCTGGAGGCTCCGGGGAAGCTGGTCGAGGATGAACTCGAAATACCTGACCTCCGCCCCGGCCAGGCGTTGCTCAAGGTTGAGGCGTGCGGCTTGTGCGGTTCAGACCACGAGATGTTCAGCGGGGCGATGCCGGCCAACTTGCCGCTTGTGCCCGGCCATGAGGTCATCGGCTCGATCGTCTCGGCGAGCCCGGAGTACCTCGCGGCCAGAAGCATGGCTGTCGGGGACCGTGTTGCCCTGGAGGTCTTTCAGCGCTGCGGCGTGTGCGATCCGTGTGCGGTCGGCGCGTACACACTGTGCCGTCGGCATGGCTTGCAGGACTCATACGGCAACACCGGCCTCCATGTGGGGGCCGGTCTGTGGGGTGGATACGCCAGCCATCTGCTGTTGACCGAGGACTCCATCGTCCAGCCCGTGCCCGGTGCGCTTGATCCGGTCGTCGCCACCTTGTTCAATCCACTGGGTGCCGGCATCCGCTGGGGCGTCACACTTCCGGAAGTCAAACCGGGCGATGTCGTCGCAGTGCTCGGCCCCGGACTGCGGGGGCTGAGCGCGGTTCTGGCCGCCGATGTCGCCGGCGCGGGCTTCGTGCTATTGACCGGGGCGGGCAGTCGCGATGCCGCCCGATTGGCGATGGGGCGTGCCCTGGGCGCTTCATTGGCGCTGGACGTATTCAGCGCCGATGTCAAGGCGGAACTGAAGAAACACACCGGCGGACTGGCGGACGTCGTCGTCGACGTCACCGCCGCGGCGCCGGCCGCCTTCACGCAGGCTCTCGATCTGGTGCGGCCCGGTGGGACCGTGGTCGTCGCCGGGACGCGGGGGCGCCACGTCATCGAGAATTTCAACCCCGATCGAATCGTGTTTAAGGAGATCAAGTTGCTCGGCGCCCGCGGCGTGGACGGTGTCGCCTACCGGGCCGCCCTGGACCTCCTCGCCTCCGATGACCGCCTCACGCGTATCCCGCGCAAAACGGCCCCGCTCTCGGCCGACTCGGTCGCCGCATTGCTCGACGAGATGGCCAGTGGCCTCGAGCCGCCGTTGCATTCGGTGGTGGTGCCATGAACGCCGGCCCCGACAACGATCCGCGTCTGCCGCTGCTCTCAGGTGAAGACGCCCTGTTTGAGGCCGACCGCATCGGCATCGATCCCAAGTACCTCACTCAGCCGATCTGGCTCATGCTGCTGGCGCGGCCCAAATATGCCAAGGCGCTGTACGCGGTACTCACCGATCTCCTCTTCCGGTCGACCATTCCGGTGCGACTGCGCGAGGTGCTGATCATGCGCATCGGGTGGGCGACCGCCGCCGAGTTCGAATGGGCACAGCACTGGATCGTAGCCGAACGGGCGGGCGTCAACATGGATGCCATTGTCGGGGTGCGCGATTGGCAGAACTGCCCGTTGTTCGACGACGCCGAGCGTGCGGGCTTGGCGGCTGCCGACGACGTAGTCCTCAGCGGCAAGGTCGGTCCATCCGCATGGGCGGATCTGCGCCATCACTTCGGCGAAGCCGAAGTTCTCGAGATCACCGTTGTGATCGCCACCTGGCACTACGTCAGTGTCCTGGTCCGCAGTCTGCAGGTCCCGCTCGACGACGGCATGGTGCGATGGCCGCCCGACGGTGTCGCACCGGCTGCGGGTAACTAACTGCGGCCGCCGAATCCCGCCTCGATAGGAAGCGGCCCCGAGCCTTGCGAAATGTTGAATTCAAATGGAGCCTAAAAGATGCAGCTCGAACTCAGCGACCAGGCACTCTTCCCATAACGCCGACTCGGGCCGGCGTCGGATCGCCGTCCGGTCCGCCCTGAGGTCCGGTGGCATCGATCGGTGCCAGCGCTTCCCCAAAGACGAAAGGTTTACCAATGCCAGCGGCCGTCATCGTCGAAGCAGTGCGCACTCCGATCGGAAAGCGGGGCGGGGCATTTGCCGATCTGCACCCGGTGGACCTGGCGGCGCATGTCATGCGCGCACTCGCCGAACGGACCGGCATCAACCCCGCCGATGTGGATGACGTCCAATGGGGGTGCGTGACTCAGCTGGGGGACCAGTCCAGCAATATCGCCCGGTTCGCCGTACTGGCGGCCGGCTGGCCGGAGACGGTGCCCGGGGTGACCATCAACCGGGCATGCGGATCGGCTCAACAGGCTCTCGACCACGCGGCGGCCGCGATCATGGCCGGCCATCAGGAGATGGTCGTGGTCGGCGGTGTGGAGTCGATGAGTCGTGTTCCGCTGGGCGCCGCCCGCCAGATGGGGGAGCCCTACGGCGCGACCGCCAAAAAGCGATTCGGCGTGGAGGATTTCAGCCAAGGGGACGGCGCGGAGATGATCGCGCGGCGGTGGGGCCTCACACGCGCTGTGCTGGACGAGTATTCAGCGCTGTCCCACGTGCGCACCGCTGCGGCCATTGACTCCGGCGCATTCGACGAACAGCTCGTGCCCGTTGCCACCAATGCAGGGACACTCAGCGTCGACCAGGGGCTCCGCAGAACGACCACCGCAGAGGTGCTCGCCACGTTGAAACCGTCCTTCTGGCCGGACGGGCTCATCCACGCCGGTAACTCCTCGCAGGTTTCCGACGGGGCGGCCGCAATGCTGGTGACTACTCCTCAACGGGCACGATCGCTGGGCCTGAGCCCTATCGTCCGTTACCACGCGGGGGCGGTGGTGGGGGCTGATCCCGTTCTCGTTCTGACCGGCCCGATTCCGGCGACAGCGAAAGTGCTCAAGAAGTCCGGCCTCAGCATCTCCGATATCGGGGCCTTCGAGGTTAATGAAGCCTTCGCACCGGTACCGCTGGCCTGGATGGCCGAGACGATGGCCGACCCGGAGCGGGTCAACCCTCTCGGTGGAGCCATCGCAGTTGGTCATCCCCTCGGCGCATCGGGCGCGATTCTCATGACACGGCTCATACACCATATGCGGGACAACGGAATTCGCTTCGGCTTGCAGACGATGTGCGAGGGCGGCGGAACGGCCAACGCCACGATCGTCGAACTGGTTTCAGGGTAGGTGGCCGCCGTGACCGAGGGAGACGACGCACCGGTGCTGCTGGTCGAGACCCGGGACCGTATCCGCGTGCTCACACTGAACCGGCCGTACGTCCGCAATGCGCTGTCCCAGGAGTTGCGTACCCGGTTCTTCGCGGCACTTGCCGAGGTAGACGACGACGACACCGTCGACGTTGTCATCGTGACCGGCGCCGATCCGGCGTTCTGCGCCGGACTGGATCTCCGGGAACTCGGCGCACAAGCCGAGCTGCCGGATCTGACCCTGCAATGGCCCGTCATGAAGAAACCGGTGATCGGGGCGATCAACGGAGTCGCGGTGACCGGGGGCTTCGAGATCGCAATGAACTGCGACTTCCTCATTGCGTCGCGGCGGGCAAGGTTCGCCGACACGCACACGAGGGTTGGACTTCTGCCCCGTTGGGGGATGAGTGTCCGCTTGCCTCAACTGGTGGGCCGGGGCCTTGCCCGGCGGCTGAGTTTGACCGGCGAGTTCTTGTCTTCAGCCGAGGCTTTGACCGCGGGTCTGGTCACCGAGGTGGTCGCACATGAGGACCTGCTGGTTGCGGCACGAAAAGTGGCCCTGGCCATCGTCGAGAACAACCAGGGCGCGGTCGGTGCGGTCCTGGGGCTCAGTCACCGTATCGATGATGCCCAGTCCCGCCAGTTGTTGGCGATGGAGGTCGAGGCGGCCGACAACTGGCGCCGACGCGGCGTCACCCCCGCGGACATCGCGGCCAACCGCGAATCCGTCCGCCGGCGCGGGCAGGCCCAATTGCCTTAGTCGCGCCCGTTCACGACACGGCGAACGGGTCGAGCTGGGATATATCGCCTGCCTCGAGAGCGCTGCGGCGCGATGGCGACCCGCCGGTGACTGGGGTGGCGGGGACTCCGTCGTTAGCACCATGGCAGCTGTACGGCCTGACGCTGCGTCGTCTCGGCGGCGCTTCCCGCTGCCGCTGCGCTCAAGTCCCGGCTTCGTCCATTCCCAGCCCAGACCGCGCGAGGGCTCCGATGACGTCATCGGAAATCATCTCGCCCCCGCATTCATTTAAACCCCGATCAGACGAGTTTGAGGGCGTGCAGACCGCTGCTGTACCTGTGGATGAGCGACGCCGACAGGTGCGGGATGGCGAAGTGCATGTCCTCCGTCGCCTGCCGGTATCGCGAGCAGGGAACCGCGGAGCCGGCCTCGGGTTCCATCGGGCGGCGAAAGGCGTCAAGAACCCCCAGTACCGAATGTTGCCGCAGATTCTCCGGCAGGTTACGCAAAGCCGATTCGAACTGCGAAATCCACTTGTCATGATCACAGATACGATTGATGGGATTACCCGCCTCGACAAGCCAGTCCACGAACTGATCCAACGAGACGCCGTCGTCATGCGGGTTCACCACGTTGTAGGTGTGAAAACCGACCGCGGATTGGGTGCCTATGCGTGTGATGAACTGCGCGACGAAGTCCACCGGCAGCCCGTCGAAATGAGCCTGAGCAGAATGTTGGTGCCCGGCGCGATAAAAGGAGTTCGGTGCGATACCGGTCGCCACGACGCTGAGTAAAAGACGAGTGATCATGTCGGGAACATTGAGCTGTCCCGCATACCCGCTGTGCGCCATAATCATATCGGGACGGAAGACCGCGACCGGCAAGCCGCACACGTCGTGGACCTGACGCATCAACACCTCGCCCGCCCACTTGCTCGCCCCATAGCCGCGGGCGTAGCGGGTATCCCTGAGGTTTCTGGTGGGATTCGCCAGGCGCAGGTCGGCATCCTCGTCGACATAGCCAGCGCCGACCGACGCGGCCCCGACGGAGGAAACGTAGTTGAAAGGCTTCAATTTTCGCGTGAGTGCAAGCTTGATCAGTTCAGCGGTGCCCACGACATTGGCATTGAACAGCTGATCGTAGGGAAGTACGTGATTGACGTGGGCGGCCGGGTGGACGATCAGATCCACCTGATCGGCGAGTCGGTCCCAGGCGGCCGCGTCGAGGCCGAGGTTCGTCTCACCGATGTCGCCGGCGAGCACATCGATGTGATCGCCAGCCAAGGACTGGTACTCCGACCAGAGCGCGGGATCGGTGTTGAAACCGTCCTCGACCCGCCGCCTCGCCTGCTGCGCATCGACGCCGCGAGCCAGGCAGACGACCTTCCCGCCGGTCTTCGCGAGCCGTTGCATCCAACTCAAACAGATGAAGCGACCGAGGAAGCCCGTCGCGCCCGTCACCAGCACCGTGTCGATGGAACCGCCGGGCGGGGTCATTGTCGTCGCCTTCTGCAGCGTGTCGGCGTCGATGAACTTGTCGAGGGTGAGTTCGGTGGCATGAATCTCGGCGCGGTTTCGACCGTGAACGCCGACAAACGTCGGCCTGCTACTCGGCAGGCGCAGGGAGGATACTTGGCGAGCAACGTGATTGAGGTCGGCGGTGGGGTCGATCACCGCCCCGACCGGCACCTCGACGCCGTAGATGTCGGCAAGAAGCGTGGAAAACGTCAATGCGGAGAGGGAATCGCCACCGAGGTCGGTGAACCGTGACTCACCCGACACCTCCGCGGGGGCGATGCCGATCGTCGCGGCCGCGGCCTGCACGACGGTATCGAGCACCGGGCGTTGATCACCGCCGGCCCGCAATACCCGCAGTTCTTCGGCCCGTTCGGATCTGATTTGGCCGTACAAGTCCTCCAGGCGTCGGCCGTACCGAGCGCTCAGCTCCACCCGGGCGAACTTGGAGGACCCCGTCAGCAGCCCATTTTGAAAAGTGAATGGCTCGGTTTCGATGAGGAAGTCGCGCGGAACCTCATAACCCTGCAGCCCTTGCTCGGCAGCGATCTCGCGCATCGACGCGGCGATCGCCGCCTTGACCTGACCGGAACCATCGGTCTTGATGCGAGTTATTACGTCGGCCCGCGGGACGACAACTCCGACCAGGAAGGGCTGCTCGCTGCTGCCGTAGATGAAGATCTGGGCGATCAGCGGGCTGGCCGCAAACGCGGCCTCCAGTTGGGCCACCGCGATGAATTCGCCCTGGGACAGTTTGAGGACGTTATTGCGCCGATCGACGTAGCGCAGCTCATCCGGGCCGGTGAAAGCCATGATGTCGCCGGTCTTGTAGAACCCGTCGGCATCGAACATCTCCGCGTTGACGTCCGGACGTTTGTAGTAGCCCGGCGTCATGTACTTGGTCTTCACGTACAACTCACCCCGCGGATAAGGCTTGTCGGTGTGGGCATAGCCCAATTCGGGCACGTCGACAAGCTTGTAGTCGATCACCGTGGTCTTGTCGACGCGGTTGTTGGAGGTCACCGACCCCATCTCCGTGGCGCCGTAGCCGATTTGCACCGGCAGGTCCAGAGTGGTCTCGATGAAATTCCTGGTCTCGGCCGCCAGAGGCGCACTGGAAGAGCTGACCGACAGCACCCTTCCGCCCAGGAAACGGTCGCGGATGTCGGCTCTCAGCCGCTCGTCCAGCTTCTCGGAGACCACGCCGTCAGGCGCGTGGCGGTCCCGCTCGCGCTGGTACTCCTCGAGGATCATCTCTGCCACGCGCGGAACGAGATCCAGGTGCGTGGGACGCACGAGGCCGATGTCGTTGAACAATGTCGACATGTCACTTTTGGCAGGGAAGTAACACCGGCCGCCGCTGGACAATGCCCGGGCGAGCGCGGCGCGCGCATACATGTGGCTCATCGGCATGTAGTTCACGCTGATGATCGCCGCCGCCGGCGAGCGCAACCACGTCCGGCGCAACATGCTGTCGGTGTACATCACACCCTTGGGTGTGCCCGTACTGCCCGACGTGTAGATGAGGTTGAGCACCAGATCCTCGTTGTCGTGAGGAACGTGTACCGGTGAGCCTGGCAATTCGGTGCCGGCCGCCGTCACATCGTCGAGGGTCTCAAGGGTGAGCGCAGGGCTGATCTCGGCGAGGCGAGTGCGTGCGTCGTCGAACGTCGCCCGTTGGTCGTCGTCGAGGGGCTGATAGTCGAAGACGATCAGACGCTGTACGGCCGCTCCTGCGAGAACGGCTTTCACCGCGTCCTCGAGATGGTCAAGGCCGACTGCGAGGATCCGGGGCAAAGTCTCGGCGAGGATGGACACATGATGAGGCACCCGGCCGCCGGGCTGCAGGCTGACCGAAATCGCTCCGGTGTAAAGACATGCCAGATCCACAACGACGAACTCCGGGCTGGGGAACCCCAGTATGCAGACGACGTCTCCGGCGCTGAGCCGATGATCCGGGTGGGCGCGCCATTCGCCGGCCACCGCTCTCACCCGAGACCACACTTCGCCGTAGCTGACCGTCGTGTAGGCAGGCAGTAGGTGCAACGCAGTGCGTCCCGTGTCCGGGTCGGTGACCAGTTCGCGGGCTCGCTGACCAAGCGCCGGTCGGTCTGAGTAGCCTTCCATGACCGTTTCAACGATCTCCGCCAGCGTCTGCCCAGGGCGTTGGCGCGCTTGCGTGACCGCTGCGCAGGCGCGGGCACTCTCGACCTCTCGATCTAGGGAGCACAGTTCGGCGAGCCGCCGTGCATAGGATTCGCGCGGCCCTTCGCCAATCGGATGGCCCGGTGCTGATTCCTTGGTAATTGTCACGTTTCGACCTTTCTGTCGCTGTGTGGATCGACCCAGCGCCGACTAGGCCACCGAGTCGGTGGGGACCGATTCGACGTGATCGCCGGCGCAGAGCTGACGGATGATCGGTATGGCAACGTGTGCAGCGAGCTGCAACGCCGCGGTGTCCTGCGCCGACAACCCGGCCAATAGGCGCGACAACCGATCGCGTCGGTCGTTGGCAAGTAGGCGAAGAGCAGCTCGCCCCGCGGTGGTGATCGACACGAGGGTCGCCCGTCCATCTCGCGAATCTCTGAGCCGAGCGACGAGGTCGTCTTGTTCCAGCCGCTGAACCAGCTGGGTCATCGCGGACTGGCTGACGCCTGCTGCAGAAGCAATACTCGTCATCCGACCAGGACCGTCCTGCGCCAGGCGATGGAGCAGGTCCGACGCCGTCGCGCTCAGCTCGGTTCGGTCGGCCAGATGACGCCAGGTCAACCTCGTGGCCAGATCCACCATGTCGCCGACGACTTCAATGCACTCAGCATCCATAACAGCTATTTCTATCATACAGCTTATAGATCACCCAGGGCTAACATGGTCGCATTCTGATCTGGAGTCAGCTGGTATCGCTTGAGACGAGAATCTAAAAGGTTGATGTACAGAGTAATTCGGTCTTGCGAAGATGCCCCTGCCGCCGGATCGCAGGAACCGCTCACACGGTCCAGCCCCCAACTCCCATCACTACACTAATGGAAAGTTACCGTTCGAGGTTCGGAGTCCAGAATCCTCGGGGAGCAGAGTCAGGAGTGGATGCTCTGGGTACCTGTCGTTGGCGTTCTCGTTCGCCTCCAGTCCCGGCGCTCAGGCGGTGCTGGCGGGTGCGGGGGAGTCTGAAGGTGCCAGGCTGGGCATCCCCAGGACCCCAAGTCGTCGGTTCACATTCCGGGCCAGGCTCGTTGTCGCGGGCTCTGGCCACTGGTCGCCACGACCCTGCGGCGGAGCGGATGGCCGGCGCGCTCAGTGCGTTCGTTACCGATGTCCCTGACCGGGACTGACCCGTGGTGTCCAAAACATGTTTCTTGGCAGGCCCCGCGACCTCCGTGCCATTGCTGGATACCTCGTGAGCGCGCTATTGACCTTAATGATGAACGCGATTTACTATACAGCGTATGGCTGGGAGACCGAAGGTCCGTGCTGAGCGGCTCGATGAGTCTTCGATCGTGGATGCCGCCCTGAAGATCGCGCAAGATCGGTTGGACAACTTGACCATGCGTTCCGTGGCCGACGAACTCCAGGTCTCCGTCGGCGCGCTCTACAAACACGTGGCCGGGCGTGACGCTTTGATCGCACTCGTGGTCGAGAAGATACTGAGCCAGGCGCCGCCCATGTCGCCCGCGGCTGGTGACGGGTGGTTGGCGCTGCGGGCTCAGGTGTTGGGCCTGCAGGCGCTGGTCGACCTGTATCCGGGTTTGGATCAAGAAGTGATCGCTCACTCGCCAAACTCCGCGAAGGCCAACGAACTTCGGCGCGAAGGCATCGCCGCCCTGCAAGCAGAAGGTCTGGCCTTAGACGAGGCGCTTCGCGTCTATCGAGCCGTCACGTACCTGTGGTTGGGCGCCCGGGTTGCCGTTCAAGGGCGCGCGCGAAACGACACCGATATCGATACCTTCGCCCTCGCGCTGGACGTGCTCCTTTCTGGTCTCAAGGAGAACATCGCGGAGCGTCGCGACAACGCCGTTACAACCAGAAGGAGGAGTCTGAGTTGAATACGAGTTTGGACAACGTGGCCGTCGACCTTCGACGTCGCCGTAATGCGGTCAACGCGTTGGCGGCTTTCGGACTGTTGTTCTTCGTTGGCTGGATTTCGGTCAACGTCATCCAGGCCCTGGTTCAAGGCCACGGCCTCGGCATTGGCGACGGTCACGTGCGGCCCGGTCAGGTCGGTGACCAGTCCGGCCACGGTTGGCTTGGTGACACGGGTTTATTGGCGGCAACGATCGCCGTCGACGCACTCTTGGTCGGCGCCTGGGTCTGGTTGGCCCCCCGGCTCCGCATCGAGGGCGGCAAGGAACCGAGTCCCGAAAAGGTTGCGCAGGAGGATTGGTACGTCCTGCCGATCCCTAACCTCACCCGAATCCTCGTCGGTGTTGGGATCGCCTGTGCGGTGGGTGTTTCGGTTTGCGGTGCGGTGCTCTTTCCGGTCATTCTCATCCGGTATGGATGGTGAGCGCCGTGAGTATCAGCGTTTCTCCGGTCACGGGCACATTCCCCTCTACATTGCCGACCAACTCAGAGGGGCCACTCGTCCGGCAAGCTGACCGCGTTCTTCTCGTCGGCTGCCTGCTGGTTGGCACCCAGCTGCTTGGTCCCATCGGACTGGTGATCCTCATCGTCGGCGTCTACCTGCTTAAGCGTGCCAAGGATGCCGGTGAAGACGTACGACCGTTGGCTGTCACGGTCTTCGGCGTCTTCTCGATCGTCGATGCCGCGACGAACTTCCTGGGCTGGTCGATCGACACCTTCGCGCACGACACTCATCTCGGACAAGTCTTCATGAACGGGTTCGGCCGCCTCATCGACGGCGGCTACTACATCCACTACAACGACTTGCTACTAGGTGGCACCGGCGTGGCAGGGGAGAAGTCCTGGCAGATCTTCTGCGTCTTCGGCGTGTTTCCGCTTCGGATCGTGGCAGCGTGGGGGTTCATGAAGATGAAGCGGTGGGGCTTCGACATGATGCTCATCACCTGCTGGATGTACGCGGTCTTCTGGTTCGGCTACATCCTCAATATTTCGGTCGACTTCGAAAACAGAATGGGTGCAACCGTATTCGGTGTAGTCGGCTGGTGGGTGTTCGACGTCTGGTACATCACCCCGTTCGTCATATTGCCGTGGATGTATGCGGTCAACCGCCGCAAATGGAACCGCTGACAGAGTGCCTAATCAAAGGAGGGTCATGAAGTCTCGGATGGCCGGCGTAATCGCCTTCTTCATTTTCGCGGGATTGTGGGCGGCCACGATCCTGACAGTTCAGACATTTCAAGTACTGCACTATCGATAGGAGGTATTCATGCATGACGTTGTCGTACTTCTCGGCATGGTCGTCGCCGATCTCTTGATCTTGGCGGCGTGGTGGTTCCTCGGCAGTCGGCTCGTTCCCGCCGAGCAGGCGCCGGCGTCCGCCAATGCCGAGGCGGACAAAGGCGTGCCCACCTTGCACAAGATTCTGACCTACGTGTGCTTCTTCCTGCTCGCGGGTCTCATCATCGAGTGCGTGGCCATGTTCCCGGCGATACTCGTGAGGTTCGGATGGTCATAAAGCAACCGGCGAACAGGGAAACCCCGATTCCCGCTGCAGCAGAACCGACTTGGGTGCCCGGCGACGAACCGGCGACGAACTCCAGGTGGGTCGAGCCTGCAGACGGGTGGCTCGCTGCCGGCATACTCAGCTGCGGCACCATGCTGCTCGGCCCGTTCGGGGCGATCCCGCTGATCATCGGACTGGTGAAGCTGTGGCGATCGGTCAAGGCCGGGACGAACGTCAGGCCGTGGGCCGCGACCGTCATCGGCACCTTCTGCATGATCGATGGGATGATCAACTTCCTGCCCTGGTCGCTGGACAGCTTCGCGCACGACACCGTCCTCGGTAAAACCTTCATCACCGGGTACGGCCGTTTCTTCGATGGCGCTTTCTTCCTTGACTACAACAAAGGGGCCCTTGGTGGGGTGGCTAACCACTCCGAGAAGATGTGGCAATACCTGGCCGTCTTCATCCTGATGCCGATGCGAGTGGTCAGCGCCTGGGCGTTCCTGCAGATGAAGACGTGGGGGCTGCACTTCATGAAGATCTCCGGCTGGTTATACCTGTTCCTGTGGGTGGGTTACACGATGGCGATGAGCCTCGACTTCCCCGAGCGCATGGCCAACTCCGAGTTCGGCATGGGCTGGTGGCTCTTCAACCTGTTCTACCTGTCACCAATGTTCGTGCTGCCATACCTTTACACCGTCGACAAGCGCCAATGGAACCGGTGAGTCTTTCTCATTCGCAACACGTTACGAACACTGCTCGGTTGGTGCCGCACTGGCGCCCGAGTGGCTGGTTCCAGATCGGTTGGTCGCGCGGATTTTCGCGCGGTGAGGTGCGTCCGTTGCGATATTTCGGGCGCGACCTGGTGGCGTACCGCACCGATGACGGCCTGCTGCACGTGCTGGACGCGCATTGCCGGCATTTGGGCGCCCACCTCGGGTACGGCGGAAGGGTGCAGGACGACTGCATCGTCTGCCCGTTTCACGGCTGGCACTGGGACCCGGATGGTCGCAACCGCTACATCCCATATCAGGAAGACCGGCCCAACAAATCCCGCCGTCTCACGTCATGGCCGATCCACGAGCACGCCGGTGTGGTGTACATGTGGCACGACCTCGCAGGCGACGGGCCGACGTGGGCGGTCCCGGACATCTTCGCTGACACCGCGGGGCACACGGCGGCGCTGACGTACCGCGATCCCGGTCCCGAGGCTCAGATCAGCTATGGACAACTCACTCTGCATCCGCAATTGGTCAGTGAAAACGCCGCGGATCCCATCCACTTCCGTTACGTCCACGGCACCCGGGACCATCCGGTGTTCATTCGTCGTTGGGAGCGGGAAGGTCTGTGGTTCAGCCAGATTGGCTTCGGCCGACGGTGGGTTGAGATGGAACCGGACAGTCATGACGGGGACACCTTGAGCATCCTGCTGGCCGGTGTCGGGATGAGCTACACGTCGTTGTCGGGGAGCGACAACACGCTGATCCTGTTGTCCACGACTCCGATTGACGACACCACCAGCGAACTCTTCCAGACCGTGTGGCTGGAGGAGTTGCCCGGCGACGACGCGCCCGACGCCATCGAAGGGCGATTGCAGCGAGCGACGGCTCAGCTGCCCAACGACATCGCCATCTGGGAGCACCAGCGGTTCGAAAACCCGCCGGCGCTCGCGACCGCGGAAGGACGCGCCTACACCGATCTTCGGTTGTGGGCACGTCAGTTCTACCCGAGCGGGCATGGGGCACCGTCGCTGCGGTGAACGCCCGGCTCGACGATTCCGAACCGGTCAACGATCTGGTCGGCTGGCTTGGTCCCAAGGCGAATGACGCGCGATGACAAGGGGCGCCGGGCCTCGCGGCCCACGCGACCTGAGGGGACGTTGTCGTACGGATCGCCGAGCCGTTGCAGCGGGATGCCGCGAAGAATCGACTGCCAGCGTTTCGGATCCCCCTTCTGCAACACCTCGGCAGACAGCAGAATATGGCGATCCCGTACTGGTGGGATTACGCCAGCATTGGCAGCGTGCGGATCGCGGAGTTAGCGGTGGCGGGTTGGTTTCCAATCGGGTGCTTCGGCTTCGCGGTCCCAGGTAGCCGAGGTGTTCCCGCGTTCGCGCAGTTTGTACTTCTGCACCTTGTTGGTCGGGGTCATCGGGAAGGTGTCGAGCACCTCGACGTAGCGGGGGACGAAGAAGTAGGGGGCCTTTTGATCCATGAATTGGCAGAACTCGAGTGGATCGAGGTGTTGGCCGCTGCGGACGACGAGGCAGATCTTCAGTTCCTCTTCGGTGTCGAGTTCTGCCAGCCGGACCCCGACCGCCGCGGCGTCGTCCACCGCAGGGTGTTGGCGGGCGATGTGCTCCACTTCGAAAGTCGAGGTGTTGCGCCCTTTGTGGCGGACCGAGTCCTTCTTCCTGTCGACGAAGAACAGTTCACCGTCCTCGTCGATGCGGCCCAGGTCGCCGGTGTGGTGCCACATGTTGCGCCACGCCGTGACGGTTTCCTCGGGTTGATTGAAGTAGCCGGAGTACAACGCAAACGGCTCGTTGGGTCGTATGCAGATTTCCCCGACCTCACCCACCGGGACCGGTCTGTCGGACTCGTCGAGAATAACGGTGTGGACCACGTCGTCCTCGCGCACATAGCCGCAGGATCCGGCTTTCAAGCCCGGCATGTCGCTGTGGTAGACGGTGCCTCCCATGACCTCGCTCTGACCGAATCCACTGAAGACGCGGTCGATGCCGAAGCGTGCCATGAACGGCTCCAGAATGGCTGGAATGATGGGATTCATCAGCATCGTGCGAAGCGGATTATCCGCGTCGTCGGCGCGCTCCTGGGCGTTCCACAAATACAGATGCATGGTGCCCAGCGTCATCACGTGGTGGGCGCCGTAGAACCGCACCCGGTCCCAGAAATGCGAGACGGAGAACTTTGGGTCGATGCACGCGGTCAATCCCGAGACCAGCGCGGGGTAGATGTTGGCGATCCAGCCCCCCGAGTTGTACATCGGAGCGCAGCCGTAGAACTTCTCGCCCATACCGACCCCGCCGCGGAACACGTCGTTGTGCCGGCGGCTCCACAAAAGCCAACTGTGGTTGCTTTGCATGACTCCCTTGGACTTGCCCGTGGTTCCGGAGGTCCACAACACCGACGTGGTCTCCCCGGCGCTGCTGTCTGCGTAGTTCGTGATCGCCCGATGGGTGTCGAGCCCGGGTAGCTCGTGACGGTTGGCGCCCCAGCGCATCGGCGTTTGGCTGGTTCCGTTGACGATCACGTGTTTGAACGACACGTCGGTCAGTTCGGTCACCCGTGGGAGGAGGTGTGCGTCGACGACGAGCACGTCGCTGCCGATGTCGGCGAGCTGGGTCGACAGCCATTCCCCGCGGTAGTCGATGTTGGCGGGCGACCAGATGGCACCGAGCATGTTCACGGCGAAGGACATAATGGCCTGCTGGGCGGAGTTCTCCATGTAGAACGCGACGGTGTCTCCGCGGCCGATGCCCATCTCCGCCAGTGCCGCGGCTCGTCGTCGGGCCAGGACCGCAACCTCGCCGTAGGTCCGCTTCTCGAGGCTGTCGTGCAGGAAGACCGCATCGGGGTGGCGCTCTTCCTGCTCTAGCAGGACGCCTATCACCGATTCTCGGTCATGGTTGGGTGACACCTTGAGGACCTCTCGTCGGGGGCGGCGGCCAGGGGTCTCTCACACCTGCACCGGCTGAGCGGACACACCCCATTAACGTCCGTTCGTACTCACACCGCGGGAAAGCATCGATGCCTTTCATAACTATGCGTCGATTCTAGCGGCCTCGATAGCGACTTAACTCTATTCCATCGATTATTTCCGAGAACCGGGCATCGCAGTCGGAAGTCCTGGTCGAGTGGCAGTGCTGGCGCGAACGCCTGCGCAGGCATAACAGCTCCTGCGGCGTTGCGTCGGCCCTCCGGGGTTACCGCCTGCACCAAGGAATGGCTCTCCACCATGGGTTCGGTGAACCCCGGCATCGGCAGGGAACTCGGCACGGCGAAAGTCGCCTCGGATGCCCAGGCCCCGACCCTCGGTGGAGTCCACGAACCACGGCCGACGTGGGTCGGTCTTCGCGCGTCGCCGACAGTTCAGACCTTCGACATTGTGCAGAACAGTCGACGGTTAAGCCGAGATTTCGTCCATATGCAGCATCTTGTGCTACGGTAACAGAGGTAAACAATCGATTGATATGGCACGGCTGACGTCGCGGCGAGAGCCAGTGGGTGACCTATCAGTGAGTTTCTTGGTGGCGGTGGTGAGCTCCCGTCTGTGAGTCGAGCACCGTGGTCAACCGAAAGGGATTTGTGATGAGTGGATATGCACCGTTGGCTGGGGTGAAGGTGCTCGACCTGGGGATTCTGGTCCCGGCGGCGTTGACGTCGGGCAAGCTGGCCGCGCTCGGTGCTGACGTGGTCAAGGTGGAGCAGCCGCCGCGGGGTGATCGGATCCGGCTGATCCCGCCCTACGGGGACGACGGGCGCAGCCCGCAGCACATGGCGCAGAACTGGGGGAAACGCTCGATCGGCGTGGACGCGAAATCTCCGGAAGGCCTGGACCTGCTCTTGGAGCTCATCGCGGCCGCCGACGTCGTGGTAGAGAACCAGTTGGCCGGATTTTGGGCCCGCATCGGTGTGGACTTCGCGCAGATCCGGGCGGCCCGCCCCGAGTTGATCATTTGCTCGATCACCGGATTCGGGCAGACGGGCACTTGGTCGCAATTGCCTGCGCACGGACTGAACATCGACGCCCTCGGTGACGGGCTCAACGTGGACTGGAAGGACGGCCAACCCCACCGCGGGTGGGGCTTCACCAGTTGGGCGAACGAGCTGGGCGCGATGAGCGCGGCCATGGCGGTCTGTGCGGCGCTGGTTTCGGTGCGCGCCGGTGGGCCGGGTGAGTGGATCGACCTGTCGTGCTGGGACGCGTTGGTGGAATCCCACCGAACCGAACTGGCGATGACCGCCAAGACCGAGCAGCCGTTCTCGCTACGGGAAACCCCACCGCAGGCGCTGTACACCACCTATCTGGCCAGCGACGGGCGGCCGGTGCTGCTGGGGACCCTGGAGCCGAAGTTCTGGCGGCGGTTCTGCCAGGGCGTCGGCCGTGAGGACCTGATTCAGGATCACAACGGTACCGAGATCGCGTTCGGTGACGACGACGAGCACCTACGCGCGGAACTGGAGTCGGTGTTCGCCACGGCCACCTCCGCGCAGTGGCTGCAACGCTTCATCGACTGGGATGTCCCCGGCGGACCCGTATACGACGTGCCGGCGATCATGGCGACGGAGCACTTCGCCCAACGCAAGATCATCGAAGGACAACCCGGTCAATGGCCCAACATCACGATGGCGGTGCGCTGGATGCACAGCGACAGCCGCGCCGGCAGCGGACTGGACTATCCCCCCGACTACAACCAACACGAAGACCTCATCCGGAAGGAATGGCTAGACCAATGACCGAATCCGTGAGCCAAAAGCTTTCCGCACCACGCACCTTCGCCGAGACCTACGTCGGGATCATCAACAGCGGTGATTACGCAACGGTCGGATCGCTGTTCGCGCAGGACGCGCTCTTCCTGGCTCCCGGGGCCCGACGCTTCGAGGGACGCCACGCCATCACCGAGTTCTACAGCAAATTCCTCGCAGAGGTCGAACCCACGATCCGCATCTGCACCTACGTCGAGTCCGGCGAGGATTGCGTCTTCGAGCTCGAAGCGATGCACAACGGCTCCGACACCTACGCTCTGGGCGCCATCGACCACGCCACCGTCGACGCCGACGGCCTCGTCAAGAGAATGGCCGTCTACACGAAGTAACCCGGTGCCGTCATCCGGCGGCATCCACTTTGCTACGAAAGTTATGGGAGTTCTGCGGTGAAACGCGACATCTTCGACTCAGTCCACGACGAGTTCCGGGCCACTGCGCGCGCGTTCTATGACCGGGAATGCGCGCCGCACGCCGAAAAGTGGGAGCGCGAGGGTTTGACCGACCGCGCGGTCTGGCCCAAGGCCGGCGCCCTCGGTCTGCTGGGGTGGGAGGCGCCCGAGGAGTTCGGCGGGCAGGGCATCACCGACTTCCGGTTCAACGCCATCATGGTCGAGGAGTTCTACGCCTCGGGTACCGCCGGCATCGGGTTCGCCCTCCAAAATGACCTCCTCGCTTCGTATTTGGTGCATCTGACCAACGAAGAGCAACAGAAGAGATGGCTGCCGGGATACGTCGCCGGTGAGATCATCGCCGCCGTCGCCATGTCCGAGCCGGCGGCCGGATCAGACCTCGCGGGAATCAAGACCACCGCGGTCCGAGACGGCGACGACTACATCATCAACGGCGCCAAGACCTTCATCAGCAGCGGCATTCTGGCCGACCTCGTCGTCACCGCGGTGAAGACCAACCCCGAAGCCGGCCACAAGGGGATCAGCCTCATCGCGGTGGAGCGTGACACCCCCGGATTCACCCGAGGACGCAAACTCGACAAGATCGGGCTGAAATCCGCCGACACCGCCGAACTGTTCTTCCACGACGTGCGCGTACCACACACCAATCTGATCGGTGAGGAGAACCGGGGCTTTTACCACCTGATGCGCAACCTGCCCGCCGAACGCCTCAGCATCGCAGTCAACGCCGTCGCCCAGGCGCGCCGCGCCCTCGAAGTCACCACCGCCTACGCGCACGACCGCCACGCCTTCGGACAACCCATCGGCACCTTCCAGGTCAACCGGCACGCCATCGCCGAGATGACCGTGCTCCTGGACGTCATGCAGGTCTACGTGGACCGCTGCATTGTTGCCGCGAACGCCGGGAACCTCACCGCCGAAGAGGCGGCCGGCGCCAAATTGTTCGCCACCGAAAGCCAATGGCAGATACTGGACCGATGCCTTCAGCTGCACGGCGGCTACGGCTACGTCAACGAATACGAGATCGCCCGACTGTGGCGTGACGCCCGCGTGCAGCGCCTCTACGGTGGCACCAGCGAAATCATGCGGGACCTCATCGGCCGCAAGATGGGCTTCTGATGGAGGGGAGATTGTTTGTGGGATGGAGGCTTTGTGACTGAAACGGCAGTCGATCAACCGGACGACCTCGCCGGTGGCACGCTCGGGGCGCGCATCGCCCATCAGATCGAGCGGGACATCCTCGCCGAGGGCTGGCCCGAGGGTTACCTAATCGGCTCCGAGGCCGAGCTGATGGAGCGGTTCGGGGTGGGTGTGGCCGCCGCGCGTGAGGCGTCCCGGTTCTTGGAGGCGCGGGGCCTGGCGCGGTCGCGGCGGGGACCTGGCGGCGGGCTGTTCGTCACGGTGCCCGACCGTCGACTGGTCACCGACGCAGCGCGGCGTCACCTGCAATATGTGGGCGTGGAGCGCGGTGAGCTGTTCGAGGCGTGGCTGGCACTCGAACAGGTCGCGGTGGCGAAACTGGCACGCGGCATCGACCCGGGAGGCGCGCATCGGCTGCGTGAGGTGCTGCGCCGGGAGGGCGAGCGCCACTCAGCGCACTCCTGGGAGGACTTGCCCAGCATCCACATCGAAATTGCTCGATTGGCCGGGAACAGGGCTCTGGAGTTGTTCATCGAAGTGCTCACCGAGCTCTCGCTCAAACAGTTCGCCCCGGGCACGGACCCGCAGCCGGTGTTCAGTTGGCTGCACGCCCGCCACGAGGAGATCGTCGAGGAGATCATCGCTGGTGACGCGGCCATGGCGCAACTGCACCTGAGGCGGTTGATCGAGCAGATCTCCAACCCCGACGGCATGTTCGCCCTCTAACACCACCGTCAGCACGAGACCACACACTCGTTGGCCTGGCGATTACGACCGTCCCTGTCCGACAACGAAAGCGAGTCCACCGATGGGCCCCTTGACAGGTGTGAAGGTCGTCGAGATCGCCAGCCTGGCACCCGCGCCGTTCGGGTGCATGATCTTGGCCGATCTGGGAGCCGATGTGCTCAGGGTCGACCGCGCAGGCGGCCCAGGCGGCCTGGTCGTGCCGACGGGAATCTTGGACCGCGGGCGGCGGACGATCGCGGTCGACCTGAAGTCCGCGCAGGGCGTCCAAGTCGTTCACGACGTCGTGGCGAAGGCCGACGTGTTCGTGGAGGGGTTCCGACCAGGGGTCGCCGAGCGCCTCGGGATCGGGCCGGAGACGTTGCAGGGCATCAACCCCATGCTGGTGTACGCACGGATGACCGGGTGGGGCCAGGACGGGCCGCTCGCGTCGCGGGCCGGGCACGACATCAACTACATTGCCGTCGCCGGTGCACTGGAACTGATCGGGCGCCCCGGGCAGCGACCGCACGCGCCGCAGAATCTGCTTGGCGACTTCGCCGGCGGCGGCATGCTTCTCGCGTTGGGGGTGGTGTCGGCGCTCTTTGAGCGTGGACGATCGGGGCAGGGCCAGGTCGTGGACGCGGCCATGGTGGACGGCGCGGCGTTGCTGACCACGTTCCTGCACGGCATGCACGCCAACGGGATGTGGGAGGGCGAGCGTGGCACCAACGCCTTCGAGGGTGCGGCGTCGTTCTACGACACCTACGAAACGTCGGACGCCAAATTCGTCGCCGTCGGCTGCGTCGAACCGCAGTTCTACGCCGAGTTTCTGCAGCGCTTGGGACTCGCCGATCCAGAACTGCCGTCGCAACACGACATCAACGGGTGGCCCCCGATGAAGAAACGCATCGCCGATGTGTTTCAGAGCAAGACGCGGGCTGAGTGGACCGCGATCTTCGCCGACTCGGATGCCTGCGTCTCGCCCGTGCTCTCACCCTGGGAAGCCCACGAGCATCCACACAACGACGCCAGGGGCACCTTCGTCGAGGTAGGCGGCGTCCTGCAGCCGGCACCGGCACCACGGTTCAGCCGCACGGACAACGCCCCTCCCGTGGCCGTCGACGACGGCGGCAGAGATGTCGCACAAACGTTGGCAGCGTGGGGATTCGACGAGCCCAGCATCACCCGACTCCAAAAGACCGCCGCCGTACGCTGACGAAGCGCCCATCTGCCCCGGCAATTCGGGGTGCTTGTGCCGTGCTGGTCGGTCAGGTCATTCCTACGGTGGTCCGCCTAACGGTCCGGACGAGTCCGAACTCGGCCGGCGTCGCAGTCAAATCCGTCTCCGCGGAGCACGTTGCCCACGGATCCCGCTAGCCCTGCGGGCGCCACCGAATGTCGCGCGACCCACTCAATGCTCTCTGGGCGTCGAAAACACGGCAACCTCAGCGAATCCCCTCGCCGTACCGAGTGCTCAGACGCGGGTGGGCACGGCCTCGCCTTTGGGAGCGCCGGAGGCGTGGAGGTCGGGTGTGCTGGGGCTATCGGCAGGGTAGAACTGCAAGGCCCAGCGGCGGATCGCGCGGAAGCCCTTGCCCTCGGCGGTGGCCAGCGCGGGCGGCTCGGTGTAGCGCTGGCGCTGCCAGATCTCGAGGTCGGCGAGGTATTGATTGTTGGCCATCCGTTGGCGGCGCTCGAGGGATGCAGGCTGATGGGGGCTGTCATCGCCAGGGAGGCGGTCGAGCCACACGGTGGACCGGATGTCGGCGGTCTCCTCGTCGACCGGGGTGACGGTGACGCTGGTCCGCATGTTGTCAGGTCCCCAGAATTTCGCGAACCCGACACCGATCCCCACATTGATGGCCTGGACTCCACCGATCATCGCGCCGTTCGGAGTTAGCACCGTGGACTCCTTGGTGCCGCCGAAGAGCATTTCGAAGTCGGCGTAGGCGATAGGTCCGTTGAACTCTTGACGGCTGAACGTCGGCACGTTCACCGCGCGGTGGACGAACTTGAAGTGCGCGAAATCGACACCGTTCTCCATCACATACTGCGGATGCAGTTCGAGCCGCTCGTGGTGCAAAGCGCCCTCAGGGAAGCCCAAGTAGTAGTCGTCGGCCGTGCGGCCATCGCCGTAGACCTCGAAGATGTCGGGCATGTCGAAATACGGTTCGCCGCCATCGACGTCATGCCAGATGTAAACGCATTCGTTGCGCTCCACCACCGTGAAGGTCGGGATCGTGCGCGCCTTGTTCGGGCGGTCTTGATAGGGGATACATACGTTGCGGCCCTGCTGATTCCATTCCCAGCCATGGAAGGGGCAGATGATCCGGTCACCCTCGACCCGGCCACCGAACCCTAGATGAGCACCCAGATGTTCGCAGTAGGCGCTCATCACAGTCACCGTGCCGTCCTGGGCCCGCCACGCCACCAGCTCCTGCCCGAAGTAGGTCATCCTGTGAACCTGACCCACCTGGATCTCGGCTGACCACGCCACCTGGAACCATCCGGTGGGTTTCATCGACAACGTCGGCTTGGCCATTCCAGAGCCTCCCTTTCAACAGTGAACCCACCTGGCTGCCCGGCTGGTTCGATGGCGACACCGCCACGCACCTCAACGAGGAAGTGTCGTGATCTGTCGGTGGTCTAAAAAATCGACTTAATCGATCCTAAGCGTAGCAGAACTGGGCATAATTGGCGAGATAGTCGAATATCAATCGACTCTTTAGGCGCCGACGCGAAGCGCCGACGCGTATCGTGGGCGTCGATGCAGAGCGAAATCGTCGAATGGGCGCCGGCCGCATCGTCGCAGCGCCACCCTCGTACCGAAGTTGGCTTCAGATGAATCAGAGGTTGAAATCCAAGGTGG
>Ga0302319_10004805_pt1 | contig 27552 bp, 27 predicted proteins | sample Bog_T0_2_FD_203319 | JGI IMG/M metagenome (GOLD analysis project Ga0302319, IMG submission 203319) | Peat permafrost microbial communities from Stordalen Mire near Abisko, Sweden - Bog_T0_2 | ecosystem: Environmental > Terrestrial > Soil > Wetlands > Peat | place: Sweden: Abisko, Stordalen Mire... | reverse complement strand
TCATGCCGAAGAAATTCACGGACCGCAAATCCGGAAGCGTCAGGTTGGCTTCGCCCCCCGCGTGTTCCGACTGTGCATAGGCGAATGTGGGAAGCAACAGGCCCAGCAGGGCAGCCGCGGTCTTATACCGCCGCTTGAGAAATCCTTCGGACCTTCCCTGAATGGCAGCGGCAATCTTCCGCATAGCTGGTGTGCCCATAGCAGAGCCGAGCACCTCTCCTGTAAACAGCCACCTGGCGACGAGCGACAACGCGCTCACGGCAACAAAAAAACACACCCATGCTTCAACGGACACACAACCTCCCCAGAACGTCGGTTTAGCTCTCCGCTTCTTGTACCCGAGCGGCGCTCAGGAACTGTATCACGGGAACCACAGAGCATAACAGACGCATCTTTTTTTGGCATGTGACGGTGAATACAGGCTTTAGATCAAAGTCACCAATAAGGTACGGCGGTCATCATCGAGGTTGTCTCAGCCGGAACTCAACGCGTCGGGTCGATCTTCAGCGCACCAGGACAACATCCAGAAACCGAGGCCCATGCACGCCTCGTATGCGTGTCATCTCGATATCCGCCGTAGCGGACGGCCCCGAGATGAAGGTCATCGGATGCGCGGCGAACTGCGCCAGCCGTTCCATCCCCTCGGGAACGGTCTCGACCACCTGCTCCGCGCGGACCACGCACAGATGCCGATCCGGCAAGAGCGTCAGCCGCCGCGCTCCCTCGCCGGGACCATGCGTCAGCACGATCGTCCCCGTGAACGCAATCGCCACCATGCACACGGTGACGATGCCGTCGCAGGCATTCAGGTCGTCGACGCTGGCTGCGCGCTCCTCAATGAAGTCGAAGTCCCGCGGCAGGATTTCCTGCGCGAGTCCGTCGGCGGCAATGACTTTCTTTTGTCCGTGCCCGTGCAGAACGGCGGCGATGGTCTGTGGCAGACTGGCGACACTCGTCTCGACCACGTGCGTGTCGTAATCGCGCAGCCGCTCGAGGAAGAGCTGCAGACGCGCCTCGGGATCGAGTCGGCCTGCTCGAATGTACTCGCGAGGAATCGCCGCGTAGTCCTCCGCTGGCTCGCTTCGAGCTGTGTCGCCAAGCGCCGATCGAATCCGTTCCAGAACCGCTTCCCGCGTATCAGGCATCGCCGTTCTTCCTCTTCGGCCCCGAACTTCCGGATTTCGCTCTCCGCTTCCACCATTCCCGAAAGGTCTGCCTGGGCAGAGCGCGCAAGTCCCGCACCCGCGTCCAGTTGCCCAGCATGCCGGGCAGGTTCCGCATCCAGCCATGCGACACGAGCGGCCATTGCCCGATGCGCCCCAGCCGCTGCGCCGCCTCAAACCGCGTCCTGCTGGTGAAGATCGCCGCCGCCGCCTTCATGGCCAGCGCTTCGGGATCGAGCGCGCTCTTCTGCTCGCGCACCACGCGCCCGCGCAGATGAATCAGCACCTCGGGAATATTGATCTTCACCGGGCAAACTTCGTAGCACGCGCCGCACAGCGACGACGCGTACGGCAGTGACTGCCCGTACCGCATATCGAGCAACTGCGGCGTCACAATGGCTCCAATCGGCCCCGAGTAGCTCGACCCATACGCATGTCCGCCCGTCTGCCGGTATACCGGGCAGGTGTTCAGACACGCCCCGCAGCGGATGCAGTGCAGCGTCTGCCGCGCCTCGGGATCGGCGAGCACCCTGGTGCGGCCGTTATCGAGCAGCACCACGTGGAAATGCTGGGGCCCATCGCCCGCGTGGACCCCGGTCCACAGCGAGTTATAAGGATTCATTCGCTCACCCGTCGCCGACCGCGGCAGCAACTGCAGAAATACCTCCAGATCCTGGAACGTTGGGATCACCTTCTCGATGCCTGCGACCGAGATGAGCACGTCGGGCAGCGTGAGGCACATCCGGCCATTGCCTTCCGACTCTACGATGCACACGCCGCCTGTATCCGCGACCAGGAAATTCGCCCCACAGACCCCGACCTTCACCTTCAGAAACTTCTCGCGCAGATAGTGCCGCGCCGCTGCTGTCAGATCCTCGGGCTTGTCGCTCAGATCGGGAAGGTTCATCCGCTCGCGGAAAATCTCCCGCACCTGGCTCCGGTTCTTATGCAGCGCCGGAACGACAATGTGCGACGAAGTATCGCCACCGAGCTGAATAATCACCTCGGCGAGATCGGTCTCGTGCGCACGGATGCCCGCGCGCTCCAGCGCCTCGTTCAAGCCAATCTCTTCCGAGGTCATGGTCTTGATCTTGATGACCTCGTCGCCGCCATACTGCTGCACCAGCCCGGTAATGATGCGGTTCGCATCGTCGGCATCGGCGGCCCAGTGCACCTGCCCGCCCGCCGCTGTGCAGGCCTTTTCAAATTGCACGAGGTAGTGATCCAGATAGCGGAGTGTGTGCGCCTTGATGGCGCTCGCCGCGCTGCGCAGCTCCTGCCAATCCGTGGTTTCGGCGACGACCAGCCCGCGTTTGCGCTGGATCACATCCGTCGCGTGGCGGATATTCCTTCTGAGTTGCGCGTCTTCGAGCAGCGGCAACGCGGCCTTCTGAAATGACGGCGCGCTCGCGGATTCTCCGACCCGGATGCTCATGCGAACACCACTCCCTCGGTGTCCTTCTCGGTCGGCGCCAGAACCTCAGCGATGTGCGCCATGCGCACGCCGGCTCGTTGCCGATGCAGCCCGCCGAAGATATGCATCAGGCAGGAGGTATCGACGGCGGTCACCACTTCCGCGCCCGTGTTCTCCACGTCCTTCATCTTGTCGGCCAGCATCGCTGCGGAGAGGTCGCCCATCTTGATGGCAAACGTACCGCCGAAGCCGCAACAGCGGTCGATGTTCGGCAGGTCGACCAGGTCGATGCCCCGAACATTTCGTAACAACCGCAGTGGCACATCCCCGAGATGCAGGCTGCGCTGCGAATGGCAGCTGGCGTGGTAAGTCACGCGATGGGGGTAGTAGGCCCCCACATCTTCAAGCCCGAACCGATGCACGAGCAGCTCCGTCAGCTCATAAACCCGCGGCAACAGCTCTTCGACGGCGTGCGCCAAGCCAGGATCCGCCTGCTCCGCCGCCATCTTTGGGTAATGATCCCGGATCATCGCCACGCACGACGAGGACGGGATGCACACCACCTCGGCATCGCGGTAAATCTCCACGAAACGCCGCATCACCGGCATCGCCTCCTGCTGATAGCCGGTGTTGTAATGCATCTGCCCGCAGCAGGTTTGCTCCGGATCGAAGTCCACCGAGTGGCCGAGGCGCTCCAGCAGCCGCACCACAGCCTGGCCGGTCGCGGGGAAGAGGGTGTCGTTATAGCAGGTGATGAAGAGCGATACGCGCAAGAAGGACGGCTCCGAGTGCACCCATCATCCCACCACATCTCGCGGCTTGAAACAAATTACCTTTTGAAATAGTGACGGTAAACACCCGTGGTGGGACACGAAGCCACAAAAAGACACTGTGAACGTGTAGTTTTTTAGTGAGGACCGAATGGAATTCGTCGCCCTTCTGCATAAGGATCAAACTTCAGACTACGGCGTCAGTTTCCCGGATTTTCCAGGTTGCATCACCGCGGCATCGAACTGGGACGAGGCCCGGCGGATGGCCGTGGAAGCCCTCTCGTTACACATTGCCGGCATGCAGGAGGATAGCGAAGCGATCCCGCGGCCCTCGACTCTCGCTGAGCTCTGGCGCGAACCAGCGATAAAAGACGCGGTTACTTTTCTGGTGAATGTAAAGGGATGAGCTGCCCTGTCTGCCTCCGCCTCTGCTCCGCGATCCACGCCGTGATCTGCTGATCGAGCACGTCCAGCGGCAGCGGGCCTTCCCCCAATACCGCATCGTGAAATTTCCGGATGTCGAACTTTGCGCCCAGCTCGCGCTTCGCCCGCGCGCGCAACTCCAGAATCTTCATCTGCCCCAGTTTGTAGGCCAGCGCCTGACCGGGCCATGCGATATAACGATCCACCTCGCTCGCGATGTTGGTGTCGTCCATCGCCGTGTGATCGTGGAAATAGTCGACCATCTGCTGGCGCGTCCAGTGCTGGCTGTGGACGCCCGTATCCACCACCAGCCGCACCGAGCGCCACATCTCGTTTTCGAGGCGGCCATATTCGCTGTAGGGATCCTGATAGAAACCGACCTCTTTGCCCAGCCGCTCGGAATAGAACGCCCATCCCTCCGAATACGCGTTGTACCCGCCGAAGCGCCGGAACTCCGGCACATCGGTCAGCTCCTGTGCGATCGAAAACTGCAAATGATGCCCCGGCACGCCTTCGTGATACGCGATCGCCTCGACGTTCAGCAACAGGCGGTGCGTCGGATCATACTCATTCACGTTGATGTAGCCCGGCCGGCTGCCATCCGCCGCGCCCGCAGAATAATCGGCCGGCGGAGCGGACCCCTCGCGGAAAGCCTCCATCGGAATCACTTCGAGCTTCGTCTTCGGCAGGTGCCCGAAGAGCTGCGGCAGCTTGCCTTCCATCTGGTCGGCGTAGTGTTTGTACAGGTCGAAGATCTCCTTGCCTGACTTGCCATAATGCGAAGGGTCCTGGCGGATGTGATCGTTGAAGCTCTTCAGGTCGTGATAGCCGAGCGACTCCGCCAGCTTCAGCATCTCCGCTTCGATCGCGGTCACCTGCTTCACGCCCATCGCGTGAATCTGCTCCGGCGTCAGATCGGTCGTCGTTTGTGCGCGCACCGCGAAGCGATACCGCGCTGCGCCATCCGGAAGCGCCCATACGCCGGGATCGGTGCGCCCCTGCGGCGCATAGTCGTTCTTGACGAAGGCCGCAAACTTCGCGTAGGCCGGGTCAACCTCATCGTGAATCGCCCCCTGAATGGCAATCGTGAGCCGCGCCTGATCCGCCTGGCCGATGCCCGATGGGAATTTCTGCAGCGGCTCGCCGAAGGGGCTGGTGGTCAGAGGCTTTGTCGCGATGTCCTCCGCCTGCACCGCGACTTTATCGAGCAGGTACCGCGGCGGCATCAGATGATCCGCCATCCCCTGCCGCATGTCCGCCGTCACTTCATCCAGCACGTGCGGGATGCCGTGCAGCCGCGCGAGGTAGTTCTCGTAATCCTTGACCGTCCTGAGCGGCATCTGCGTCATCAGGCTCGGAATGCCCAGCTGGATGCCGTTCATCTGGTCCACCGGCATCTCCCAGTCTTTGAATCGCGCTCCCTCCACCGCCTCGCGCAGCTGGCGCAGCATCAGCGTCTTGTCCAGCGCCTCCTGTTTCGGGAATCCCGCCGTGTCGATCGCCTCAAAGGCGCGAACCTCCGCGCGCGCATGTTCCATCTGCCGGACCTGCGCCGCAGCCGAGTAGTCGGCCCACTGATCGTTGTAGCGCGGATCGCCGATCTCCGTCGCCATCTCCGGATTGGTGCGCAACTGGTACTGCCATTCCTGCTCGAGTGCCTCGCGCAGCTTCGCGCGCCGCGATGGGAGGTCCTGGGCAATGCTGCTGGCGACTACTCCAAAAGCCAAGGGTGCCACGAGCATCCATCTTCTTGCGTTGTGCATGTTGTCAGGGACTCCGTATGGTTTAGGGCCAAAAGTGCAACAGTCATCTTACAGAAGAGCCCTCAGAACACTGAGCTTCCTTCGTACCGCTGGCGAGTATGCCGGAGGGCGGCGAGGTGACCTTGGAGGAAAGCTTCCATGAGCGGTACGCAACCTTGAGTGACGGTGAACTCTTGCACATTGCGGGCGATCGGAGAGACTTAGTCGCAGAAGCAGTAGTCGCACTCGACGCGAGATGGCGCGGCGCGGCTTGACCCTTGAGCAAGCGCGAGCTCAGAAGAGAGAACACCTTCGTCTCGAAATGAAGGAGCTCAGCGTACATCATCGGAAGAGAAAGAAATCGAAGTATCTCGTGGCCCAAATGAATCTGGGTGCTGTTCTCATAGGATTGGTCGGACTCATACTTTTATTGGTTTTTGTACTAGAGCATTTGCCGAACGAGTTGGAGTGGCCCGTATTTGTCGTTTGTCTGGGGGCCCTTATGGCGTGCTTAGCCGTGCAGCCATGGGTAAGGCGAACACTGAGCTTTTGGTTCTCGCTTGCAGTTTCCTTCGTGCCTCAGTTTTTCGTCGCTCATTGGCTTGCCATACATCATCCAACGCGCTCCCGGGGCGGAGAAAAAGGCTCGGCATTGATCAGCCTGCTGCCAGGTTATTTATTGGGAGGCGTCCTGTTCTTGCTCTTGCAGCGGCTCAAGCCGAGGCAGGGGAAGAACGCCGCGAGTTAACGGGTCATTCCTCGCCTCCGTCTTTGCTACATTGTTCTGGGCTCGTACAAAAGAGGAGACACCCTGTGTTTCTGGGAATGGATGTCGGCACGGGCGGCACGCGCGCCGTGCTCGTGGATCGCAACGGAAAACTCATCGCCTCGGCCTCCTCCGAGCATGCTCCTTTCCGCACCCCGCATCCGGGCTGGGCCGAGCAGGACCCCGACGACTGGTGGCGAGCCGCTCAGCAGGCCATTCGCGATGTCCTCGCGGCTGTGCCTGGTGTTCGTGTCGACGCCCTCGCCCTCACCGGCCAGATGCACGGCGCGGTCATGCTCGACAAGGACGGCAAAGTGCTGCGCCCTTCGCTGATCTGGTGCGATCAGCGCACGCAGCCGCAATGCGACTGGCTGCACCAGCAGTTCGGCGGCGGAGAAGCCGGCCGCGAAAAGCTCATCGAGCTCACAGCGAACCCCGCGCTGCCCAACTTCACCCTCACCAAGCTGCTGTGGGTCAAGGAGCACGAGCCGGAAATCTTTGCGAAGATCGCCCACATTCTCTGTCCCAAGGATTACGTCCGCTATCGCCTTACCGGCGCCTACGCGATGGATGTTCAGGAGGCCTCCGGCACGTTGCTCCTCGACGTCGCCCACCGCCGCTGGTCGAAGGAAGTGGCGAGGGTCGCGGGGATTCCCGAGAGCTGGTTGCCGGAGCTCTTCGAGTCTCCGCAAATTTGCGCGAAGATCAACGCGGAATCCGCTGCTCTCACCGGCTTGCAGGCCGGTACACCCGTCGCCGCCGGGGCGGGCGACCAGGGCGCTGGCGCTGTGGGCATGGGCATCCTCGAACCCGGCGCCGTTTCGGCAACCATCGGCACCTCCGGCGTGGTCTTCGCCGCCACCGCTGCGCCCACCCGCGACCCGCACGGCCGTCTGCACACCTTCTGCCATGCTGTCCCTGGCCGCTGGCACGTTATGGGCGTCACCCAGGCCGCCGGGCTGTCCCTGCGCTGGCTCCGCGATACGCTGGCGCCAGATCCGAGTCAGGCCCAGACCTACGACCAGCTCACCGCCGCGGCCGCGAAAATCCCTCCAGGCAGCGACGGTCTCCTCTGGACGCCCTATCTGCTCGGCGAGCGCACCCCATATCTCGATTCCACCGCAACGGCAGCCTTCGTCGGCATTACCGCCACCACCACCCGCGCCCACTTCACGCGCGCCGTGCTCGAAGGCGTCGCCTACTCCCTCAAAGACACGTTCACCCTTTTCTCCGAACTCGGCATCCCCGTCAAAGGCGTACGGCTCGGCGGAGGCGGCGCGCGCGGCCCGCTCTGGCGCGAAATCCAGGCCAGCATCTACGGCTATCCCTGCGAGCGGCTCACCGCTGAGGAGGGCGGCGCCTTTGGAGCGGCCCTCATGGCCGGGGTCGGCGTGGGTGGCTGGCCCCACCTCGAAGCAGCCTGCGCTGCCGGCATCAGCGTCGCCGAAACGATTCAGCCCATCCCGGCGAACGTTCAGCGTTATGCTGTGGGGTACGCGGGCTATCGCCGCGTCTATCCCGCTCTCAAGGGCATTCGGGGATAGACCGGCTCTGCAATCGAACCCGGCCCGCCGCCGGAAGCTGGGTTTTGAACTGGGGGGCCTGATGTTGCGCGATGTGAAGACCGCCATCGTTCTTCTGCTGCGTTCTCCCGGCTTTGCCGCGACTGCCATCCTGATGCTCGCCCTCGGCATCGGCGCCACCACAGCGATCTTCTCGGTTGTGGAAAGCGTCCTGCTGCGCCCCTTGCCCTTTCCGCACCCCGAACAGCTGGTGGTGCTCTCCGATCGGCTGAACAACACCCAGTTTGGAGGAACCGCGGGTGAGGCGGGCGTTACTTCACATGACATCCTCGCGTACTCCAGGTCCACGCACAGCTTCACCGCTCTGGGTGGCTATGGTTATTCCAGCTACGAACTCTCCGGCATCGGCGACGCAGCCCGCATCAACGCCGCGCGCATGACCGCAGGCGTCTTCGCGGCTCTCGATGTGCCGCCGCTGCTCGGCCGCGTCTTCACCGCCCAGGAGGATGAGCAGAAGCAGAGGGTCGTCGTGCTCAGCTACGCCACGTGGAGTAGCCGCTTCCAGCGCGACCCCAACATCCTCGGGCGCAAGATCCTGCTCGACCGCGCTCCTTACATCGTCACCGGCGTCATGCCCCGCACGTTTGAGTTCCCCTTCTACTCCGGTCACGCCAACCAGAGCGAGTTATGGGTCCCCATGAGCTTCACCGCCGACGAACTGGGCGCCGGCGCGGCTGGGTGGGATTTTGCCATGGTGGGCCGCCTCAAGCCCGGCATCACCGCCGATCAGGCCCAAAGCGACGCGGAACAAGTGGCGCAGCAAATCATGCGCGAATACCCGGCCTTCATGGCCAGCATGCGCATCAGCGCGGTCGTGCGCTCGCTGCACGAAGATCTGGTCGCGCAGGTGCGCCCGCTCATTCGTACCCTGTTTTTCGCGGTCGGTGTTGTCCTGCTCATCGCCTGCGCGAACCTGGCGAGCCTGCTGCTGGTGCGCTCGCTTCGCCGCCGCCGTGAGATTGCCGTCCGGCTCGCGATTGGAGCGCGCGGCGCGGCGCTGCTCCGGCAGGTCCTCCTCGAAAGCCTCGTGCTCAGCTTGACCGGGGGTGCCCTTGGACTTCTTCTCGCCACCATCCTTGTCCGCATCGGCCGCAGTCTGCTGCCTGAAACTCTGCCCCGCCTCGACAACGTCGGCATCGACTGGAACGTCGCCCTTTTCGCGCTCTTCCTCGCCATTCTCACCGGCCTCCTTTGCGGCCTGGCCCCCGCTTTCGCCGCCTTGCGCACCAACGTCAATGAGGTGCTGCGTCAGGGCGGACGCACAGGAACACCCGGCGCCGGCTATGCCCGGCTGCGCGCGGTACTGGTCGTCGGAGAAATTGCTATCGCACTCGCGTTGCTCTGCGCCTCCGGTTTGTTGCTGCGCAGCTTCAGCAGAATGCGCGCCGTCCACCTGGGCTTTCAGCCCGACCACGCGCTCGTGGCCTGGTTTTCTCTCCCGCAGGCGGAATACCCCAGCCAAAGCACCGTGAATCTCTTTCACCAACAGCTACTCGGCCAATTGCAACAACTGCCCGGCGCGGTGGCTGCAGGAATCAGCGACCAGCTTCCTGCTTCCGGCACTGGAGGCACCTCCTTTGCGTTCGTGGTGGAAGGTTACGTTCCCCCTGCCGGCACACCGATGAATCTCGCCTGGCCTTCGAATGTCGCTGGCGACTACTTCCAGGCGATGGACATCCCCCTGCTCGCAGGCCGCCTTTTCACTCCAGCCGACACCGCCGGCGCCCAACCCGTCGTCGTCGTCAATCGCACCCTGGCCGATCGTTTCTGGCCTGGACAAAACCCTCTCGGCCGCCATATTCGCTGGGGCCTGCAGGAGTCCCCCGCGCCCTGGATGACCGTGGTGGGGGTCGTCGGCGACGTCAAACAGAGCCGTCCGGATCAGGCAACACGCGACCAGATTTACGAGACCGCTGTCCAGGCCGACACCGCCTTCGGATCGCTCGCCTCCCCCGATGACCTCACCACCAACAACGGCGTCATCGTTCTGCGTACCTCGCTCCCCGCGGAGCAGATGGAGAATGCCCTTCGCTCCACCGTTCACTCTATCGATGCCCAGCTTCCTCTTACCCGCATGGAAACGATGGATCACGCGATTTCCGACAGCGAAGCGCCGAGGCGTTTCAATACCGTCGTCATCTCCGCATTCGCGGGCGCCGCCGTCCTGCTCGCCGTGCTCGGCATTTACAGCGTCATCGCCTTCTCCGTGGCCCTGCGTTCGCAGGAGATGGCCATCCGTCTCGCGCTCGGCTCCCAGCGCATTGCCATTCGCCGACTCGTGCTCGGCTGGGCCGCGAAAATGGCCCTGGCCGGCTGCCTGATCGGCCTGGCGGCTTCGCTCGCCGCCTCCCGTCTGCTGCGCTCCTTTGTCTTCGACGTCAGCCCCTTCGATCCGCTGGTGCTCACAGTGGCTGCCGTCTCCGTTCTGCTGCTGGCCGTTGCCGCCGCGCTTCGGCCGGCACTCCGCGCCGGCTCGGTTGACCCCACCCAGGCGATTCGCTCAGAGTAGAGGGAGTCGTTCGAATTGCTGCGCGGCGCAGGCCTCGCGGCACTTCGTTTCAGGGCCAAATCGACATGCTCCAGATCGCCAAATTCGTCGCCCTTTCCCTCAGCATCCTTTCGCTGTGCGCCCTGCTCGGCCACGCCTTCTTCGTTCCTGGCAGTCCCTGGCAGGATCGGCTGCTCGACGCGCTCGCGATGTTGGGCCTTACGGGCAGCATCTGCTTTGCCAGCGGACTCCTTTTCGAGATTCCTAACCGCAAATTCGACCCCGAACCCGTTCCGCCCCTTACGCACACGCTCCCCGTCCGCCTCTTCTTCTGGGGCGCCGGCCTCATGGCCGTTCTCTTCCTGTTGTCCTGGTTCCTTGCCGAAAACTTCGTCCCGCTACTCTGGAAAAACCAGCCGTACTAGCGATTAGCCTCTTCAATCACAGGGCCTTCGCGGCTCTTCACGCGCCAACCCCAACGCTTCACTCGTAAGGATCGCCCTCATCCATCCAGCTTGCACCAGCAGTTAGCGCAGGCTAAAGTTAGGCGTGGCTTTGGCCATGATCGTCCGCAATTTCCACCACTTTCTGAACCAGCCACCGATCCGAACCGCGAGAGGTCTGCACGGTGCAATATCGAACGATGACGAGGCTCGGCAGAATACCGCCGCTTTCCTGGATGTCGGACTGGGCAAAGTCCTGGCTTGCCTTCCGGCATTACGTCGAGGCGTATAGCCTGACCCTCCGCACGGATCAGGAGAAAAGAGACTATCTGGCTTACTGGCAGAAGACCACCGGCTACCGGATCTTCGTGGAAACCGGAACCTGCGAGGGACGAACGACGCGCCAGATGGCCCAACTCTTTGCGCATTGCTTTACCGTCGAACTGGATCCCACGCTCCAGGCTCGCGCCCTCGATAACTTTGCCGGCCTGCAAAACATAACCGCAATTCTGGGAGACAGCGCTGCGGTCCTGCCCACCTTCCTTGCCCAGGTCAAGGAGCCTGCCGTTTTCTGGCTCGATGCCCACGACAGCGGAGGTGTTACCGCTCGCGGCACGGAGGACACGCCCATCGCGCGCGAACTGGCTCTGGTGTTCGCCCATCCCGTGCAAAACCACCTCATCCTGATTGACGATGCTCGGACCTTCTGCGGAGTATTCGGCTATCCCTCCATCCGGAAACTGGAGCGGTTCGTTCGTGAGAAAAGTCCCTACTATCTGCACATCAACAACGACATCATCGTGATCTATCCCCCCGGATTTTGATCTGGCCCCTTACTCACTCGTATTGCCGCTCGGTGGCTGCGCCTCAGGCTCTCCGTCGGCGGCGCTTCGCCGCACCTTTCGCCAGATCCACCATCCCAGTCCGCCAAAAATCAAGGCCAGCGCCAGGAGCGTCAGCACCAGATGCCGCTTCGCCAGATCGGCCACCACCGTCACGATCTGCGGACCGTACTTCACCACCAGGGCCGTTTCCACGCCAAACCGGATGGTCCGGCCCACAAACACGGCCAGCAGGAAGTTCAGCGTCGACATCTCAAAGACCCCGGCGCCAAAGACGAACAGCTTCCACGTCGTCGGCGGCGGCAGCAGCGACGGAATCATCACCGCCAGAAATTCCTGTTTCTCAAATTGCGTCCGCAGCGACTCAAAGCGCGCGCGATTCACCCGTCGCAGCAGGAACAGCTCCCCACCCGCTTTGCCTAAATAAAAGGGCACCAGCCCGCCCAGCGACGACCCGAACGCCGCCAGCAGCGCATACAGATAGAAATGCCGCTTATCGTTCCACGCCCATAGCGCCATCAGCACGTCGATGGGAATCGGGATGCTCGACGAGTCGATGAACGACCCCAGCAACACCCCCCAGGGCCCCAGCGGAATCAGCCAGTGCTGGATGAGCTTGTTGAACTGGAGAAATAAAGATTTCAGGCGGCTTCAACCTTTCCCTTGATTCCGATGGCTCTTTTTCCCCACGCCCACGCTTCGCCGGGTGTGCTCCCGGTTCTCGCCAACGCCGCCGTGCTCCGTCTTTCCCTCCAGCAGATCGAGCGCGTGCGGCAGCACGGGCAGCGCCGCGCGCAGCGAACTGACCGCGCCCGCCGGACTTCCCGGGACGTTCAGAATCACCGCCCCTTTGAGGGTGCCGCAGACCGCCCGGCTCAGGATGGCCAGCGGCGTCTCACGCCGTCCCTCCGCCCGCATCAGCTCGCCCACTCCCTCCAGCAGCCGTTCGCAGACGGCCCGTGTCGCCTCTGGAGTCACGTCGCGCGCGCCAATCCCTGTCCCGCCCGTGGTCACCACCAGCCTGGCTGCGCCCGCCGCCCGCCGCAATGCGTCCTCAATGCCTTTTCGTTCGTCTGGAACCGTTATGCGAAGAACCGTTTCGAAGCCGGATTCGTCCAACAGGCGCGCCACGGCCGGACCCGACAGATCCTCCCGCAACCCCCGCGAGCAGGCATCGCTCACCGTGATCACTGCTGCGGCCCTCCGCGTCGGCGGATCTGACGGGTAAGTCACGTTTTCGATTGTACAAACAGCAATAAGCCTTGCGATTTGATGAGAAAATAGTCAGTAAGCTTCCGTGGCCTTCCGCTTTACCCTGCTTGCACCTTTGCAGGCTCTTCGGGGACCGCGGTCAGCACCCCGGAGAGCCCGCAGTCACCCAGGAATGCCGATTCGCTTCAATCTGACCGACGCCCCCCCCGACGAGCCCATAGCCGAACGGAGCGAGGAGGCGTCCTCGCACACCACCGGTCCCCTCGGCCTCACGGTCGAAGAACCGCTCCCAGAATCGCTCCATGCTGCTCCAGCCCGCTCGTCCAACGGCGCCGGTGCGGTCCCCACCTTCGCCCGCAACAAGTACGAGGGCCTCGACCACACCGATCTGCTCCACATCATCGAAGAGATCGAGGACAACCGCTCCTGGGTCAGTCTGCGCGAGAAACTGTGGATCGCCCTCATCATCCACATGCTTGTTGCCTGGTATCTCCTCTACGGACCCAAATACATCTACCATGTCCGCGTCGTCGATCCCTCGGTGGTCATGAAGCAGCGGCAGAAGGATCTGACCTTCCTCGACCTGCCGCCTGACGCCCTGAAGAAGATCAAGCCGAAGCCCACCACGACCCTCTCCGACAAGGACCGCGTCGCCCAGACGCCCCATCCGACCCTCGACCGCAAGACCCTCGAGGAACTGGAAGCGATGCGCCGCGCCGGACCGCCGGCGCCCGTCCCGGCCCAGCAACCAGCCCAGCAACCGCAAGCCCCCGCAGCCCCTGCGCCGCAACAACAGGCCGAACAGCACGCGCCCACGCCGCCCGCTCAGCCGCTCCCGCAGAACAGCCAGGCCAAACTCGAAGCGCCGCCCCAGGCCCCGCAGCCCAGCTTCCAGGCCAACTCGGGCAATCCCAATGAGCAGCTCCAGCAGGCGATGCGCAACGCCATGCACGGCAACTCCGGCCAGTTCGGCGGCGACAATGGAGCGGGCACCCCCTCGCAACATTCCGGCCTGAACGGGTCCGTCGACATCCTGAGCGACACCATGGGCTGGGACTACGGCCCCTACGTCCAGCGCGTCGTCTACGATACCGAACGCGCCTGGTGGCCCATCATCCCGGAATCGGCGCGCCCGCCCCTCGACAAGCAGGGCAAGGTGATGATTCGTTTCAAGATTTTTCCCGACGGCAGCGTGCGCGACATGATCCTCGAAGGTCCCTCCGGCGACGTGGCCCTCGACCGCGCCGCATGGGCTGGCATTACCGGCGCCTCGCCCTACCCGCCCATCCCCAAAGCCTTCAAGGGCCCGTTCCTCGAACTGCGCTTCTACTTCCTCTACAACATCCGTCCCGGCGAAGAGTAAGCCATGCCTGGCAAGCCCGGCCCCGCAACGCCCCCGCCCTCCGGCGACCCGGACCCGCTGCGCCGTCAGAGGGTCATCGGCATTCTTCTCGTCGCCGCGGTCATTCTGCTTTTCACCCTCCTGCGCGCGGACTGGCGCGGCATCTTCCCACCGGGTTGGTGGCATTGGTAGGCAACATCGTTCTTGCCTTTCGATACACAAATAATTACAATCTATACACATTAGAGCCAAACGAAAATGCGAACTAACATCGACATCGACGACAAGCTCATGGAACAAGCGATGCGTTCCAGTGGAGCCCCTACCAAGAAGGCTGTCGTCGAAGAGGCGTTGCGCGCTCTGATTCGGCTCCGTGGCCAGGCTTCCATTCGTCAGCTTCGTGGAAAGGTGAAATGGGAGGGAGACCTTAAGCAGTCTCGTCTGGGTCGTTTCTCCGAGTAACCCGTCCAATGGTTATCGTCGATTCGTCTGTCTGGATAGACTATTTTGCCGACGTCCGGAATCGTCAAACTCTGTGGCTCGAAAAGAATGCTGACAGCGAGTTCTACGCTCTCACCGATTTGATTTTCTGCGAAGTGCTGCAGGGAACCCGCGACGACTTCTCCTTTGCTCGAGTTCGGACGGTTTTGTCAAAACTGGAGATTTTCAATACAGGTGGGACCGCGCTCGCGCTCGCCGCTGCTCGAAATTATCGGTTCCTCAGAACAAAGGCCTATACCGTTCGTACAACGATCGACCTCCTCATTGCTACCTTCTGCATTGAAGCTGGCCACGAGCTGCTCCACCATGACCGCGACTTCGACCCTTTCGAAGAACATTTAGGGCTACGGGTGCTTCACCCTGCTTAAAAACTTTGCCCGCAATCCCCGGAGTGTCCCCCGCCCGCGCCTCTGCGATTCTCACACTACGAGGTGCGCGTACCATGATTGCAGCCGCTATGTTGACCGAAGACCAGGCCTGGGCCGCCGTTCTGGCCCGCGACCCCGCAGCCGACGCGGAGCTGGTCTACGCCGTGACCTCCACCGGCATCTTTTGCCGCCCAACCTGCCCCAGCCGCCGCCCCGCGCGCGCAAACGTTCTCTTCTTTCCCGATCCGCCCGCCGCCGTCAGCGCCGGATTCCGTCCCTGCCGCCGCTGTTCCCCCCAGCAACGCCACACCGATGCCGCTCTCGTCGAAGCCGTCTCCACGCGCCTGAAGCGCGACCGCCCCGTCTCCCTCAGCGAGCTCAGCCGCGTGACCGGCCGCAGCCCTTTCACCGTCGAGCGCACCTTCAAGCGGGTTCTGGGCGTCACCCCCGCGCAATATCAGCGTCAGACCCGCGCCGCTTCGTTTCGCCGCGAGCTGACCAACGGCTCCGCGCGCGTCACCGACGCCATCTACGACGCCGGCTACTCCGGTCCCGGCCGCGCCTACGAGAACACGCAGCTCGGCATGGCTCCCACCGCCTATCGTGCCGGTGGCTCGGATGCCCAAATCGGCTACGCCATCGGCGAATGCCCTCTGGGCAAACTCCTGATCGCCGCTACGTCCCGCGGCCTGTGCGCCGTCCTCCTCGGCGACAGCAAGCAGCAGCTCACCAGCCAGCTCCACACCCAGTTCCCAGCCGCCTCAATTCACCCGGACGCGAAGCTCGACTCTGCGCTCGCCCAGGTCCTTTCCCAGTTCACCGAGCATCCTGCCACGCTCGATCTCCCGCTCGATCTCCGCGCCACCGCCTTTCAAATGCGCGTCTGGGAAGCTCTCCGCCGCATTCCTCGCGGCGAAACCCGCAGCTACGCGCAGCTCGCCCAATCGCTCGGCCAGCCAACCGCCGTCCGCGCCGTGGCGCGCGCCTGCGCCACCAACCCCATCGCCGTGGTCGTGCCCTGCCATCGCGTCATCGGCAGCAATGGCAAGCTCACCGGCTACCGCTGGGGCGTCGATCGCAAAAAGAAGCTGCTCGAAATCGAGTCGACCCGGCCAACGGCGCCCAACAAACCGTAGTAACTAACCCCTCACCGTTCGGGGGAGTTGCTTTGCCGGCTCTCGCTGTTACTGTCTCGATGTAAGGGAGACCCGTGCCAACCTCTGCCGTTGCCGGACACATTGAGGAGTCGCCAACCCTGGAGCCCAGCATCTCCTTGCCGGAGATTCTGTCCGCCCTGTCTTTCGCCCTCGATTTAACCGAGGGCGCGGTGCCCGGTCACGCGCTCCGCAGCTGTGTCCTCGGTATGCGCCTGGCTCGCGAGCTTCGCCTTCCCGCCGACCGGCGAGCCAGCCTCTACTATGCCCTGCTGCTCAAAGACGTCGGTTGCAGCAGCAACGCCGCGCGCCTTTGCCAGATCATTGGCGGCGGCGATGAGCGCCTCGTCAAGTCCGGCGTCAAGCTGGAAGACTGGACCCGCCCCGGCCGTCCTAAACCTTCGACTCTCCGTCTGCTCTGGAGCACGGTTCTTCCGGGCGCAGGCCCTCTGCGCCGAGCTGCCGGCATCGCACACATCGGCCTGACCCAGCACCGCAATAACAGGGAAGTCATCACTCTTCGTTGCGATCGCGGCGCCTACATCCTCCGCAAACTCGGGCTGGGGGATGTCGCTGCCGAAGCGGTCCGCGGTCTCGACGAGCACTGGGACGGCAGCGGCTACCCGGAACGGCGCGTCGGCCCGGCCATTCCTCTCGAATCCCGGATACTCGCCATCGCGCAGCACCTCGACGTCTTTGCCTCCGAACAGGGCACGGAACGCGCCATCCACGTTATGCGCGAACGCAGCGGCCGCTGGTTCGATCCTGAATTGGTAACGCTGGCTGAGCATCTTCACGCCACCGGTTTGCTTTGGGACCAGGCTTTATCCGATACGCCGGAAAACGAAACCCGCGCGGCTGCACTCGATCTTGCGCCCCCTCAGGTCCACGACCTCGAAGCCGCGGACATCGACCTCATCTGCGAAGCTTTCGCCGACGTCGTCGATGCCAAGTCCTCGTTTACATTCCGTCACTCGGTCGGCGTGACCGAAGCTGCCATGCGCATCGCCCGCGCCTTGGGGCTGAGCGAAGAACGCGCCCGGCTGGTGAACCGTGCGGCCCTGCTGCACGACATCGGCAAGCTGCGCGTACCGAACTCCATCCTCGACAAGCCGGGCAAACTGGACGCTGCGGAATGGCAGGTCGTGCAGGAGCATCCGCGTCTGACCCGTGAGATTCTCTCGCGCATCGGCCCCTTCCGTGACTTGGCCGTGATCGCCGGTGCCCACCACGAGAGACTGGATGGCGCCGGCTACCCGGATCGCCTCGCCGCGCACCAGCTCCCCCTGGAGGCGCGCATTATTGCTGTAGCCGACGTCTTCGGAGCGCTCACCGAGGATCGGCCTTACCGTCCCGGCATGTCCCACGAGCAGGCGCTCGAGATCATGTCCGGCGAGATTCCGCAAAAACTCGACCCCGACTGCTTCGAGGCCCTCAGGGCTGCGCTGTAACGGCTGGTTTCTTTGCCCGGTTCTCGGCTGCCCGTCTTTAGCTGCCCGGTCTTTAGCTGCCGGTCTTTAGCTGCCAGCTACCGGCTACCGGCTCACTCCACATCGTTGCCAATGACCACGTTCACCGGGGGATTCGTCGTCAGCTGTGCGTCCATAATCAGAGCGGTCCGCACCTGGCCGTCCGCGAACGTCAGCGGCGCGCTGGTATAGGGCGTTGTCACCACCCCCGCCGGCGTCACCACTAGTGTGTACATCCCCGTCGGCACATTGACGTAGCCCTCCACCGCCTGCGGCTTCACATCGCTGAACAACGCCTTTGTCCCCGCCAGGGTCGCTGTGCTCGGCACCAGATAAATGTCCACCGCTCCGGCCTTCGAAGCCTGTTGCAGAAACCGAATCGAGAAAAATCCAGAAGGAGCTGCTACTGCCTGGTCGGCCAGAATCGCCGCCCCGTAAATCCCGGCTGAATCCGTGATAAATACCGAATGCTGCTGCGCAACCTCAAAAGTTCCCTGAGCCTCGGCGGTTGCCGTAGCCGTCTTTGCCGGATACACGTACGCCGTCGCGTTTTCCGGCAGTAGAAAGGCATAGTTGGTGAAGGTCCCCGCGCCAATATCCGCCGCAATCTCTGTCGTTCCAACCTTTACATCGACGGACGGTGCACTGTAGGAGGCGTCGATCACACGCACCAATGTCTGCGTCGGTGCCTGGTTCTCAATCGTCTGGCACCCACACAGGATCGCGGTGATCAGGGCCAGCATCGCCACCAGCGCCGTTGCCCCGATGCGCTTGCGGACTCTTTTTCGATGCCGCTCCGACCTGTACACAGCGTTTAACCGCCTTCCGGATGGAAGAGTGCCGTTCTCATCTTAAGCGCGCGCGTCGCTCCCCGAGCACGCTATCGGCGGTAGTTTCCATGCCACAATCGGGTCAACCGTCGCTAACCTTCGAGACCCTGGCGGCTGGAAGTACTTATCGGGTAACGCTCTCCAGCATTGCAGCTTTCCCAACCGGGTACCTGGTTCGTATACTGCTCGCCTATGTTCCTCGCCATCCGGAAACTCGCCTCCCTGCCCTTCCCCCTGCTCCTCGCCGCCACTGGCCTCGCACAATCCCCCGCGCCGCCAACCCAGACCGCACCCGCCACCGCGGCCCCTTCCTCCGCTCCGTCCTCCCCTCCGCAAATCGAGAATTATGACAGCTTCATCGTCATCGGTCTTACCGTCCGCACGAACAATGCAAAGGAAGCGACCGGCCAGGGAGCGATTTCTCCAATGTGGCAGGGAGCAATACAAAACGGCACCCTCGAACAAATTCCCAACAAGGTTGGCGACGGATATGTCGTCGTCTACAGCGACTACGCCAGCGATCACACCGGCGATTACAGCTACACCCTGGGCTATCGTGTTTCTTCCGCCGACAAGATCCCCGATGGCATGGTCGCCAGAACGGTTCGCGCTGGAAAGTATGCCGCGATCACCTCGGAAACAGGACCACCCCAGGAAGTGATCCCGGCTCTCTGGCATCGCATCAACACCATGACACCCCAGCAACTCGGCGGCGACCGAGCGTACGCGACCGACTTTGAAACCTATGGAACCATCGCCGATTGGGGCAACATGAGCATGACCGTGCACATTGGCCTGAAATAGCGAGGTGGCAGCTTACGGGCGACAGCGTACAGGGCGGAGGCCGCAGGGTTCTTTACAGCGCTGGTACCGGCCAGTGGTCCGCGCATCGGTCATCTGTCAACCGTGACCTGTAACCTGTAACCTGTTTTTATGAATTCGATTCAGGTGCAGCTTCCCGACGGTTCCCTGCGCGAGGTCCCGTCCGGCACCACGCCCCTGGCCATCGCCGAAAGCATCTCACCGCGCCTGGCGCAAGCCTCCGTGGTTGCCCGCATCCGCCCTCTCAAAGCCGCCGCCGTGACCGCCGCCTCCTCCGATGGCACTGAAGCCTCCATGTACGCCACCGAGGACACCCAGGCCGAGCGCCTGGTCGATCTCTCCACCCCGCTCCAGGAAGACGTCGCCCTGCAATTACTGACAGAGAAGGACGCCGACGCCCTCAAAGTTCTCCGCCACTCCGCCGCGCACGTCATGGCTACCGCTGTTACCGAGCTCTTTCCGGAGACGAAGCTGGGCCACGGTCCCGCCACCGACTCCGGCTTTTTTTACGACTTCTGGCGTCCCACCCCCTTTACGCCAGAGGATCTCAAGCTCATCGAAGGGCGCATGGCGGAGGTGACCGCCCGCGACGAGAAGTTTGTCCGCGAACACGAGCCGCGCGAAAAGGGACTCGAACAGTTCAAAGCAGCCAACGACTTCATGAAGGTGCACTTCGTCGAAAAGTTCACGAAGCCTGGCGACGAAATCTCCCTCTACAAAAACGGCAAGTTTGTCGACTTCTGCCGCGGCCCGCACGTCCCCTCGACCGGTCGCGTCAAGGCGTTTCGCCTCACCAACCTCGCCGGCGCCTACTGGCTGGGCGACGAGAAAAATCCGCAGCTCCAGCGCATCTACGGCACTGCTTTCTTCTCAAAAAAGGAGCTCGACGAACACTTCGTCCGCCTCGAAGAAGCTGCGCGCCGCGACCACCGCGTGCTGGGTAAACAACTCGACCTGTTTTCCATCCAGGACCTCGCCGGCCCCGGCCTCATCTTCTGGCATCCCAAAGGCGCCATGATCCGCAAGGTCATGGAGGACTGGATGCGCGAAGAATGTATCCGCCGCGGTTACGATCTCGTGGTCACCCCGCACGTCATGCGCTCCCATCTGTGGGAGGTGAGCGGCCACGCCGGCTTCTACGCGCAGAACATGTTCACACCCATGGAGCTGGACGACGCAGAATACCGGCTGAAGCCCATGAACTGCCCCGGCCACATTTTGATCTATAAGAATTCGCCGAAAAGCTATCGCGACTTACCCGTCCGCCTGGCCGAATTCGGCAATGTTTACCGGTACGAACGCTCCGGCACCATGCACGGACTTCTGCGCGTGCGCGGCTTCACCCAGGACGACGCCCACATTTTCTGCACGCCGCAGCAGATCGAGGATGAGGTCGTCGCCTGCATCGACTTTGCTCAGGCCGTGCTCACCACCTTCGGCTTCAAGGAGTTTCAGGTCGAGCTTTCCACGTGGAATCCTGCCGACCGCGCCAGTTACGCGGGCTCCGACGAGAAATGGGATCTCGCCGTCGGTTCGCTCGAGCGCGCCCTCGAACGCAAAGGCATCCCGCACAAAACCATCCCCGGCGAGGCCGCCTTCTACGGTCCCAAGATCGACATCAAGCTGGTCGACGTGCTCGGCCGCCTGTGGCAGCTTTCCACTGTGCAGTTCGATTTCAACCTGCCTGCCCGTTTCGAGCTCGAATATGTCGCCGAAACCGGCGAGCGGGAGCAGCCGGTGATGGTCCATCGCGCCCTCTTCGGCAGCATGGAGCGCTTTTTCGGAGTCCTCATCGAGCACTATGCCGGAGCCTTCCCGCTGTGGCTGGCCCCAGTGCAGGCCGGACTCGTCCCCATCAGCGAGCGCCACCTGGCCTACGCGCAAAAAGTACAGCAGCGGTTACAAATGGCTGGATTGCGTGTCGAGGTCGACGGCCGCAACGAAAAGATGAACGCAAAAATCCGCGACTTCACGATGCAGAAGGTCCCCTACGTGCTCGTCATGGGCGATAAGGAAGAGTCCAGCGACGCTGTCAGCGTGCGCACCCGCGGCAAAGGCGATCAGGGCTCCATGCCCCTCGATCAATTTGTGACGAATGCGCAGGCTCTGATCGCAGGAAAATCGATGGAACTATAAAGCAGCGGCAGCTATCGACAGCCGGCTAAGACAACTGTCCCGCAACGCGACACTCCTGCACGAAAGTTTCTTCTTCGGCTGCGCGAAGAGCGATTCCAGCTAGAGGGACTCCTCTCTAGAATCGGCACAAGGGAGAGATTGCTTTAACTCCCAGCGAGGATCTTATGGCGCCGGTCTCCCTCTCTTCCGAACCCATCCACATCAGCGCCCGCTTCCGCCTCACCCTCGAGTCCGCCATCCTCCAGCTCGAAGCCGTCGCCGCCCGCGACGAACGCGTTCTGCCCCTGCTCTCTGATGCCGATCATCGTCGCCGCCACCAGCTCCTCGTCGACGCTCAGCTCGAACGTGCCTACCGCCTTCGCGAGCTCCTCGCCCGCACCATTCTCTATCGGGTGTAACCGGCGACACGGATCGACGCGCGCCGATCCGCTCCTGTTTCCTGTCTCCGAGTTCGGTGCATAACCACATTTGTCATCCTGAGCAAGTTTGGCCGGGATTCGGCCAAACGCAGGCGAAGGATCTGCGGTTGCTTCGTGCGAGCGATGCCACGAATTTCCGCGACACTACGCCGCCACTTCTTGCTTTATCGTTGCCGCCCCTTCCGGTTTTTTGTCCGGCCGCCCTTCCGGTTTCGGCGGCGCTGCCGGCCTCTGTTCCTCCTTCGGTGGCGGAACCGGCCGTGCTTCGGGCGCAGGCCGCGATTCAGGAGCGGGGCGTGCTTCAGGTTGTGGGCGGGATTCAGGCTGCGGCTGGGGCCGTGACTCCGGCTGCGGTCTCGGCTCCGGCTGCTGCTGTTGCGGCTCCGGCCTCGGCCGCGCTACCGATCCCGGCACGGGCCTGGCTTCCGGAGCGGGCCTGGCCTCGGGCTGCGGTCGTGGCTGCGGTGCGGGCCGCGACTCTGGTTGCGGCCGAGCCTGCGGCTGTGGACGCGCTTCCGGTCGCTGCTCCGGCGGCGGCTGATTGCGCGGTTCTGTGGCCGGATGCCCCTGCGGTCGCTCCGGCGGCTGGGGCCTCTGATACGGCTGCGGCGCTGGCCGCGCCTCCGGCCTCTCCTGCGGTTGCGGCGCGGGTCTCGCTCCCGGCACTGGCCGCGATTCTGGTGCCGACCGCGACTCCGGCGTCGGCCTTGCTGCAGGCTCAGGTCTCGTCTCCGTTCTCATCTCCGGTACTGGCCGGCCCGGTTCCGGCCGAATCCCCACTCCCGGTGCCGGCCTCATCCCCCGCGCCGAAGCTGGCGTTCCCGCCTCCGGACGCGGCGCCGCCGCAGGGTGATATTCCTCTGCCCGCGGTGCGGGGGCAGCGCGCCCATCGCTCACCGGCCGGCTTTCCGCCACCATCTGCGGATGCCCATGATTCGCGCTGGCAAACTGCGCCCGGTTCTGCATCGCCGTCTGCGCGATCGTTCGCTGCACCGGCAGCGGCGCCACATGGCGCTCGCTATGGGCCGCCGCCTCCGCCGTGGACGGACGATAATTCAGTCCGCCGTTGCCGCCGTTGTAGCTGACGCGGGTGTTGTTGTAGATGTTCGTGATGCGGTAGTTGTAAACATTGCGCACTACCCTGTCGTTCACGTGACTCACGGCCGTGTTGTAGTAAAAAGCATTCTCCCGCCAATAGCCGCCTTCATACCCACGCCCGTCGTATCCGTGCCCATAGTTCACGCCGCCGTAGAACCCAATGTGACGGCCCCAGTACCCGTGATACCACCGGTATCGCCCGCTCGAATAGCCCCAGTAACCCGGCGTCCACAGAGCGTCGACATAGGGCGCCATCACCCAGGCCCCGGGAACCCAGTAGTAGCCCTCAGAGGCGTACGACCAGTAGCCCGGCGTCCAGAGGTAATCGTCCCCTGGCGCCTCCGGCTGATCGTAGTCCGGCAATGCCGGCGGAGGATCGGGCGCAACGTCGTACGCCGTGTCCGAGTAATCGGCCGGCGCGCCTGCATACTCATCCCCCCCGTTCTCGTTTCCGTACTGCTGGTCCGATGGCGCGGATTCGCTGCCCTGATCCGCTGGCGGTGGCGGCGGATTTTCCGAACGCGCCGTTTGGGTCGTATTGCTGGCGTTGGCCAGATTCACCGCCGCTGGATCGTCGCCGCTGACCGCCGGATCCTGCGCCTGGTTCTGATTGTTGCGGCACCCTGCAAGGCCAAACGCCAGAAGCACCGCCACAACAGAAGGAGTCAACCACTTGCCCATCCTGATCATGCTCTTTTGGATGCCGGAATCCCGCCGCCGGAGTGCTATGCTGCTCGGAATGAAACTGCTTGTCCGACGAGTTGCGGCTCTCTGCGTCGCCCTCTTCGCCGCTGCCATCCTTCACCCGCAAGCGCCCGGCCAAAATTCAGCCCCTGCGACAGGAAAGGCCCCGATGCATCAGGTCACTGGCACCTTTGACGTCAAAATCGCTCCACAAAAGCCGGATAACCCACAGGCCGAGGCGGCCGCTCTCGGGCGCATGTCCATCGACAAGCAATTTCATGGCGACCTCGATGCCATCAGCCAGGGAGAAATGCTGAGCATCCTCGATAAGACCATAGGCTCGGGCGGCTACGTCGCCCTCGAGCGCGTGACGGGAAAACTGCAGGGACGCAGCGGCAGCTTCGCGCTGCAGCACAACGCCACGATGAACCGCGGCGTGCCGCAATTGAACATCATCGTCGTGCCCGACTCAGGCACCGGCGAGCTGACCGGCATCACCGGTTCCATGCAGATTCGCATCGAAAGCGGCCAGCACTTCTACGACTTCGAGTATTCGCTGGAGCCCACAGCTCCCTGATCAGCGATCCTCCGCTCATAGAGCGACCGGTTGCGAGTGGTCCATCATCACGCCCGTCGCCTGCCCCACAACTTCTTCAACCGCTTCCGAGCGAGCTTCGCGCAGGGCTTCGCCCACCAGCAGGATCGAAGGCGCCGGTCCGGACCGGACACGTTCCAGTTTCGCCAGGGTCGTCCGCACAATCTCCTGATCCGGTTGTGCAGCCCGCGAGACGATCACGCACGGCAGCTCTGCCGAAAGTCCTTCGCTCCGCAGTTGCGCCGCAACAGCACGCAAGTCCCGCCCCGGCATATAAATGACCCGCGTTGCCCCTGCCAGCGATGCAGGCTGGATGGCCGAGCCGGGCGCGTGACTCCCGGCGCAAAAGCTCACACTCGACCCTCCGCGCCGGTCGGTGAGCGGCCGCCGCAGCGCCGCTGCTGCCGCAAACGCAGCCGTAATCCCAGGAACGACCTCGAAGGGAATCCCAGCCGATGTCAGCGCGTCCATCTCCTCGCCCGCGCGGCCAAAGACCAGCGGGTCACCGGATTTCAGCCGGATCACCGCCATGCCGCGCCGCGCATAGTCCACCATCATCCTGTTGATCTGCTCCTGCGCGATGTTCTTGCGCCCGCATCGCTTGCCCACATTAATCGCCAGCGCCCGCTCCGCATGGACCAGCACCGCCTCCGGCACAAGATCGTCGTGCAGCACCACATCGGCAGTCGCCAGCAAACGCGCCGCTTTCAGCGTCAGCAGCTCCGGATCGCCCGGCCCCGCCCCCACCAGGTAGACCGTCCCCGCTCGTGCCGCCGTCACGCGACCACCTCGTCTCTCTGCATCTCGCGAATGCGCTCCCGAGCCAACTCCCTGGTGGGGCAAGCCACCGACCCGCAAACCTTCCTCTGCGCGAGTTCGTGCAGCAACAGATTGCGCGCCTCCCCGGCCGCCGTCGCAGCCCGCACTTCGCGGCGCAATCCGCCCAGCTCCTCGAGCCACGGACCCAGATCGTCCGGGAGCTGCGCATCGATCTCTCGCCGCAGCCTCTGTGCCAACGCTGGACTCTCGCCCGCCGTCGAAATCGCCACCTGCAGATCGCCCCGCGCCACCACCGACCCGAAATAGAAATCGCAGTTCGGCGGATCGTCAACCGCGTTACAAATCACGTTGCGCCGCAACGCCTCTTCATAGACAGTGTGGTTCACCTCGGTCGCATTGGTCGCAGCGATCACCAGAAAGACGCCCTCGAGATCAGACGGCTCAAAGGCGCGCCGATGCCAGCGAAGCAAGCCCTGGTGCGCCAGCTCCTGGACCTGGGCAACGGCCTCCGGCGCCACCACCGTGATGGCCGCGCCGGCACCGCGCAGGCTCTCAATCTTTGCGAGCGCCACCGTCCCGGCGCCAACCACCAGGCAAGGTCGGCCCGTGAGACGAAGAAAAATGGGCAGCAATGTCATCGCATCCTCCTCATCCGGTCAGCTCATCCGGCCAGCTCTACCGGCACCCGCCCGCTGGGCACATCGCGGTCTGCGGGAATGACTTCCTCGCCCGCCAGCGCGGTCCGCAACTCGGCATCGCCGCTGCGCGCGAAATAAGCCCGCAGGTTCTCGTTGGGTTCCCGCGCCGACAGATACTTCCGCAGCAGCCGTTCCACCGCCTCCGGCACCAGGTGCGCTGGCGTGCGGAATCCCACAGGCCGCGCCGTCCCCGCATGCTTGCCCACCGATCCACCCACGCAGAAGTAGTAGGCGTCGGTCAGCCGCCCCTCATGCTTGATCTTCTTGCCTTCAAGGCCGATGTCGGCGATCCAGTGCTGGCCGCAGCTGTTCGGGCATCCGGTCACATGCAGACGGAGTTGTTGATCGAACTCCGGCAACCGCTCCTCCAGCTCGTCCACCAGCCAGCGCGTGAAAGCCTTTGTCTCCGTAATCGCCAGCTTGCAGAACTCCATGCCCGTACACGCGATCGCGCCCCGCCAGAACTGGCTTCCCTCGACACGCAGCCCTATCTGCTCCAGTTCGCGCGCCATCTCTCCAGCGCGGGCATTCGGCACATTCAGGAACAGCAGATTCTGCATCACGGTCAGCCGCAGATCGCCGCTTCCAAAGCGCTCCGCCAGCTCCGCCGCAGCGGCCAGCTGATCCCCCGTCAGCCTCCCCCGTAACACGCTGGCCCCCACATAACTCAATCCATCCTGCTTCTGCGGATGAATGCCGGTGTGATCGCGAAGAACGTCGTCGGGGATGTTTTCCTCGGCCCAAGGATCCAATTTGTAACCGATACGGTTCTCAATCTCGCTGAGAAAGCGTTCCGCCGTCCACCCTTCCTTCATGAACAGATACTTCAGCCGCGCACGGTCCCGGCTCTCGCGCAGCCCCTGCTGGTCGCGGAAGATCTCCGTGATCGCTCGCACCACGGCCGCCGCCTGCTCCGGCCGCACAAACGCATCCAGCCGCACTGCAAGATGCGGCTCATTCGACAGCCCGCCCCCTACGCGGACCGAATAACCCACCTCCGTCCCACGCCGCACCGCCGTCAGCCCAATGTCGTTGATCTCCGGATAGGAGCACCACACCGCGCATCCCGTGATCGAAACCTTGAATTTCCGCGGAAGATTGAAATACGCGTTGTTTCCCTGCAGCTCCCGCGCTACCTCCAGCGCCAGCGGCGACGCATCGACAATCTCGTCGTGCGCAATGCCCGCCAGCGGGCAGCCGGTCACGTTCCGAACGACATCCCCACAGGCGCCCTTGGGCGAAAGCCCCACCGCATCGAGCGACTCCATGATCTCCGGCAGAGACTCAATCGTCAGCCAGTGGTACTGAATGTTCTGGCGAACCGTGATGTCGGCGAGATTGCGCCCATGCTTCTGCGCGATCTCAGCCAGCACCCGCGCCTGATCCGCCCGCAGAATCCCGTTCGGCACGCCCACCCGCATCATGAAATACTCGGTTGCCTTTCCTTCTCCACCTTTGCCGCCGGTCACGCCCACCCCATCGCCCTGTGTGTAGATGCCCCACCAGCGGAAGTACATATTCCAGTCCTCGGGGATCGAAGCGCGCCCGTTGCGGGCAAACGCGCGAATCTCCTCGATCGCCTCCCACGGATTCTTTTCGCGCTTCAGGCGCTCGGCTTTCTGCGCTCGGCTCTCTTTGGGTAAGGCAATCTCAGCCATGTTTTCTCCATTCAGATAAAAGACAATAAAAAACCCGCGTCAGCGGATGGCCGAAAGCGCGGGAGCAGGTGGGTCGTCTGAGGTTAGAGGCTCATCCACAACTCCGGCGCGGAGCACAACAACAAGCGCAGCAACATGCGCAGCGCATCGCC
>Ga0302319_10004801_pt1 | contig 27560 bp, 20 predicted proteins | sample Bog_T0_2_FD_203319 | JGI IMG/M metagenome (GOLD analysis project Ga0302319, IMG submission 203319) | Peat permafrost microbial communities from Stordalen Mire near Abisko, Sweden - Bog_T0_2 | ecosystem: Environmental > Terrestrial > Soil > Wetlands > Peat | place: Sweden: Abisko, Stordalen Mire... | reverse complement strand
CCGTGCAGCCCCTCACCATCAGTCCATCAACGATGACGTTTCCCTCTCAACCAGTCGGCGATCCCAGTGCCGCGCAAACATTCGTCATCAACAATCCTGGAAATGACTACGTCGCGATTGACCGTACTTTCACAACTGGCGATTTCGCGATCGTCAACAGCGCAAGCAATTGCGGTGGAACCAAACTGGGTCCGCAAGCCAGTTGTTCAGTGAGCGTTGCCTTTGAACCTACGGCGACGGGTGCACGTACCGGAACGTTGACATTGACCGATGCGCTTTCCAGCACACCGTCGGTGTTTAATCTCTCAGGAACCGGAATCCAGGCAACCGGGTCACTGGTGCTAGGCCAGCAATCGATCACGTTTGGATCGCAGGTTGAAGGCAGCACCAGCGCGAACGAAGAACTGATCGTGAGTAATCCGGGGAATTCACCAGTAACGTTCAACAGCATCGAGACAACCGGTGACTTTGCGGTGACCTCGCAGTATGAAAGCTATGGCTCCAATTGCGGCGGCGTGCTGGCTCCGGGCACCACTTGTGATATTACGGTTGCGTTCAGTCCCACCAAGCCCAGCGGCACGGAATCAGGATCGCTGATCATCCACAGCACGGTCGGGACCACCACGGTTCCTCTGTCGGGAATTTCGGTCGAGTCAGCGCAAGCCATCCACATCACTCCTACTGTAATTAACTTTGGGGGTGCGATGGTCGCCTCGCCGAACTCATCTGCGGACGGCGTGATCGTCTATATCGAAAACACGGGCGGCGCGGCGGTTACCTTCCCGAGTTCGCCGACCATCACGGGCGTGTCTCCGGCTCCAGGAACCGACTTCCAGATCACTAGCAATAACTGCGCCGCATACATCCCATACTCGTCAAGCTCCACTGCGGTGCCGATGCCACCGGGTGCAAGTTGCAATCTAACGCTGGCCTTCGTTCCGACCCTGGACGCAACTGAAAAAGCGACATTCACTCTGGTTGATTCGGCGGGAACTCAAACGATCTCTTTGAGCGGTGTGGGAATGGCTGCAAATCCACCCACAACTCTTCAACCCCCTGTGCTTACTTATGAGCAGCTTGCGGTAGGCTCGGAATCGCCTGACACTTACTACCAATCCGAAATCAACTTCTACAACAATGGAACTGGACCGGTCACCATTGCCTCCGTGACGGTGTCGGCTGGCAGCAGTGACTTCTCGCTTTCGACAGACTTCGAATCTTGCGCCGGAGAGACAGTTTTGGCGAACAACTACTGCTTCACTGTCTTCCTGTTTCACCCCGTTGCGGCTGGGTATCGCACCGGCACCGCTACATTCAAAGACAGCCTGGGTAATACTTATACTGCTCCCTTGGCAGGCTATGCCGTTTCTCCGGTATACGACGCAGTTTTGAGCCCGGCGGCGCTCATCTTCCCGAACACCACTTTGCTGACTCCTTACGAAGGAGGTGATTCGAACACCGTTGTCCTGACGAATACGGGAAATACTCCATTGACGATTGGCACCGTAACCGGGACAAACACATCATCTACCGGCGATTTCCCTCTGACATATGAGTATTGCAGCGGCCAAACCGTTCAGCCGGGAAATACGTGTTCGGTGACTCCGGGCTTCACGCCGCAAGCCCTGGGTAAGCGCACCGGGAGCATCGTCTTCCCTGTTACCTATGCGAACCAGACCACAGCATCGTTTACCGCCAGCCTGTCCGGCGTTGGGGTCGCGGCTGCGCCTTCGGCTAGCATTTCCCCGCAAACTACGGTATTTCCGGCAACAGTTGCGGGGACGACTCAATTGAACTATCAGAGCGAAGTCACGCTCACTGTTACCAATACTGGAAATACTCAATTCACCGTTGGGACGATAAGCGGGACAGATCTGACGGCCACTGCCGGAATGGGAGGCGACTTCGTCCAACCGTACACCTATTGCAGTGGCTCGGTTCTGGCAGCGGGCCAGTCCTGCAACACGACGGTTTACTTTGTGCCTTTGACGGCAGGACTCAAGTCCTCAACAATCACTGTGCCAATAACCTACGCCGGAGGAACGACAACAAATCTAACTGCAAAAATCAGCGGCGAGGGAGTATCTCCAGCTCCGATTCTTCAGGTCAGACCCACAGGTCTGGCGTTCAATGTCGAGGTTGTCGGGACCACGGATTTAGGCAATGAACAGACTGTGCTTCTGACCAACACAGGCAATTCGAGCGTGAAGTTTACTTCCATCACGGCCAGCCCAAATTTTACCGTCACCTCTAATGGTTGCTCGACTTCAGTAACAAACCAAGCCTCCTGCGAGGTGACAGTGGGCTTCACTCCATTGGCATCTACCGCGGCGGGCCTGGTGAAAGGCACGCTCACCATCGTCGATAACGCGCCCGGAAGTCCACATGTTGTGCAGCTCTCGGGAACAGCGGTTTCAGTCTCCCAGGAGCTCTCGCTTTCACAAACGACCGTGTCTTTTGGCAACCAGAGCCTCAACACAGTAAGCGCTCCGCAGGTCGTTTATCTCACCGATCTCGGGAGCGGCAACCAGGGCTCAATCTACTCGACCGTACCTTCGCGCATCCAGATCAACAGTATTTCTCTCGGAGGAGCTAATCCGACCGACTTCACCGAAAGTCAGACCTGCGGGGGAAATCTTGGATTCACAATGCAAGGCCGCACGGACTGCATCATTAGCGTTGCCTTCGCGCCTGGAGCGAAGTCTTATGGAACAAGAACCGCGACCGTTACCATCACTCCAGCCGTGGGCGCGCCGCTTGTCATCACACTTACTGGGGCTGGTCTTGGTCCGCAGGCAGCTCTTACGTCTCCCGCCCCGGGCAGCACACTCGCCGGTTCTTCGGCATCATTCACATGGACGACCGCCGCGGGGGCAAGCAGCTACTGGCTATTCCTCGGGACCACAGGCACCGGGTCCAAGAACCTGTTCGATTCGGGGCAAACGACAAGCACTGCCGCCACTTTCAGCGGCCTTCCAACCAACGGTTCTACGATCTATGCCCGAGTCTACACCGGCTACAACGGCACGCTGGTGTACAACGACTACACGTACACTGCCGCAGCACCGGCCGTGCTGACCACTCCCACGCCCGGAAGTTCGTTCACCAGTTCCAGCGTCAAATTTGAGTGGAATGCAGCCACCGGCTCCGCCAACCAGGGCTACAAGTTGTCCCTCGGGACGACAGGAGTCGGATCGAGTAATCTCTACGAATCAGCGCTGCAGACAACTACTTCCGCCACCGTCAGCAATCTACCTACCGCCGGCGGAACAATCTATGCACGACTTTATACCAGCTACAGCGGCGTGCTGGTCTATAACGACTACACATACACCGCGTGGATGCAGCCGCCGGCGCTGACTTCACCCACGCCAGGCAGCTCGCTTCCCGGTCCAGGTGCGACGTTTACATGGACCGCTGAAGCCGGTAGCGACGGTTATTGGCTGTTCCTGGGAACCACGGGGGTAGGATCAAGCAACTTGTATGACTCAGGTCAGCAGACAGCGACTTCTACCACCTTCAGCAGCCTGCCAACAAACGGCGAGACGATCTACGCGCGTATCTACACCAGGTACAACGGCGTCATGGTGTCGAACGACTACACCTACAAAGCCGCGGCACAGGCTGTGCTAATGACTCCGGCGCCAGGGAGTTCGTTGGCCAGCGCCAGTGCCACCTTTAGCTGGACGGCGGCTACTGGTTCTGGCAACCAGGGGTATTGGCTGCTTCTGGGCACCACCGGAGCTGGGTCAAGAGACGTTTTTGACTCAGGTCAGCAGACCGCCACTTCAGTCACCGTCGGCAATCTGCCGACTGACGGCGCAACCATCTTTGCGCGTCTTTACACCCGGTATAACGGCACCCTGGTGTATACCGACTACACTTACAAAGCGGACTAGTTCCTAGTTGGGAGTGGCTCCAGAACAGCCCCCGATGCGCGCGATGAACCACCGCGAATCGGACGGCTATTGCGTAATCTTTGACGACATTGCTCCTCGAAGCCAGCGAGCTGATTTGCTCCGCACGTGACTCGGGGTGCTGTGTGTCCCCGATCCGGTAGACCGGTCTGGACCCTCAGCCGCTTGTCGATGAAACTTGAATGAGGACTCTCTGAGCAAAATCCAATCATTATTTAGCGCTCCAATCATAACAATCGGACGTTCCTGTACCTGATAGGAAATAGTAGCGCGGGAATTCTGCATCCGGATGGTGAGCGCTATGTAAAGCCCATCTTGTTTAGGTCTTTGCCATGTCGCATTCTTGAGGAATGAAACAACACATGGCAGAACTATGGACGAAGTGGCGAGGCTTGATATCAGAGCAGAGTCAAAGCGGTCAAACGGTGGCAGCATTCTGTCGTGACCGCGGGATTCGTGATTCGCAGTTCTACGATTGGAAGAAGCGAGTTCGCGAGGGCGAAGCGGCGAAGTTTGTAGAAGTGAAAGTGAAGGCGTCGAGCGAGCAACGAACGCCGGCGCCGGAACGATATCCAGCAATCGAGATTCGCCTGAGCAAGGGTCGCAGCATTTTGGTCGAGCCTGGATTCGATGCGAGTCATCTGCGAGCCTTGCTGACCGTGCTGGAGACCGAAGCATGATCGGACTGCCAAGTCTGCATGCGTTGGATCATTCGCAGGGTCCGCGCATCTGGCTGGCGGCTGAGGCCACGGACATGCGCTGTGGTTTCGATCGACTCGCGGAGCGAGTGAAGTCGGTGATCGGCCAGGACCCTTCCGGCAACAGCCTGTTCGTATTCCGCTCGCGTCGTGGAGACAGGTTGAAGATTTTGACATGGGATCGTGACGGATTTGTGCTGTGGTACAAGCGTCTTGAAGCGGGAGTTTTCAAGCTGCCGCGGATAGCTCCAGGAGCGCGATCGATTGAGTTGCGTGCAAGCGAACTTGCGATGATCCTTGATGGGATCGATATGTCGAAGCTGAAGCGTGTGCCGCGCTATGAACGCGCAGCCGGAACCAACAAAATCAACGTGCAAAGAGTTAGTGCGTGAGGTAACTTCGGAGGCTCGACTTACGTCCAATAAGTAAGTGGAAAACGCAGCCAATCTTGTTGCTCTGCCCGATGACAGCCATGCGCTGAAGGCCCTGCTGCGCACGCTGATGCAAGAGCGTGACGACGAGAAGCGACGCGCTGATGAACACGAGCGGCGTGCGGAACAAGAGGCCAGACGAGGCGACGAGCTGCGTGTCGAGATGCTTCGGCTGCAGCTTGAGTTGGAGCGATACAAGAAGTGGTACTACGGCCCTCGCGCTGATCGTCTTCAATCCTCCGCCGATCTGGCGCAGATGCTTCTGAACTTCGCCGAGCTGATGGATCGCAAGCCGGTTAATCCTGACGACGTCCCATCGCGCAGTGAACCGGCAGATGAACTTCGGCGCGTGAAGCGGCGCAAGGGACGGCGCAACCTTGCTAACTTCGAAAATCTTCCTGTAACCACCTGCGTCCACGAGCTGAGCGCGGCCGAGCGAGCGTGCCCCTGCTGCGGCATCGAGCGCAAAGAGATCGGTACGGACGAAAGCTGGCAGGTGGAATATCTTCCTGGGCACTTCGAACGCATCCATCATTTGCGCAAGAAGTACGCCTGCACGGGCTGCGAAAGCAACGGCAATAACCCTCAGATGGAGACGGCGGCCAAGCCGGAGATGGCAATCGACAAGGGCATGGCCGGGCCGGGGCTGCTGGCGTACATCGTAACGAGCAAGTTTTCAGATTACTTACCACTTTACCGTTTGGAAGACATCTTTCAGCGGCAAGGGTTCGAGATTTCGCGGGCAACGCAATCGGTGTGGTGCGGAGACATAGCCGATCTGGCCGAACAGTTGTACGAACTGATGGCAGAGCGGGTGCGGGCCTCGCACGTGGTGGCCACCGACGACACGATCATGCCCATGCTGAGTAAGGGAAAAACCGCCAATGCGCGCATGTGGGTCTATGTCGGCGACGATGGCTATCCATACAACGTCTTCGACTTCACGTTGAATCGAGGAAGGGACGGACCGAAGTATTTTCTGAAAGATTATCGTCAGGTTCTGCTTGCGGACGCATACGGCGGCTACAACGGCGTCGTTGCCGGCAACGAGATCACGCGTGCAGGATGCTGGGCGCACATGAAGAGAAAAGTGATCGATGCGGAGAAGGCTGCTCCCGAGATTGCGCGGGAAGCGGTAGAGCGGGTGCGTGCTCTCTATGCGGTCGAGAGGCAGTGCAAAGATGCTTCAGTAGAAGAGCGTCTGAAGTTGCGTCAGCAGCAGTCCGCGCCGATGCTGGCCCAATTGCGTGAACAACTTCTTAGCTGGAAGGAGCAGTTGCTGCCTAAGCACCCAATGGCTGAGGCAGTGAACTACGCGCTGGGCCAGTGGACAGAGCTGAACGTGTTCTGCTCGGATGGTGCGGTCAGCATCGACAACAACGTCTCGGAGCGGGAGATGAAGCGTGTCGTTCTCAACCGCAAGAACAGCCTCTTCGTTGGCAATCCTCGTGGCGGCAGAACGGCCGCGATCCTGGCCAGCCTCACCAGCACTTGCCGCCGGCACGACATCGACCCACAACTGTATCTCACGCAGTTGCTGACGAATCTATCGCAGGTGCGAAAAAGCGAACTGCCTAACTGGCTCCCCGACCAGTGGAAACGGCTTCAGGCGGTACGCCTGCCTTAATGCACCTGCACTTCAGATAGCGCTCACTCCGGATGCATGTCCGTGAGTTCCCTCCTGAGACACGAACCTGCAAAGAGCTTCCACGTCAGAAAAAGGAAGAAGGTCGTTCTTGTCCGCGGATGGCACAACGGCAACGCCAAAACTATCGCTATCGTCGCTCAGGGCTATCTCGATCTTGATGAACCTCGTCTGGAGAGCCGTTCAGATATACGGATTCAAGAAAAGGGCAGATGCTTCTGCCGACAAAACTCACCTGTCGAGGATTTCGATTCAAAATACCCACTGAATGAGTACTACCATCTCGATAACGGGGCAGCACTGAGTGAAAGTGGATTCATGGACCAGAATCTTCTTGTCCCGGAAATCATTTGAACAGGATAGTGTCGTCTGCGTGCAAGGAGGCAACGACAAGCCAAGGATAAGTCACCCAAGCGAAATTGTCGTGGAAGAGCGAAAGGGGAGTGTCGAAGTCACGCCTGAAGAACGCAAATGTTATCAGTCAGTGGGATAGCTCGCCTGCACCGATATTAACTCGCATGCAAGTTTTGCAATGGTGCCATAAGCACCTGGAATTCTAGACTTCAGCTTATCCGGAAACTATCTGTTGAATGCTTTTCTTCTATCTTCGTTTGCAACGATTTTGAGCCTGGCGGCCACTCCTGGCTGATTGCTTCCTGCAACTGCAGAAACTGCGATCGCAATTCTGCCATCTTGTAGCTGACGGCACTCAGTTCCCCGGAACGGGCGGTCTCTTCCATATCAGCCGCTACTTTTCGAAGGCGCTCTCCCCCGACATTTGCGGCTGCGCCCTTGATCGAATGGGCATGACGCATAGACGCTGAAGCATCTCCGCTCTCAAGAACGACCCGGAGGGCTTCAATTTGGAGAGGCATATCAGCCAAGAAAGTCTCAAAGACCAGCGAAGCAAGGTCACGGTCGTCCATCATGCGCTCAAGTACGCCCAATTGGTCAAACACGACCGCTTCGTCTTTACCCAATCCTGAATGAACGCTCTGCCGCGAGTGCGCAGCAGGCTCGGTATCTTGCTTTCGAAGCCATCTCTCGAGGGCCTCCCGGAATTCCACCGACGATATCGGTTTCGGCAGGAAGTCATTCATGCCTGCCCCAATACACAAATCTCGGTCACTCTGCATGGCATTGGCCGTCATGGCGATGATGGGAATGTGGTGATCCAATACCGATGACTGCGTGTTGCGGATTTGACGTGTAGCTTCAATCCCGCCCATGATTGGCATTTGCAAATCCATTAAAACCAGGTCGTACGAAATGGACTCGAGAGCCTTCAAGGCCTCGAGGCCATTATTTACAATGTCCGCGCTGAGGCCAAGCTTCTTCAGAATGCCTAGTGCGACTTGTTGATTGGTGATATTGTCCTCAGCCAGCAGAATGTGTGCGTTGGCACGATCGAAAGCCCATATTCGGCGGTGATCCGAACTCGGATTCGACGCTTTCGAAGTTATGTTGGACCTTGGGTCGTAGCCCTTGAGCTCCGACAACGCTTTGTTGAGAAGGCCATGCAGTGTATCGCGACGCACCGGCTTTGCGACTCGACTTGAAAAACCAATATCTTCGTGGTTGAGTGTAACGTGAGCGCCTAGTGAGGTGAGCATTACCATTCCTGTATTCGCCAGCCGCATATCTGACTTGATTGCGCGACCCAGGGCCTCGCCGTTCATGTCCGGCATCAGCATATCGATTACAGCGAGCTGGAACGGATCGTTTTCCACGATCGCCCTATTGAGAGCTTGCAGCGCCAAAGAGCCACTCTCGACGTCCAGGGGACGCATTCCCCAGGAATTCGTAAATGTCGTCAGGATTTCGCGGCCGGTTGCGTTGTCGTCAACGATAAGTACACGCGCGCCGCAAAGACTAGGGGCATCCGGTCCAGAGCACTCCGTCTCCGTATGTTCAGACTCATTGCCGAGACCCAGACGGACCGTCACCAGGAACTCCGAGCCCTTACCCGGAAAGCTCGTCACACTCACCCCGCCACCCATCATCTCCGCCAGTTGCTTTGAGATGGCCAGACCCAAACCGGTCCCACCGTATTTTCGTGTTGTCGATGCATCCACCTGACTGAATTTGTCAAAGAGCGTACCGATCTTATCGTCCGGGATACCTATCCCCGTATCGCGCACGGAAAAACGAAAGACACAGTCGCACGCGCTTGCCTCCAGCACCGAAGCGCGTACTGAAACTTCGCCCTTCTCAGTGAACTTGATCGCATTTCCCAACAGATTTATGAGAATCTGCCGCAGGCGCCCCGGGTCTCCACGAAGCTGGGTAGGGACCTTTGGAGCAGCTATCGAATAGAATTCAATTCCCTTGGCATGCGCCTGGAGTGCGAGGGCAGCTCCAAGATCCTCCAAGAGTCTGTCGAGATCGAATTCGACAGACTCCAATTCGAGTTTTCCCGCTTCGATTTTTGAAAAGTCGAGCACGTCGTTGATGACCACAAGAAGCGATTCACCGCTGGCCCTCACTGTCTCGGCATATCGTCGCTGCTCAGGCGTCAAATCTGAATCCAGTAACAACTCGGTCATGCCGATGACCCCATTCATCGGGGTGCGGATCTCGTGGCTCATGTTGGCCAGAAATTCACTCTTTGCTCGATTAGCAGCGTCCGCGTTGTTGCGGGCTTGAATTAACCCCACCTCGTTGACTCTGCGCTCTGCAATCTCTTCCGCGATCCCAATAAGTCGAACTAATTGAACGCTGAACAGGGCACCCAGAAGCAAAGCACCCAAAGCCAGAAGAACGAGCGGCAGACGGACTCGTTTATATGTTGTTTCCGCATCAGATCGCGAGGTCTGTGCCGCCTCTTCCCGGAGCCGGGCAGTCTCCGCGATGGTTAGATTAATGCTGTTAGATAGGGCATTCGTTTCCTTCAGCATCTCCTTTGCACCGTCCCGGTCGCCATCCGCGGCAAGTTCCATGATCTTCTCTTCAGCAGTATGATATGCGGGTAATTTTTCACGCACTTTCGCGAGTTTCTCCTTGCTCGCAGTATCCTCGAAGGCCTTTTCGGCCGCCTTTAGCGAATCGGCAACTGAAGTCTCGAGCTCCGCTAATGTGTCCCTCTCGTCCGCGATAGCCTCTCGATCTCCGGCCGCCAGAACTGCGTCACGGAGGACCCGTGTGGATTTCACTTGAAATATTGCAGCTTCCTCAATCGCTGAAATTCCCATCAGATCGTGAACAAACAGAGACTGCGCCCGGGCATTCAAAACAGCCAGCCTGGTCAGGCTCTGGTACGCCTGATAACTGATGATCGCGATGGATGCCACCATTACTGCGAAGGCCGCTGTCAGCTTGGTCTTCATATTTAGATCGCGAAATCTCGCTTTCAATCGCTCGATCATATGAGGTGCGCGCTCCAGCAGACCTGGGGATTCAAATTCGAACCTTGAGTTCAATATCGGCGCAGGAGCGGTTAGGAGTAGTGCCGATGGGCGATTTTATGAATGTCATATTTAGAAGTAATTATGTGGCGGCCTCCGCCGATATGGAGGATAACTGTGAAGAAGCCCCTCATGAGAGTTCTGTCGCTGACGTTGATTGTTGCCGCATATGTTCCAGGCATGCTGCACTCCTCCCCGCGAGAGGAAATCAACCCACGAGAGACAGGTTCTATTGATTCGACGCCTGCTCAAGCCAGGCTCGAGTGGAAGGAGAAGTATCGTCGTCCTGCAAATATTCCATTTCCGGAGGGCAATTCGTATTCAAAAGATCGCGAGATATTGGGCTGGACTCTATTCTTCGACCCCCGGCTGTCTCGAACGAATTCGACCTCTTGTGCCACTTGTCATAATCCTGGCTTCTCATGGGGTAACGGCCTCTCAAGGGGGGTAGGGCTCGGCACGAATCAGCTGAAGCGACGTTCACCGACCATTTTGAACATCGCCTGGGCAGATCTCCTGTTTTGGGATGGACGGGCCGACGATCTTGAACAACAGGCTCTTGACCCAATTGCCGCGCCTGGCGAAATGAACCAACCGCTCGACAAAATGATTCGAACAATAGACGGCATCGTGGGGTATAGGTTGCTCTTCGCCCGGGCGTATCCCGGTGAACCATTAAACGAGAAAACCGTCGCTCGTGCTATCGCTACTTTCGAACGAACGGTAGTTTCCGGAGAGGCTCCCTTCGACAAATGGATTTCCGGACAAGATAACGCAATCTCCGGCGCAGCAAAACATGGATTTGACTTGTTCAACGGCAAAGCCGCTTGCGCAAAGTGCCATAGTGGCTGGAACTTCACAGACAACGGATTTCACGATATCGGTATCGAAGGCAGTGATCGGGGCAGGGGAGTGCGGTTGCCCCTTGCTGCAATGCAGTTTGCGTTCAAGACTCCCACGCTACGGAATGCGGATCAACGCGCTCCGTTCATGCATGATGGTTCAGAGCAGACACTCGAAGATGTTGTCGATTACTACGATCGAGGCGGAGACGTAAAACGTCTTGGCCTCGCGCCTGAAATAGTGCCACTACACCTCTCAGCGCAAGAAAAAAGGGATCTAGTTGATTTCCTTAGAACGCTGACCAGCATCGACAAACCGACGGAAGTTCCACTCTTTCCAAGATAGGTAGACAACACACATGAGGAATTTCAAAATGCTTAGGACTATTCTCTCGACACTACTGCTGACAACAACTGCGATGCCAATGATTGCGGCAGACCATGAAATCAGTCAGGCGAACAAGGCATTTTCCAAATCTGAAATTACGATAAGGCCTGGTGAAAGGCTCATCTTCAAGAACGACGACGAGGTGACGCACAACGTTTACTCGGTAACACCAGGGATGGCATTCGATCTGCAAAGACAGGCCCCTGGGGCGAGTTCTTCGATTAGCTTCAACAAAGAAGGAACCATTGCAGTTCAGTGCTCCATTCATACGAAAATGAAGCTGATCGTTCATGTTCAAAAGTAGATTGATCCTCCGGACCGGATGTGCACTGTTACCGTCCCATGGAGTAGGGGCCAGACAATGAAGCTGAAAATATGCTTGAGCATCGTTGCGCCGGCGGTTGCTATCTCTGCGGCGATCTGGTTCGTAAGTAGAATTCCCGAGGGTGATAACCCGGCCGTCATCTTGGGTCATAGTCTTGAATCGCAGGTCGATGTACCGAGGAACGTCGAGGCTATTTTGGTCCGTTCCTGCAAAGACTGCCATTCAAATGAGACACGTTGGCCCTTGTACAGCCGCCTTCCTGTAGTGTCGGACCTGATTCAGGAGGACGTAAGCCGTGCGCGCTCACAAATGAATTTCTCAGAGTGGAACACTACCGATTCGTGGAGTCAAGATGAGGAGCGCGCCGCTCTAAGCGGAATCTGTGAAGAGTTGCGCTCCGGCGATATGCCTTTAGCCAGATATTGGCGGATTCACAGAGACTCTCGCCTGACGAAAGCGGAAGTTGAGACTGTCTGTGCCTGGACAGATCGTGCAGGGTCCTCCCTTTCACAACATTCGGATGCCTCCGTGCATCGATAAAGTCATTTTGGGAGCGCGATACCAATTCTGCGCAGCATTGACTCAAGATTGCAGCGAGTGCAGTCGATAAGTGGAGAGAGGCCTGTACTGGGCCTGTGTTGAGCTTGAGCGTATTCGGCATTAGATGTGAGCTTGCAAGGGATGGGAGGGCGGGGTATATGAGGTGTCTCGTTGCAGAGGATGACGTTACAAGCCGGATAGTACTGCAGAAGTTTCTCTCGAAATACGGCGAATGCGACATTGTCGTAAACGGAATGGAGGCGGTTCAGGCAGTCAAAAAGGCGCGAATGGAGCGTAGAAGTTACGACCTTGTCTGCATGGATTTACACATGCCCGTGATGGACGGCCAGGAAGCAATCAGGGAGATTCGCACACAAGAAGCTGAGGCCGAGACATTGCGAAAGATGAAGATTATTGTGACAACCGCTTTGTCCGACATGAGCAGCATTACCAATGCATTGCTGGGGAAGTGCAATGCGTACATGATGAAGCCAATCGATATCGCAAAGTTGCAGGTTGAACTCCGGAATCTAGGCCTTACAGAATAGCCCCTTCGGCCTCGCCATTGGTTGTACGGTCGCGGCATTAGGAATTGGAGTCCTCGAGCCCATTGAAATGTCGCCAAGGAGCGGCCGAAATTATGGCAAGATCATCACTGGGTAAGAGGATTCAGATAATCTCTTTGGTTTTGGGAGCGCTTACTGCCATTCAAGGAACCCTTTCCCTTACAAGTATGTATCGAACCAGGGCAGTAATTAATGTATTGAACCAGGACACTTTTGCGACACTTTATCTGGCTGGAACCATGAAAGCGGTGGCTAAAGACCAGCGCATTGCCATCATCTTCGACATCAATTCAACCAGCGAAGCGGATCTCACCAAATACGAAGCGCAGGTGGACAAAGCCCAGTCGGACTTGCTGGAAATTCGCGAGAAATATCCCAAATCAGACCCCAAAGACCGCGACGGTCTCGCAGAACTTGCCAATGATCAGGCACAATTTTACGAGGTATGGATGGAGATCAAGGCTGCCAGCCGAGCCGGCCTGAAACAGGAAGCGTGGAGCCTTTACAACTCCAAACTCCAGGAGGCGACGCAGGCCCGGCGCAAGGTTGAAGAGTCGCTGGCGGATATCGACAATAAGCGCAGCGAAAACATTACGCAAGCCGCGATTGACAATGTCGCACGCGGCATTCCTGAAGTTTGGGGCATCATGCTGTTCGCAATCATTTTCGGCACCGTCGGAACACTTCGATTCTCAAACCAGGTGAGTCGCTCCATCAAGCCTCTGGAGGCTGCGATCAAAATGCTCGGCAAGGGAGTCTTGAAAGGCAACATTGAGGTTCTCGCCAGCGACGATATTGGATACATGTCTTCGTATATGAACAGCGCGCTGGAACAGATGACCGGCACAATTTCAGGAATTGATTATTGCGGTGACCAAATCACCATGGCTGCCAGCGAGATTATGACACGCACCGCTCGATCGGCCGAGGCTGCCATTGTCCAGCGCGATCGCATCCGGCAAATAGGTGACTCCATGCAGGAGATGGTTGAGAGTGTGCAGCGAGTTTCGGATGACTCCAAATGCGCCTCTGAGTCGGCAGGCAATACAGTCGAGATTGCGAGGAGGGGCGGCATGATCGTCAATGACGCTTTAATCCACATGAACTCAATCGCTGTGTCAGTAAACGCGACCGCAAAGAAAATCGAGGATCTTGGGAAGAGTTCGGATCAGATAGGCAAGATTGTCAAGGTAATCGATGAAATCGCGAAGCAGACCAACTTGCTGGCGCTGAATGCCGCAATCGAAGCGGCACGAGCCGGTGGACAGGGACGCGGATTTGCTGTGGTAGCCGGCGAGGTTCGGCGCTTGGCCGAGCGCACCACGATGGCGACCAAAGAGATTGCGGGGATGATCGACAAGGTCCAGGTTGAGACCAGGCAGGCCGTCACGCAGATGCACTCAGGTACGAAGCAAGTAGAGGCCGGAGTGATTACCACTTCCAAGGCAGGAGCCTCACTCGAGCAGATTATCGCTGCAGCGCAAAACGTCGGTGACATGATAGCTCGAATCTCGACTGCCGCAGGCCAACAAGGGGACTCGGTGCTGCAAATCAACTCCAATGTTGAGCAGATCGCCAGGCTAACAACGGAGTCGGCTGACGACGTGCAGCAGTCCACAAAGTCATGCGAGCATCTCTCAGAGCTTGGGCACGCAATGAAGGACATCACCAACCAGTTTTCATTTCATCAGATCATCAGCGCTGGTTCGCAAGCGCAGCCCTGACCAGCTGGTCCTCCGCCGGTTTATTGTTTCCTCAATGCCGATCGCTTGCCCAGGGTTTAAATCGTGGGTCTGTGTAATGGGTGCGGGCGACTTATCCAGCCCAAGTCGGAGAGTCAACCTTCTGTCTCTTGGTCGTGGCGATGGTCGGTCCTTTTTGTCCTCAGCGTCGAGGACTTCCCGCAGGAGCTACCGGGAAGGGTCGACTGGATAGAGCTTGAGAGAGAACTCCCGACCTGGATCACAGTCTGATCCATTGCTATGAGTACCCTGAATTCATGAGAGAGTTGTGGACGATTTCCTTGCTGTCTCTTGGACTACTGTCACTATGATTTCTGCTTCTATCCTTGCCTCGATAGAAGCGTTGCCGGAGAGTCTGATCTCAAGCAGATGGAGGCGCTCCAGCGGCGCAGTTCGGACACGGAAGCAATTGAAGACCTGAAGGGTGTCATCAAGAAGTACCGGTCGGCCGCTCGCTGGCCAGAGCAACGAGAGCTATCAGGTATAGCGTCTGCATGGCTCTGGCTTTCGTCATGGGAATCGAAAGGGATCTCAACTTTTCGCTGGATTCCGGAATATATATCCGCCATAACGGCTGGGGGTGATGTCCTCGACGCTGTCACGACGCGATCGCTTTGAGTTTGGACTGCCGCGCAGACCAAAGTACATGGTCTGCGCCCGAGGTTCTTTTACCTTGTTTTCTGTCACTCGTTTTACGACCAGGGTCTTGTTGCTGAATGAGCAGGTGAGCAACCGTTGCAAACATCGAACATTGCCCCAGCGGTCCTCCCGAGATGCCTCGACGACAGGCGCCTGCAAACGAGAAACCTGCCGCTCACATTGTTTCCAGTTGATCTGGTCCCAATGTTCCTCGGCGGCTGAGGATGCACCCACGACGGGTTCCGCTCATTTGCGATCTCTACACAGGATGGTTCTGCCTGCTTTCTCGTCTTTCATGACCTGTGGGAGGTCTGCCTGCTTATCGCAGAGAAGTCGCCATTTCCTAACCGATCCATTACAGAACGACCTTTGCTTTTTCCAGCCCCCTTTCCCCGCGAACCCGTCGGCGACTCTTGCGAGGCACTTTCTCCGAATTGCTGGGGAGGTTAACGGGGTTAAAAGCTCAGGTAGAATCCCCTGGCTCGGTCTGCTGTACGCACTCAAACTGGCGTTCTCTGATGCGGAACGCTGCAAGCAGCTTCCAGGAGATTGGCAACAGAGTGTCTGAAAAGGAGCTGCGGGCTTGGTGTCAGCGCATCGAAGAATTGCCTCTTAATGGAACGTAAAACTAGAAGAGACAACTGGCTTTGTTCGACTCGCTCTTCGGGGCAGCCCTACGCCGAGTCCAGCATAACGCCGATCATGCCGCGTTCACACCTTTCACTTGAACACTCCCCGCCGCTGGCTCTATTGCTGGGAAGGAGCAATTGACTTCTGCCCAACCGCAGGAGCCAGAACGCTGTTCCCCTTATTTTTGCGTGCAACCTGTAGAGTTCGCACGTAGTGCACTAAGTGCCAGCCCTGATCGGATGTGAGCTTGTCGGCATAGGAGAGCATTGGACTTCCATCCATTCCCGTCATGAACGTGCGATACAGGTCGCTGTTGGTTTCGCCACACTTGAATCGATTCGTGACGGTGAAGTCGTAGGGGGGAAGCGGTTCATGCTTGACATTGACCAATGTCGGGGCGTCTGGCCCGTCGCCATGCCCCCTCGCACCATGGCACTTGGCGCACAGGAGTTTTTGGTATAGTTCTTCGCCCTGCTTGATGCTGCTCACAGTAACCGCACTCTCGACTGGGATCACGATCGGAATGCCGGGCGCCTCGTTCGCAAATCGCGGCGAGAAGCCTTTGAGATATTCCACGATGTCCATGCGAGTTTGAGGGGGGAGAGGGGCCCATGGCGGCATTGCCGCAGTGACGAAGCCGCGAGTCATTGTGTCATAGAGATCTTCGTCTGTCGGAAGCGTTCCGGTGGGGGTTGAGCGGCACTTGAAAATCCCCATCGTATAGTCGCGCGGCTTTGGATCAAGGTAGGGCGCAACTGTACCCTTCCCGTCGCCGCGAATTCCGTGACAACCGTTGCAGTATCGCGGGAACTCCTCTTTTCCAGCAGCAAAGTCTCCCGCGAGTTTACTCGGATGAGCCTGCTGCGCACCGGCACAAACTCCTACACCTATTGCGATAATTCCAACGTACATCGAGCTTCGAAGAAAGGCTTTCATGGAATCCTCCTGCCAGTTAGAACGCAAAGTCCAAACCGATGAATGCGCTGCTGAGCGTTTGGTTAGTTTGAGTTGCCGAGGCGCCAATCTGGTGCAGCTTTGAATACTCCGGACAGATAGCCAGTCCCGCCCGGCTATGCATAAATGGCATCCAGCGGACCGCGATCGTCTCCACATCCATATCCCCAAAGTTGCTGATGCTCGACGCAAAAACCTGACGGGAGTCTCTTATGTCCTCGTAGCGCGCGATCACGATGAACTGCAGGTTCTCTGTGTAGTAGAGTTCCAGCATTCGGCCATTCCAACTTGGATTTTGAACCCCCTTGGGCGTCGCCTCGTTTGAAGGGATCCCCAACGCGATGTCGGCGCTCTCAGTTGCGTGCATGAACATCGGAACAACGTCCAGTTTCTTGGCAGAAAGCAGTGCGTATCCTCCCGTTCGCGTGAAGTCCCTGTTCCCATAGCCGCTGCCGGCGATATTTGCGGGAGCCCCTCCCCCGGCAGGCGTCTGCGTAAGGTAGCGTGTAGGAGATTGGCCAATGTAATTGAATGCACCGAAGGTTTGTGGGCCAAGCCTGTTGACCATCACCGACTGGCTCACATCCATATAGGTGTCATAGCCCTTGCTTGTAGGCAAGTTCACAGAGCCGTCGCTGCTGCTCAGCAAGGATACCGTGTAGCGTGTGTAGTCGTTGTGGGAGTGCCCGCCCAGTTCCAGTCCAAGTTGGTTGTCGCCGAGCCCGAAGCCCGTCGTGCTAACGCCTGTCTCTCCTGCCGCAACCGGCGTCGTGGCAGATGCCTTTGGATCGATCAGCGGCAGAAAGTGATACATCTGATAAGTGCCGCCAACTTGCGATAGGGTTAACATGCGCTTTTCCGAAACCACGGTGTCCAACTCAAACTTGCCAGCTTTGAGATTGAGCCAAGGCGACTTCATAAGGTTGTCGAACCTCACCCATCCCGATTCAAGATGGAAGTTTGCGTATTCATCAGACGACGGCAGCACCACAAATGAAATGTTTTTTGCCAGCAACCCCGCAAACCACAAATCGATGCCGGAGAGGTCGAAGCCCTGGGTGGACACTGGTTGCACACCGGTTGCGGATTGATTGGTTGCTTCGGCGCTGTTGCGTTCTCTGTGCCATTGGGGAGTGTACCGAACCCCCGCAGGCCAATAGAGCGGTGACGCGTAGATAGGGGAGTCCCGTTCGTTGCCGATCTGATAGCCGTTGTCCCTGAAGGCTTGGCCAAAGGCATTGAGTTTGGGCCATGCCTCATGGCAAGCGGAACAGCGAAGTCCCGTCTTTTTCGCAAAAGCGGGAATTGCGGAAGCCTTTTCAGGAAAACCAACAAATGCTAGCAAGATGGCGAGAATTGCGCCGTAACTGGAGCGCGCGACTCGCCTGCAGATGTTGCGCAGGCAACCGCGAGACGGGACCTTGACTGGCCGAACCAAGAAGACAATTCCGGGCGTCGTGACATCATCGTGTTCTGATCCGCAATTACGTGTGAACTCGCAAAGACTCTTCATTCCGAACACTCCGATTTCAACGATGTAGTTGCTTGGGGCGTCTACTCTCACCTGGCAGACTCCCGCATGCGCAATCGATAACAACCAAGACGACTGACAGCCCGCGTCCCGAGTGTTAGAACAACTGTTTGCGATTCGTCGTCATTCCTGTCAAGCCGCGAGAGCGTCAGCGAATGCAATCTCTGTCGCGATTATCGTCATGTAGCTGACTTCCTCCCCGGATATATACATCGATGAGTACAAGCGGTGGTCCCGATTTGGATCGAGACACGCAATTTCCCATTTTTGCCAAAGTCTATTTCAAGGTCCGACTCGAGGCGGGCAGCATCCTGCGTGAGAAGAGAAGTGACAAAATCAATCGCATGTGGAATTGTTAAGCCCAGCAGAATCAGAAAAATATAGCAGTCGAAGCGGTCCCCATCGGGGTTTTCCCGAGCCTGGAAACGGTGTTTGAACTTCTAGTGCAGTCGCGCTCCCGCAAGTTTTCTGATTGCCCAGGGTCTAAAATCAGAGAGGCGCCGCGTCGTATGCGGCTGATGCAGGCGAGCGCCACATGGTCGAGTTCAGGAGAATCAAATGCCTTTATTGAAGACTTCCAACCCCGCCTTGAGCGACAAGACGTTTCGAAATCTTCCCGGAGTCCAATACGGCCAGGGTGGCCTTATTGACGCCACCAACCGCATGACGCTGAGCGGGACAGTAAACAAGACTGGCATTCTGCTTATCTGCGCGCTGGCTACCGCGGCCTGGACCTGGAGCATGTTCATCCGGTCGCACGACATCGCGGACGTATTGCCTCTGATGCTGGTCGGCATGTTTGGTGGGTTGATCTTTGGTCTGGTCTCTTCATTCAAAAAGGAGTGGGCCCCGGTGACCGCCCCGATTTATGCACTGATGGAGGGCCTGCTGCTTGGCGGCTTGTCGGCGATGATGGATCTGCGCTATCCGGGCATCGGCATCCAGGCCGTGAGCCTGACCTTTGGTACGCTCTTTGTACTCTTGATTGCTTACCAGTCCGGCTTGATCAAGGTGACGCAGAAGTTCCGCCTTGGCGTAATCGCGGCAACCGGCGGTATCTTCTTTTTCTACCTGGCGCAAATGCTGCTCGGGTTTTTCGGAATTCGGTTCTATTCCATCAACGGCTCTGGAGCCATCGGCATCGGTTTCAGCCTGATTGTGGTGGCCGTTGCCGCCCTCAACCTGGTGCTCGACTTCGATTTCATCGAGCAAGGCGTGCAAGCCGGCGCCCCGAAGTACATGGAATGGTATGGCGCTTTCGGCATCATGGTGACCCTGGTCTGGCTATACATTGAGATTCTGCGGCTGCTTTCCAAAATGCGGAGCAGAAATTAAGGGCCCTGAAGCTGGAATAGGCGACAAAACTGTTTGTCATCTTGTGCGAAAGGAGCCCCGAACGTTCTTCAGTTCGGGGGTGCTGAGTCTAAGAATCTGCTCTTGTTCGTCGATGAACTTGAGACTCACCCCTCGAGAACACCGCAAAAACAATTCCTAGCAAGGACATACGAATGCCCCAAATCCGCTTGAACAAGGTCCAACTTTTGGGGTTTTCCACAAGATTCAACAGGAAACCAGCGGAGTGAACCAAGTCAGGTACCAATTATCCACGTATTTTTTTGATCCAACGGTAGTAAGAGTCTGCTTATCCACGCATACTCTTGGCATAATCGCAGCAAGAGCGGTTCCTCAGTAACTGTTCCAACAGCCGGGTGCAGGGCCGGAAGCAGGCAATCAAGGCCAGGGATTCGGTTCAGAACACGAGTTCAAGCCCTCGGACCAAGACCGTGCAGGTAAGTGCGGGGGTGGGAGCACTCAAGAGTGACCAGCTATAGCCGTCAGGATGTGTTGCGGATCTTGCAGATCAGTTCCCACCAGTTACAGGGGTGGGAGCGTGCCGACCTCATTCCCCAGCAGCAGAGCTACAGTTTTCAGGACCTTGGGCAGTTGCGGACGCTGCGCGCCTTGCGTGAAGACGATGTGTCCGCCGCCGTCATTCGGCACTCAGTTGTAGCCATGAAGGCCGTGTCTGGAATGGCCAATCCGCTGCTGGAGGCGTGCGTGATCCGTACAGGAACGCGCCTTGCCTTCCGTCATTGCGGTGCGATCGTAGATCCCATTCGCCGCCAGCTTCTGTTCGACTTCGAACGCCTGGACAAGCTTGAACGCGGCGGCCAGGCAAGCCGCACCGAGAAGCCTTCAACCGGCTTCGAGCCGTGTCCCATCCGTCGGCCGGCCGCGACTAGTCCGCGTGGTGTGCATGACCGCTTTCTGGCTGCTGTCCAAGCTGAGGAGGCGGGCGAGAAGCATCGCGCCATCTCTCTCTATGAGGAGATTCTGGAGATCGATCCGGAATACGCGGCCGCCTATATCAACCTGGGAACTATCAACTTTCACCTGCGCCAATATGGCCGCGCCGAGGAGCTTTACCGCCGCGCTACCGTAGTCGATCCCGCTTACGTACTCGCCTTCTTCGATTTGGGCAACGTGCTCGACGAGTTGCAGCGCCCGGATGAATCCATCGCCGCCTACCGTCAAGCTGTTTTGCTCTCGCCACGTTATGCCGATGCCCACTACAACCTGGCTTTGGCGTATGAGCGAAAAAGTGAGCGCAGAAAGGCGCTCCGGCACTGGCATGCCTATATTCGGCTCGACAGTTCAGGGCCCTGGGCCGAGCATGCGCGCATTCAGATTCGTAAATTACTGAGCCACGAAAAGCTCTCTATCGCTGGCCGTGCTACCGGATTCGTTCCGCCCGGCAAAGGCATGGCCGCGTTGAAACTGGTTCGCGGAATCGACCTGAGCGCGGCTCGCTAGACTTTTATTTAAATTTGATTTCCGACCGGCGCTGAGGTGTTCTATGCAGAACTGTGGCCGGAGATACAACTCTACGCACTCCGATCAAATCTAAACGAGTCAAGGAGAAACTATGTTCAAAGGTAAAGTCCTTGCTTTCTCAGTCCTCGCAATTGCGCTGCTTAGTTGCGCATCCCTGGGACCGGCCCAGGTTGCTGTCAGCGTGGGTGTGGCCCCAGTGTGCCCCTATGGCTACTTTGACTATGCACCGTATGACTGCGCCCCCTATGGCTACTATGGGCCCGACTGGTTCGTAGGCGGGGTGTTTCTAGGGGCCGGTCCATGGTTCCATGGCCATCACGGATTCTATGGCCACGTTGACAACCGCTTTGACCCCCATCACGGCTACGTTGGTCCCCTGCCCGGTCGCGGTGAGGAACGGTTCAATCACTTCCACGCAAATGAAGCGCGCGATGGGCAAGGTCATGAAGGCCCTGCTCCCCACGATGGCGGCGGTGAACACCGTCTGCCTGGGTATCGAGGCGGTGGTGGCGCTCACCGCCGGTAGTGCCTGATTGGTCCGGCATGAGCGAGACGAGGCGTTGCGGCGCTCTGTCTCGCTCACGCAGCGTTCACAGTCGTGCGGTGCCGGCACCAACTCCGGGCACACGCGTAGCTGTTTTTGATAAACTGCGAGGCCGGAGGCATTTCCCTTTTGGCCCACATTTTCCACCCGCCCCTCACCAGTCTTTCTGAAGAAGAGACCCTGTTCTCGACGACAGTCCGGCAGTTTGCCGAAGAAAAGATTGGTCCGTTCGTGCAACAAATGGATGCAGACCAGCAATTCGCCGCGGGGCTGGTGAAGCAGCTTTTCGACCTCGGCCTCATGGGCATCGAGGTTCCCGAAGACCTTGGCGGAGCCGGAGGCACCTTCTTTGACGCCGTTCTGGCTATCGAGGCTGTTTCTACCGTTGATCCTGCCGTGGCCGTGCTGGTGGACGTTCATAATACTCTGGTCATCAATGCGCTGCGTCGCTGGGCAAGCCCTGAACAGCAGAAACTCTGGCTGCCGCAACTCGCTTCCGGCACAGTGGGCGCTTATGCGCTGAGCGAAGCCGGTTCCGGCTCAGATGCGTTTGCGCTCCAGACTCGCGCCGAAACTGTCGCGAACGGCTTCCGGCTCAACGGACGCAAGCTGTGGATTTCGAATGCGCGCGAGGCCGGGCTTTTTATCGTGTTTGCCACGCTTGATCCGACGGCAGGCTACCGCGGCATCACGGCCTTCCTTGTTGAAAAGGGGACGCCAGGCTTCACCGTAGGCCGCAAAGAAGACAAACTGGGCATTCGCGCCAGCAGCACCTGCGAACTGATCTTCGACGGTTGCGAAGTGCCGCCGGAATGTCTCCTCGGCGAACCAGGCAAAGGCTACAAGATCGCAATCGAGACCCTCAACGAAGGCCGCATCGGGATTGGCGCGCAGATGCTGGGCCTGGCTGAGGGTGCATGGGGACACGCGGTTCGGTATGCGAAGGAGCGCCGCCAATTCGGCAAGCCAATCGCAGATTTCCAGGCAGTGCAATTCACACTGGCGCAAATGGCAACCGAGATCGAAGCGGTCAAGCTGATGGTCTACAACGCTGCCCGCCTGAAGGATGCCGGAATGCCATACATGCAGGAAGCGGCAATGACCAAGCTGTTTGCATCGCAGGTGGCGGAGCGTGTGGCCAGCCAGTGCGTCGAGGTTTTTGGCGGCAATGGTTTCGTCCGCGATTATCCCGCAGAGAAGTACTACCGCGACGCCAAAGTAGGGAAGATTTACGAAGGCACGTCGAACATGCAGTTGGCTACGATTGCAAAATCGGTGCTAGGCGGTCGGTAGCTCAAACGCCATGCCGCCGTCGACTACATGAATACCGCTCCGTATCCCGTCCCACACTTGCGCTTCTTGACTCATGAACTGATCATAGCGACCTGAGTAATTGCAGAAGCCAGCCAAATGAGTGCTCTTGAGTTTGAAGGGTAAGCCGCGCTGCGCTGACGCGACACCTGAATCCAATCCAGCTTGCTTAAGGCAGTTCATGAAAATAGAATTCAAGAGAAAGCCCACGAGAACCTATCTATTATTTTGAAGACGAACGAAAATAAGCGAGAGCGGTGAGAGAAAGAAGGCGTCAAGAATCATGACCCAACATCCAACCGGGGCTGGCGGCACTCGCAAGTACCTGGGCCTTCAAATCCTTCGGATAACCGCTGCATTCATGGTTCTGGTTACGCACTCAACGTTCTATGCATCGGAGCGCCTCGACAAGAATTTCCATTTTTGGCCCGACGGAGCGACAGGCGTTGACATTTTCTTTGTCTTAAGCGGCTTTGTAATGATCTATTCCTCAACTAAGCTAATGAATAATCGGGACGGATGGAAGATATTTGCCGAGCGTCGCATCATTCGCATCGTTCCGATGTATTGGATTGCAACCTCAATTAAAGTAATTGCCCTTCTGCTCACAACTGGCTATGTTCTCCATGCACACTTCAGTGTCGTTAAGACCCTGGAATCTTACTTCTTTGTGCCTTCCGTCAACAGCGACGGAGAAATTCGGCCCGTTCTTGGCGTGGGATGGACTCTCAATTTTGAAATGCTCTTCTACGCAATTTTTACCCTCGCGCTGCTCCTGCGAATGAATGTCTACAAATTCGTGGGGGCGGTTCTTGGGATTATGGCTATAGGCTCTTTCTTTTCCAAACCCACCTGGCCGGTCGCATCGTTCTATCTGAATACGGGAGTGCTGGAGTTTTTCTACGGCATGCTCATCGCCAAATTCTGCCTTGCAAACAAGCATGTTCCAAAGATCCTCGCCCTCCCGCTCATGATTATCGGATTTGTGGGCTTGCTTGTCCCAATACCGTACTTGGCCTTCACCAATGGGCTTCCCCATGGAATCGCCGCGGCCTGCATCATAGCCTCGATGGCCGCGCTGGAAGACTACTTGACGCGCATCCCCCGTTTCGTTCTCTACATGGCGGATGCGTCGTATGTGATCTATCTTTTCCACCCGCTCATTGCGCCCGCTGTTCCTACCGTGCTCATCAGGCTTCATCTCGTTTATCCGTGGCTCTCGGTGGCAGGCAGTATCAGCCTTGCTCTCGCCGTAGGGTGTCTCATACATCTGTTGGTCGAAGATCCCATCACTAGATGGTTCCGGGACCATCTCCTCATTCGAGGGAAAAAGGTCATCCACACTGTCACCACAACGTGATCGATTCCAACCAATCGCGATTTTGATCTTTTGCGACTTTGTTTGCCTTGGAAGAATTACAGACTCAGACTTAGAGCTTCTGCGTCCGCTGCACTGCCCGAACCCCGGCCACGCGTCGAATTGCCAGAACCATCCGATTCAAGTGGTGAAGATCTTGAGCCTCAACCACAAACTCGACGATGGCTTCGCCGCTCTCGTCCTGGTGAATCTCTACGCCGCGAATGTTGGTGTTGTCCTCGGAGATCACGGCGGTCAGCTCTTTCAACATGCCGGTGCGGTCATCGCAAAATACAGTGATCTTGACCGGGTAGCGTTGCGGACGGCCAGTTGAGTCGTCTCCAACGCGGGACCACTCCACGGCAATGCGGCGGTCGCTCTCGTAGAGCAGGTTCTGAACGTTTGAACAACTGCGCGCATGAACGGCTACCCCCTTGCCGCGTGTGACGTACCCAATGATCTCTTCACCGCGAATCGGGTTACAACAGCGCGCTCGATAAACAAGCAGATCGTTCTGTCCCTCTACCTGAAGCGAGTCCGAGCCGGTAAGGTGCAGTTTGCGCACGGCGTCGGACATTGCCGCCTCTGTACCGGCGCCTGGCTTAGTCTCAGGAGTGGTCTCGGCTTCGCCCGGAGTACCGATGCTCGGCACCAGCTTAATAAGCACCTGGTGTGCGGTGTGCTTGCCTTGGCCAAGTGTCGCCAGCAAATCGGCTGCAGTGGCCACGCCATATTCGTTGGCAATGCGGCTCAAATCCTGGTCGTCGATCTGGCTCATCGGGACCTTGAACTTGCGAGCTTCGCGCTCAAGCAGCTTGCGGCCAATCTCAACGGCACGTCGTCGCTGGTCTTCATTCAGCCAATGCTTGATCTTGTTGCGGGCGCGGGGACTTTTAACAAACGTAAGCCAGTCGCGGCTCGGCTTGTGGTCCTTTTGCGTGACGATTTCGACAATGTCGCCCGTTCGCAGCTTGGTGCGCAGCGGCACCATGCGGCTGTTCACTTTGGCTCCCACACAGGTGTGACCCACCTCGGTATGGATCGTATAGGCAAAATCCACCGGCGTGCCGTCGGCTGGCACCACCACAACCTTCCCCTTGGGCGTGAACGTGTAGACCTCGTCTGGATAAAGGTCCATCTTCAGGCTGGAGAGGAATTCGTTGGGATCGGTCATCTCTTTCTGCCACTCCACAAGCTGGCGAATCCAGTTGAGCCGCTCTTCATCCCGCGCCGTAACCATTGTGCTTCCCGACTTGTACTTCCAATGGGCCGCAATGCCTTCCTCGGCAATGCGGTGCATCTCCTCCGTTCGAATCTGCACCTCGAACTGATGACCGCTTGCGCCCATCACTGTCGTATGCAAAGACTGGTAGCGGTTGGCGCGGGGGATGGCGATGAAATCCTTGATACGCCCAGGCACTGGGCGCCAAAGCGCGTGAATCAGTCCGAAAACCGCATAGCAGGCAGTCACATCCTGCGTGATGACCCGAACCGCGAGCAGGTCATAAACCTGGTCAAAGGACACCTTGGAGCGCTCAATCTTTTGAAAAATCGAATAGAGCCGCTTGATGCGCCATTCGACGCGCGCTTCAACTCCGTTTTCGCGTAGCTGCTCTACCAGTGTGTCTTCAACGCCACGGAGAAACTGCTCGCCCTCAAGCCGGCGTGCTTCGACAGCCGCAGCGACCTTTTCGTAGCTAACCGGGTCTGTATAGCGGAAAGCAAGGTCCTCGAGTTCGCCGCGCACTTTGCCCATGCCCAGCCGGTGCGCAAGGGGAGCGTAAATGTCCAGCGTCTCGCGGGCAATGGCTTCCTGACGATCGGGCTTTAAATGCTTGAGAGTCCGCATGTTGTGCAGCCGGTCAGCGAGTTTGATCAGAACAACCCGCACGTCCGAAACCATGGCCAGAAGCATCTTGCGAACGTTTTCGGCCTGGCGGTCTTCCCGGTTGGCAAACTGGATTTTGTCGATCTTGGTGACGCCTTCGACAATGTGAGCCACCTGGTCACCAAACTTGGCGGCAATTTCCTCGTTGGTTGCAGGCGTATCTTCGACTGAGTCATGGAGCAGCCCGGCCGCGATCGCAGTCGCGTCCATCTTCATCTCCGCCAGAACCTCGGCGACTTCGAGCGGGTGAATGATGTAAGGTTCACCGGAAGCCCGCATCTGGCCCGCGTGGTGCTGGACGCAGAACTCCCACGCCCTCCGCACGAGAGACACATCTTCACTGGGTCGGTTGGATTGGACATGGCGGATGAGCGACTCAAAGCGGTCTTCAATAGATGGAGAAGGCAAAGACTGGGGAGATGGCTCAGAACCATTCTGAACGGCGAGCGCTTCCGAGTCGCGGGCGGTAATCTGCAACTCCCCCGGAGAAGACGGGGGCGCGTCTGGGTCATCTGCCGGTATGGCCTGCCGGACACTCGCCATGCTTCATTATAGGCTGCATCAGTTCGGCGCGCACGCCCGCCCTGGAGAGCGCCGTGCCAATTCGCAAACTACGCCTCGAAAATGATTCTCGAATTCCGCGCCATTAAACTCTGGGAATTGTTACAAATTGGATAAGTGACAAGCTTCAATTGGAGTTTGTGTCATAACCTTAAAAACATAGGTTATTACCGGATTTCACCGACAGGTTATAAGTTATTGGTGTTAGTTTTATCTAGAGAATAAGGTTCACTTCCGGGAAGTAGCTATCGTTCGAAATAGGAACGCCCAATAATCGGTTAGAAGGCCTGATAAAAACGTCCTTGAATATGTGTCTTATGCAATGAAATCATAGGCTTTCCTTTATTGGTTCGTCAGTGTTGATAGGCAGTTTACACTGTGCTAGCCGTCACATCCTGCGTACCCTCGATAAGGAGTAGAGTCTCCTTCGGACTAGACAGGATCCACAATTGCTTTACCCCGATACTACTGCCCTCGATTTGCTTTTCCTTCAAGAAAAGCCATATCCCGCAGCACCACAAAGGGGCATGTGAATTGTGGAACCTCTCTAGAGGTCCAGAACCGAGGAACTTATGCTGAAACGCCTTTTAGTTACAGCCATGATCGCGACGCTCGCGGTCGGCATTAGCTATGCAGATCAATCCACTGCGAAAGTTACGATTCCTGTCAACAAGACTGCAGTCACCAATGGCAAGCAAATGTACAGCAATTATTGCGCGCCATGCCATGGTGTGGACGGCAGGGGCCAGGGCCCCGTCGCATCCGCACTGAAGACGCCGCCTGTCGACCTGAGTGTGCTTCGCAGGAACAAC
>Ga0302319_10004797_pt1 | contig 27572 bp, 24 predicted proteins | sample Bog_T0_2_FD_203319 | JGI IMG/M metagenome (GOLD analysis project Ga0302319, IMG submission 203319) | Peat permafrost microbial communities from Stordalen Mire near Abisko, Sweden - Bog_T0_2 | ecosystem: Environmental > Terrestrial > Soil > Wetlands > Peat | place: Sweden: Abisko, Stordalen Mire... | reverse complement strand
CGAGGCGCAATTCGCGCTGCAAGCCGAGGCCGGAGATGCCGTTCTTCTGATTCGTCATGTGCCACGCTGCCGAGAACCACAAGGTGAGCGGCGTTCGAGTCTTGTCGAAGACCGTGCCCGCCGTCTGCGACACGACCCGGCCGCAGCCACCGCAGTCCCAACGACCGTCTACTCGCTGCCACCCTGAAGTCGTGGCGCACCATGGACAGACGAAACCATTCGGCCACCGCAACCAGTCAAGGTAATCACGGCAGTCGTCATCCTCAGCGAACCAAGCGACGAACTCCTCCCAGCTCCTCGGGTAATCCATCCCGGACCGCAGGCCTGCCACTGGTAGTCAGGGGCGCGGTGCCCGCACAGCGGACCCGGTTCCCCATCCCCCTTTCGATCTGTACGTGCGGTTCTCCCGCATACAGCTCACCGACGGTCTTCTGGACATGGTTACGCTGCCTTCGGGTATCGGATGGTGCCCATGAGCTTGTGCAGGCCCTGGTCGTGGAACCAGGTGCGGGTCCAGCGGTCCGCTTGACCGGCACGAAGGTTGCGGCCGCGCTTCTTGATGAGCAAGCGCCTGAGCCGCCACGCAACGTAGCGATCCAGCGAGACGAACTTGAGAGCTGCATTCCCGGTGCGAAAGTAATTGCCCCATCCCCGAAGGAACAAGTTGAGGCGTCCGATGACGTCTGGCAACTGCTGTCCGACCTGGCTTCGAGCGGTGAGAGCTTTGATCCTCGCTCGGGCACGCTTCATCGACCGCTGAGACGGCCAACGGTGCAGGTAGTAGCGGATGATGTGCTGCCGCTCCCACAACTTGCCCGACATGCGGGCGTGAAGATGGCACCCGAGAAAGTCAAAGCCCTGCTTGCCCTGCCGGAGGTCGACCACACGGGTCTTGTCCGGGTGCAAGGCCAGCCCGAGGTCGCCCAGGATGGCAGTCGCCCGCCTCTGAGCATCCTCGGCCTGATGCTGGGAAGAGCACAGCACGACGAAGTCGTCCGCGTAGCGGACGACTTCTCCCACGCCATGTTCGACCCAGGCCCGGTCGAAGGCGTGCAGGTAGACGTTGGCAAGTAGCGGGGAAATGACCCCGCCCTGGGGAGTCCCCGTGACCGTCTCGGAGAGAACCCCAGCTTCCATTACTCCTGCACGCAGCCACTGACCGAGCAGCTTCAGCACCCGCCGATCCGAGACGCGTTTCTCGACCATTTCGAGCAAACGCTCCTGGTCGATCTCGCCGAAGAAGTTTTCGATGTCGGCCTCAAAGACGAACTGTCGTCCCTGAGGGAACGCCACCCGGATGGCTTCTAGGGCATCGATGGCCGAGCGCTTCGGGCGGAACCCGAAGCTGCAGGGTAGGAAGTCCGCCTCGAATATCGGTTCGAGGACGATCTTGGCCGCCTGCTGGCACACACGATCGCGAACGGTGGGATGCCGAGAGGCCGCGTCCGGCCGTCGGGCTTTGGGATCTCCACCCGGCGGACTGGTGCCGGGCGGTAGATGCCTGCACGGAGGTCTGCGGACAACTCGTCGAGCATGCGCTCGACGCCGTAGTCCTCCACCGCCGCCAGGGTCAGACCATCGACCCCGGCGGCTCCACGATTGGCTCGGACCCGCTCCCACGCTTCCCACAGGACGTCGCTCCTGTAGATGCGGTCGTAAAGGGCGTGGAAGCGCCGACCCGGAGACTGCTTGGCCGCAGCCCATAGCCGGTTTTGGAGTTGTCGCACTTTGGCGGGGGGAAGATGTTTCCCCTCGGGGTAGTTGGACCGGGCGGTCCCGGTCATGCCCTCACGCTTACCTCCATTGCCGGTGTGACCGAAGTCGGGGTCCTTCCCTCCTGCCGCGTTGCTCACGGCTATCAGCGGTACTACGACCCCGTCGGACTCCCGCTTGCCTCCGTCGACTTTCACCACTGGCTTATACCGACGGTCTTTGCTGACGAGGCTGGCAAGACGGGCCTCTCCTGTCCCGAACCAAGCCGTGCGTACGTGCCGCTCCCCGTACCCCGGAAGGACTCGACCAAGGGCATGTCCGGATCGCCAGTAGGTCGAATGCTGCCTTCGCCGTGACGTGAACGGCTCGGCTCCTCCGTTGTATCTGTGACGAGGCTGCAGAACTCGTGCCTGATGGCACTACGGCCCGCACGCTTGCTCCCTCCAAAGAGGCTTTTGACACCCCGCTCAGCCCGCCGCCTCTCGGCGACGAACCGGGGCCTGCTACCGGGCGTTCCGGCATTTACCCGGACGGGACTTGCACCCGCAGGTCTGGTCCAGTTTTCAGGACGCAACACGACGACAGACTAATGGGGCGCTCACGCACGTCCGTCTCGCTTCAGCCGCTCGAAGGCTCCGGCAACCGAGCGCCGACCGGCTATCGAGTCAGATGAACAATGTCGGAGATCACAAGTGTCATGACGAGCACGATGACGACGCTGTACAGCGCTGTGATAGGCCAACGCCACCGGTGGTTGGCCAGCCAGAACCGCCTTATCCCCCGCACGTCGAAAATGAGGGCGACGATGCCGATCGGAAGTCCGACCGCCGGCCCTGCGCCCGCCGCCGCGCCAAGCATCGGCGTGAGGATCGGGAGCACGACATAGCCGAGCAGGCAACGGAGCCCGGAAAGCATGATCGAGGCACTGAAAATCCGGTGTGCCGAAGCATCGTCGGCCGAAGGTGGGCCATCGGGGACGCGCAGAAGGCGCCGCATCGCATGGTCTGCGGGCGAAGGAGCGGACCCGGCGGGTCCCGATCGAGGCGCGACTACGGATCGGCTCACCGCTTCGAGGTTACGGCCTGCGCGTCTTCTTCTCCAGCCGCGCCGGACATCGGCCGTGGTTGGCGCAGCACGGCCGTCCCCGCAGCTGCGAGACTCACTGGTGATGACCGACGAGGGCCTGGAGGCAGAACCTCCGCAAGAGCCTGTGGAACAAGGCCTGAGCCTGCCGCCGGAACTGGCTCGGCTGCCGGGTACGGAACGCACAAAGCGATTCCGTCCCAAGTTTCGCTGGGAGCTCATCGGCTGCGGGCTGCACGGCCACGAACTGGTCGGCACCGACGCGGCCGGAGTGCGCACGGAGGATCACCTGCTCGTGCGCGAGGCGGACGGCCTTCGCTGGTACCGGTGCCTCAGGTGCGACTCTTGGCTTCCACTGGCACCGCCCATATCGCCTCCGAACCGCTTCCCGCCGGGACGCGAGGAGATCACGTTGCCGTTGCGGGGCAGGCCGCTCAGGAACCGATACGTCCTGCGCCTGATCGCTCTCGACCGAGTGGTCCACTTCGTCGTCCTCGCGGCCTTGGGAATCGCCATCTTCCTGTTCGCCGGTCACCAGAAGGATCTCCGCGGTGACTATCTCCGTGTCTTGAACTCGCTGCAGTCCAGCGTCGGCTTTGTCTCGAGCCGAAACGGCTTCTTCCGCGAGATCACTCACCTTGTCTCGCTTTCGACGACCAAGTTGTACCTGTACGGTGCAGCGTTCTCTGCCTACGCGGCGATCAACGCGGTCGAGGCGGTCGGGCTGTGGCGGGAAAAGCGGTGGGCGGAGTACCTGACTTTCATCGAGGTCACCCTTCTGCTGCCACTGGAGATCTACGAGCTCGCGAGCAAGATCAGCTACCTGAAGATCGGTGCACTCGTGATCAACGTCGTCGTGATGCTGTACCTCCTCTGGGCACATCGCTTGTTCGGCTTCCGTGGCGGCGGAAGCGTCGACCGGATCCAGCATGAGCGCGACACTGGCTGGGGCGCTCTGGAGCGCGCCACGCCACTAACGGGCCAGCTCCCCAGGCTTCCTCCTGTCGCGTGACGCCGCCAGGGCTGCACCAGTGACGCTGCTCGCTTTGCCGGAGGACTGGGACCGCGCCCTCGCTGTCGTAGCCCACCCTGACGACCTGGAGTTCGGTGCGTCATCGGCGATTGCTCGGTGGACGGATGCAGGCAAGTCGGTCGACTACGTGATCGCCACACGGGGCCAGGCCGGCATCGACTCAATTGACCCCGAGCGATGCGGCGTCATCCGTTCGGCGGAGCAACTTGCAAGTGCGGCCGTAGTGGGTGTGCATGACGTGACGTTTCTCGATTACGACGACGGCATGCTCATGTACTCGCTGGAACTTCGCCGCGATCTCGCGCGCGTGATCCGGAGCCACCGGCCCGAGGTTCTGCTGGCCATCAACCATCAAGCCACGTTCGGACCCGGCTTACTCAATCACGCGGATCACCGCGTGATTGGCGACGCGTTGCTGGACGCCACCCGTGACGCCGCCAATCGCTGGGTCTTCCCCGAGCTCGCCGCCGAGGGTCTCGAGCCGTGGAAACAATTGCGGTTCGCGGCCTTCGGCGCCTCGCCCTCGCCAGACCACTTCGTCGACGTGAGTGGTTACCTCGACAAGGGGATCGCCTCGCTCGCCAAGCACAGGGTGTACCTCAAGAACCTGGGAGGCAGCTTCGACCCCGTCTCATTCCTTGTCTCGAGCGCGGAACGGGCCGGCAACGAAGCTGGCGTGCCTCTCGCCGTGACCTTCGAGGTGATCAACCTCTAGCTGCGTCCAGTAGGAACGCGAGACTCTCGCGACACGCTCACATCGGTGCCAGGCCTTGGCTTCCACCGCCGACACCGAACCCAGCGGCGTTGCCGCCCCAGGAACCTCCGGCCGGCATGCCACCGAATCCCCCGTGACCGCCGAAGCCGCCAGGCTGTACCGAGCCACCGCCCGAACCGGGCATGCCGCTCGACCAGACGTAGACCGTCACGGCAGCGAAACTGTCGCCTGTACCAGGTGAGCCGAAAGCCTCCACGAGGTCACCCTTGGCCACCGACGCGATGGTTGTCGTGCCGCTTTGACCACGGAAGACAGTCCCAGAGTCGGTAGTCAAGGTCTCCGTCGTTCCGTCCGAGGTCGTCACCGTGATAGTCGTCCCAGAGACGCCCGTGACGCGCCCCGCGACCGAAGGCAGGTTGATCTCGATCGTCGTTGCGTCGATCTGGTCGTGGTCCGACGAGAGCGTGCCGGTGACCGAGACGACGGTGCCGACTTGGACATCAGAAGCCGATGCCGACTTCCCGACCTCGTTGTAGGTCGTCGACGTCGAAGTGTTCACCGTGACGTTCAACCCGTCCTGCTGGGAAACTACGAGCTGGGTTCCGTTGATGCCTACGACCTTGCCCGAGACATGTGGCTGGACGATCTCGACGACCGCGACCAGCTGGGAGGCACTCGAGCTCGAGGTTGCCTGCCTACCGGCCCGGAGGAAGACGACCTCCTCACCAACGGTCACTGCGGAACGGGCGACCTTGTTTCCACTCTCGTTGTATGCCGTCGACGAGTCGGTCGTCACCGTGAGCGAGCTACCGAACAATGACTCGACCGTGATGGTTGTCGGAGTCACTTGCGTCACCGTGCCGCCTTGACCGAAGTTCTGACCGAAGAAGGAGTCGCCGGCGAATCCGAGACCACCAGTTGGGCCACCCAGACGGGGATGACTGGGCGCAGACTTCGAAGGGCTCGATGCCGTGGCGAGCGCTTGACTCGCGGACTGGGGCGTCGCACCAGAGCTGGAGGCGGCCGCGGCAGCGGCATAGCCGCCCGCGGCAAGACCTCCTGCTATCACCGTTGCAGCCGCGACGCGAACCCCCATCGAGCCCCTCCGGCGTTTGTCGGGAACCGCCTGTGCGGTTTCGGCGAGATCCTGGGGAGATCCTGGGTTCTGTTCACTCATCTTGGACTCTCATTCCTGATGCCTCGGGAGAGGGATGGGCCGGCCCTGGGCTTGATCGACCCATCCCTTGCTGGTGGCCAGCATGCATCTCGACTCTGTGAAATCACTCGGAACTGCCTACGAACTCGTCGAGTGACCCGTTCGTCTACCTCGCGCGACGACTGTGCGATCACGCCGCCTCTTGTTGACCCAACCGTTGTCTTCGGGATCCTCGACTCTCACCTACCGATCCCACGGCGCATTGTTGACTTGCGTCCCGGCGGCCAGAGCGCCCTGAGTCAAAAGGCGTAGGACGGTGGGCCGGACGTCGGCAACGGCAAGGGTCATCCCGTCATCGAGCCTGGTCGCATAGTCTCTGCCAAGGTCATGAGGGTGATCGCGACAAGCCGCCCCCGGTCGGTGCATGACCCACCGAATTGCAACGTCGTGTTCAACCAGAAGCTACCTGATCGGTTCGTCCAAAACCCGAGCACCCGCTCGTAGGACTGCTTCGCTCGCCGCGGGTCGCTCACCGGGACCGGAGATGCCTAGGCAAGCGTCTCGCGTCAGCCCCCTAGTCGACAATTGCTGAGTAAACGAGCTGCTTGAGGTCGCGGCGGATCGGATAGGTGCCCGACGGGAGCAGCTGGGTGAAGAACAGCACGGTCAGCTGCTCGGCAGGGTCCACCCAGAACTCCGTGCTGGCCGCGCCACCCCAGGCGTACTCGCCCACACTACCGGTCACCCTCGTAGCCACGGGGTCTGTGACCACGGAGAAGCCGAGCCCGAAGCCGATCCCAGGCTCCTGTTCTCCTCCCTTCGCCTTGGTGAACCCGGCTATGTCCACGCCACCGGGCAGGTGGTTGCGCGTCATGTACGCGACGGTGCGCGCGCCGAGGATCCGGACGCCGTCGAGTTCGCCGCGACGGAGCAGCATCTGGGTGAACCGGTGGTAATCCGCCGCCGTCGACACCAGTCCGCTTCCGCCCAAAGGCACGCTCGAACGGCTCAGGGCCGCCTGCCCCGCGCGCGTGGCGCGAGTCGCCCGGCGCGAGAAGAGGTCGGGCATGTACAGCACAGCGAGTTTCTCGGCCGCCTCGCCTTCGACGTAGAAGCTCGTCTCGTTCATCCCGAGCGGCCCGAGCACGCGCTCGGCGAAGAACTCGTCGAGCGAGAGACCAGACGCGACCTCGACAACGCGTCCGAGCACGTCGGTCGCCATCGAATAGTTCCACTCGGTGCCCGGCTGACATCGCAGCGGGATCTGCGCCAGTCGTGTGCAGCAGCCGGCCAGGTCGAGGCCCTGAGGCGACTCCCACTCAAAGCCCGCCGAACGGTACATGGCGTCAACCGGATGGTTGTACATCCAGCCGTAGGTGAGGCCGGCCGTGTGCGTCATCAGGTGCCAGATCCTGATCGGCCCCGCGGCCGGGACAGTGAGCGGCTGTATCGACGAGCCTCCGGTGAAGACCCTCATGTCGGCGAACTCCGGGATGAACTTGCTCAAGGGATCATCGAGCGCGATCAGGCCTTGCTCATAACAGATCATCGCTGCAACCGACGTCACCGGCTTGGTCATCGAGTAGATGCGAAAGCGCGTGTCGGCCTCGACCGGTGCGCCGCTCTCGAGATCGCGGAAACCTCCACGGACCACGTAGGCGACCTTGCCGCGCCGGGTCACAACAGCGAGGAACCCCGGAAGCCTTCCATCCTCCACGTACCGGTCGAAGTGCCGGCCGATGGAGTCGAGTCGGGCCCGGTCGAGACCAACCTCTGATGGGTCGAGTTCGGGAGAAATGGCAGGCATCAGGTCAACCATATGACCTGAGAGGACGGGAGAGCCCTCGTTCGGGTCGGTCTCGTTGCCAAGCGGCAAGCTTCGTATTGTGGCTCGCCGTGTCCTGGGGGCCAAAATGGAGCCATGACGAACCTGCTTGGACGCAATCTGTTGAAAGAAACCGACCTCACTCGGGAGGAGTTCCTCTACCTCGTGGACTTCGCGGCCCGCCTCCGTGAGGACAAGCGTGCTCGGCGAGAGCGCCAGTACCTGACCGGCCGCAACATCGCGCTCATCTTCGAGAAGGCTTCCACACGCACGATGTGTGCTTTCGAGGTGGGGGCCTATGACCAAGGGGCACACGTCACCTACCTCGGGCCCACCGGCTCGCAGGTCGGCTATAAGGAATCCATCAAGGACACGGCTCGCGTGCTCGGGCGGATGTTCGACGGGATCGAGTACCGGGGCTCTGCGCACGCCAACGTCGAGACTCTCGGTGAGTTCGCGGGAGTGCCTGTCTGGAACGGGCTCACTGATGAGTGGCACCCGACCCAGATGCTGGCCGACATCCTCACTATGCGCGACCATGCCGGCCGGGCACTGTCCGAGGTGGCGTACTGCTATCTCGGCGATGCACGTAACAACACGGCGAATTCCCTGCTCGTGACCGGAGCTCTCCTCGGCTTGGACGTCAGGGTCGCCGCGCCTGAAGCGCTCTGGCCGTCTTCGGATATCCAGTCTCTCGCCCGCGGCCTCGCGTCCCAGTCGGGCGCCAGGATCACGGTCACCGAGGACGCCGCCCAAGCAGTCCGGGGCTCGGACTTCCTCTACACCGACGTCTGGCTGTCAATGGGTGAGCCCGCCGACCAGTGGGACGCACGCATCGACCAGCTTCTCCCCTACCAGGTCAACGCTTCGCTCATCTCGGCAACTGAGAACCTCGACGTGAAGTTCATGCACTGTCTTCCCGCTCTGCACAACACAGAGACAGCCGTCGGCCAACAGATCTTCGAAAGGCGTGGCCTCTCCGCACTGGAAGTGACCGAGGACGTTTTCGAATCGGACGCCTCCATCGTCTTCGACCAGGCCGAGAACCGGCTGCACACGATCAAAGCGCTGATGGTCGCGACGCTCGCCGGCGAGGCTGGCGAGTGAGATTCAACAGCCCGGCGACGACCGTCGGCCAAGAGCCATTGAGCCGATAAAAGGCCACTCGGCGCGGGGACACCCTGCGAGGACCTGCGTCAGACGGCTTGAGACTTCGCGTGGCAGGTGCAGATGTCGGAGTTTCGCGGGCCTCATCCCAAGTGCCGCGGCGCTTTCACTCGTTCAAATCTGCACTTTGCACCCTGCTTCAATTTCGGTGTCCGTCATTCGGCCGTCACGGCCCCTTGACAGGACGCGCCTGAGACATGAATCAGCGCTTGTCCGCGCAGCACTCTTGTACATATGTTACAAGTGCGCTACGGTCTTGCTGACGGATTCTCACCCGATGGTTGACAGCCCCTTTTTTTTCAATCATCGAGCTAACCAAGGGGTCCGGCGACCTAGCCAATAGTTGCAGTCCAGTCCAGGAGGTTCGGCACGATCATGATACGAAAGCGCAAGCTGACCAAAGTCGCGGTCATGGGAACGGCGGTCGCGTCCGCCGTGTTCGTTCTCGCAGTGGGGGCGTCCAGTTTCGCGACCACGTCCAAGGCGACCACGACCCACGTGACCAAGATGGTCAAGGTTCCGGGCGGCACCATGACGATCGCCGAAGCAGCAGCCGGCGGCCCGAACTACATCTTCCCGATGATGGGCGGCGCCTACTTCAGCGTGTCCAACTTCCAGCTGATCTACATGATGTTCCGGCCGCTCTACTGGTTCGGCGTCGGAAGCACCCCAGACCTCAACGCGGGCCTCTCAGTGGCCTCGGTGCCGGTCTACTCCAATGGCAACAAGACAGTCACCGTCAAGCTGAAGGGTTACAAGTGGAGCAACGGCGAGACCGTGAGCGCCCAGGACGTTCTGTTCTGGATGAACATGCTCAAGGCTGACGCCACCTCCTGGGCAGGCTTTGCGCCTGGACCTGGCCAGTTCCCCGGCGACATCACCAACGTCACGACAAACAACGCGGCCGACACGGTCACCTTCTCAGTTGACGCGACCTACAGCTCCTACTGGTTCACTTACAACGAGCTGAGCCAGGTCACGCCTTTGCCGATCGCGTGGGACATCACCTCCGCCGGTGCAAAGCCGGGTTCGGGCGGCTGCTCGAGCGCCTCCTACAAGTCGGTGACAACCACGATCGGGGCAAAGGGACTGGTTGACACCTCAAAGTCCGCCAAGGCTTGCGCCGCGGTGTATGCATTCCTCACGGGCAAGAACGAGGCAGGCGACCTCGGCACTTACGCGTCGAACCCCCTTTGGCAGATCGTTGACGGGCCGTTCCACTTGAGCGCGTACGACGCGACCGACAACGGCGCTGCCGTCGTGCCGAACAAGGCGTACTCGGGCCCAGTGAAGCCCTCGATCACCAAGCTCGTGCTGGCGCCCTTCACGACTGACGCGGCCGAGTACAACGTCCTCGAGCAAGGCAAGGCCATCAACATCGGCTACGTCCCACCGCAGGACCTTCCGGTCTACAAGGGCAAGGCCTTCAACAAGGCCGGACAGCCGCTCGCAGGAAAGAACGACCCGCAGCTCGCGGCCAGCTACAACTTCGACCCGGCATACCCGTGGGGCGTCAACTACTTCGCCCTCAACTACACGAACCCTGCAACAGGCCCGATCTTCAAGCAGCTCTACATCCGTCAAGCGATGCAGACCCTGATGAACCAGAGCCTGTGGATCCAGCTGTACAGCGCCGGCTACGGTGCCCCGACCTATGGTCCGGTCCCCGTGTTCCCGCCGACTGACCTGGCCACCTCGCAGGAGAGCTCCAACCCGTTCCCCTACAGCGTCGCGAACGCGAAGAAGTTGTTGACCTCGCACGGCTGGAAAGTCGTTCCGAGTGGCGTCACGACCTGTGTGAAGCCTGGAACAGGCGCTGGTGAGTGCGGAGCCGGGATCACGAACGGCGAAGGGCTGAGCTTCCAGTACCTCTACGAGAACGGTGCAGTGTCCTTCAACAACCAGATCCTGGAGCTCGCAAACAGCTGGGCACAGGCTGGCATCAAGCTGCAGCTCGAGCCCAAGTCCTTCGGTGACGTCATCAGCGCAGCCTTCACGCCATGTGTGGCGGGCAAGGCCTGCCCCTGGGACATCGCCAACTGGGGCGGTGGGTGGATCTACTCGCCCGACTTCTACCCGACTGGTGAAGAAATCTTCGCCACTGGCGCAGGGTCGAACGCCGGCCAGTACTCCGACCCGACTGCTGACACCCTCATCAAGGCGACGAACACCTCGTCGTCGTTGACGGCCCTCTACAACTACGAGAACTACCTCGCAAAGAACCTTCCCGTCATCTGGCAGCCTGAGACGGCACTCGCGTTCAACGAGGTCGGAAAGAACGTCTGCGGCTTCACTCCTGAGAACCCGCTCTTCAGCTGGGTCGCCGAGAACTGGTACTTCTGCAAGGCGTCATAACAGCGTTCAAGCCGCGGCGCCCTTGACGGGCGTTTGACGGCATGTACTCACCCGGGCCACGGCGATCGCCGTGGCCCGGGGTTTTGTACGGTCCCGACTTCACGAACAAGTGCATCGGCAGAACCGACACGGCCGGCGCGGGCTGCACCGTGTGGGGCCCGGCGCTGAGGGCGAAGTCCCTGCGGTGCAGACATCGAGACGGCTGAATCGGACCGAGCATGCGCGACCGATGTGGAGGTGGACCTTTCGTACAGGCCGTCGCGGTGTTGCCGTCGGCCGGTAATACTCTCCGCAATGTTTCCTGAGCTCACCGATACGGCACTGGTCTTCGGCGACGAAGTGACGACATTCGCGGACCTGTTGCTCCTTGGCATCGCGACCGGCCTGGCCGAAGAGGCGATGGGCTCGACCAGGCGGGGCCTCTGGGCACTCGAGCAAGCGGGCTTCAACCTGCCACGCGAGAGCCTGCTCGAGGAGGCTGTGGCGTTCCGCCGTGCGAGAAGACTCGAGAGCGGCCAGGATCTTCGGGCGTGGCTGGCGGTTCGACAGCTGACGATCGAGGACTGGGAGGCCCACCTATGTCGCAGCCTCGCAGATAAACAGGTCCTCACCACCGATTCTCCGGCGGGAACAGTCGAGATCGACTTCAGCTGCCAGGCGTTCATGGTCGACCTCACCTGCGGTGGGTGGTGGCAGCGACTTGCCGACCTCGCTGCACGTCTCTGGGCCGCGACCAAGCTTGCCGGGAACGATCTCGCCGGCGCGGACATCGACCTGAGCGGGGAGAAGAGCCGCATAGCGGGCCTTATCGAGCCATTGACCGCCGTTGACGAGCTCTGGTGCGCTGAGGGGCTCCGGAGAGTCAGGGCGGGCGAGCGTGCGCTTGAAGAGGCAGCCCGGCGCTGTGCCCCGCCAGATGCCGTCGCCGGCCGGATACTCGAACACGCCAACGAATGGACCGAGGTGCGTTTCGATGAGCTTCTCCTCCCCACGCGGGAGGCCGCGAACGAGGCCGCCTTGTGCGCTCTCGAGGACGGTCTCGAGGCCAAGGACCTCGCCGCACGCGCGGCCATGCCTTTGCTAGAGCACAGGACCCGTCACGACCTGCTTCCTGTGGAAATGGCCTCGCTTCTCGACAGCGCCCTGACCGATACACCATTCGGACCGGTCTCCCACGATGAGCAATGGGCGGTGCTCTGGTTGAGGGAGCGGCGCCGGCCGTCTCTCGAGGACGAGGCGGTGCGAAGAGCGGCATCGGCTGAGCTGCTCGAGGAAGCACTAGACCGAGTGAGCCAGGGGCTTGTCCGGAGGTTGAGCACGCTGTGACCGCGCAGGCAAAGGACAGCAAGGAGGTCCTGGAAGGACTGCCGTTCCTCGCACAGCTCGAACCTTCGCTTCGCGAACTCGTCGGGGGACTGTTCCAGAGCCGCTCGTTCGCCTTCGGCGAGACCATCGTGGCTGAGGGCGATGCCCCCGACGGCATGTACGTGCTCGCGCTCGGCAGTGCCCGGGCGCTTGTCGTCCATGACGGGAAGGAGGTCACCCTGGCGCGCCTCCAGCGTGGCGACTGGTTCGGCGAGACCGCGATGCTTGACCGGACCACGCGGACTGCGACAGTTCGAGCTTCGGAGGCCGTCACAGCGCTGTGGCTCGATCGCGTGGTTTTCGACGCCCTCCTCGAGTTCCATCCCGAAATACGCGCCGCTTTCGGGAACCAAGCCCGCGTGGAGATGCTGCACCGGTTCCTTCGAACTCACGCTGCCTTCGCCGACCTCTCCCTCGAAACTGCGTCGGCAATGTACCCCGAGCTCCGATCTCTGAAGGTGCCCGCCGAAACCGTCCTCGTCCGCGAGGGTGAACCGGGCGGGACGATGTACCTGGTCGAGAACGGCAGGCTCGAGGCGACCACGGCCGCGGCCGCGGGAGACACGCAGATGTCGATCGGCTTCATGCGGACCGGAGACATATTCGGTGAGCGGTCGCTCGTCACCGGGGAGCCTTGCGTCGCAACGGTGCGGGCTGTGACCGAAGCGCGCCTGCTCGCTCTCGACCGTGCGGCGTTCCAAGACTTGGCCAGTCGGTTCCCTGCCTTTGCCCGGCGTGTCAACGAGCAGGCCGCCGGCCGTAACTACCTGGCAGAAGCGCGCGTTCCGCTCGACTTCGCGAGGGAGATCCTTCCCGGCGGGATCAGCGAGGTTGAAGCGACAATTGCGCCCGAGACCGAGATGCCCGCGAAGAGCCCGCAGAGTGGCCGGCGCCGCCGAGGTCCGAGACGGTTCCCCGTCGTCCGTCAGCTCGACGAGGCAGACTGTGGCGTCGCGTGCTTGGCAATGATCGCCGGCTGGTACGGCATCGACGTGTCGCTTCCATGGCTGCGCGAGGTCGCAGGAACCGACCAGTCAGGCACGACTCTTCGAGCGCTCGCCGTCACCGGCCGACGAATAGGCCTCGACTTGGAACCAGTCAAGGTGTCGAAGGACCGGCTCGACCTCCAGCTTCCGGCGATACTCCACTGGGACTCCGAGCACTGGGTCGTGCTCGCAAAGCTCGACGAGCGGCACGTCGAAATCGCCGATCCCGGCCTCGGGTTGCAACGGATGGACCGTGGGGAGCTGGACCGGCACTGGGACGGCTACGCGGCACGCGTCACACCGACGGGTACGACCCCGGAGGTCCCCGCCGGAGCGCCACACCTCCGGTGGCTGGTGCCGTTCCTCTTGAAACACCGGAGAGCATTGATCGGCGCGATCGTCCTCGCCCTCGTGGCGGCAGGGTGCGAGGTCGCGCTCCCTCTCGTCGTCGAGCATGTCGTCAACGCCGTTGTCGCCCGCAACGCGGCCTCGACCATCGAGATCCTCGGGCTCGCCATGCTCGGGCTCGCGATCGGCGGGACAGTCGCACTCTTGTTCCAGAGGCTGGTACTGGTGCGCGCATCGGCCCGCTTCGACACCGACACGCTGGACTTCGTGACAACGAGGCTGCTCGGGCTGCCGATGTCGTACTTCGCGACCCGGCGCATCGGCGACATCGAGCGTCGTCTGGGCGGCGTGCGAGAAATCCGTCGGATTGTCATCGAGCAGGGGGTCGAAGCCCTGTCGGCTGCCACTCAGGCCCTGGTCGGGCTAGCGATCATGTTCTTCCTCTCGCCACTTCTAGCTCTGTTGTTCCTGATCGCCGCGCCGGTCTACGCGTTGGCCATGCGCTACGCGTCCACCCGTCTTCGCCCGCTCTACGCGGGTATCGAGCACAGTTTCGGCCGGTACGCCTCAGACCAGATCGACCTGCTGAAAGGCATCGAGACTGTGAAGTCGACTGGCACCGAGGCAGGGCTTCATAACCGGTTGCAGCGTGCCTTCGCCGATCTCACCGGCCGCACCGTCGACTCCTACAGGACGATCGCCGCGTACGGGGCGGTCATCCAGCTGATCTCCCTGGTCATGTACAGCCTCTTTGTGACAGTCGGCGCTTTGGAGGTCAAGTCGACCGGAATGAGCGTGGGAGCTTTCGTCGCATTCACCGTCCTGGTCCTCATGGTGACCGGCCCACTGGTAGTTCTCCTCGGTATCTGGGACGACGTCCAAGTGTCAACGGTCCTCCTCAACAGGATTGCGGATGTGCTCGAGCACGAGCCCGAACAAGGCTCTGACCAGTCGGAGCTGATCTCTGTCCCAACGCTCGAGGGGCGCGTCCAACTGCGGGAGGTCGGCTACCACCCGCCGGAAGCCAGCGAGCCCATCTTGGCCCGGATCAGCCTCGACGTCGCTCCCGGCACAACGGTGGCGATCGTCGGGCGTTCCGGATCGGGGAAGTCGACGCTTCTCCGCCTATTGGCCGGCTTGCTCGAGCCCACGTCGGGCAAGATCCTCTTCGACCGCACCGACTCCCGACTCCTGCGCTACGGCGAGCTTCGCCGTCAGGTCGGCTTCGTCCTCCAGCAGCCATACGTCTTTGCCTCGACCATAGGGGACAACATCGCGCTCGGCGACGACCCGCCAGACACTGACGCTCTGCGTTGGGCGGCAGAGGTCGCCGATCTGGCCGAGCTCGTACAGCGACTCCCCCTCGGCTACGACACCCCTGTCGGTGACAGGGGCCTGCCACTGTCGGGTGGTCAGGCGCAGCGGCTCGCCATCGCCCGGGCCCTTTACCGCAAGCCACCGGTGCTGTTGTTCGACGAAGCCACCAGCGCGCTCGATACCGAATCCGAGTCGATCGTGAAACGAAACATCGACCGGCTGCTCGAGGGCCGTACCGCCTTCGTCGTCGCACACCGTCTGAGCACGATCCGCGACGCGGACCTGATTGTCGTGCTGGAACGAGGCCGTCTGGTCGAACAGGGAAGCCACGACGAGCTCCTGGCTCGAAAGGGCGTGTACTTCTACCTCTACACCCAACAGCTGTCGACGACTTGACAGTAGGCTGACAAAAGCGTCGCCTATCCTGGTTGGCGCGCTGGCTCCCTCGAGGTGAGTATGAGTGCTCATACTTGGGGGTCGTATTGCTGGGCGGCGGACCGTATTCTTGAGTTGTCCCGTAAACGCGGGAACTGGACAAGCCACGGGGGATCAGCGATGGACAAGGACAAGACGCCTAGTGAGCCTCGCCTCGACGAGGACCTTGCCGTTGAAGACGAGAGCGCCGAGAAAGTCATCGGGGGACATTCGCTCTCCCACAAGACCAGCCCGGCTCATACGCACTCGCACACGTCACATCCGGACCACTTCAACATTTGACCTACCGTGCCCTCGGCCGGTTTGGCTGACGGCGACTTCCTCCGCCGGCTGACGGAAATTGAGGCCAAGAGCCTTGAAGCCCGCAGCCGGCGGAAGTCGTACGCGCGGGGGACGATCATCTTTCGCGACGGCGATCAAGGGGGCGAAGCTCTCGTGTTGCGCGCCGGCCGAGTCAAGGTCAGTGCCCGGCGCAGGAGTCGTGAGGTGATCCTGGCTGTCCTCGACCCGGGAAGCCTCCTGGGTGAGGTAAGTGCCATCGACGGCGGGCCTCGATCCGCTACCGTCGTCGCCCTCGAGCCCGTCGAAGTCGACGCGATAGGCGCGGACGACTTTGTCGAATTCCTCGCTGAGCATCCACGTGTCGCAGGAGAGCTTCTGCAGCTCGTCGTCGCACGGCTTCGGGACGCCTCGCTGCGTCAGGTCGAGTTCGGCACGGTGGACACGCTCGGCCGCCTTTGTGTGAGCTTGATTCAGCTCGCCGATCGTTACGGACGCCCACTCGGCGAGCACGTGGAAGTGGACGCTCCGATCAATCAGCAGGAGATCGCCGAGTGGGCTGGAATGTCGCGGGAGGCTGTCGTCAAGGGTCTTCGGCAGCTCAGGAGCCTCGGATGGCTGACCGTCGACGCCCGGGTCCTCACGCTTCTTGATCCTCCAGCGATTCGCCGCCGTGCCGGTCAGCGTTGAGTCCCCGGAAGAGTTCCGGGCCGAGCCGCCCCCACAATGTTCAGCGCCGGGACCAAGCCGCGCGACGCCCAAGATACGCCGGCCTGTTGCCTGCTCCCTTGTCCAGGAGCACCGTCAGGAGTTAGCTCGCCCTGGTCGAGGCTCGCCCTGCCCATCAGAGCGAGCCCCACCCGCGCGACGAACAAGCTCGTCCCCGTAGACTGCAGAGAGATGGGGGTCGAAGTAGGGGGCGAAACGGGCAACACTGAGCCTGGGGTGCTCCGGGTAGCCCTGCAGGAATATCTGAGCGGCGGTGTTCTAGAGCCCGGAGTGCGCCCGGAGGTTGCATCCTCGTGGCGTCGGTCTCTGACCTCCGACGTTTCGCCTGACCGACTGGAAGTGCCTTATTTCGCTGAGTCGCACGACGATGATCGGCTCGTTCGGACCGCGCGGCCCGTCCTTGAACAAATGGCTGAGGACCTGACATCCGTCTCGATGAGCGTTCTTCTGTCGGACCCGAACGGCCGAATACTGGACCGCTCAGTCGCAGACGGGAAGCTTCGCAGGCAGCTCGACAGCGTCATGTTGGCACCGGGGTTTCGCTACAGCGAAGACGACGTAGGCACCAACGCCCTGGGCATTGCGCTACTGAAGAGCACCCCGGTGATCATCACAGGCGAGGAGCATTTCGTGGACGCGCTCACCGCGATGGTATGTGCCGCAGCGCCCATTATCGATCCGGCCACGGAGATTGTTCTGGGGGCCGTGGACCTAACCGGTCCTACCGGAGCTTCCGACACCCTGATGCTCGCGCTGGCCAGGCAAGCGGCACGGAGCATCGGGGAGCGGATGTTGGACTGGGCAACGGTTGCGGACCGAGCGCTCGTGGAGTACTTCGTGCGCGCGCGTCGAAGGGCACGCGGCCCGATCCTGGCAGTCAATGAACGCGAGATGATTATCAACGCGGCGGCAGCGCGGATCATCGGACAGAGCGATCGGGGATATCTCTGGCAATGGGCGAGCGAAGCGCTCGCGACGGGTGACTCCGACTCTGGGCTTCGAGACATCGATATCCGCTCTTTACGGCTGGCGGCGCGCTGCGAGCCGGTCTACTCGGGAGGTGAGCTCGTCGGAGCACTCGTCCGCCTCTCCCAGCGTGGGCACTCCTCGGCTGGCAGGACCGCGCATGAACGCCGTTCTGACCGGGCAAGCTTCGGATGGTCAAGCCTGCGCGAGTCGGAGCTCGGAATTGCCCGACTGGTCGCCGAGGGTCTGACCAACCGCGAAGTGGCCTCCCGCCTGTTCATATCTGCTCACACTGTCGACTTCCATCTCCGCCAGATCTACCGCAAGCTAGGCATCTCGTCACGAGTCGAATTGACGAGACGAATAGTCGACCAGCAACACAGCGTCGGTCCCAATCTGGGTTACTGACGCATGCTCGATCGAGTTCTCCGACACCTCGCCGGGCCTAGGGGTCACGATCGACGGAGTCTCGCCGACAGGCGTTGAACGACAGTTGAACCCTGAGAGTGCGAGTGCACCTGATTGCTGAGCAGCCGGTCGTCGCGTCGACTGTCTTGGACGCCTGCCGGGTCGACGGGCTGCATCTGAAGCCACAACTCTGCCATGAGTCGTGGCGAGGCCGGGACCGTGAGCCCGCGGATCTCAACTTCTGGATGCGAGACAGCGCATCTCACGCCGGCCACCTACCAATGCTCGACTAGTTTCCGCCGCAGGCTCACCTCGGCGGGCTCATTCCGCTGGAACTGGTGACTAGACGCAATTCACTGCCCAGCGTTCGCGCTAGATCAATCCGTTGTTGTTGAGTTCCGCGTCGCTCTAGGCGCGCTTGGCATCCGACTCGGCGATGTGATCGGCGATGGACCATGCCTGCGACTCGTGTCGACGAAGCGTGTGGCGCAACAAGTCGTTGGTTTCTCGGTCTCGGCTCGTCGCGGTCATGGTGATCGCTTCTCTGATCCTGCCGATGATCAGTTCGTGTGCTTCAAGCAGGCCCGCCAACATGGCAGGAACGTCGCCTACGCCCTTTAGCGGCCGTGAGACAACGGTCAACTCTGCGACCTGGAGAGGAACGGTCGTTGCGGCTCCGAGCTCCCGCACCCGTTCGACGATGAGGTCGATCAACTCGCGCTGCTCGTCGGTGTGCTTACCGAGCAACACGTTCAGTTGGCAAGAGGTGTGATCGCTCAGCAACCAGAGGTATCTCCCGTAGTGGTCGTAGAGCATCATCGAATCCGCAAGTAGTCCGTTGAGCGCCTGGCTGCTAGCAGCACGAATCGCTCGCCGACGCGATCGGCCAGAGCCGGGGTGTGCCGAACTCCTGGACTTGGATGCCTTCTTTGGAAGCAGTAGTTGACGGCTCGCTCCCGGGATTCCGGGGACAACCGGCGTACGTGTGCGATCAAGTCTCGAGTCGATGCTCATCGAAGTCTCCCTTGCTGGTCGTGACGTCATCTCCAAAGAGGAGCCTGGACATCGGCATCACCTCTACTGTGCGTTCGCGAGCGCGCAATGACACCACGCGATCACGTAATGAAAAGGCGGAATTCAGCCAGACACTGGTGCACGCATCCAACAGTCCGGTGATCGACCAGCTTGATTACGGCTAATTCGCCGTGTCGCTGTAGTGTCACCGACGGCTGAAAATTGACCTTCTGAGACGGCCTCCCCTGTCCAGGTCGACCGAAGGGCTCGCAGTGATCGCGGGGCACAAACTCTGGCTTCGCGGGCGGCGAGCGCGATAACGCCCTGAGTGCGACCTTCACCCTGAACACGACAGAGCGTCAGCTTTTTGAGGCAAAGGCAAACCTAGCCAGTCAACCCCGGACGGGCATTCGTATCTGCTCTGCGGCACGGCGTCGCTCGTGCAATCACGGACGGCAGGCGAAAACACGAAGGATTCAACGCGAAAGCCCGTCGAACGTTCGCGTATGCTCTCCGGCACGGGTTGCGCGTGGCAATCATGGACAGAACGTGGAGAACTGTCCCTCGTTTAGACGCACAAACCCTGGTGGAATGGGCTGACTCTCCGCTGGCACAGCCCACTCCGCCGCCCACCGCCATCATCTTCACGACTACGAACACTCGTTTCACCGCCGTTCGTTCCGGCGGCCGGGAAACGACCCGCGCCACCAGGCGAGACCTCGATTTAGACCGTCTCGCCTGCGACGCCCTTAGATAGAAAGGCTAAGCTTGCTAGTTTATCTAGCAAGGCTAGTCTTGGTAGATGTCTCAGGATCCAGGAGTCGATGACGTTGCTGCGGCTCTGCAGATGAGCATTGGCTTGTGCATACGACAGCTTCGTCAGATGCAAGCTCAGGGCGACCTGAGCTTGCCGGAGGTCTCGGCCCTCAAGCGATTGGATCGAAGCGGTCCGACCTCGGTGACAGAGTTGGCCACGGCTGAGCAGATCAGCGTGCAGTCGATGGGAACGACGCTGACGGCGCTCGAGGCACGTGGCCTCATCGAACGACATCCCCATCCGAGCGACGGGCGGCGTTCCGTTCTTTCGATCACCAAGTCAGGCACACGGGTGCTGGGCGACAAGCACACCGCGCGGGCCGAGCAGCTGGCAAAGACCCTTTCGACCGGGTTTAGCCCTGCTGAGCTTCGACAGTTGATGGCGGCCGCGCCCTTGATTGAGCGGCTGGCGCAGAGCCTGTGACCGCGATGCCTACAGGAAAGAGGAAGACGATGGCACTGACGACTTTGGACCCCAAGCCCGCACTCATCGTGATCGACTTTCAGAAGGGAATCGTCGACGCGCCCACGGTCCATGCCACCGGAGAGATTGTCGAGCGTTCTGCCAGCCTGGCCGGCGCGTTCCGCCGCCAGGCTCTCCCCGTGCTGGTCAACGTGACCGGTGCAGTACCAGGGCGTACCGATCGGACCCGCCCGCCCGAGTTCATCAGCTCTCCCGACTGGGTCGACCTTGTCGACGAACTCAATGCGCAACCGGGCGAGCACCTCGTCACCAAGCAGCGGCGGAGCGCCTTCCACAACACTGGGCTCGACGCTCATCTACGCGGCCTCGGCGTCACCCAGGTGGTGCTGACCGGCATCTCGACCACCTCAGGCATCGAGTCCACCGCCCGCTCCGCGTACGACTACGGCTACCACGTGGTCCTTGCCACCGACGCGATAACCGACCCAGATGCCGCAGCCCACGCAAACAGCGTCGAACGCATCTTGCCCAAGCTCGGCGAGACCGCCACGACCACCGAGATCCTCGACATGCTGGACAACCGCCAATGACGCTCCTCGGCACGCTTCTCAAGAATCGCAGAGCCAGAGACACCCATTCGGCCTGGAATCTCCCGAACCTGCAAGGACCAGAGCTGTTGACCGTGTCGAGTCAGCACTTCAAGGAAGGAGAATCGATCCCGCGGGAACACGCCGGCAAGCGGATCGGAGGGAAAAATCTGTCCCCCGATCTGAACTGGAGCCCGCCACCACCCGAGACGAAAGAGCTACTACTCGTGGTCGAGGACCTCGATGTCCCCACATCCAAGCCAGCCGTGCACTGCCTGGTGCTCATCGACCCGTCCCGGCTCGACTCGCCCAACCATCTTCCGCCAGGCGCGCTATCGGCGCACGAGCCCGCCGCCGGGATACGGATCCTGCGATCCACCATAGGTCGGGGATACCACGGCCCCGAGCCGATCAAAGGCCATGGGCCGCACCGCTACACCTTCCAAGTCTTCGCTTTTCTCGGCGAGATGAGCGGCAATTCTGACAGCGCCAAACTCCGTCGAGCAAGGCCCCGTGCCCTCCTCTCTTCGCTCACCGCACCGGTAGTCGCCAAGGGTCGGCTGACGGGCGTTTACGAACGTTGATCCCATGGCCAAGATCACCGTGATCCTCCCTCCCGATTTGAATGGCGATCTGCGCTTGAATAATTGTCCCCTAACGCGCGCGATTGCAGAACCGAGGGGTGTCCCAAGGGCGCCGCAGGGGATCACGCTCCCGGCGTTGTGGAGCGGGGCGGCGACTGCAGGTCGTGCCCATTCCTTCTGGCGGTACTGCTTGTGGCCGGCTCGTTCGGCCGATGAATGCGTTGCCTGATCCGGTGGACAACCACAGTCTTACCCAGGGACCTGGTTTCGCCCGGCGCACTCTGTCGTCACTCCGGTGGCGGAACTTCCGCCTACTCTTCATCGGCCAAACCATCTCCCAGACCGGCAACTGGCTGACCAATGTTGCTCTGACCTCCTCATCCTGCACCGCGACGGAAGCGGGGTGGCTCCTGGCCTGCTGGTGGCGTGCCGGTACGGCCCGATCCTGCTGACGCCGAGGAGTGCATCTCTTACGCCGTACCCGGCTTCAAGGTCGCCGGCAAGACGGTCGCCGACTTTGCCGCCTTCAAGAACCACCTCAGCTACCTGCCCCATAGCGGCTCGGTCTTCCCCGAGCTAGCCGAGGAGCTGGCCGGATACGAGAAATCCTCCGGAGCCTTGAGATTCGCCGTCGACCAGCCCTTACCGCCCGAGCTGGTCGAGAAGCTGATCGCCTTGCGGCTACGGCAGACCTTTCCTCAAGTGCCTGAGACAGAACTGGGAGTTCGGGCTCGACCCCCGTCTCGAGACACACGTGAAGCGAGGATGCCCTATTCGGTAGGCGCGACTCCCGGCAGTACCTCGTGGACGCCTACGCCCGCACGCCGGCGATCTGGGACGGCGGCCTTACCCGCTCCCTCACTAGGCCCCGCAACGAGAGCCCCAAACCCCTGCGCCGGGGACCCTCGCTCGTCCCCGACACCTCGCCCCTATGTGGCAGCAGTGGCTCCTAGTCGGGGCGGTACTCCCGCTCCCCGGTTGCTGGGTTGTACCAAACCCGCATCGGCTTGCCCGTCGAAGGGTCGGTGAAGACTTCGCTCGTCGGCTGAGAAGACTTGCTGGCAACCTTGCGGCTACTTCGGTAACGGTCCCAGCCGAAGAGCGCAAACGCGACCCCGACGACCACGACCGCTACGATCACCCAATCCGCGACGCTCAATGGGGGCCTCTTAGCTCTGCGCGCCGGTTGGGTCAGGGGGCGCGGGCTGCCACTCGACGACCCGGGCGGTACCGTAGGCGACGATCTCGCTCATGCTCCTCGACATCTCGGTGGAATCGAAGCGCATCATGGTCACTGCGTTGGCCCCCATGGCGGCAGCGTTTTGCACCATGCGGTCGAGCGCCTGGCGCCGCGCGTCCTCGTTGAGTTTGACGTAAGACTTTATCTCGCCGCCAACGAGGCTTTTCAGGGCGGCAGCGATGTTGCCTCCCAGGCTGCGGGAGCGGACAGTGAGTCCGAACACCTGGCCGAGGGTCTTCACCACCCGCGCCTCGGGGATGTTCTCTGTCGTCGTGACAATCATGGGCCGCGAGGAAGGAGCCCGCTGGCTCGGGTAACTGGGTAGGTCGGCTGGGGCCTGCATGGCTGCCTCCTGTGACTTGAGGCGTCGGTGACTGTGGGCGCCTTCGAACATGATGTCACCACGGCCAGCCACCCGGGGCTCGACCGGCGTGGCGAATGGGAGGGACATTGACTCTTGCGCGCGAGATGAAGCCAAGCACATCTGACCACGGCGGGCTGACCTCAAATGCCCGATGGCTCAGCCTCCACCAAATCGCCGCCGATCTCGGCGTGTCTACGTCCACGGCATGCAAGTGGTCGGCTCGTGGAGCGCCGCGGCTCCCTCGATGCATCCGTCTGCATAACCGCGACATCCGAGGTCGGCGGGGCTGGTACGAAGCCTGGCTCGGAGAGCTGGAACCGTGACAGCTACATCGTTCGCCCTGTTTTGGGTCGCGTCTACGTCGTCGCTACGACTTGGAGGCTCCGAACGAGTCGTTCTACACCGTCGTCCTCCCGTCCGGGAGCGACGCCCTTGTAGATGTCGAGGAACACCGAGAGCGTTCTATGACCCGACCAGTGCTGACAGACGACGGCGTCGACGCCTTCACGAAGCCACCATGAACAGGCGGCGTGCCGGAGGTCATGTCGTTGGAGCCGTGACAACCTTGGTTGGCGAGGGTCATCGGGCGGCAGATCTTCGCGTCGAGGAAAGACCGTCGACCGTGCTGGATCCCAGACGTGCCGGCCGAACATGTCGTGGTCGAAAGGTCTGCCGCTGCGATGAAAGACAAGTCCTTGAGGCCCTTCACCGAACTGCTCCAAGTGGCGCCGAAGCTTCGTCACCAGCAGGGGCGGTACCGGAACCCGGCGACTCTCAGTCACTTCCCGGTCCTTGAGCGGTCCCCACTCCGGGTCCTCGTCGGGATCCAACCACCGGTCCGAAGTGGGTCGGTAGGTGCGACGCACGACAAGCCACCCCGGGTCGTCATCGGCCGGAAGCTCGACATCATTCCAGAGGAGACCGGTCGCCTCACCCCAGCTGAGTCCACACAAGGCCATGACAAGCACGAAACACTCGACAATCCCGCCCCACGCGCCCTCGGTCGCACACGCCGTGGCCAGTTCCAACGACTGGGGAACGCTGAGAACCATTTCAGTGTCGACGGTCAGACCAGCCCTGCCTGTCAGCACCGTCGTCCTGCCCTTCACCTTCCGGCGAGGCCTTACTACTACCCAAGGACTGCGGTCGACGGGGAGGTCATCCCGGCTGACTGCCCACGTCCAGCATCCCTTGAGTGGCTGGAGGAACCGCGTCATCGTCGCAGGGGACACCCTCTTTCGCTGGTCGCGTTCACTCCTTTCGAAACGAGCCACGAACTCTTCCACTTGTGCCGAGGTCAGCGAGTTGGCCGGCGCAGAGTGCGTCTCAAGCCAGGCGCGCCCCGCCCTCTGTCGGTCGGTGATGTTCACGGCGAGACGATCTGGGAGGAAGCTGGCTGAGTCCAGGTAATCGGCCACCGCCTCAGAGTCACGTCCCTCCGGCTCAGCTCCAGGGACCAACAGCCACCTGCGCGCCCGATTGAACGAGCGAGCCGCCGCCTTCTTCGTTGCGGGCTCCCACTCCGGATGCTGACGGAAGTAGAGCCCCGTCAGATTGAATACCGTGAGCTGTCGAAGTGCTTCGGGTTCCTCAGGAGCGACGAACTGCTTGGCTCGGAGATCGAACGGCAAGCCCTTTGTGAAGTCACGGTCAAGCCGCTCCTTCCACGCTTGGGCCAGGGCGGCCTTCCGAAACCGCTTCAGCCATTGGACACCGTCGGCTTTGCCCTTCACGTCCCAACAGTCGAGCTGGCGGCGGCGCACCTGTCCTGTGGTCCGATCAATGGTGCGCTGAAAGGTCGATGCTTTGACGATCCACGTCGAGAACGTTCTCGGGACCCACGGGTCGGGGTAGTCACGAACCATGCAAGGCTTCCTTCGTCTTGCGAATCAGTAACGGACAGCCGTTCGCCGGTGGCTGCGACCTAATGGCGATTGTATCACCGTGAGGTTGAATCTGGGTTGAATCAGGCCGCCGCCAAGGAGTTGACCCCTGCCCGCAAGTCGCACCGACTCTAGGTGGCTACCCCTGGCCTCCGGCTCTTTTGCAACTCGCTAACACCCCATTTGAACTGGTGTTTCTAGCCAAAGCGGCGGGACGACGGACCGGCCGCATATCGACTAGAGTGGTTGACAAGGAGAGGTGCGAGAGCGGCCGAATCGGACTCACTGCTAATGAGTTGACCTGGGAGACCGGGTCCGAGGGTTCAAATCCCTCCCTCTCCGCTCGCGAGGTTTTCACGTTTAGACCTATGCCATTTTCACGTTTGGTTGTAGCAAAGGGTTGTATCGCGGGGCCGCAGCCTGGCTGACCATCATTCGCCGGATGCCAGTACGTGGCCGCGTTCGCCCGGGCGCTGGCGACCCTGAGGGCCACGTTGATCAGGCCGGGACGTTGGCCGAAGTGGTGCCGACGAGCTCGGCGATGGGCCTTGCGCCGCCGTCGGCGAGTCCTCGGCGCGAGGCCTGCGGCAAGGCGGCGGGCGTTTTCGGCTTGGCGCTCGTCGAAGGCGTCGGCGACGGCCAGGTTGCGCACGACAAGTGCACCGGCGAGGAAGAGGCTCATCGGGACGAGCCCCATGATACGGCACCAGCCGCGGGCAACGTCTGTGGTGGCGGGGTCCTTGATCCTGGAGTTGGACCGCTCCACCGCGCTGCGCCTCGCATAGGAGCGCCGGTGGGCGGCAGAGGGGTAGTCGTGACGCTGGGCCGTCTTGGCGTTGACCGAGGGTGGGACGGTGATCGTCTTTTGGACACAGCACGGTGGCAGGTGCGAAGGAGGGGTGAGGATCTCGGGGTGGGAGAAGCAAAGTGCCATGGAAGCCTCCCGTGCCGGGCAGCGCAGCTTGCCCAGGACCGCCGGGCAGGCGACGCGGTGATATCCGTCGGCGTCGCAAGCGCTCGTCTTGCCGAGCTTGTAGCGCTGAAGCTCGGCTGAGCGGGCGTCGTGGAGTTTCGTCTCCTCCTCGCTTGCTTGACGCGAAAGCGGTTCGATCGAAAACAGCGCCCTCGGGGTGGCCGGGCAGTAGAGGGCACCGTTGAAACAGATCGCCCCGCCGTGGGTGCCCTGGGTGCCCCGGTCGCTCGGGTGCAGGTCCATGACCAAGCCGGCGCCGAGAGCCCGCATCCGCAGGGCGAAGTGCTCGGGCACCCGGTACGCGTAGCCCGAGTCCGCCACCACGTCAGCGATCCCCACCCCCGAAAACACGAGCCGCCCGAGGACGTCCACGAGAGCGGGGACCGGATCGTGATCAGGGGAGGTGAGCGCCATGCGCCGCACCAGCTCGGGGACCTGTGCCCCACCATCGTCTGCGACCATGGGTGGCGAGCGAGAGGTAATAGCCGAAGAACAGTTCGTCTTTCTCACCGGGGCCGCCGCCTTTGCGGTGCCCCCACGACGCCTCTTTGTCGGCATAGGTGCCGTCTTTCTTGGTGCGCCTCGTGGAGAAATTCTCGATGTCGGTCCAGTCGATCGCGAGCGAGATGGAGCGGGCCGTGTCCTCCCGCCCGACACTGGCCTCGAGGAGGGCGTCGAGGACCTCTTGGAGCGCCTCTTTGGGTGCGCCGTCGGGAACGTCTTTGCTCAGCACCTTTTCGACGAGGGAGAAGGTGTACTCGACCTGACGGTAGGTCAAGGTGTGAGGGCCGTGCTTCGACTCGCGGACGACGCCGAGATCACGGCGGTTCTCGTCGTCGAGTCCCACAAGTGCCCCGTGCACCCGTGACAGGTGCGCCGGTCGTCCGTCGGCCAAGGTGAGGAGCATGCCTAAAAGCAGCGTGCGCACGCTGAGCTGTCGGGGCCGCACCCCGACGGGGAGCAAGGTCTCGAGGCGCTCTGGCACCTTCGAGGCGTCGATCACAACCAAGAGGCGTGCCAGTGTCGCCGCAGCGTTCACCTGCCCCCGCCTAAGAGCCTCACCGCATGGGCTTCGTCGCCCGGATCGAGGTCTGCCACCACGTCGCCCAGGCGCTGGGAGCAGCGCACCCCGGCAGCCGCCATGAGAGTGGCCAGGCCGATGTCGGCCGCGCATCGCGACACCCAGGTTGAACGCAGTCGGGCCAAAGACAGCCTCGGCAGGTCCCCTCCGCCCGCCAGCGAGGCGATGAGAGGGCTCGTCACGTTGCGCCGGTTCGGCTCGGCCCCGCCCACGATGAACCCCGCGCCCACAAAGCGGGCGGCATCGAGTGCTCGAGGGTGAAGCTCGGCCCGCACCGGGACGACCCGGGGAGAGCGCCCCCTCACTACGACGAGGACACCGCCGGATCGTTCGATGACGTCGCCGCCTCTCACAAGGCGCAGGTCGGCCCCGATCAGTCCCGCCCCCGCCCCGAGGGCGATCAGCCCCGAGGCACGCTGGCGTCTGGCAACGGTGGGTTGGGCGTCGGCGAGGGCCAGGTAGGCCGCGAGCTCGGACTCGCTGTAGGGAGCCTTGGCCCGCTCGCGCCCGAGCGGGATCGGGCCTGGCGCGGGACTAAGGGCCGACGCAAGAACAACTTCCCACTTTCGGGTAGCCAGTCACCTGGGGCTGATGGTGTAGTTGCGGTTGGGCTGGGTGTCGTGATGGCGGACCGATAGGTCCTTCATCTCCTTGTCGCTGACCTTGGTGCCAGTGGGGTAGTCGACCCGGACAAGGTGGGCGTCGACCCGGAGCCCTGACTTGGTC
>Ga0302319_10004796_pt1 | contig 27575 bp, 21 predicted proteins | sample Bog_T0_2_FD_203319 | JGI IMG/M metagenome (GOLD analysis project Ga0302319, IMG submission 203319) | Peat permafrost microbial communities from Stordalen Mire near Abisko, Sweden - Bog_T0_2 | ecosystem: Environmental > Terrestrial > Soil > Wetlands > Peat | place: Sweden: Abisko, Stordalen Mire... | reverse complement strand
GGTGCGCCCGGCGGGTATGCGGACTTCCATTCCTTCACAGTGGACGAACCGCGTCCACGCGGGTTGACGCGACCGATTCCGGTGTCGCAATCCATCACGCTGACGGATCTTGCCAGCGGTAATTCGCTCGCCGTGATGGAGGGCGCCGTGCAATCGGTGGCCGCGGCTGGAAAGGCCACCGCGTTTCAGGTTCTGGATCGCGGCAAGGGTCGCATTTCGCTCCGGACCAAAGACGGCAAATATGTATCGGTCGGGGGCAACGGAAAACCTGGTGAAGTGACGATGAAGGCCGGCAAGCCGGGCGATGCCGAGACCTTCCAGTGGGTGGATCTGCAGCGCGGCGACACGTTGCTCCTGTCGCTGGCAACGGATCGTTACATCGTTGCGCCGAAGGATCCGGGAGCGATTGCGGCGGACCATGCAGGTCCGGCTCCCGATCGCAAGGATGGTTCGTGCTTCGCGTGGCAGGTTGCAGGCAAGTAGCTCCGGTCGCTGCCCTCAGGACGGTGATAACGCACTCTGGCCAGGCAAGAAAACCTCGACGCACCCGAGCGTAAACGCGAACGGGAACGGTCCGGGATCATTCGTTCGATACGTGCCATCAAAGAACACAAGGGCGCGATTCCCTGCGACTGACTCAAACTGGAATGAAGGTTTCCATGGGCCGGAGTGCCATCCCTTATCGTCGGCCGTCATAATCTGCACAGGCTCGCTCCAGCCGGAAAGACTATTCTGTGGCATGTTGGCTCTGCACCACCATAGTCCCGTCTCCGGGGGCGCCGGGTCTGCCCCAAGCCATACGCGCGCAAATACTGCGTGGAACTCATCTCCGCGCTGAACAACGCAGAAATCGAACAGTTTCATTTCAGGCGGCGCAAAGATCGAGTGTTTGCTCCAGCCGGTGCGGCCATCCATGCTTTCCGCATAGCCGTGCACAAGATAGTTCTCCTGGTTGGAACCAGCGACGTACCACATCTTCCATTTGCCGTCGTGATAAATGAGATTCGGCTCGTAGACGCTGCCGCGTTCCCACTCTTCATTCGCAACAAAGGCAGGTCCGGGCTGATCGGCCCAAATCTCGCCGTTCCATTCCAGATAGCCTATGGTGTAGGGACCCCATAGGTTCTCGGCCGACCCTGCGTAATAGATACGCTCCACCCATTTCCCCGCCGCGGGATCCCAGCCCTTAACGTATGACGGGCAGTGCCGCCCTCCCTGTTCATCCCACGGGGAACTCAAACTCCGCGCTGCCAGGGGCGCCGGATTTCCCTCTGAATCTCGGGAGACTTGCCAGCCGGAAGCGGAGAGTGGTGCCCCCGGTGGCAGCGATGCACTGAACAGATCCGTGGGACCATACCCTTTCGCCTGGCCCGCAAGATACATCCACCATTGCTCACCTTGCCGCGACACCGTTGCGTCGAGCAATTCCGCTCCATTCGAGCCAGTCGCAGGATCGCGGGGGTCAAAGACCTTGGTTTCCGTTCCCAAACGAGGTCTGAATTCCGCCATCAGCCCAACTTTAAACTGTGAGTTCATCAAGCGCCGGAGCGGCCTCAACCTCAGTGCCCGAAGGCACTGTTAATCGCGGAACAGTAATGGCGCATACTTCGCAAGATACTGTTGCCAGTTCGGCCAACTGTGTCCGCCGCCGGACTCGTTGAATGTCAGCTTCACCTTCTTCTGCGCCAGAAAGTCGGCCATCCCCTTAACGCCGGCGTAGCCTGGATCTTCCGTGCCGACACCGATCCAAAGCACTTTCAGCATCTTGTTCAACATGGCCGGATCGGCCTTATCCCACTCCGCCCGGTTGCCCGCGCCGCTGAAAGCCGCCACATAGGCAATCTTGTCCAGATTGTGGAGTCCGATAGACATCGACTGACTTGCGCCCATCGATAACCCACCGATCGCCCGGTGATTCCGATCCGTCAGCACCCGGTATTTGATCTCCACGGAGGGCTTGATTTCCTGAAGAAGTTCCTTCTCAATCGCCGCGCCGTCGTTAGCCGTGGCGGGAACCGGCGGGACTGGCTTGATCTCGCGCGGAATGTGGCCATAGGGCATAACGACGATCATTGGCTTCGCTTTGCCATCGGCAATCAGGTTGTCCAGAATCACATTTGCCAGTCCGGTCCAGGTCCAGGACGCTTCGGTCTGACCGTTACCGTGCAACAGGTAGAGCACAGGGTATTTCTGCTTGCTGGTTTCATAGCCTGGCGGCGTATACACGTAGAACATGCGCGACGTACCGAGATTCTTCGAATCGTAGAAGTCGACGTGAACGGTGCCGTGCGGAACCGGGCGCTCTTCGAAAACCGCCTTCTCGGCGCCGGGCACGATGAAGGAACTCGTGGCGCCCCACCGGCGCAGTTCCAGGTTCGGGTTGGAAGGATCCGGCATCCGGAGGCCTCCGTCAATGGCGTAACCGTACGTGTAGAAGCCGGGAGGCACTGGACCGATAGTGAGGCTCCACACGCCCTTACTGTCTTTCTGAAGCGGCTTGGGTTCCTTAATAAATTCGAGTATTCCCGGCGAGCCCATCAGCAACACCTCGGAGGCCCTGGGAGCAAACAGTCGAAACGTCACCGTTCGGTCCGCATGGATCTCGGGCGAGGAGGGAATGTTGTTCGTGTCCTCGTAATAGGGTGTTGGTCCCCTCTGGCCGAATACCGGCACGGCGAGCGAAAGCAGCGCAAATACAATCATCAGGCGACGCATCGTTAAGTTTCACCTCAAAGAATGGCAATGATACCGGGCCAGAATACCACACATTGGCTCAACCGATGCTGACCGCGGCCTGGCCAACCTGGCCAAGGTTTGCCGGAATGATGGCCAGACGCCGGGTGAAGAAGCCAAACGCCAGTTGGCCGGCTTCCTGGAATGCGCTGGCTGTGGTGGAGGGTAAGGTGAATCTCGCCGTTACGCGACAATCGGTGTATGTGGGGCGGAAGGCGAAACCCGATGGACGGCGACTTCCCCAGGGAATTCAGGGTTCAGCGGATTGGGCTCGCCGCTGCTAAAGCTGTCGTCGATCATCCACCTGCTGACATTGCAACGTATTTCCGGGACCACCCGGAAGACGCCCGGAGCCTGGTGATCGAGTCCGGCGACAAGCGCTTCACCGCGTACTCGTTCATCGACGAAAAAGACGGCAGGTTCAGGGTTGGCTGGTTTTCGTCTCGCTGCGGCTACGAATGCGTCAGGCAATTCTCCGATCTGGCGGATGCGGCCACCGATTATCTGTTGTTCTCACTGGGTAAGGGGCGATGGTCGCCGCCGTCCAATTGAGTCAATGCCCGAAAGCGCCCGCATTCACGAGACTCGGGAGAGGGGCGTTGTACTAGCCTTGGGCGCAACAACGCTCTGGGGATTTTCCGCTTTGGCGCTGTCGCCGGATCTCGGCGCTTTTCCGGCCATGGATATGCCGCCGGTTTACTGCCTCTCCACCAACGCTCTTGCGGCGTCCCGGATCCGGGGATTCGTGCTCTCCGCAGCCTTCTTCAGGAACGGCATCGCTTCATCCCTGAGTCCCCTGCCGTTCAGCGTGAGCCCCAGATTGAATTGCGCAAGAGCCGACTGCGGATCGCCTTCAACGGCCAGGCGATATTCCCGAATCGCGCCATCGATATTGTTCTCCGAGGCGAACACTGTGCCCAGATTATTGTGGGCTCCCGCCGTCTGGACGGCGAACGAATCTGTCCATACCTTCAGCGCATGTTCCGGGCTTCCGGTGACAACAAGGGCGGAGAACCAGACGGATTCCGCGGTATCTGCATCGCCACCGATACGAATTACTTCTTCCAGTTGCTCCCGCGCATCGCGAAGTTTTCCCTCTTTGATGAACGCGTCGGCCAGGTTCATTCGAAGGGAGCCCGATTCGGGCCGGATACGGACGGCACTGCGCAAGGCGTCCTCGGCCTCCCTGAAGTTGCCGGCGCCGAGCAAGGCGCTGCCGAGGTCGTTGAATGCAGCGGAGCTTTCGGGGTTTTGGCTAACGGCGTCGCGCAGGGTGCGAATCGCCGCGGTGAAGTTTCCCTGCCGCGCATAAGCCTGGCCCAGAGATAACAGAACGTCGACATTGCCAGGCTCCAGCCCCGCGACTTTCAAAAGCGTCTCCGCCGCAAGATCGGAACGCCCGGCGGCCTGTTGGGCGCGGCCGAGTCCGGCAAGGTAGAGCGGGTTATCGCGGGATTCCGCCAGCGCCTGCCGATACCAGTTGATCGCTTGTTGAGGCTGAGACAACAACAGAAAAGCACGCCCGATTTCAGCCGCCGCCTCCGGAGGCTGCGCGGTGCCGGTCGAAGCGAGTCGATTCAGCCGTCGCAGAGCCTCAACCGGATTCGACTGAACCTGAGCGATAGCCAGGCTCAGGTCGTTGGACGGATCGCGCGGCAGCGATGCCGGATAGTAGAGCGTCACTTCGCCCGCATAGGGTTTGGTGTTGCGGGCGCTGGCCTCGGCCGCGGGCGATGCGACGGAATGCGGCCTGGCGATGAAGTGATCCGTGACAGCTGCATGGATCACATCCACCGCCTGTGTCCGCGGCATGTGGCAGACAACGCAATCCTGCCTTGCGGGATGCCGGTTGTCGCGTGCCGGATGGCAGGTAACACACAGGGACTCGGTCTTGCGAACGGACTCTTCCCGCGACAAAGGAAGATGCGGATCGTGACACGTGGTACACGTGAGCGGCTTGCCGCCAGCGAGCCTGCAGGAGGACTTCACGAGACGGTACGGCTCACTGACCAACTCGACGGAATCGGCATGTTCGGCCCCGGGGGCGCGATCGAAGGCGAGGACAAAATCGGAGAGCGGCTCACCCGGCCGATAAGAGAATATGCTTCGGCCCGGGCGGAACTGCGAAGCGGGGAGCCTGCCGCTGGTGGTTTCGAGGTGGCACTGAAAGCAAACCTCTTCCTGACGCGCGTAATCGAGGCGCGCGGGATTGACGATCGTATCGCGAATTTGCCGGGCGGACTCTCCGCCGGCCGCAGCGTTGGCGTGATCCCTGCCGGGGCCATGACAGCGCTGGCAATCGATACCTTCCGGGAGCGCAGCCGGGAAAGTATTTTCCCCTGGCAAAGCGATTTCACTGCCAGCGGCGGATTTCGGGTCGGCATAGTGACACTGCATGCAGGCGAAATTCACTTCGCGGCTGAAGCCGGAATGATCGGGCCGGTCGTATCCGGGACTCATCGCCCAGTGGCCGCCGTTTTCCGGATACCAGCTAACGGGAAATTCCGTCAGCCTGTTATCCGGTGTGCGATGAAGATACGAGATCGCGTGGTTACCTGAGCCGAGGACGTAATCGACCCGCTCTTCGAAAACGTTGGTTTCGGCGCCGTCCAGGCCTGGCTGAGAGCGACGAATCCAGGGGACGCCATCGCGCAGCGTGAAAGTGAATCGCTCGCGGGAAGTTTCATGCAGGAAGCTGCTGCCATCGAATTGCGGCAGGGAGCCGGGCTGCGTCACTTTGCCCGCGGCGCGAAGCGAACGGCCCATACCAGTTTGAGCGTAGTTCCTCGCGATTTCCGAGTGGCATCCGGCGCAAATCGCCGAATCGATGTAACCCGGCTGCGCGGCAATCAGCGCAGCGGCTGCTAACATTCCCATCGGCAGTGCGGCAGATCTCGGCAAAATCGGTCTCCAAACAGTATATGTGGATTTCACCGATGAAAATGACGGGCGCGGAACGTCGCGGCCCCCTGTCCCGCGCCCGGTCCGCATTCTCGCGCTGGCCCTATCGTCGACTGGTGATAAAACAGTAGAGATGAAATTCGCCGTCTTGGTCTTATTCGGCGCTCTGGCGCTCTCCGCGGCAGATCCCGCCCCCGCGCGCCTTCCAACCCCCGCAACCGGCATGGACCCTGCCCGCCTCACGCGCATCCCGAAACGCATGCAGGAGTTTGTCGACGCACATACTGCCGCCGGCATCGTCACCCTCGTCGCGCGCCACGGCAAAGTTGCCGCCCTCGACGCAGTCGGCTTCCAGGAACTCGAAACCAAAACGCCGATGAAGCCGGATACCATCTTCCGCATCGCGTCGCTCACGAAACCCATCACCTGCGCCGGCATCATGATGCTCGTCGACGAAGGCCGCGTCTCCCTTCTCGATTCCGTTTCCCGCTACATCCCAGAATTCTCCGCGCTCCCTCACGTTACCGTGCTGGACCTGATGGCGCACACCTCCGGCCTGCCCGGCAGCTTCCCCTCAGGCCCTGCACCCGTCACTCTCGCCGAACAGGCCGCAACCGCCGCAAAGCTGGCGCTGCTCTTCGAACCGGGCAAAGGCTGGAATTACAGCAACGTCGGTTACGCCACCCTCGGCCGCATCATCGAAGTCGCCTCTAAGAAGCCTTACGATGAGTTCCTCTCCGAAAAACTCTTCACACCCCTCGGCATGAAAGACACCACCTTCTTCCCTGCAGACGATCGCAAATCCCGTATCGCCGCCGTCTACACGGAGGACCACGGCGCACTCAAACGCGCCACACAGGCGGAGGCAGACAACCCGAACCATGTCCCCGCGCCCCAGGGAGGACTCTTCTCCACAGCCGCGGACCTCTTCCGCTTCAATCAGATGATTCTCAATAAAGGCATCCTCGCCGGCCACCGCGTCCTCTCGGCCGCCGCCGTGGAAACCATGGGAACATCCATGACCGATGATCTCCCGCGAGTCAACGGAGAACCTCCCAGGATAGGTTTCGCCCCCGGTGTCGGCCATGGCCTTGGCTACGAAGTCGTCCGCGACGCCCGCGGGACTTACCGCTATAACTCGGTCGGTTCCCTCGTAAAAGGCGGCGCCTACCGGACCTACGAATTCATCGACCCCGCTAAAGATCTCGTCGGCATCATCCTTCTCCAGCGCACCAACGGCGGCGGCGACGTGGCCGACGAAATCAACGTCTTCCTTGCCATGGCGGCCGCCGCCATAGAGAAATGAGCCAGGCGCCGCGTTGTCCAGGAGTGAGTTTCATCTGGCCGGGGTCGGCCCGGACGAATGGATATCCGCATCGGCCGGAATCGGCTTTCGCACCAGCAACAGGTACGCGCCCGCCGACAACATCGTGAGCACTGCGCTCAACACCAGAGCCTGCGAGAAACTCCCGGTGCGCGCCACGATCAACCCAGTCACAGTCGGAGCCAGCGCAGCGCCCAGATAGCCTCCGAAGTTCTTGATCGAACCGAGCGATGCCGTATACTGGCTCGGCGCTGCGATTGGCACGGTAGCCCAGGACGCACTGCTCACGATGTAAATCAGAAAAAGCGACATCGAAACAGATGTGAGCGCCGCGGTGTTCGAATGCGCCAGAACCGTACCCAGCGTGCAGAGCGAAACGCCGCACAGCGCACTGGAAACCAGGAGTTTTCGCCCGGCAATCGGCGCCCATCCGCGCCGCGTCAGAAAGTCGCAGAGCCAGCCGCCGGTGATGGCCCCGACGCAGCCGAAGAAATACGGAATCGCAGCCACAACCCCCACCTTCGACACGCTCATGTGCCGTTCGTGCTCCAGGTAGAAGGGGAGCCAGCCCGTGTACAGCCAAAGCGTGTACATGTTCCCGAAGAATGCGGCGATCATGCCCCACGTTGTCCGGTGCGCGAAGAGCCGCCCCCATTCTGCAAACGACGGCGGGCGCGAAGCGGCGTTCTCGTCGCCCTCCGTCAGGTAGCTCCGCTCCTCCGCCGTCAGCGCAATTTCGCGGGGGTCGCGGTGAATGCTCCACCACACGCCAGCCAGCACCACTCCCGCCGCGCCCACAATCACAAACATCCAGCGCCAGTTCAGCGTCAGCATGAGGAACGTCAGCAACGGCACTGAGATGAAGTTCCCCAGCGACGATGCGGACTGCAGCAGTCCGGTAGCGAATCCCCGTTCGCGCACACCGAACCAGTCGCGCACCACTCGCGCGCCCCCGGGAAACAGCGGCGACTCACCCACACCCAACGCGACTCGGGCCACAATGAAAACACCAAAGCCTGTGACGAGGCCGCCGGCCGCCTGTGCAATCGACCACCCGAAGAGTCCCAGACCGAGCAACTTGCGCGGGCCGTACCTGTCGATAAGTCCGCCAACCGGCAATTGCGCAAGAGCATAGGACCAAAGAAACGCGGAGAGCAGCACCCCCATCCGGGCGACCGGAATATGGAGATCGTCCTGAATCAGTTTATTGGCGACGGACAGCGTGGCCCGGTCCACATAGTTCAGCGCGCCTCCGATGATCAAAAGCCCCAGCGACCAGCGCTGGATCGAAACGACCCGTTCCGATGGCTTGTGCGCCAGTTCCGGGCTCATTCGCCCGTGGCCCGCAACTTAACCGCGGAACCGCAGGCCCGCACCACCGCAAAATATCGCGCCACACCATCCTTGCCCACTTCGAAAGGATTCGCTTCGCCTGGCATTCGGCTTGCAGCGGTATGAGCCTTGAAATACGCGTCGTCGAATTCCGAGTGATTTGAGATCAGAGCCGTAGCGCCATAATCGGCCGCGGCCTTCGCCATCTTGAGCGAGGAAGCGATATACCGGTCGTAATATGCAGCGTTGCCGTTGAACGGAATCGCCGTCCCGCCCACGTACGCCACCCGCAGCGGCTTGCCATTGTCCCGCACTTCAAACAGAAAAGACAGCGTTCCCGGCGTATGGCCCGGCATCGTGACAATCTTCACGGACGCATCCCCGACGGAGACATTCATGCCGTCGTCGCCCACAAGATCGCGCTTAGGCTTGCCACCGGCGTGGTTGGGACTGTTATCCACCGCATCCCAGTCTTCGGCGCCGTAGATCAAATGCACTCCGGGAATGGAATCCTGCAGCAACTTCGCGCCGCCGTCATGATCGGCATGAGCGTGCGAGAGAAGGACGTATTTCACTTTGCCGGGATCCAGCCCCAGCTTCTTCATGCCGTCCAGAATCTCGTCTTTCGCCGCGTAATCGAACAACGCCTCGATGACGATAATCCCCTGGCTTCCCACCAGCGCCCAGGCGCTGTGAATCTTCGTCCCCAGAAAGTAGAGGTTGTCCGCAACCTTGGCCGGTTCCGCATACCATGATTCCCGCGCAGGTGCACCGCGACCCGGCCCGCGTCCGCCGGAAGCCCCCGCCCCGCCGCGTCCAATCGGTGCGCCCGATGCACCTCCCGGACCCCGTCCCGCCAGCGGCCCGGAAGGAGGGGGCACACAAAGTCGAAGGAATGTCCCGGACCAATCCGTGCCCGCGGCATTCCTGGCCTCGCCCAGGTAACTGTCCACCGTCCGCGCCGGCGTCTGAGCCGATGCAACTCCGATTGCGCCCATCAGGGCCGCAACTACACTGACAATCGCTGACTTCATGGGAAGCATCACCTTTCCGATACTGACTACTGATTTCCGCCGCGGCCGCCACGTCCTGCGCCCACGTTGATACTATCCACATGCTTGCTCTGGTCCCGCGCCACGCCCACAATCAGGAACTCCAGCGGCTCGGTCCCGGTGTTCTCAAACGAGTGAACGTCGCTCAGTTGAATCGGCACCGCGTCCCCTTCCTTAATCGCTGCACTCTCCGCACCGCCACGCCCGCCTCCGATCGTCGCCGTGCCCGCACCCTTCATGACGAAATAGAACTCCGCGACTTCATGATGCATATGAGGCCCCACCGACGCCCCGGCAGGCAACACCAAATGATCCACATAAGCCCAGGACGTCGAGAAAATCGTCGGATCGAGAACCCGCCGGTACTGTGCCGTGCCCTTGCCGCCATTCATCGCATCCACCGGCCGCAACAGCGCGCGATCCAGCCGCATCGAAATGAACTGAGGAATCGGGTCAAGCGGCGCGCCCACCCGCGTATCGCCGAGATCGAAGTTATCGTATTGATCCTTGACCATCGACACATTGATGTTCAGCCACTGCACGGGCTGATCGGTTGCATTGTAAATAGCGTGAGAGTGCCCCAGGCGGCAGGGCGCGCCCGCCGGCCCCTTCAGCAGCGACGTGTGGCCGTCGATCGTGAACTGTGCCTCCCCATCCAGAATCACGAACATCTCTTCGCACTGATTGTGAAAGTGCGCGCCGATTCCGCTCTTCGGCTGAATCACGCCGCGATGCAGGAACTGCAGATTCGGCTCCAGCGTATGCGCATCGAACAGCGCCGTGAAATCGAGCGATCCCGCGCCTCCATGTACCGCCGGGCTCCGCCGGTACTTTGTCGGATCGCTGTGCGCGATGCGCGCCGCCAGCGGCTCCCGCGCAATCATCGGCAGAAAAGTCAAACACCCCAGCGTCAATGCCAGTGCCGCCTGATAATCCTTCATCGTCGTCCCCCTATTTCGAATCGAACAGCAGCGTTGCATAGTCCTTCGACGCCAGCGTATTCTCCACCGTGGGCCACACCTTCTGGTGGACATCGGACTTGATCCACTTCTGGCGCAGTTCCTCGCTCTCGTAAGTCAGTTGAAAACGATAGTTCACGTGCGGCGGAGCGGACCCGCTGTACACCGTCCGCAGCTTCAGGATCTTCACATCCCTGTAACCCTGGAATTTTTCCGCGGCGGGCTTGAATATGTTGTGAAAGTTATCCAGCATCTGTTTTTCGTGCGCCGCGTCCACAGAGAGATCGCAATACAGCACGATCGGGTTCTTCGCGGCCGTCTGCGCGAAAACGGCCTTGGTGCCGGCGAGCACTGTGAGCATAGCGGTAAGACAGGAACGTCGTTTCATGATTTCTCCTTATGGGTAACTTTGATACAGCGGCTTCACGCCCGCCACGGACAGCCGGATTCGATACACGCTGGCGCTGGCGGTAATATACAACGTCTTGCCATCGTCGCCCCACGCGCAATTCGCCGCCGTCTCTCCGGGCTGAATGGTTCCGAGATGCCTGCCGTCGGGCGAGAAAACCCAGACGCCCTCCGGGCCCGCCGCATATATATTTCCCAGCGAATCCACCTTCATGCCGTCTGGAATGCCCTGCTCTTTCGCGTTCGCCAGATCGAAAAATATTCGGCCATTCGACACGTTGCCATCGGCGGCCGCATCGTAGCGCCACCACGCCCGCTTCTTTTCATCGGAATCGGCAACATAAAGCGTCTTCTCGTCGGGAGAGAATGCGATTCCATTCGGGCGGCTCAGGTCCCTGATCACAGCGCTCAGCTTGCCGCCGGAATAACGGAACACCCCGTTGAAATTCAGCTCTTTCGCCGGATCGTCGTCCCCTTTCGTCAGGCCATACGGAGGGTCGGTGAAATAAAGCGCTCCATCCGATCGGTAAACCAGATCGTTGGGGCTGTTAAAACGCTTGCCTTCGAACTGATCGAGATAAGGCGTCATCGTCAGATCCTTCCCCAGGCGGACAATCCGCCGTCCGCCGTGCTGGCAAAGCAACACGTTCCCGTCCCTGTCGGCAATCATGCCGTTCGGCCCGATCAGAGCGCCCGCGGGTGGATTGCTTACGCCTCCCGCATTCGGAATGAGCACTTTCACGTCGCCGCCAGGTGAAACGGAACGCACCAGGTTTCCCGGAACGTCGCTGAACCAAAGAACGCCTTCGGGCCTCCACAGCGGACCTTCCGTAAACCCGAAGCCCGTCGCGATTTTCTCAATCTTCGCTTCAGCGGGCACCAGCGCATCGAACGCCGGATCCAGCCGGACGATCTTCCCTACGGAAGCAACCTCTTTCGCAGGCGCCGGAGATGGCGCTTGAGAACAGCCAGCCGGCAGCAAAGCAACAGCCAGAGCACAGATAGCCTTCAGCGCGCGGACCGCGGGACCCACGGCTGCAAGACTTTGGCGACAACGCACGTTTTCACGCATCGTAGCCCGCCAAACGTCGAACCCAGATGTTTCGATACCACGCCGGCCCCACGTGTCCCTGCAATTGCAGCGGCAATTCCGCCGCGTGCGCAGTATAGATCGCAATCGGCTCATGCGCCGTCGCGCCCAGGAACTGCGCCCGGTTATGCACCACCACACCGTTAAAGAACAAGGTGAGAAATGCCGGCTTGACCAGCAACTCCCCGTCGAACCGCGGCGCTTCAAAAACAAAGTCGTAGCTGTTCCACTCCCCTTCCGGCAGACACGGATTCACCATCGGCGGATACACGCCGTATATCGCACCCACGCCGCCGTCCGCGTAAGTGGGGTTGTTGAAGCCGGAAAGGATCTGCACCTCATAGCGGCCCATGAATACAACGCCGCTGTTACCGCGCTGCTGCCCCACGCGCATCGGATCGTCCACTGGCGGCGAAGTCCATTCCAGATGCAGTTGAATATCGCCGAAGCTTTCCTTCGTCGCAATCCCGCCGCGCATCTCCGCGTGGCCGTCCACAATTTTCCACTGCGGTTCCGTGACAGGCGCGGCCTCGCCACGTCCCCCACCACGTCCAAAGCTGACGGCATTCCACTTCGAAAGATCCTTGCCATCGAACAGCACAATGGCGTCCGATGGCGCGGACGCCGTGGGAAGCGGCCTGCCGGGCGCGACCTTCCGCGGCTGCGGTCTCGTATGATCGTGAACCAGCCACTTTTGTCCGGGCAACGGATCGCCCACCGGACTGCCGTCAAACGGACCACGTCCCGGCGGATACTGCGTCGCCGCCTGCTGAGCGTACGCCCCTTTCGTCATCGATGCCACCGCGTAGACCGGCAGATAACCGACAATATTTTTCGCGAATGATCTTCGATTCACCATGTGCCTTCACCCCCCGCCGCGCTGCTACTGAAACAACACCGGCGCGAAGTCGCTCAGGAACTTCCGCCAGATGAACCAATAGTGAATGCCCGGCATCTCGTGATATGAGGTCATAAAACCCTCTTTTTTCACCTCATCCGCCAGGGCGACCGTCCCGGCGTGAGCCATATCCGCATCGCCGGCCCCGAGCCAGTAGTACTTCACCCCGCTCGCCTTCAACGAAGCCAGTTGCTTCTGGAACGTCTCGTTAATCTGTCCGCCGCCGCTGAAAACGCCAATATACCCGAAAACGCCCGGATTATTGTTGGTGGCCGCAATGGTATGTCCCGCGCCCATCGAAAGCCCCGCCACCGCGCGGCTGTTCTTGTTCGCCACCACCCGGTAATTGCGCTCGATGAACGGAATAATCTCTTTCACCAGGCTCTGCGGATACGACCCTTCATACGGCTGCGCGCCTCGACCTCCGCCGGACGCCCCTCCGGGACCTCTGCCTGCGCCGGCTTGTCCGGGCGGCAGCGGTGCCGTTACCGAAGTCGTCGCCGGCGTAGGTCCGAATCCGTAGCCCTGCGAAACCGTCTGCGTGGCATTGCCGTTGGGCATCACCACGATCATCGGCTTGATCTTACCCGCGGCCAGCAGATTGTCCATGATGATATTCGCGCGCCCCATCGTGTCCCACGCATCTTCATCGCCGCCGCCCCCGTGCAGCAGATACAACACCGGATACTTCGCCGTACCGGCGTGATAGTTGGGCGGCGTATAGACCAGCATGCGGCGCGATTTCTCTTTCAGAATTTCGGATGGATACCAGATCGCTTCCACCTGGCCGTGCGGCACGTCCTTGAAGTCCCACATCTCCGACGCCGCGCCGGAAATCATGAGCAGGTTCTCATACCGGTTACCATCGCGTTGCGTCTCAGCATTGCCGGGATCCAGCACCTTCACGCCATCCACCGTGAACGAATAGCCCCACAACTGTTCACCCAGCGGCCCCACGGTCACGGACCAGATTCCTTTGTCGTCTTTGGTCAGCGGAACATTCGCCGCATTCTCCCAATGCCCCGTAAGAGTGACTTCATTGGCCTTCGGCGCCAGCAGCCGGAAGGTGACCCGCTTGTCCGGCAGAATCTCCGGAGAGACTACATGAGGCCCTGCCGCGGCACCCCTGCCGCCCGCGCCGGTCGCCGCCACCTGACCAAACGCAATAGATGAAAAAACGAGCGACGCAATCGCGGTTCCCATCCATTTCATATTCGATAGCTTCATGGCTCCTTCTTCCTTCCTCCCGGCGGACACGGCCCGCAGGACAGCATCAATTATATGCACGCCATCCAAACAGGGTTCTCTGCCTTCTCCCCGTCTTCCTCTGCGTTCTCTGCCTGCACCTCCGCATGGCGCAACCCGAAGGAGGCTAGCCAGTCACAAGATCGACTTGCAGAACTCCAGCTCATGGGGCTTGACAGGCGCATCGCGCGGCTGGATTGGGGTCCGTGACGCTTTCAGTATTTTCGCCATTCGGATTTCACGGCAGAGCACGCAGAGGAAGACGCAGAGTTATGTGCCACGGGCGGGGCCCGTGGTGGAAATGGATGGGAAACCTTGCAGGGCGAGGAAAAGCGGGCAGCTACCTTGCGGCGCAAGTATCAGTTCGAGCCTTCGAGTACCGCTCCCTTACGGGCCCGGAGGGCAGCCCGGCTCAGAATGAAGTTCTGTGCCATCGCTGGAACGTTCCGAACCTGCGCGTGGAAGAGGTTTCCAGAGAGACCGCAGAGAACCCCAGTTTCATGCGAAAAGTCAGGTGACTGAGTGGTTCCTGTGATCGGCGAAAACCCTTCCACAGATTAAGTTAACGCGGGTGGGTACAGATTCCTTCTAATTTCGCTTCAACACGCGGCCCATGTCCAGACGGAACGAAGGATCGCCGCGCGTCCCGCTCACCACGATCGGCACCACCGTCCCCGCGCCGTCGCGCCGGAAAAACGGGTCCGCCAGCTTGAGCAGCTTGCTCTTGAATCCGGTCGTCATCTGCGAAACCGTGGCGTCCAGTTTCGCGGTGCCGCGGAAATCGAGCGCCCCGCTGCGCAGCACGTAGCTCCCCTGCATGCCCACGTTCGCGCCGGGCAGGGTGAACTGCAGATCGGGCAAGCTGAGCTTGCCAGCCATGAGGTGGAATTCACCCTGGAAATCCGCAGTGACATTGGGGTCGTGATCTTTCGGATCTCCCTGCGCGCGATGACTCAGGCCTGCGATTTTCCCCTGCACCCCGGCATCGGTGAACTTCACACGGCTCAGGCCGAACTTGCCATCCAGCTGCAACCGGTCGATCACGGGCACATCCCCCGGCGGGACTTTCACTTTCGCGTCGAACCGAATGCCGCCCGTCATGGGTTGGGTGGGGCCTTTGACCGTAAGGCGCAGAAAGTCCTCCAGCCGTCCCGAAGCTTCCTTCGCTTCCAGCAAAATGGTCTTGCGGGTTTCGAGCGCGCCGCGATCCACCGCGCCGGTCACTTCGAATTCCGATTTGCCGAGCCGCGCCCGCACGGGATGTAAAACCGTATTGCCGTTTGTGCCGTCGACCGTTGCCTGAAAATCCGTGTGCAGCGGGACGGGATGGTCGGCCAGATGCAGTTCGAAGTCGGGAACGTCTGCCGTGCCCGCTACCTCCATCCGGTCGAGCCGCCCGGTGAAGTTGCCGTCGGACGAAAGGATGCCGCCGATCCCTTTGAAGACCGAAAGGTCCGCATTGCGAAACGTGTATTGGCCGGAGATGGGGGTATCCACGGGACGCGACGAATCCCAGGGGCCGAACTTGCCCTCGCAGTGGATGAGGCCGGGAGGTTTCGGGTTAGTGAGCTCGGCCTGGAATGACATGGGTAAGCCCGCGCCTACTGTTTTTAGGCTCAGCTTTTGCACGTCGAAGATCAGCGGATCCTTCGCGGGGTCCTTCGGCTTGATTTCGACGGTGGTGCCATCGGCGATGACTTCGTCCAGGATGAACGTGGCGGCGGCTGCGGGGCTGTGTGCTGGCTGCGCCGTGCCCGAGGGTGTTCCCGCCGCGGATGGGTCGTGCCGCGGCGGCAGGTGAATCTGCAGGCCTTCCAGCGTTAACCGGCCAATGTGCCGCGGGGTTCGAAAGAAGCTGATCAACGAGGCGTCGAGGGTGAAGCGGCGGATCCGGACCATGGGCGGCACCTCATGGCTGCCGTTAAACCAGAGCACGAGGTTGTCGCCGGTCGCATGAACCGTGGGGAACAGCGAGATCTTTAACTCGCCCATTTCTACGTCGCTTCGATAGCGTTTCTGGAGCGTAGAGATGAAGTAATCGCGGGCCAGCGGCTGGAAGCGGACGGCGAGGAAGGCAGCGGCGGCGACCAGGGCGAGAAAAGCTCCGCCGGCGACGCCGAGGGTAATCCGGAGCCACCGCCCGCGCTTTCTCTCCGGAGTGCTCATATTACCAGGATAACGTCGCACCTTCGATTCAGGTTGCGGGAAATCGAATCACCGGATGCACCGGCGGTTCGTTGACGTAACCTAACGGCCCGCCGGCACCAGTTGGGTCCAGTTCCCCTGCATGCTGGCGTTCGGATTGAAGTTTGGGGAATCGGACAGGACGAACTGCTTGTCCGGGCCAGCCCAGGCATGTTCATACGAGTTGCTCAGTTCCACGGTTTCGCCGGTGTTGGGATTCTTGTAGCTCTGTACCCCGCGCATGTACTGGCTCCAGCCTTCCATCGAATGGTCCCTGCTCTTGTTGGCATTGTCGAAGGCGCCCTTAATGTCGGCGGCTTCGGCCCGTCCCGCCTGGGCGATGATCGCGGAACGTTCGGCTGCGCTGGAGGCATCCTTAGCCATCATCTGGGCAATGACTTGCCGGACGCGGCCCTCCCATTCGGGGTCCATTCGCATCGTGCCCAGTATCAACTGGAATAACTTTTCGGAAGCCTCCAGTTGTCCCTGGGGAGCGCGCATGCCGACGATGTGGTCGGCGGCGTTTGTGTAATACCACGTCTGCCCCATGCCTCCCATGCGGGCGACAGGGCCGATGACCGCGGTGGATAACGTCATGGCGGTAAACCACTCTTCCGTCGGCTGGCCATTCACGTCGTAGCCGACGCGGACACGGCTTGCATCGGCCCGAACGTTTTCGCGCATCCCCTGTGATGCGGCGATTTGTTCCAGCCTGCGTGCCTCGTCCTGCACTTGCTTTGCAATATCGGGCAGCGGCTCGGATGCCGTTATGCGTGCGCCGCGCCTGGCCGCGGGAATGACAACTTGCTTAAGGTAGTTTTCGGCGTTCATGGTCGCCATGATGTCGCAGCCACGCGCCCCGGCCCGCGCTAATTGCTGGTTTGAGCTTCGCAGCATGTTCACCGCTCCGGGATCGTCCGCCCACATCCAGGAATTACCGGGGAACAGTTCCATGGCCAGGCGTCCGTCCGGACTCGTCGCACGGAAGACCAAGTGAGCCAGGTTGGCATGACAACCTACACCGTCCCCATATCTCAACTCGCCCTGAAACTGCCAGTCGGAAGGGATCAGCATGGTCATCGCCGTCATGGGACGTTCAAAGGAGCGCTGGTCGACAATGCTGACGAGTTTCATCCGGTACAAATTGCCGCCTCCCTGGGCAGAGGGATTCCCGGAAACAACGGTAGTGGGCTGTTGCGGCGACGCAACTTTTGCCGCCGGAGGTTGGGTTATGCCGGCGGTCGGATTCCCGGCAGCGGGTTTCGCGGCAGCAGGACGATTCAGGGCGCCGGCCGGCGGGGGAGGAAGCGCATCGGTAACGTTGGTTTTGGCCCCGAACGCGAAACTGTTTTCAATCTGATCGAGGGCGTTCCGCAGACGCGTGAAATCGGCCTTCGACGCCGACGTCATCATGAGATACGTCGCCGAACCGTCCGAGACCCCCAACAATTGCAGAAAGGAATCAACGCCCATCGGATTGACGCCGGAATAGGTCTCAAACTGTCCCGTCCGGCCGCCGAACTGCGCTTCGCCGTGCCGTGCCTGTGCGAAATTCCGCCATTGCTTACCTGTCTGAGCCGATATGGCATTGATGGTCGTAGCCACCTCGGCGCCGGGGATCACCAATATCGTTACGAACACCGAATCAGATGCGAACTGAACGGCGTCGCCATTCATCTGGGTGGTGTTCCAGCCTTGCGGGAGTTGTACCGTATAGCGACCCGCCGGATCGCGATAGTTGGGCGTGACCTGCGCGAATGCGGTAATCGGAACATGGCTGCAGAGGAGCACGGCGACCACCAGACGCAGGCTGGTTCCGAGCGGAGGCCGACTATGTGGGCTATGGACTTTCATGGCAGGAGCATCCTTTCCGTTCCCGGGATCTATTCGGATTCGACCTGGCAATTGCCTCCGCCAATTGGCAACGAACCACGGGGGCGTCAACCGTACAGGAAAATATCGCCGGGCTGTTACCCTGCTACGGGGCCACCCATGGCAGTCGGCCCATGGCTTGAAATACCACCTGGAAGTTAGCATTCTATAACACTCTCAGATCTTCTCTCCGGAGTGCTCATAGTACCAGGATGACGCCGCGACCCCGCATCAACGGATGCTTGCGGGACGCAGGTTGACCTGCGCGGAACCGTGGGGCGCGAGGTCGATAGCCTGATAGCGGGTGTGTGACATCCAGAGTTTGTCGATCGATTCCGGCGTGTAGTCGAGTGCGTCCTCTGTTGCGACCACGTAATACTTGCCGGGCGCAAGTGTGCCGGAGGTGTACTGGCCGTTCTGATCGGTGGTGCCGCGCAGGATGCGTGCGGCGAGTTCCGCCTCGGTGGGCGCATCGGCCGCGGCGAAGATACAGAGCGCGCGGAAACAGGTTTGTCGGTGCTTCAACACGCTGTCCTCCTATCTGATTCCGACCGGTTGTAAATTTACCTGCGCCGTCCCACTCGGCCCCAGCTCCACTTCCTGATACCGCGTGTGCGATTGCCAGAGCTTGCCGATACTCTCCGGCGTCTGATCGAACGAATCGCTCGTCGCCACTATGAAATACTTTCCCGGAGCCAGCGTCGCCGATTTATACTGCCCGGCCTGATCCGTCTGGCCAGACGCGATGCGCGCCGCCAGATCGCCTTCCGACGTAACGCCGGCCGGCATGACGAGAATCGTGCTGTCTGCCACGGGGTTGCCGTCCTTATCGGCGACCTTCGCCGTGAGCGTCGCACCATCCTGTCCCACGGTGACGCGCAGACCTGTGCCCGCGATGGCGCTGCCCAGGTGCAAGGCCTCAAAGCGCACGCTCCGGCCCGCGTAAGTGATGTCCTTGATATAAAGACCCGGGGCGGTGAGCGTGGCGCGAATGCCGTAGTCGTCGAGCAGCATGCCGGAGATGGTCTGAGTACCCGGAATGTCGGGCCGCACGGTCGATTTTTCCCCCGGCATCTGAGTGCGCAGCAGGGGCGTGAGTCCGATGACTGGTTTGATGGCGACCGGCGTTTGGGGGAGCGGACCTTCGAGCACGACTTCGGCATCGAGCGAGACGCCAGGCACAGTGGAGAGATTCACGTCGGCCAGATCGCGATCGGCGATGGCGATGGTTGCGATGGCCCATGTGGAATCGGGACCCGGATTGCGCTCCGCAACGGTGAGTCGATAGCTCCCGGGGTAGAGATCGCAAAAACGGTATTCGCCGTCATTGCCCGTCGTCGTGCCGGTGGTCGCCATAAACATGCCGCCGCCGTTTGAGACGCCGCTCGAAGGCTGAAGCCCTTCGATATCGACGCGCAGCGGCCCCGGGCCGTTGGGTGTGGAGGCGATGCCCGCGACGCAATAGGACGGCGACTTCTTCACTTCGATATCGACGCCTTCCCGATGCTCGCCGGATCGGAGTTGCAGGGGCGCCGCTCCTTCGCGATCGGGTGACGACGGATACCAGGTGCGCATCGGCACCGGACGCCGCATTTTCGGATTGAGCGGGACTTCGGAATGCGCGGGCGAATTGCGGCGGCGAATGTCGGTCACCAGATAGAAGTCGTGGCCAGCCTCTACGCTCGATAGGGAATAGATGCCCTGATCGTTCGTGGTGGAAGCGCCCCTGAGGAAATAGCCGACGGAACCGAGATAGTATTCCTTCGAAACCAGCAGCACGAAGAGGCCGGGGACGGGCTCTTTGTTTTCGTCGAGCACCTTGCCGGTAATGGTGCCGGTGAGCGTGAAGTTGAAATCGATGCTGTTGAGATCGCCGCCCGCTACGGTGACCAGACGGCTCATACTGCCGGTGAAACCGCGTGGACTCTGCGCGCGCAGATTGTATTGATCGGGAGGGAGATCGGCGAGCCGGTAGTGGCCCTGCTCATCGGTGGTGGCTGAGACTGTTTTTGTGGTGGAGTTCCCGTTCGCCCCGGTGGTTTTGACGTTGGTCGAAATGCGGTAGTCTTTCAGGGGCGCGCCCGTGGTCTTCTCCTTCACGATGCCGCTGATCGACGAGGTCAGGGCCGAGGGTCCGGGTGGCGTTTGGGCCATAGCGGGCGCGGAGGCGATGAGCACAGCCAGGGCCGCGAGGCAGCGGATTGTCATTGTGGAACTCCTTCGCTGAGATCTACGTTCGTGACTTCTCCGCCCGTTACCTCGATCTCTTTTACGCTCGATCCGGCGCCGATCCGGTATCGGCCCGGATGCAGACCTTCGAACACGAAGTGTCCCTCGGCATTGGGAAACGCGTGCAGCGATTGCGTGTCATCCGGGTTACCCGCAGTTTGCGCATTGCCGGTGTCCAGGAGCGCCACGGTGAAATCCCCGGCGCGCGCGGCATGCAGAGTCCCGTGAACGGAACCGGCTGCGGCCAATTCCACGCCCACCGGCTGCGCGACATCCTTGGCAAGATCCACCACAAGGTCGCCAGCCTGATAACAGCCGGCGCCGAGTCCGCTGGCTGCGATGCGGAAGCGGCCCGGTGCGAGATTGGGAATCGATTGATCTTTGGCCGCGCTCACTGGACCGTTGGCGTTGAAGAAAACGATCGCCCACGGGTCGAGAGAGGTCAGGGTTACGGTCGCGCTCTGCGGGCATACCGCGGGGTACGGCGCATTACCGTGGGGCCGCAGGCGAAGGCTGAGGGAACGTGCCGGGGTCAGGGTCAGGGAAAGTCCGGTCACGTCCGAACCCGCGACCTGAATGTGGGTCTTCGCGAAGTACGCGTCGCCTTTGCCGAGGGTGGAATCGTACGCAGTGTAGCCGCCGGTGGGGCCGGTGGCGTAGAGATCGTACACGCCCGCGGGGACTTTATCGAACTGGAACTTGCCGTCCTTACCCGCGATGGCGATGGCAATGGGAAGCACCGGCTGATCGGGCAGGCCGAGCGCCAGGGCAAAGCCGCCGCTGGGATTGGGCGTATCGGGAATCGTCACCGTTCCGGCCACTTTATATTGCGGATTCGGCGTGACCAGAAAATTGAGATTGTTATAAACTTCGCCGCCCGCGATGGTGAAGATGCGCGGGTTCGAGTTATCGGGATAGAGTTGCATCCCCGCGCCTTCGTTCAGCCCGTAGTACCACATGCCGAGTTCGTATTGGCCGGGCGGCAGATCGAAAAAGCGGAAGTGGCCGGCGTCATCGAGCGAGGTATCTCTTACCGAGCGAAACTGGGTGCTGCCGGTTTGCCGGGTGAGGACCGCGATGCGGGTTGCGCCGGTGGTCTGCCCGCCCGTGGCCCGGACGATGCCTTCCACGGGCTCGCCGCGCACGTTGGTGACGCGGCCATCCATCACGCCGTAGCGCATGATGCGGATCTGCAGAGTCGTGTTGGGCAAATGCAGCGGGAAAGTAGTCGTGATGAAATTCGGCTTCACTACGTCGATGGTGTAGTCGCCCGCGGGCAGATCGTAACCGGCAAAATGGCCGGCGCGATCCGTGTCCAGGTCGGCGACCAGTTCGCGCACGCCAGCCTTATGGATCTTCAGCTCGGCCGAAGCGACGGGCTCGCCGGAGGAATCTTCCACGACGCGGCCGGCGAAAACCTCAGCGCCGGAACGCGCGGCATCCTGCGCCCGCAGCAGGGCGACCGAGCCGGCGCGGATCGCTATCACTGTGACGGCAATCGCAAGGCGGGTGAATTTTGAGTTTCGTGTCAACTAGACAAATAGTACACGATCTTGTGTGCGGCCGTGTGACCGGCTAATACGCGTTCATCGCGTCCGCCATCGCCCGGACCAGTTCCGCATTGCTCAGCGGATTCCACATATGGCCCTGACGCGGGCCGTAAGTAAACGTCGCATGCGCGTTGAGTTTGGTGAGCAAAGTCTCCATACGATAGACCGCCAGATTCGCAAACCAGTTGTCCATGTCGCCGACGTAGAAGTGCATCCTGCCGGTAAGCTTCGGAGCCAGATCGGCCCAGTGCGATTCGATATAGCGGGCCAGATCGTAGCCGTGATCCTGCATATACGCGACCACATCCTTATCGATCTTGCCCGTCTTGTGATCCCACAAAGGCTTCGGGTAGCCGTCGTCCCCCACCGGGCCATAGACGGAATCCCAGCCGGCGAGTTGCCCTCCCGAGCGGCTCTTTGAGCCGAGCGCATCTTCCATCTGGCTCTGCTCACGAAGCGTTCGGGTGGTTTGCCCTTCGGGGTTGCGCAGCATGGGGCGCTCGTCGCTGGCGAGTCCAACTCCGGCAGACGGCTTGACGCCAGGCCGTACGAAGGCGTTTTCATCGTTATAGATATCCAGAATCAGGTAGCGGCTGAAATCGATGGAGTCCGGACAGTACACCCAGGTTCCGGTGAAAACATCCGGATAGTAGACCTGCAGGGCGAGCGCTTCCCAGCCGCCTGTGGACCCGCCGGTGAGCGTGCGAGCGCGCGTTTCCGGAATCATACGGAAGTGGCTTTCCAGCCAGGGGATGAGCTCTTTCGTCAGCGCGTCGCCATACGGGCCGTTGTTGGCGGAATTGGCAGCGTAGGAATCGTCGTAGTAAACGGTGGGGTGCTGGAAGGTGACGGCGATGACGCGTGGGAAGTCGTCGGCCTCCCAATCATGCGCAAAGCCCGGTTGGGCCGGATTACCGTTGTAGCCGAACGGCGCGCCCGTGCCGAAGTGGTTTTGCTGGTAGACGGCCGGGTAGCGCTGGTCCGGATGCCGATCGTAGTCTTTTGGCAGCAGGACGGTCGCGCCGATATATACGGGCTGGCCCCAGAACTTCGTCAGCAGCGCGCTCTGAATCTTCACGTGCTTCACCAATGTGGTGTCCGCAGGCACCGCGATGGGCGGCATTACATGCGACAGCGCCAGATGAATGTTCGAAGGATGCGCAGGGTCCACGTGAACCGTCTGCGCGTCGCTGACCAGATTGCCGGGCGACGACATCGGATTCTGACCTTCCCACTGATCCATGTGCCCCCAGATTGTGTGGCCGTCCGCGCGGTGGAATTCCGTGTAGGGGCAAAGGATCGCCTTGACGCTGTAATCGCCGGCTGGTAAGTCCTTCAGCGAGAGAATCGGGAAGCCGACGGCGCTGTCGTCCACGATCGCGGTCGAATCCGGACGTAGATTGCCGACGTCGGCCCCGAATAGTTGTCCATTCGTGCCCGGCGTAATGAAAACACGGCCGGTGATCGGACCGGCATGCACGGAAGCGGGGAAAGAAACTTCGACACGAAGTTGCCCGAACGCGCCGGCGCTGAAGGCAAGCAGGAGCGGAACGATCTTCCGCACGAATGATTTCATGATGAGACCGATTGTACCGGATCGCGGACCAGGGCTTCACCCCTGCGAGAAGCGCGGGCACGCGTAGTCGCAGTTAACTTTGGTATGCATAAAATATAGCCACCAGACACTATTAACTATCCTCCCGGAGGTGTAATATCACCCAATAGGTAGTAGACGCGAACTCGCCGGATCGGGCGCGTTTCGGGTCTTGGGAGGAAATATGAACGCAGTAGATTTGAAGAAACTCAAGGGTACTCTGGAGGCCAAGCAGGCGTTGCTGAGCGGCTCTTTGTGTCACCGCGAAGAGATCGTCATCGAAACGACGCCCGACGCGCTCGATGCGGTCCAACTGGCAGGGGAGCGCGAATTCGCCATTCGGAATCTCGATCGCGATTCGCACATGCTGCGGCTCATTCGCGAGGCTCTGGCCCGAATTGCCGAAGGTTCCTACGGCATCTGTCTGCACTGCGAAGAAGACATCTCGCTGAAGCGGATACAGGCATTGCCCTGGGCGAAATTCTGCATCGCCTGTCAGGAGCAGGCGGACGCGCATAAGATTGCAGCGCGCTCCGGGTTACATTCGTATACGCCGGTCGCCTGATCGCCCACCGGACGGTTACTTCCCGGCATCGGTATCCATTCCAGTACGCTCCCGGCAGATCGTCGCCGAGCCCGTAGCTGCGCCATTTCGCGCTAATTGTCCCGGATCACGCCGAGGTAACCGTGTCAGCACCCGGGAAACTGGACACTCCTCGAAGAAGTGTAGTAACCTGCCAAAGTGGTCGGCCTTATCGGAGATGCCCGGTCTGCGCCTCCTGTGAGTAGCCTCGCGGTCGCGTTGATCGCGGATATCGGCCAACACAAGCTTTGAAACCAGGGAGATCGTTCCAGTGAATTCCAGAAACAACCACGTCGGATTGCGCGCGGCAGGCTTCGCCTTTCTCGCCGCGTTTACGCTCATCGCGCCCGTGAATATTCTCGCGCAACCCCCGCAGGGTGGCGGAGGCCGCGGACCGGGAGGACCGCAGCAACCAGCGGCCCCTACTGGCCCCATGGCCAACGAGAAATACAAGAACATCCAGGCCCTCACCAACGTTCAGGCCGACCAGCTCGATATCACGATGCGCTACGTCTCGGCCGCTATCAATATGCGCTGCACCGATTGCCATGTCCAGGAAGCTTCGGGCGAGATGTCTTATGAAAAGGATGACAAGCGCGCCAAGCAAACCGCCCGCTCCATGATGAAAATGGTCAACGGCATTAATGCGGCCAATTACGGCGTCCGCGTGGAGTGCGCCACTTGCCACTCCGGCCACAATCAGCCCGTCGGCTTGCCGCTCGCTGAAATGCTCACGCCCGAACAGGTCGCCCAGATGAACACCCCGCCTCTGCCCCCGCCTCCTGGCGGTGGCCCTCAGGGCGCCTTCGGTGGTTCGGGTGGCGGTCGCGGTTTTCAGCGAGCTCCCGCACCGCCGGTCGGCGATGTCGTTGATAAGTACCTCGCAGCCGTAGGTGGCCGTGCAGCCGTGGAGAAACTGCAGTCGCTCTCGCTCACCGGCACCGTGACCAACCGCGCCGGCCAGTCCTCCGCCTTCACCATCGAAGAGAAGACCAACAAATACCGCGAAGCCCGCCAGACCCGGCCCGATGCGGACGTTCGGGGCTTCGATGGCGCTGCCGGTTGGCAACAAACGGGTACGCGGACGACGGACCTCAGCGGTTTCGTGCTGGATCAGGCTCTGCTCCTCAAAGACGTCGGCAGCATCCTGCATCTCAGCGAAAAATACCCGGCTCTCCAGGCGGGCGGCGGGCGCCCGATGCAGATCAACGGGAAGGATACGACGGCGTTGACCGGCCGGGCTGGAATCGTGACCGACCAGTTCTATTTCGATTCGGCGTCCGGCCTTTTGCTGCGCCGCGTCATCTCCACCCGCACCCCGCTCGGTCAGTTGCGCGAGCAGATCGACTATGCCGATTACCGCACCGTAGGCGACGTGAAAGTCCCGTATGAAATCAAACTGAACACGTGGAACGCGCTCGATACCTTTAAGGTAGCGGACGCCAAAGCCAACATTGGCATCGACGACGCCCGCTTCTCGAAACCTAAGTAGTTCCCTGGGGCGGATCTCGATTCGTCGCGATCCGCCCCTCATCCATTCTTCGCGTTCCAGTCCGCTCGCGCCACCGCTGGCAGTCGCCTCCCCGTGCAGGGGCCGCGACGCGCCGTTTCCGGAGACCGGACACCTCAGAGCGATCTGCAACCAACCGGAATGGCCCTGCCAGCTTCCCTCCGGGATGCAGCGACACTTCCGTGAACTGTATCGGGCGTGCCACATAAGAGTGGAGCAGGTTGCAAGTGATGGGCCGCGGTGCCCGGCGGGCCCGCAAGGGAGCGTTTGCGAATCAATAACCATCCGCAACGAAGAGAGCCATGGGTGCGCCCTGCGATTCGTTCCCCGCTACCGCGCTAAGAACGCCAACTGCATTTGCCGGTTGCTTCGAAGAGGTTTGTTCCGGCGTTAGAGTAGTTATACCGCAGATGACCCAAAACCCCGCGCTTTTGTGCCTCCTTCTCTCTGTCGCCGCTTATGCTCAGACGCGCCCGGCATGGGATGGCGCGTTCACTTCAGTCCAGGCTGATCGCGGCCGTGCGGCCTATGGCGAGAACTGCGCCCGCTGCCATGGACCGGAACTGGCCGGCGCAGAAAACACGCCTTCGCTTTCCGGCTCTGGCTTCCTTGCACACTGGAACGGCAAGAGCGCGCTCGATCTCCTGGACCGCACCCGCCGCACCATGCCCACCGATAATCCCGGCGGACTGACTACCCGTCAGTACACGGACATCGTCGCGTACCTCATCGCCGCAAACCGGTTCCGCGCGGGTGCCGTCGATCTCGGCGGTACCGCTGCGCCGGCGATCACGGGAAGTAATACGGAATGGCGTTACTACGGCGGCGACGCGGCCGGCACAAAGTACTCGCCGCTCGCTCAGATCGACGCTTCCAACGTCAACAAGTTGCATATCGCGTGGTCGTGGGGCGCGAAGAATTTTGGACCGGCGCCGGAGTTCAATTGGGAAGTCACCCCTCTGATGGTCGGCGGACGCCTCTTCCTGACCGCGGGCACGCGGCGCGATGTCGTATCGCTCAATGCAACTACCGGAGAAACTCTGTGGATGTATCGGCTCGAAGAGGGTCCGCGCGGCGAGACCGTAGCCCGCCGCAACAATCGCGGCCTCGCCTATTGGAGCGATGGCGCCGATGAGCGCATTCTGCTCATCTCCCCCGGCTACCAACTGGTGGCGCTGGACGCTCGTACCGGCCGACCCGTCCCGGGGTTCGGCAAGGACGGGCTTGTCGATCTCTGGGAGGGTCTCGACCGCGCTGTCGTCAAGCCCGGCGAAATTGGCGCATCGTCCCCGGCCATAGTCGTGCGCGGTGTGGTGGTGGTCGGCGCGGCACTTCAGGCCGGCGTAGCCCCGCAGTCGAAGAGGAATGTGCCGGGCTACATCCGCGGGTATGACGTGCGCACCGGCAAGCGCCTTTGGACCTTCCGCACCATTCCGCAGCCCGGCGAATTCGGGCACGACACATGGGAGAACGGCTCCTGGGAGTACACCGGCAATACCGGCGCGTGGGGCCCGCTCAGTGCCGATGAAGAACTGGGCTACGTGTACGTTCCCGTCGAAACCCCCACCGGCGATTTCTACGGCGGCCACCGGCCAGGCAACAACCTCTTCGGCGAAAGCCTGGTCTGTCTGGACGCCCGCACCGGTCGTCGCGTCTGGCACTTCCAGTTGGTGCACCACGGCGTGTGGGATTGGGACCCGCCCACGGCGCCCACGCTGCTGGATATCACCGTGGCCGGGCGACGCATCAAAGCTGTGGCCCAAATCACCAAGCAATCCTGGGTCTACGTTTTCGACCGCGTAACGGGTAAACCCGTTTGGCCCATTGAAGAACGGCCCGTACCTCAGTCGGATGTGCCCGGTGAGCGGACATCTCCCACACAGCCTTTTCCCTCGAAGCCTGCAGCCTTCGATCGCCAGGGTTTCTCTCTCGACGACCTCATCGATCTCACGCCCGAACTGAAGGCCGAAGCACTGAAGATCGCGGCGCAATATCGCCTGGGCCCTATGTTCACGCCGCCATCTATAGCTGGCGCGGGCGGAAAGTTGAGCACCATCACTCTGCCTTCGCCCACGGGCGGCGCCAACTGGCAGGGCGGTGCCGCGGATCCG
>Ga0302319_10004793_pt1 | contig 27583 bp, 21 predicted proteins | sample Bog_T0_2_FD_203319 | JGI IMG/M metagenome (GOLD analysis project Ga0302319, IMG submission 203319) | Peat permafrost microbial communities from Stordalen Mire near Abisko, Sweden - Bog_T0_2 | ecosystem: Environmental > Terrestrial > Soil > Wetlands > Peat | place: Sweden: Abisko, Stordalen Mire... | reverse complement strand
AAGACTATGTCGAGCCTTGGAAAATTGATGAAACAGGCTGCACGCATGCAGCAACAGATGGAAGTCGTCCAATCACAATTGGCGGCACGCACCGTGGAAGCCACCAGTGGCGGCGGCGCGGTGAAGGTCGTAGCCAAATGCGATGGAACCCTGGCGTCGATCAAGATTGATCCGCAAGCGTTGAACCCCGCGGATGCCCAAATCGTTGAGGACATGATTCTGTTGGCGGCCAACCATGCGCTCACTCAGGCCAAGGATATTGCCAATACCGAAATGGGCAAGGTGACTTCGGGTTTGAATTTGCCGGGGATGGGCTAATTCGTCCGACCATGGCAGCATTGCCTGAACCTGTCAGCGCCCTGATCGCCGTCCTCGCCAAACTACCGGGAGTGGGGCCACGCTCCGCCGGACGGATCGCGCTGCATTTGGTGCAAGCCGACTTGGGCTCGGTCCAACATCTGGCTGACTTAATTGTTTCCGCCCGCGAGAAAGTGCAGCTGTGCACAGTTTGCGGGGCGCTTACGGAAAAATCCCCGTGCGGCTTTTGCGCTGATCCACGACGCGACGCGACGCTGATTTGCGTGGTGGAAAAGGCCGTGGATATTTTGAGCATCGAAAAATCCGGCACCTTCCGCGGAAAATTTCATGTTCTCGGCGGCAAAATTTCTCCTCTGGATGGTGTGGAACCGGACGATCTGAAGATTGCCGGTCTGGAGGAGCGCCTTGGCCATGAGCCGGTAAAGGAAGTGGTGATTGCCCTGGGGACCGATGTGGAAGGGGATGCCACCAGCCATTATCTTGCGAAACGGTTGAGCCGGCCCGGAGTGAAGATTTCGCGCATTGCGTATGGGTTGCCGGCGGGCAGCGGCTTGGAATTTGCGGATGAGTTAACTTTGAACCGCGCGATGGAAGGCCGGCGGGAAATGCAATGAAGCCAGTTTTTATTTTTGATCTGGGCAAAGTGCTGGTTGATTTCGATTATTCGATCGCCGCGCGTAAGATCGCGGCTCGCAGCGCGAAGAGTCCGCAAAATTTGCACGCTTTTTTGGGAGGTTCTCCGCTATTGTTGCAATACGAAAAGGGTACCCTTTCGCGGCAGGCGTTTTTCGATGCCATTCGGGAAGTGGTGGGATTTCAAGGCAGCCTGGCGGAATTCGGAGAAGCGTTTGCGGATATTTTTTCGGAAATTCCGGCGATGATCGCCTTGAACGCGGAGCTGCGTCAGCGTGGTTTTAAAACGTATATCTTTTCCAATACGAATGATCTGGCGATTGAGCATGTCCGCCGCAATTTTCCTTTTTTCAAGGAATTCGATGGCTACATCTATTCTTATGAAGTCGGGGCGATGAAGCCGGAAGCCAAGATTTATGAGGCGATGGAAGCGATGAGCGGCGGTTTTGGAAGCGACCTGATTTATATTGATGACCGGGCGGAGAATATTGCGGCCGGGAAGGGCAGGGGATGGCGGACCATTTTGCATGAGTCGCCGGAGCGGTCGCGGGCGGAAATAGCCGCCCTGATTTGACCAGAATGTTTCCGGTCCGCTGGCGGTTATCGCAAGTTTGCCGCCGATTTTGAGTCGATTTGTTCCAGCGCGATTCGGACGTTGCCTTTTAATTGCGGATCCATTTTGGCGACTCCGAGAAGGTCGTTGACGGCGTCGCTTGCGGTTGGGCCAAACTTGCCCAAGGCCTTAATGGACGCGGATTGCACCACCTGGTTGGAGTCCCGCAATCCCTGGCGCAGGGCGGGAACGGACTCGGTGGGATGTTGCGCAATCATTCCTAAACTTTCCGCCGCCAGCATGCGGACAACATACTCACTGTCGGTCATTCGGGTTACGAGGGCGGTCACAGCTTCGTGTGCGGCCGGGCCGACGCGTCCGAGGGCTTGGATCACCTGGATTCGTACCGCGACATCTTGGTTGGTAATCAAAGTGAGTGCCTTATCAAACACGAACCGAAGGACGGCGTTCGAATCGATTAGACTCAGGGACGCGACGGCTTCGGAACCTAATTCTGCATTAGTGGACCCAGCGGCCCTTACGAGCGCCGGTATGGCCGCTTTACCATTGTCGCCAAAACGCCCCAAGGCCTGGGCGCATTGCACGGCCACGGTGTTTTGGGTGTCTTGCAGATCGGTTATCAGCGCGGGTACGGAAAGGTCGGGTTCCAAACGGATTGCACCCAACAGCGAAGCGCCGTGCCAGTGCGTGTTGGCCCGGAACGTCGGGTTCGTGTCCGAATCAGAAAGATCGTCAACCGCCAATGGCAAGACTGGCCGGGCTTCTTCCGGCGTAATCCTGCCCGCGTAAATTGCATTGGCCAGATAGGCCGCTGTGTTATCGCGGACAAAGAAGCTCCCGTTGGTCAGTGCCCGAAACACGTCGGGCAAGGCATCCCGGCCGATTCCGACGAGTGCGCCGGGAACGTAACCAGGGTTTTGTTCCAAGAGTTGATCAAGTTCAGGAATTGCCGGTTTCGCGAGCGGGCCGAGCGCATCAAAGGCCCAGGTTGCCTGGCTATTGCGTTGATCGGCACTTCCGGTTTCTGGTTTGAGATAATGAAGGCGGTAATGATGAAGTTTGGGGTCGAACGTCAGATCATTAAGCAAAAAGGGCAAGGTTTTTGTCCCCATCTGGCGAATAGCCTCAGCGGCTTTTGCTTGTCGGACCTGCGGTGGGCCAAATTGATCCGGAACGACGTCCGGCAGCCATTCCGAGAGCGAACGGCCTTGATAGCTTGGTTCGCGATAGGTAAGGCTTTCGTTCACCATGACGGTTGTGCTGGCAGCCAATAATATACCAACGCTGACGAAGACGGCGGTTTTTGCTTTTGCCCAGGCCATAAATTTCAAGGCTCCTTTCACGAGGGTTAAAGTGGAAGTTCCGGCGGCGGCTCCTTTGGCCACGGCGACGGAAGAGATTATCTTGGACAGACCGGCGGGCGCCGCTTGAACTGAATTCGCCGAAACGACCGTGGCGATGACACTGGCAGATAAAACCATTCCCTTTTTGGTGAAAAACTTTCGCAGTTTCTCCACTGCCCGGCCAACTCGCTTTTGGGCGGTGTTTTCTTCCAACCCGAGCAATCGTCCGACCTCGGCCATGCTTTTGTTTTGAAAATACCGAAGCACCAGCGCATCGCGCTCGGTTGGGTGGAGTGATGCCATGGCCGAATCGAGCTGAGGGGATAATTCGCTCCATAGCGGATCGGGTGGGGTTTCTGACTTGGTCGATTCCATGTAAACCTCCTGTTCGCGCCGTATGCGGCGGGATTCCGAGCGTTGCCAGTTTGCCGTCGTGAGCCGAGCGGTCTGGTAGAGCCAGCCGGGCAGGCTGATGTGTCGGGGAAGTCTCTTTGCCTTGCGGGCGAGAATGATGAATACCGCCTGCGTGATGTCCTGCGCCTGCTGGGAATTGGCGGTATGCCGCAGCGCCACGGAATGCACCAATCCTACGTAGCGTTCGACTAGCGCGGAAAAAGCCGTTTCCGATTCGTTTTGGGCGAATTGTTCCAGCAACAGGGCGTCGGGCGCTTCAGTCATTCACTGATTATATGTGCGCCGGAGCGGGAATCTGACGTATTATTTTTGGAGGAACGCGGTAACTTACTTTATTCTGACAGGGCAGCCAAATAACGCTCGGCGTCGATGGCGGCGGCGCAACCGGCTCCGGCGGCGGTGATGGCCTGGCGATAAACGTGATCGGCGCAATCGCCGGCGACGAACACGCCGGGAACGTTGGTCATCGTGCCTTCGGTAGGAACAATGTAGCCATTTTCGTCGGTGGTGATCTGGCCTTGGAAAACCTTGGTATTCGGGACGTGGCCGATGGCAATAAACACTCCGGCGCACGGCAAAGTTGATTCGTCGCCGGTCTTGAGATTTTTCAGTTTGACGCCGGTTACTTTGTCCTGCTTCACGTCCAATATTTCGGTAACGGCGGTGTCCCAAATAGGCTTGATCTTGGGATTGGACAGGGTTCGTTCGGCCATGATTTTGGAAGCGCGGAGGGAGTCGCGGCGATGGATCAAATGGACGATGGAGCCGAACCGGGTCAAATACATGGCTTCTTCGCAAGCGGAATCGCCGCCGCCAATGACGACCAATGGCTGATTGCGAAAGACGGGCAGGGCGCCGTCGCAGGTGGCGCAATAGGTGGTGCCTTTGGTTTCCAATTCATATTCGCCGGGCGCACCCAAGTGCTTGTGGCTGGCGCCGGTGGCAATAATGACGGTTTCCGCCAGCACGGGTTCGCCATCGACGATGAGCTTGAGCGGACGTTGGGAAAAATCGACCGATTCGACGACGCCAAAGCTGGTTTTTGCCCCGAACCGTTCGGCTTGCTTCTGCATGCGGGTCATAAGCTCGTAGCCGTCAACGCCTTCGGGAAAGCCGGGGAAATTCTCAACGATGCTGGTGGTGGTCAGCAGGCCGCCAGGTTGGGTGCCCGTCAGCACGAGTGGCTCAAGCTGGGCGCGGGCAGTGTACAAAGCCGCAGTCCATCCGGCGGGACCGGATCCAATGATGACAACTTTCTTCATAGCGCGCGCAAAATAGACTGCCATAGTGCACATTGCAAGCCACCAGCGTGACGCTGGACCCAATTGCGGTCTCCCGACCGCGGCACATGCGGAAGCAAGACGGTCCTTAGGGACCGTGCAAAAATAAATTCGGTGATAATGGCGCAGGAATTTAGCCCGCTGGCGAGGCGCAAGCGACGAGCATACCCTGCCAGTGGGTCTGTAAGGAGCGAGCAACGAAGCCAGTGGGCAAAAGGCCAAGCCAGAATTGCCGAAGTTGTTTTTGCACGGTCCCTTAGTCTAAACGTTCTCGGCCGCCGAATCCGCTCTCCAGATCGTGCCAGAACTCGATGTCTTCCTCGTCCTGCTCCCAGCAGAGAAAGACCTCGCGTCCGCCGATAATAGCGGGGAAATCGATGAGACCGCGGGAAATGTCCTTGATGAAAATCTCTCGCTTTTGAAATTCGGCAAGAATTTGCTGAAGGTCGGCGAGGGTGCGGATCCACTGATTGACGGTTTCGCCGCCGGTGTCGCAGCCGAGTTCCGTCATGCCGCTCAACCGTTTATCAAAGCGCTCGAGGTCGGTGCGGAGGCGATTCAGGGCATCCAGCCACTCCCGGATTTGCGGGAGCAGTTCGCGGGCTTCATCACGGGTATAGTGGCGATGGAAACGAAAACTCATGGTTAAAAAGACCATTCGCGGCAGCCGCGAATGCAGTCTGCCGCGAACGGATGTGATGCGAAAACGCCGACAGTTACTTCTGCCAGGTGCGCTTCTTGTGACGATTCAAGCGCAGCTTCTTGCGCCGTTTATGTTTATTAATCTTTGCCTTACGGCGTTTTTTAAGTGATCCCATATATGGATGTCTTGATGGAATATCAAATAAACGGAGGAATGCCAAACAAATTTTAACGCGCATTTGATTGAGACCTTTCACGGACGGGGGTGAATGGCAAAACAATTGCTCGCAAAAGACCTGATGTTTTGGATTATTTAATTTAATCAAAACCGGATGCTCTGGGGCGTGGGGCGGGGGCAGCGGGGCCAAACAGCAACTATTTCAGTCAAATACTGAACATTGCTTGTTTTTTAGCGCTTGATGCATTGACTCCAATGTCTTGTCTGTTATTTTTTCTCCTCGTTTCGGACGTCAACAACACCCATTTTTTTATGGCAAAAGCATCCAAATCCATTAAGTACGTTTATACCTGGGGCAATAAAAAGGCCGACGGCGATGGTTCTATGAAACCATTGCTCGGCGGCAAAGGCGCGAATCTCCACGAGATGACACGCATCGGTCTGCCTGTGCCTCCCGGTTTCACCATCACCACGGAAGTATGCACCTACTTCTATCAACATAAGAAAACCTATCCCCCGGAACTCCAGGGCCAGATGCAAGCGGGCATCGCCAACATGGAGAAAATCATGGGGACGAAATTCGGCGCGACCGAAGGCATGCCGCTTTTGGTGGCCGTCCGCTCCGGCGCCCGCGATTCCATGCCCGGCATGATGGACACGATCCTGAACCTCGGCTTGAACGACCAGACAGTCCTCGCCCTGGAAAAGGCGACGGGCAATCCGCGATTTGCCTGGGACTGCTACCGCCGCTTCGTCCAGATGTACGGCGACGTCGTTCTGGGTGTGCAAAAGCGTGAAGGGGAAGATCACGAACCTTTCGAAGTGGTCATCCATGAAGTCAAGAAGCAGAAGTATGGTTCCGAAATTGAAGACTCGAAATTGACGGCCGAAGACCAGCAGGAATTGGTCAAGCGTTTCAAGGCGCTAATCAAGGAACGGTCGGGCAAAGTATTTCCGAACGACGCTTGGGAACAGCTCAAAGGCGCCGCGGGTGCGGTCTTTGGTTCCTGGATGAACGACCGCGCGATCGTCTATCGTCGCAAATATAATATTCCGACGGAATGGGGCACCGCCGTGAACGTCCAGACGATGGTGTTCGGCAACACCGGTGACAATTCCGGTTCCGGCGTGGCCTTCACCCGCAACCCGGCCAATGGTACGAATGAATTCTACGGCGAATTCCTGATCAACGCCCAGGGCGAAGACGTCGTTGCCGGCGTTCGCACCCCGGAGCCGGTGGCGAAACTGAAGGACCATTTGCCCAATGCCTATGCGGAATTGCTCAAGGTTCGCGCCATCCTGGAGAAGCACTTCAAAGATGTGCAGGACATTGAGTTTACCGTCCAGCAGGAGAAATTGTTCATGCTGCAGACCCGCAACGGCAAACGCACGGCGGCGGCGGCACTGAAGTTCTCGATGGACATGGTCAAGGAGAAGCTCATTGACTGGGAGACCGCGATACTTCGCAATCCTGCCGATCAGCTCGAGCAATTGCTGGCGCCGATCTTTGATCCGGCTGAGGTTAAGAAAGCGAAACCGATTGCTTCAGGTCTGCCCGCCGGTCCGGGCGCGGCTTCCGGGAAAATCTATCTCAACGCTGACCGCGCGGTTGCCGCCGCGGAACGCGGCGAAAAGGTGTTGCTGGTTCGCAATGAAACCTCGCCGGAAGATCTGCGCGGAATGATCGCGGCCGAAGGCATCATCACGGCCAAGGGCGGTGTCAGTTCCCATGCGGCTCTCGTTGCCCGACAGATGGGCAAAGTTTGCGTGTGCGGCGCGAGTGGTTTGGATATTGATTATGCCGCCAAAACCGTCACGGCGTCGGGATTGAAATTCACGGAAGGTGAAGACCTCTCCATCGATGGCACCTCCGGTATCGTTTATGGCGGCGCCATCAAGACCGCCCCCTCGGAAATCATCACGGGGTTGTTGAACGACGACAAGGCCGCGCAGGCGACCGAGAAGTTCAAGAACTTCACGACCCTGATGAAATGGTGCTCCAAGGCCACCCGCCTCGCGGTCCGCACCAACGCTGACACGCCGGAGCAGGCGGAAAACGCGGTCGCCTTTGGCGCCACCGGCATTGGCTTGACCCGTACCGAGCACATGTTCTTCAACGGCGACCGCATTGATGCGATGCGCGAAATGATCCTCGCGGAAAACCTGGAAGACCGCAAAAAGGCCCTCGCCCTATTGCTGCCTTATCAGCGCGACGACTTTACCGGCATTTTCAAGGCCCTCAAAGGCCTCCCGGCGACCATTCGTTTCCTGGACCCGCCCTTGCACGAGTTCGTTCCCCATGAAGCGGCGGCGCAGGCCGACCTGGCGAAGAAACTCGGCGTTTCCGCTGAGAAGATCGCCAAACGCGTGGCCGCGTTGCACGAATTCAACCCGATGCTGGGTCATCGTGGCTGCCGCCTCGGTATTGCCTATCCTGAGATCACGGAGATGCAGGCTCGCGCCATTTTTGAAGCGGCGGCGGACGTGCTGAAGCTCAAGATCAAGGTGAAGCCGGAAATCATGATCCCGCTCGTCGGGTTCAAAAAGGAACTGGACTTGCAGGTGGCCATCGTTCATCGCGTCGCCAAGGAAGTCATGGCCGAGAAGAAGGTCAAGATTGCGTACCTGGTGGGAACCATGATTGAAATTCCCCGTGGCGCCCTTACGGCCGACGAAATTGCGCAGACGGCTGAATTCTTCAGCTTCGGCACAAACGACCTGACCCAGACCTGCCTCGGCATCAGCCGCGACGACATGGGTTCATTCCTCGGTGCATACATTGAGAACGAAATCTTCAAGAAGAATCCCTTCGCCACCCTGGATCAAGTTGGCGTTGGCCAGCTCATCGAGATTGCCATCAAGAAGGGCAATGCAACGCGTCCGGGCATCAAGCTCGGCATTTGTGGTGAACACGGCGGCGACCCTGATTCCGTGAAGTTCTGTCATCGCGCCGGTCTGACCTACGTGAGCTGCTCCCCGTATCGCGTGCCGGTGGCCCGTTTGGCCGCAGCGCAAGCTGCGATCGAAGAAAAGGCGAAGAACGCCAAGGCCGCCAAGCCCGCGAAGAAGAAGTAATCTTAAATCGGATCAGGCATTGATAGGATAACAGAAAACCGCCCGGAGCAATCCGGGCGGTTTTTTTCTTACGATTCATGGCGCTGTGCCATAGATGAGCGCGCATTTTTGGGCGTCAGCGAAATCCATTAGGATGATGCCATAGCGGCCTTTGGGGTGGGCGGTAAAATAATTGGTTAATTGGGGATTGATGGCGTTGGCCACGAACGGAATATCGGGGAGGAATCGACGCTTCGCTACGCCGCTCGCAAAATTGACGTAAAGTGTGTCGGAGTTTCCTGCTTGCGCGTTCGCGAGCCAATTGGTGATCGCGGTCCACTTTGCCCCGGTGTTTGAAAAATTATAACAATCCTGAACTCGAACGTTGGCATTGGTGAAGATGGTGTCATCCGGCCAGGTGGAAAGATCAAGGCCCTTCGGTGTGGAGGCGGCATGAAAACGGCGGAACAAGACCATTTTGCCGCGGGCTTGGGTGAGCGTGGGAATGCTGGAAGTCAGCAGCCATTTTCCGGGGTTTTTTGCCACATAGCTGTCAAAGGTGGCCTCGAATGAGCGGGTATTGCCTTTGGGATCATACTCTTCTTTCACGCTCATGATGACGGTTTCCGCGGGATTAATCGTCAGAAAGCTGATGACCGCATTCAGCACGTCGTCAAAATTCATTTTCTGATAGACCAGCCCGTGATGGATCAGGAACGCATTGTTCACATGACGGCAACGGATATCCAAAAACCTCACTCCGGCGTTGAGTTGTTCAGCCAAGGTGAGATTCTGACATTTGGTGGTTCCGGGCAGAGGTTCGTGGAGGGCACCGGCGTCATGCGTGCCGGGAATACTGAAGCAGGTCAGCGATAGATCACCGCTGAGCGAACTCATCCAATTGGTTCCGGCGGCACGACTCCGCGTTGGGAACAGCAATATGAAGGCGGCGGTCAAACAGGCCAACCAAAACTTTGGAATTGCCAAAATCATTCGGTAGTTTCTCGCAAAGTTCCGAAAGTGTCACGTCCGGTGATGGATGTTGCTTCCGAATGTGGCTTGGAACGGGCGCGTTCCGGGTTTTGGCGCAACTCCGTTGGAGTTGTGAGCATTTTTGCGGCGGAGACCCAGGGTGGCTCGTGCCTCGCGACCCTGGGCAGGAGGGCGTTGCCCCGTTGGGGCTGACGAAAGGGCAATCCCTGACACCGAGCATTGATCTGGGTCGCCGAGTTTTAAACCAAATTTGTTTCGAAACCAAACGGGTGCAGCGTTTGAAATTTGAACTCTTTTCAAGTTCGTGGCACAAATGGGCATGGACGAAGTAAAACTGGCCGGGGCGCTCAAAGGCCGCGACCCGGCGGCGATCGATGAATTGATCGAGACGCATGGGGATCGATTGCTTCGGTCGGCGACGTTGCTGTGCGGAAATGAGGCGACGGCCCAGGATCTGGTGCAGGACGCTTTCGTGGAGGCACTCCGGTCCGTCCATCGGTTTCGCGGGCAGGCGAGCCTCTACACCTGGTTGCACTCCATTCTGCTCAATTTGACGCGGCATCATCACCGGGACAATAAACGGATCGTTTATGACAACGAATTGGCGGCGCAGGAGACTTCAACTTTAGAGGAACAAGTCGACGCCACGGATATTGAAAGCGCTGGAGCGGAATTGCAGCGCGCTCTGGGGCAGCTTTCGGATTCACACCGGGAGGTTCTGGTATTGCGCTATTACGAACACATGAAGATGGATGAAATAGCGCGGAATCTCGGCGTTTCCAAAGGCACGGTTAAATCGCGGCTGCATTACGCCATACGGGAAATGCAAAAGCTTTTGCCGGCGGAAATGAACCTTTTTGGCGCTGGCGGTACAAAGGAGGTGGTATGAACTGTGATTATCTGCGGGAAAATCTGCTTGAATATCTGGACGGTTCCCTGTTGCCGTCCGATCAGGCTGCGGCGGAAAAACACCTCGCCGATTGCCCTCAATGCCGCGAAGCGGTACAGCAGGAGTCGAAGTTGGCGCGGGAGATCACAAGGGGGATGGAACAAGCGGTCGAGGGCGTGGGATTGCAGGTTGTTGACCGACGTCGAATGGCCCGGGCAGTAGAACGTCAGCTTGGTGATTTCCGGGAACAACCGCTGGGTTTATTTTGGAAGCGAATGGCCTGGTCGTTCGCCATGGCCGCAATTGTTCTGGTGGCCGGAATTTGGACCGGGCTTCATTTTAGAAGTGAACAGAATTCAAAGTTGGAAGCCGAGCGCAAACCGGCGCTCTTCTTGAATCGGGAATCTGTGATCCATTTTGTCTACACCGTGCCGGAGTACACTTTCCGGAGAGAAGGCAATCAAGTGGTTGACGCACTGACGTCCGAAACCATTGTCGCAGAACAGAGTCTGGCGCAAAAAAATGAGAAAACTCGCACTGGTGAAACCTATTATGAAAATTAAGACTATCAAATTGCTTTCAGGGATTGTGGCTGTCTTCATTGGTCTGCCTTTGCTCGCGGGTACCACCGGCAACGCGCCCCAAGATTTTCCGCTGTCAGTGCCATTCGAACTGGGTGTCAGCGACTTTGCGCCTGATGACACTGTCACGATCCAGGAGGTGCGCGGGACCATGGATGCAATTCGGCCCGGCGGAACATATTGCGTGACGGGCACCTACATTTTAAAGACCCAGGATGAAGCGGACTTGGCGTTGTTTGAAACGGTCACTAACAGTGCTCCGACCCCGGTCGATCCGCGCCAGAGACTGCATGTCGTAAAAGGCACGGGTTCGTTTCGTTTGATCAAACATGTGACGGAAGAGGGATATTTGCATGTGACTTTTTATTCGCAAGCCACCGGGCAGGGTTTTGGGGGAATTTATTTTGGCCAGGGCCAATGGGTGCTGCGGCACCCGTTCACCCATCGGGTGGATGTTATTTCGCGGACGCCGCCAGAGCCGGTTTCCTCGGGGAATGTGAATCAGGCGCTTTTTGAATATCTGGGAAACCCCGTGGCGGTGCCGGATAACCTGGATGCTTCCTATACCAAGGCGGGCTTGATTCGCGGTATGCAAGACGCGGCCAAAAATGCGGGAGCCTCGCTGGTAAAACTTGAGATTGATGACTCTGAGTTTCCTTTTCTCGTGGGCGTGGTAGTAGCGGGGCGGAGTGATTGGGATAAGATAAGAGAACAAATTCGAAAGAATCCGGCATACGAATTTAACGGTGACGTGGGGGGGGACAAGACTTACGCAATTAATTTGGTCCCCAGCCGGTCATATCCTCCGGGCACGCATCAGCGGATTTATCGCCGCCTGGTAGTTCGCGCGGGACTTCTCTCCGATAAAATCAAAGAGGTGAAATAATTGGCGGGGCGGCAGAGTTGATGCGGTGTCGGGCTCCGGCCCATAGCCGATCGGTGTCCGTTTTTGACTGGTTCTCAATGTGCGGGACGGTTGGCGTCCCGGATATTGATATTTTCCGGCGGCGCCATTATAAAGTTTCCTCGATATTGGACTTGTTAAAGGTTCCCCCAATTCATCTACTGCTCACAGCATATATGAGCACCATTTTCATCGGAATCCTCCTCGGGTTTGTCGCGTGGTTTCTGGTTCAGTATCTCGCCGCCGGACTATTTACGGTGAATCAAAATGAGCGGGCGGTAAAAACCATTTTCGGACGGGCCGAACGGGTCGGGACGGCCACGACCATTGATGATCCGATTTCCGAGCCGTTGAATGCCGAGGAAAAGACCCGCTATGTTTACCCGCAGGTGCGGGTCATTCCGCCGGGTGGCCCGTATTTTAAATGGCCTTGGGAGAAGATTTATAAGGTTTCCATCGCGACCCAGACGATGAACATGGCCCACGATCCGGAAGACCCCTCGGCGAACTATCAGGGAACAATCTTGGAAGCCGTTACGAAGGATCAACTGAACACCGGGCTGAAAGGCCAGATTCGGTGGCGCGTTTCGGAGCGGAATTTATACGCCTATCTCTTCGGGGTTAAGCAACCGATCGTCCATACGATGGCGTATTTCGTTTCGGTCTTGCGCGAGCGCATTGCGAATTTTGAAGCGCCGGCGCCGAAAACGATTCCCATTCCAGTGGTGGCTTCCGAACCGCACGCCGTGCCCGTGACGGCTGTGATCGGTATTTCGATCAATGACTTGCGAAAGAACCTGCGGGATATCAACGAACACATGGATCAGGAATGCATTTCCTCGGTCGCGCGCTACGGCGTCGTCTTGGATGCGTCGTTAATCACCGGTATTGACCCGCCACCGGAGGTGGAATCGGCGCTGGCGGCCATCAACACGGCTTACAATTCAGTTTCGTCGGACATCAGCCTGGCTCAGGCTGGCGCGGATCAGAAGATCGTGCAATCGCGGCGGGCGGTGGAAATCGAGACGCTGAAAGCCCAAGCGGAGGTACAGCCGATTGTGGCACTGGCCAACCAATTGGGCGACCTGAAGAAGAGCGGGGCCGGGGCGCTGGATTCTTATGTTCGCAATGTCCGCCTGAAATTATATAGCGAGGCGAAAAACGTGATCGTGGAGGCCAGCCATGATTAATTTATTCATTGCGGCCGGGGCAACATTTGCCGGGATGTTCCTTTTGGCACCGATTCTGTTTGGCATTTTAAGAATGTTTGGGGTGTACACTATTGTGGAAGAACGGCAATGCAAGGTGTACATGTTGTTTGGAAAAGTTCTCACCGTGATTGATCAACCGGGATTGCACATCCTTGTTTTCAAGCTGGGTTTAAAAGCTCCGCTGGTGAATTTTCTGGGCAAATGCCATGTACTGGATTTACGATTGGACCAGCAGTATTTGCGGAGCACGCCCGTAAACTCAGAAGAGGGCGCACCGATGGGAATTGGCGTCTGGTACGAAATGTACATCAGTGCGCCGGTGGCTTACCTCTTCAAGAATGCCGATCCGCGGGGTTCCTTGGCGGCGAATGTGGGAAATTCCACCGTGCGCTGCCTCAGCAACATGAAGCTGGCTGAGATGTTGGAGAACCGGCACCTGATGAGCCAGACCGTTCGCACTGAAGTGTCTCCTTTGTCGCAGGAGTGGGGTTATAATTTAGGTTCGGTTTACGTTCGGAAAGTTCATTTTCGGGACGAGGGAATGACCAAGCAGATCGAAGAGAAAGTGGTCAACCGTTTAAGGCAGGTGACCGCCGCCATCAAGCAGGACGGCGCGAATCAGGTCAATATTATTACAAGCACGGCCGAACGGCAGGCGGCGATCGAATTCGCAAAGGCGGCAGCGATGCGGCCGCAGATCGTGGGCGCGGCCTTGCAGAAGATCTCCGAAGATGCGGACATAGCCCGAGCGTTGTTCAAGGTTTTGGAAACACAGAATGTGATCGATGGGAATGCCAATATCACGCTGATTCCGCGCGGAGCGAATCTTTTGGGAGATTTGGTCGCATTGCAGACCTTCGGAAAGCCAATCAACCAAAAGGCTTGAAAACAAATGAATTTGCTCCGCGAAGCGCCATTCCGGCGCAGTGCCACAAGTGAAAACTAGCGCGTTGCGGAAGCAAGAAGTGCGTGTTACTATTGAAACAGATGTTTGACGAAAATTCGAATCAAAAGAACGGTGACAACCGTGGAGGCGATAAAAAGCAGCCCCCGGGAATGAAGTTTTCCCCATTAACCTGGGTGGCGTGGATAGCGATTCTGGGGGTCATGGTCGCGCTTTTTTATGTGAACAGCAGCATGAAAAAGACGGCAATGCAGCTGTCGCAGTCTCAATTCTTGCAAAAGTTTGACTCCAACGAAATCGCCCAAGCCACCATCAATATTAACCCGCAGACTGCGCCGATGGTGCAAATTAGCGGAAGCATTTATTCCGTCGATAAGGATGGCAAGAAGGCAGAAATCCCGTTTGTTACGCCGAACGCATTGCTGACCGAAAAGATGCAGGACCGGTTGCTGACGTCCTCGCGGATTGAGATCGCCCAAACGAATTCCTTGTTGTTGTCGATGGGTTATCAGCTGCTGTTTTTTGTCGGGATTGGAGTTCTGTTTTGGTTTTTCTTTATCCGCCAAATCAAGATGGCAGGCAAAGGCGCTTTGAGTTTTGGCAAGAGCAAGGCCCGGATGTTGAATAAGGACCGCAACAAAACCACGTTTAAAGATGTGGCGGGCGTAGAGGAAGCCATTGATGAAGTTTCTGAATTGGTTGAGTTTCTCAAGGATCCCAAAAAATTTCAGAAGCTTGGTGGTCGCATTCCCAAGGGCGTATTGATGGTGGGGCCTCCGGGAACCGGAAAAACCTTGCTCGCCAAGGCCATTGCCGGGGAGGCCGATGCCAGCTTTTTCAGCATCAGTGGTTCCGATTTCGTGGAAATGTTTGTTGGTGTCGGCGCGAGCCGGGTTCGCGACATGTTCGAGCAAGCACGCCGAAACACGCCCTGCTTGATTTTCATCGACGAAATTGACGCCGTCGGCCGCCAGCGCGGTCATGGGTTGGGCGGCGGAAATGACGAACGCGAACAGACGCTAAATGCGTTGCTGGTCGAAATGGATGGATTCGATACCCAGGAGGGCATCATTATTATTGCCGCCACGAACCGTCCGGATGTGCTGGATCCCGCGTTGTTGCGGCCGGGACGGTTTGATCGCCAAGTGACGGTGAACCTGCCGGATGTGCGTGGTCGCGAAGCGATCTTAAAGGTGCACGCCAAGAAAGTGAAATTGGCTCCGGAAGTGGATCTATCGATCATTGCCCGTGGCACGCCGGGTTATTCCGGTGCGGAACTGGCGAATCTATTGAATGAGGCGGCATTGTTGGCCGCCCGCTTGAATAAAAAGTCGATTGGTCTCCAGGAATTGGAAGAGGCGCGCGACAAGGTTCGCTGGGGCCGTGAACGCCGCAGTATGGCGATGTCCGATGATGAAAAGCGCGCGACCGCATGGCATGAAGCCGGTCATGCGCTGGTGAATGTTTTGTTGAAGCACACACATCCCTTGCACAAGGTGACGATTATCCCGCGCGGCCGGGCTTTGGGCGTGACCATGTCGCTGCCCAAGGAAGATATTTTGAGCATGCGGAAAAAGCAGGCGATCGACACGATCATCATGACGATGTCCGGACGGATCGCGGAAGAGTGCGTAACGGACGATATTTCCAGCGGCGCGTCAATGGACATTCAACAAGCGACCTCCATGGCCCGTTCAATGGTAATGCAATGGGGAATGAGCGAGAAGCTGGGCAACGTGCTTTATGGTGACAGCCAGGAATATGTATTTCTGGGGCGCGACATGATGCGGACCAAGGATTATAGCGAACAAACCGCCCAGGAAATCGATGGCGAAGTGAAGCGAATCATTGAAGAGGCGAACAATACCGCGAAACAGCTCATCACCGCCAATCGCGACAAGTTGGAAATCGTCGCCAATGCGTTGCTGGAGTATGAAACACTCGAAGGCGGCCAAGTAGAGGAGATTCTCCGTTCGGGAACTTTTACGCCGCCATCCAAGCCGCCGTCGCAGATTGAGCCTACCTTGGGCGCGCCGGCCGGGACGCCGTTGCCCGAGAACCCAGGCAAGCCAGTCCCGCCAAAGCTACCGGGTTTGGGGAGTGCCTCACCGGCTCCGGCTTGAGACTTTGAATTAATGAATTGAGAATGGCTGGGACGAAAGTCTCAGCCGTTTTTTTTAAGGGTCAATCAGCGAAGTCAATACCAACGGGGGAATCGGCTTGGTCAGGAGGGTTTCTCCAGATTCTTGAGATCTTCGGCGAGGAACTGGGCCACGTCTTTGAAACGGGCGATATTTTCAGGATTCATAGCCATCAAGGTTTGATGGGCTTCGAGGCTGGTGCGGGTAATCTGTTCGTGGGTGGGATTAATGGATTCGGCACTACAGCTTTTCAGACCGTCGGGAAGATGAGGTGTGCCGCTTACCACCTTAAAGAGGTGCATGGCGCCAAGATTCTCCAATAATTCCGCCACGCGCGCATTGGCGTTGAGTAATTCAATTCCGCGTTCGGTGGGAGCCCCATTCGGATTTAGCTTCATGCCGAAGCCGGCCAAGACACCCAAAAAGGTGCTATCCATCAAGACACATTCGGACAGATCGATGATAAAATGGTCAAAGCCTTTGAGGGAGAGTCCGTTAAGCAACGTCTTGAAGTCGGGGCTAAAGGCGAAGTTGGCGCGACCGGCGACCTTGATGCAGGCAAAGTTCTTACCAACCATTACCGACAAATTTGGTGATGTAATTGCCATTCAATTTTCAAATCTTATTATGCGGCTACGGCCTGCGGCGCGACAATCTGCACTAAAGCCTGTTGCAACACCAACGTTTCGTCCAAGCCGCTGGATACCAAGCGTTGGTTGCAATGGAGCAAGAGATCCATCGCCTGGACTAATTCGTTCGAGCTGTATTTTCGGGCTTGTGGCAGCGCTTTGTAAAGCACATAAGGATTTAATGCCAGCGGATTAAACCGTTTGTCACCGGGTACTTTATCGGCAGGCACCCGGGAAAGTTGAGTTTTGAATCGATTGTAATCCATTTCGGGTTTGATCCAGCCTTCCCGGAGCATCTCCTTGAGCAGCAAAATGGCGCGAACTTTTCCGATCAACCCGTACAAAAGGCCGATCTCGGACTTCTGAGAATCAAATTTAGCCTCCCAAAGTTCTTCGTCCAGCCGTTTTAGCAGGCGGGGCAAATCGCGATCGCCCAAGGCGTCGCCCAAGGCAAATGCTTGGGCCGATTTATTACGGCTGCAAATAGTGGCAACGTCGGTGGCGCTGATTTCGAGGCGATCCCCGACAAAAAGGGATAATTTTTCGATTTCATTCTCGAGCAACCGGGGATTGGGGCCGACGCGATTGACCAGTTCGGCCAGGGCGTTTTCGGAGATTTCCTTTTGGCGAACACGGATGGCTGCCCGAGCGGCAGTCTCGGCCAGGTCCGCCCAATCTTTGTCATCGATGGACCAGCCGGAGAAGTTTTCAACTTTCCCGATTTTATCGAGCGTCTTGTAGAAGACTTTGCGTTTGTCGACCTTGCCAGCGCTGATCAATAAGCGGACTTTCTCCCAGGAAAACGACTTTAATTCTTCGGCGAGTTCGACAAGAGCTTCGGTGACGGACTGGGAGCTGGCGGTGCGCTCTTCGCCAAGAAAATTACAATCCCGGAGCCAGACGGCCTTGCCGGTGCCAAAAAAGGGGAGAGTATGAAGCGATTCCCGCAGGCGCCCGATGGCCTTGAGCGCCTCGGTGCTGTTCGCGACGGCGGATTCGATCATTTCGTGGTCCATCCCGCCGATTTCATCACACCACTGCTGGTAAATCTGCCGGGCCTTTTGTTTGACGGCAAACTCGTCGTCGCCGCAAATGAGAATTAACGGAACACTGGAAGCGGCGGCCATTTTTATTCAGTTTCGCTGCCGGATTCGTTGATCCGATTCAGGACCTCGCTCATGTCTTCGACCTGCTCAAACAAGGCAGCGGTTACGAAGATCTGCTTTTTTTGAGCGGCGGCCAGGGCTAGGCAATCGCTGGGGCGGGCATCGAGTTCCACAATTTTGCGGGCGACTTCGTTTTGCTGCTGCAAGATCAACCGCGCGAAGTAGGTGGAGTTTTTAAGATCGGTAATGACGACCCGTTCAACGCTGATGCCGAAACCCTGGAACATGCGGGTGATAAGGTCATGGGTGAGGGGACGTTCCTTGGGGGTATCGCGGAGGAACATGCCGATAACGGCTCCCATTTGGGGTTCGACGTTGATGACGAAAACCTTCTCGTCATTTCCGACAAAGAGCGCACATCCGCTGTTGGCGGGAAGAATTCCGCGAATCGACACCGGCACAACATCGTGCTTCATGCTTCAAATCTACGCTCAATACCGCGAAAAACAAGCCCCGCCTCAAACATATTCATGCTGGCAACTGGGCGGGCCGGGTGAGAAATTTATTTTCGATAAAGGTTTTGTAGTAAGCATCCGGCCGGGGGGCGGACATGAGTCCGTCAAAGCGGAAGCCGGGAACGTTTTTAAAACACATTGGGGGAGTGTGCTTGAATTTGATAAACAATTCACGCGAAGTGGGAACGTAGCCAACTGCCGCGAAAGTATCCGCTTCCACCGGCACCATTTTCACCGACTGAGATAGTGGCAACATCGAGCAACCTTTCTTCTGATGGGTTTCCCTACTCGTACCGAAAATGAGGCCGGCTTGTCCAGAATATTTGCGAGTTTTCGCAAATTCGCCGGCCGGCAACCCGCCGCGGGTGTGGGCCGCCGGGCGGATGCTTTGCCGGACGGCGGGCAGTGGATCGAATGCGAAGCTTAACGGTAGTTGAGCCAGGGTCCCAGCCACTGTTCCATCTCATTCAGAGACTTGTCTTTACGTTCCGCCAAGTTCTGCACCTGATCCTTGCCGAGCTTGCCGACGGCGAAGTATTTTGAATCCGGGTGGGCAAAGTACAGGCCGCTAACGCTGGAACCTGGCGACATGGCAAAACTTTCGGTCAGTTGAATGCCGGTATGTTTTTCCGCATCCAATAGATCCCATACGGTGGCCTTTTCGGTATGATCGGGGCAGGCCGGATAACCGGGAGCCGGACGAATACCACGATATTTTTCCTCGATCAAATCCGACGTCGTCAATTTTTCAGCGCGGCCGTAGCCCCATTCATCGCGAACCCGCTTGTGCAGGAACTCGGCAAAGGCTTCAGCCAGGCGGTCGGCCAAGGCTTCGGCCATGATGGCGTTGTAATCGTCATGATCCGCCTTAAATTTTTCAGTGATTTGCTTAAGACCGATTCCGGCCGTTACGGCGAAAGCCCCCAGGTGATCAGGCGCGGGCGCGGCCCCGCTCTTTGATTTGGGGGCCACAAAATCGGCCAAACACCAATGGGGGGAATTGTCGCCTTTTTCCATTTGTTGTCGCAGGAAATGAAACGTGGTACGCAGATGCTGGCGCGATCCGTTGGTGTATACCTCCACGTCGTCGCCGATCGAGTTGGCCGGGAACAGGCCATAAACGGCGCGAAGTTGGAGCGATTTATTCGCCACAATTTCAGCAAGCAGTTTCTGGGCGTCGGCGAACAGTTTGCGGGCTTCGTCCCCATGTTTTTCATGTTCGAAAATCCGGGGATAGACGCCGCGCAATTCCCAGGTGTGGAAGAAAGGGGTCCAATCGATAAAGGGGATGACCTCCGCGAGCGTCACTCCAAAAGCGCCGGCATGACCGTGCGAGGAACCGCAGTCGCATTTGCCGGCGTTAAAGGCGCCGGAGGAAAGCGTGCGGATGCCGGTGAATTCCGGCTTGGGGACGTCATCATATTTGAACCTCGGTCCGTTGGCGCGAGCGGCGCCGAGAGTGAGCAACTTGGCGGACTGGCCAGCGTGGGCGGTCCGGAGTTTTTCATATTCGTCCCGGATTTGTTTGGCGTACGCTTCCTTCCCATCACTGCTTAGCAGGCTGCTGGTGACTGGCACGGCGCGGCTGGCGTCCAGCACATGGATGACGGGTTCACTATAATAGGGCGCGAGTTTTACCGCCGTGTGCGCTTTGCTGGTGGTGGCGCCGCCGATCAAGAGTGGGATTTTGAACCCGGTCCGCTCCATTTCGCGCGCCACGTGAGCCATTTCATCGAGTGATGGCGTGATCAATCCGCTCAGGCCGATGATGTCGGCCTTTTCCTGGCGGGCAACTTCGAGAATCTTGCTGCATTGCACCATGACGCCGAGGTCGATGACATCATAGTTATTGCAGGCGAGCACAACCCCAACGATGTTCTTGCCGATGTCATGGACGTCGCCCTTGACGGTGGCCAGAATAATTTTGCCCTGGGATTTCACGACCTGACCGGCGGCGACCATGGCTGCTTTTTCGGCCTCGAGATAGGGGGTCAAGTGCGCGACGGATTTCTTCATCACGCGGGCCGATTTGACCACTTGCGGCAAAAACATTTTGCCGGCGCCAAAAAGGTCGCCGACGACGCTCATGCCGGCCATCAATGGGCCTTCGATGACGGCGAGGGGGCGGACGTACTTGAGGCGGGCTTCCTCGGTATCGACATTGATGAAGGTGTCGATGCCGCGAACCAGCGCATGGGACAGGCGCTCCTCGACAGTGCCTTGGCGCCATGCTTCCTCGATCTTCTCGTTGGTCTCCGTTTTACCGGCGGCCTGGGCTTTGATTTTTTCGCCGAAGACGACAAGGCGTTCCGTGGAATCGGGGCGCCGGTTCAGCAACACATCTTCGACGAGCTCCCTCAGTTCGGGATTGATCTCTTCATAGACCTCCAACATTCCGGCATTGACGATGCCCATATCCATGCCGGCCTTGATGGCATGATACAAGAACGCGCTGTGCATGGCTTCGCGGACCGGATTATTGCCGCGGAAACCGAAAGAGACGTTGGAAACACCGCCGCTCACCTTGGCATGCGGAAGGTTCTGTTTTATCCAGCGGGTGGCTTCGATAAAGTCCACGGCATAGTTGTTGTGCTCCTCGATGCCGGTACCGACCGTAAGGATGTTCGGATCGAAAATAATATCCTGCGGGGGAAACCCAATTTCATCGACGAGGATGCGATACGCACGTTCGCAGATGCGGATTTTCTCGGAATAGGAGGCCGCCTGCCCATTTTCATCGAAGGCCATGACCACGACAGCGGCGCCGTAGCGCAGGACATTCTTCGCGTGCTCCTTGAATTTGGCCTCGCCCTCTTTGAGTGAAATGGAATTCACAATGCCCTTGCCTTGCAGGCATTTCAAGCCCGCTTCGATGACTTCCCATTTGGAGGAGTCGACCATGAACGGCACTTTTACGACTTCAGGTTCGCTGCCGAGCAACAGGAGAAAGCGAGTCATGGCAGAGACGCCATCGATCATGCCTTCGTCCATGCAGATATCGATGATATTGGCGCCATTCTCGACTTGCTGGCGGGCGATGGCGACGGCTTCATCGTATTTATTTTCCTTGATCAGTTTGGCGAACTTGGGCGAGCCGGCGACGTTGGTGCGTTCGCCGATCATGATGAAGTTGCCGATCTGCTGGGTGAATGGCTGCGAACCGCTCAGGCGCAGGGGAATCGCCGCACCGGTGGAAAGGATTTTTTCATCCGGCACAGTGCGGGGCGGCGTATTCTCCAGGGCTTTGGCAATGGCGGCGATGTGAGCGGGTGTATTCCCGCAACAACCCCCCGCGATATTCAGCAGGCCGCTTTGGGCGAACTCGCCCAGGAACCGGCCCATGTCTTCAGGCTGCAGATCAAACCCGGTGGGGGACAAGGGATTGGGCAGACCGGCGTTGGGGTAGCAGGAAACGGCAGAGCTGGACTTCTGGGCGAGCTCGGCCAAGAACGGCCTCATTAAATCCGGGCCCAGGGAACAATTTAATCCCACCGCAATCGGTTTGGCGTTACTGACCGCGTTCCAAAAGGCTTCGATGGTCTGGGCGGAAATCATGGTTTCACCGCCGCGGCCGACGGCGGCAGAAATCATGATCGGCAATTGCTTGCCGCTTTCTGCGAACACTTCCTGAATGGCCACGAGCGCAGCCTTGGCGTTGAGCGAGTCGAAAATCGTTTCCACCAGCAGCAGGTCGGAGCCGCCAGCGATCAGGGCCTTAATCTGGTTAATGTAGGCGCTTTTTACCTGATCAAAGGTGCACACGCGGAATCCGGCGTCATCGGCGTCGGGAGAGTTGGAAAGGGAGACGGTCAACGGTCCGATGGCGCCCGCGACAAAGCGGGGTCGTCCGGTTTTATTGGCGATGCGATCAGCCCATTCACGGCATTGCCGGGCGGATTTTTCGTTTACCTCCCAAGCCAGATCGTTCAGAAACTTGTTTTCGATGACGCCCTGATAAAAGGCCGGGTCCTTGCGGCCGCCATGTTCGCGGGGATCGTCGACAAAGAATTCGCTCTGGCCGATGCTGGTGGCGGAAAAAGTATTGGTTTCGATGATGTCGGCACCCGCTTCGAGAAACCGGCGATGAATATCGCAAATAACCTCCGGTTTGGTCAGAGAATAAAGGTCGCCATTATTCTTGAGATCCTTTTTGGAATCCCGAAACCGGTCGCCCCGAATATCTTCTTCACCCAGACCATAGGTGCGAATCGTCGTTCCCATGGCGCCGTCAATGATGACGATGCGTTCCCGGAGCGCTTTTTTCAGCAATTCGGCGTTGTTAGACATTTGAGTCAAGGATATGCCAGAATGGGGATGATACAAGGATAAAATCAACGAATCTTGATTTGATGATATGTTATTGTGTCTGAACTCAGACGGTCTAGCGGGGATCGTTTTCAGGTATTTGGCTCCGCCTGGATTGTGGGCGGAGCCATGCGGCTGTGTTTACGCCAAATCTGCCAGCAGGAGTTTTGAGCTAATGCGGGCGGATTCGAAAATAACCGGGAGTCCGCTGCCGGGATGGGTGCCACCGCCGACGAGATACATCCGGTCAAATTCTTCAAAGCGATTTTGCGGCCGCAAATGAAGCATTTGCGAAAAGCTATGGGCGAGGTTGAAGGTTGCGCCCCGGTAAATGCTCTGTTTGTTCTCCCAATCTGCCGGGGTCACCACACGTTCAAAGCGAATGCGTTTTTCGATGTCGGTGATGCCGAGTTTTTCGAGCTGGCGCAGGGCCACGCCGCGGTAACGCGCCCGTTCCGTGTTCCAGTCCACATTCGGATGCTGATGCGTCACTGGCACCAGGACATACAAAGCACTGTGACCAGGGGGAGCCATGGTGGTGTCGGTGCGAACGGGGTTGGCAACGTAGAACGACGGGTCGGCGGACAAAGTATGTAAATGCTCAATTTCGTCCAAATTACGGCGATAATCCTTAGCGACATAAATATTATGATGCGCGAGATGGTCGAATTTACCTTCGATGCCGAGGTAGAGCATAAACGTGGAGCAGGAAAAATTCTTCCCGGCCACCTTCGTGTCGCTCCAACGGCGGCGCAATGAATTGGGAACGAGCTTCGTGATGGCGCTGGCAAAATCGGCGTTTAGCATCACGGCGTCGGCCCGCTGTTCGCCTTGCGCGGTCCTGACGCCGACGGCGCGGCGGCCCGCGAACAGAATTTCTTTCACGGGGGAATCGAGCTGGATTTGTACGCCGAGTTCCCGCGCGACGCGCGCCATGTTGAGCGTGATCGAATTGCAGCCGCCGGCGGGATGCCAGATGCCGTGTTCGTATTCGAGGAAGGACAGGATGGAAAACAGGCTGGGACACTGGAATGGCGACATCCCGAGATACTTTGATTGAAACGTGAAGGCGAGCTGCAGGCGGGGATCCTTGAAATAACCCGCCAATTCCGCGTGTAGTGATTTCCACGGTTTAAGGAACGGCAGCACCGCCAGCAAGCGCAGGCTGGCCAGGCTTTTCCAACCCGGGAACGGCACCTGAAGGCACGGAGAGAGCTTTTCCAGCTTGACCCGGTTGTAGTCCATGAACCGCCGGAAGCCCGCCGCGTCGGGGGGCGACAGCCGGGCGATCTCCGCCACCATACGTTCCAGATCCGGCGTGGCGTTCAATTCGCCGCCCGCGCCAAAGGTGATGCGGTATTGCGGGTCGAGGCGGGACATCGGCACTTCGGTGAACAGGTCGCGCCCGACTTCGCGAAAGATTTCCTGGAGGATTTGCGGATAAAGAAAGAAAGTGGGACCGAGATCAAAGCGATAACCGTCGTTTTCGATCACCGACGTGCGTCCACCGACATGCGGTTGTCTTTCTAGAATGGTGACCTCAGCTCCGGCCTTGGCGAGCAACATGGCGGAAGCGAGTCCGCCCGGCCCGGCTCCAATAATGATGACACGACGTGACATTCGACTATTCTGGCCTATTTTACGATGAGAGCAAGTTCAGTCACCCAACAAAAAACGCAGTGTGCGTTTCAAAGCGGCCAGGGAAAGCTTTTGTGGCGGATAGCGGAAGGGAAGGTCCAACCAGGTTGCCCGGCGCAGTATTGCACGTAGATGGCCAAAAGCTTCGAAACCGGTCCGGCCATGATACGCGCCGAAACCGCTCTCGCCGAGTCCGCCGAATGGCAGTCCCGTCCCGAGCATCTGTGAAATGACGTCATTCACGCAGACGCCGCCGGAAGGGATCTCCGCCTGCACCCTTGTTTCGACGGCCCGATCCCGGGTGAAGATATACAAAGCCAGCGGAGAGGGCTTTTCCCGCAACATGGCGAGCGCTTCGTCCAAGTTTTCGAAGGCCACAACCGGCAAAATTGGTCCGAAGATCTCTTCCTGCAGGGCGGGCGACCCGGTAGCGACATCGGTCAAGATGGTCGGCGCAAGAAACAAATCATTCGCGTCGTATTCACCGCCGTGGCGGATTTTGCCATCGCGCAGATAACGCACCAGGCGCTGGAAATGGTGGGCGTTCACGATGCGCCCATAATCCGGGCTTAGAGAGGCATTTTCGCCGTAAAACTCCCGCAACGATTTTTTCAGCGCGGTGACAAGCGCTTCGCGCAGCTTGCGCTGCACCAGCACAAAATCCGGCGCGACACACGTCTGGCCGGCATTGAGGAACTTGCCCCAGGCAATGCGGCGGGCGGCCTGAGCGACGTCCGCATCCGCGCAAACAATGGCGGGGCATTTGCCGCCGAGTTCCAGGGTGAGCGGCGTCAGGTGTCTGGCGGCCGCCGCCATGACGGCGCGCCCAATCGGGGCGCTGCCGGTGAAAAAGATTTTATCGAAGTGTTCGCGCAACAACGCCTCGGCCACATCGGCCCCGCCGGGGATTGCCGAAATATAATGTTCCGCGAACGTTTCCCGCACGAGGGCGACGAGGGCCGCCGCGGTGTGTGGCGCGAGTTCGGAAGGTTTGAGGATCGCACAATTTCCTGCCGCGATCGCGCTGACCGTTGGCGCCAGCAGCAGTTGCAGGGGGTAGTTCCACGGGCCCAGAATGAGGGCCACGCCGAAGGGTTCGGGCTGCACCCAGCCATGCGCTGGCGCAACCAGCCAGGGAGTACGGCGGCGGACCGGAGCGGCCCAGCGGAAGAGATTTTTAAGCGCACCGCGAATCTCCGCCTGCAACGGGGCGAATTCCGAAGCGCAGGCTTGAAACGGGGACTTACGAAGATCAGCGTGGAGGGCTGTCAGGAGACGGGATTCGTGCCGCGCGAGCGCGTTCGAAAGAATCCGGAGCTGCTCACGCCGGAATTCCAGCCCGCGAGTCGCGCCGGTTTGAAAAAACGCGCGTTGGCGATCAACCATGGCGGCAAAATTCATAAATAACTTGGCTACGTTGGGCTGCTTCTCAATACTTCGTCAAGCGATGATTCGTGTTTTAGCCATTCTGCTGGTATTATTGTTGCCACGATTCGCGCAGGCGGATCTGGAGGCGGATCAACTCACCATGGCGGGCGTGGTGGAGTTTACGAATGCGTGCCAGACTTGGGACGCCGGACGCCTGGCCAAGGCGGCCGACCTTTTTCGGCAGGCCTGCACCAACGCCTCCGCAACCGCCACGAATTATTGCTGGCTGGGAACGGCCGAGTTTTACCGGGCTTTGCAATTGCTGGGGCTGCCGGAGAACAAAGCCAATAAACTGGCCGCCGGCGCCGCCCTTGACCGGGGGGTGGTCGCGCTGGTTCAGGCGATAAAGCTGAACGGGGATCATGCGGAAAGTCACGCGCTGCTGGGAACGATTTACGGCATGAAGATCAGCGATAACGTGCTCCGGGCGGTTTGGCTGGGGCCCCGGGTTCAGCACGAGCTTAAGCTGGCGCTGTTGACGGGTGAAAATAATCCCCGAGTACGTTACTTGATAGGCACGTGCCGGTTCTACACGGCGATGGGATCTGCGTCGCGGCGGGAGGCCCTCGCGGAACTGCTCACGGCGGAAAAACTTTACGCGGCGGAAGCCAAAGCGCCAGCGAGTGCGCTGGAATCGCGGTGGGGTCGTGATAGCTGTCTGACGTTCATCGGTTTCTGCTACGAAAGTCTCGGACAGCGCGATATGGCGGCAAACTATTTCCGCAAGGCATTGGTATTGCATCCGCAGGACGGCCTGGCGCTGGCGGGCCTTAAGAGGACGGCGAAAAACGAAAAAAAATGAGCGGCAAAAAAATAATTGTCATCGGCGCCGGACTGGGCGGCTTATCGGCGGCCATTTCACTCAAGCAGGCGGGGTACGACGTCGAGGTGTTTGAAAAGAACGGACAGATTGGCGGCAAACTCAACGTGCTCACGCGGAGTGGCTACACGTTTGACTTGGGGCCATCGATTCTCACACTACCGCATGTGTTCGCGGAGCTGTTCGAGCGGTCGGGTAAAAAAATGGCGGATTACATCCCCATTCGGGCGCTGCGTCCCCATTGGCGGAATTTTTTCGAGGATGGCGTTACGCTTGATTTGTATCCCGAACCGGAAAAAATGGCGGCCGAAGCCCGCAAGGTGGGTGAACCTCCTGAGAACATCGAGCGGTTTCTAAAATATTCCGCCGGTCTCTATGACCTAACGAACGATGGATATTTCAAGGAAGGACTGGAAAACTGGCGTGATTTCGGCCGCCATTATGGTCCCTGGAAATTTTTTCAATTCGACCTTTTTCGCTCCATGCACCAGGGGGTGGCGTCGCATTTTCAAACCCGTTACTTTCGCGATATTTTTGATTTCTTCATCAAATACGTCGGTTCCTCGGCGTACCGGGCGCCGGCTTTCATGAATTCGCTGCCGACGATCCAGTTTCGCTACGACCTCTGGTACGTGGACGGCGGCCTTTATAACATCGCCATCGGCCTTCGGCGTCTCATGGGTGAGTTGGGCATCCCGGTGAATTTAAACGCCACGGTGAGTGAAGTCTGCCGCGCCGAGGGGCGGGTGACCGGCCTGGTGGCCAATGACGTTTTTCATGCCGCGGATATTATCGTGTCGAACATGGAAGTGATTCCCGCCTATGAAAAACTTCTGCACGAGGACAAGACCTTCATTGCTTCGCTGGAGAAAAAACTGGAACCGTCCTGCTCCGGCCTGGTGCTGGACCTCGGGCTGGACTGCCAGTACCCGCAACTGGCGCACCATAATTTTTTCTTCAGCAACCATCAGCGCGAACACTTTAAGGCGGTTTTTCAAGAGCGGACACTGCCGGATGACCCGACGATTTATCTCGTCGCCGCGTCGCGAACCGATCCGACAGTCGCGCCGGCCGGCTGCGACT
>Ga0302319_10004786_pt1 | contig 27599 bp, 23 predicted proteins | sample Bog_T0_2_FD_203319 | JGI IMG/M metagenome (GOLD analysis project Ga0302319, IMG submission 203319) | Peat permafrost microbial communities from Stordalen Mire near Abisko, Sweden - Bog_T0_2 | ecosystem: Environmental > Terrestrial > Soil > Wetlands > Peat | place: Sweden: Abisko, Stordalen Mire... | reverse complement strand
GCCCCAGGCCAGTTAGAGCAAGTGAGCCGAATAGCTCAACCTGCACGCGCGCCACGCCATCGAGCAAGCCGCGGCTCGCGAGCTCGGTCGCGAAGCGGCACGATGCGCGCATGGGGCCCATGGTGTGGGAACTGGACGGACCGACTCCGATTTTGTAGAGGTCGAACAGGCTCGTTGTCACGGATGTGATTGTAACGCGTGGGGCGGGGAACAGGGATCAGAGAACGGGGAACAGGGAAGAGGAATTGTAAGGTCAAAAGTTCTCAATCGTGGAATGCGCGTCGACCATGGACCGGCGTCCGTGGAAGTTGATTAGCCGCCCATCGACTCAACAGACGCTCTAATCCCTGTTCCCTGTTCCCTCTCTTCTGCTACACTCGCTGCAACTTTAGCCCATGCTCTTCAAAGCCCTCAGCGCGGCCGTCTACGGCATCGATGCCAACCTCATCGATGTGGAGGTGGACTATAGCGGCGCGGTGATGGAAAAAGATGTCTTCCACACCGTCGGTCTGCCCGACGCCGCGGTGCGCGAGAGCCGCGACCGGGTGCGCGCGGCCATCAAGAACTCCGGCTACCTGATACCGCCAACGTTCATCACCATCAACCTGGCGCCCGCCGACATGAAGAAAGAAGGCGCGGGCTTCGACCTGCCTATTGCCGTCGGAATTCTCGGCGCGTATGGCGCGTTGCGCGTCGACGACGTGAGCCGCTTCCTGATGGTGGGCGAACTTGGGCTCGACGGAAGCGTTCGCGGAGTGCCCGGAATGTTGCCGATCGCGGTTCTTGCCCGTGAGAAAGGCATTCCAAATCTGATTCTGCCCGCCGCCAATGCAGCCGAAGCCGCGGTGGTGGAAGGCGTGAATGTCTATCCGGTCTCGTCGCTGCTGGATGTTCTCGAGCTTTTGAATACTTCGGTCGTGGGTTCGATTCAGCGCGAACCGTATCGCGTATCGACCGAGGCGTTGCTCGGCGAGTTGCAACACTTCGCCGTCGACTTCAAAGACGTGCGCGGGCAGCAGACCGCCAAGCGCGCGCTTGAAGTGGCCGCGGCGGGCAGCCACAACATTCTCATGATTGGGCCGCCTGGCTCGGGCAAGACCATGCTGGCCAAGCGGCTGCCGTCGATCCTTGCTCCGCTTACCTTTGAAGAAGCGCTGGAAACTACCAAGATTCACTCCGTCGCCGGCGTGCTCGATGCGGCCGCCGGCCTGGTCACGCAGCGTCCGTTCCGCTCGCCGCACCACACCATCTCCGATGCGGGCCTGATCGGCGGCGGCATCATTCCGAGGCCCGGCGAAGTTTCTCTTGCGCACAACGGCCTGCTGTTTCTCGACGAGCTGCCGGAGTTTCCGCGCAACGTGCTCGAGGTGATGCGCCAGCCGCTTGAAGATCATACCGTCACTATCGCGCGCGCATCCATGTCGCTCAGCTTTCCCGCGCGCTTCATGCTGGCCGCCGCCATGAACCCCTGCCCGTGCGGATACTTCAACGACAAGTCGCGCGAGTGCATGTGCACGCCGCCCATGATTCAGCGCTACGTGGCCAAGATTTCCGGTCCGCTGCTCGACCGCATCGATATCCATATCGAAGTTCCCGCCGTGCAATACAAGGAACTGCGCGGCGGCGCGGCAGCCGAAGGCTCAACAGAGATTCGCACACGTGTAATGACTGCACGCGAACGGCAACGAGTACGGTTCCGCAAAGCCGGAGACAATATCTACGCGAACGCGCAGATGACCACGCGCCAGATTCGCGTCCACTGCGAGCTCGGCGCGGACGCCGAACGGCTGTTGGAGCGGGCCATGCAGCAGCAGGGCCTGACGGCGCGGGCGCACGATCGCATTTTGAAGGTAGCGCGCACCATTGCCGATCTCGACGGCGCAGAGCACCTGACCGTGGCCCATTTGGCCGAGGCCATCCAGTACCGCACGCTGGATCGCAGCTATTGGGCGTGAAAAAAGCAGGGAACAGGGACCAGGGATCAGCAAGCAGTCTCGCCGCTCCGGTTGGCCGGAGGCTTGGCGACTTGCGGCTCTCTCAGATCTTCTTATCTCCCCACCGCGACACGCTGAACTGCGCGCCGGCGAAGAGAATCAACCCGGAGACATAAGCCCAGAACAGCAGTCCCACCGACACATAGAAGGGACCGTAGAGTGCCTTCAGATCGAGATGCGGCAGCACCAGCACAAACACCATCTTGGCCAGCAGCCAAACGATTCCCGTCACAATCGCCGTGCGCAGAACCGGCCGCCAGGGAACAGGACGGTTGGGCAGTATCCAGTAAATGCAAAAGAAGAACAGTATCGCCGCTATGCCGGTGGACAGCGCCAGCCACAATTCGTTGATGCCCTTGTAGAAGAAGTTATCGGTATTGTGGAAGAAGATGTCGGTGAGCATGCGCTGTTCAACTGCGTTCAGCAGAATGCTGACCAGCGCCAGCGCCACCATCAGCAGCGCGAGTCCAAACGCCACAGTCTGGTTGAAAATATAATTGCGGCTCCTGGTCACTCCCCATGCCTGGTTGAGCGCCACTTCCAGCGGCAGAAAGATTCCCGTGCAGGAGATGAGAATCATGACCAGCGACAGCGCCTGCACGCCATGACGCGGAACCACCGCTTCAAGGCTGTAGGTCAGAAAGCCCGACTTCGCGGTTGAGGGAAGAAAATAGTTCACCATGTCGCTCACCACGTTCACCATGGTCGGCGAATGGAAGACGGAGCCGCAGAGCGTGTAGAGCAGCACGATGAAGGGAATGAAGGAGATGATGGCGTTGGCCGCCACGCTGAAGGCAAATGTGTGCACTTCGCTGTCGAGCAGGTAGGCGATCAACGCTTTGCCGTCCATGCGCCATCGGTACCACTTCGAGGAGGATGCCGGTTCGACGCAGTTCTGTGCCGCGAGAGTATCGGTCCCAGCCGCGTCTTCTCTTGCCCGATCCAGAACGTCAACCACTCAATACTCCTCTTCGCCGGCACGCGTAACCGGTGCTGGTCCCACGCCCAGAGTGTTCTCCCCGCGCAATGGCGGAATGAATGCTGATTCAAGGATAGACTGCCGGAGGAGTTTCCGCGCAGATCTGCCACGTTACTTCGATCAGCGGTGACCGAAGATTCCGGCGGCCTTCATGTCTCCTTCATTTTCTTATTGCATCCTTATTCATTTCCTGACATAACAAAAATGCGGATCCGAAAATGGGCCCGCGAACAATCTGAGGAAGGCTATTTGCATTGGACGTTTTGGTTTTGAGGGCCCCAACTCATTCTGGAAATGAATTCGAGCTGCCGCAGTGCACCGGCCCGGTGCGCAATGGCGGCTCGCGGAGCTTTTGGGCTTCCCCGCAGCACCCAGTGTGGGAAAGCCCTTAGAGCGTGAGTCGAGACCCCGAAAAAATAAGGAGATTCCCTATGAAAGAGCAAGGCGTGGTGAAGTGGTTCAATGGCGCAAAAGGATTCGGATTCATCCAGCGCTCCAGCGGCGAGGATGTGTTCGTGCATTTTTCCGCGATCCAGGAGAGCGGATATAAGACACTAAACGAAGGCGAAGCGGTGGAGTTTGTTTGCCAGCAGGGGCCCAAAGGGCTGAATGCGACCGATGTAACAAGGGTCGCCTGAGTCAATTCATCTATATCTGCCGATATCAGAATTGTTGTACCCAAGGCTCTGAATCTTATAGAGCGGGGCCGGGCGAGTGTCGTGGTTTCCCACCCTTTCGCCGGAGAAAAGCGAAAGGATGGGGCACGGGGAGTTTTGGGCGCAAAGGACACTTTGTTCGCTTCATCGGAGTCTATGCGGCTCGCAGTTTGGCTAGCGCCCATTGCGCGGCCGCGCGCAGGCCTTCGTCCGCAGTCTGGGCCCACTGATCGAGCGTGGGGACAAAGCGCGCCAAGCCGCTGTTGCCCATGGCGATGGCCACATTGCGCCGCAGCCCCTGAAAGCCGGACCTGCGCACTGGCGATCCATTGAAGAGTTGTTCGAACGTCGCTTCGTCAATCTGCGCCAACCAATCCAGTGACGGATTGACCAGCTCTGATCGCGGCTCCATTTCTTCATCTACGCCGATGGGAGATTTTCGATTCCATGGACAAACGTCCTGGCAGATATCGCAGCCGAAGACCTGCCGGCCCATGCCTTCCATCAAGCTCTCATCTATTGCCCCGCGGTGCTCGATGGTGAGATACGAGATGCAGCGTGTGGCATCCATCTTGTATGGCGCAATAAGCGCGCCCGTCGGGCATGCGTCGATGCAACGGCGGCAGGTTCCGCAGCGGTCGGGCACGGTGAGCGGCGGCGGTTCGGGCTGCGTCTGAAGTGAGGTCAGGAGTACAGCCAGAAATCCATAGGAGCCGAGCTTGGGGTGAATCAGGCAGGTATTCTTTCCCGTCCACCCGAGACACGCAGCCGTGGCCAGCGAGCGCTCGATAATCGGGCCGGTGTCCACAAAGCCGCGGGCCTCAAACGTGCCGAAGGATTCATGCATGCGAGCCTCCAACGCCGCGAGCTTCTTCTTGAGTACCTTGTGATAATCGCTGGGCCGGCGCGTTCCGTTTGCATCCTTGCGGCTGCTCCATGCGTAGCGAGCTATCCACCCTGCTCCTGCCCCTGCCGCGTCAATGGAGCGAGGCTCCGCGCTGTTATAATTGGACAAGCAGACAACCGCGGAACGCGCCCACGGAAATGGGATGCTGACGCGGGACCGCAGCAGTTGCCCGTTCCCATCCGTGCGTTCCAGGTAGCGCATGGTTCCGGCATACCCGTTGCACACCCACCGCTCAAACCGTGCTGCGTCGCGTTCTTCCTTTTCATAAGGAAGCGCCACAAGTCCAGCCTCTGCAAAGCCTGCCTCAATCGCCAGGGCGCGAACCGCCTCTCGTGCGATTGCCGGCATGGAGTTTGCGAAATTGGGCGATGAAGAAATCACGGAACCGGAGGCACTCCATTTTGCGTAAGGGACATTGTGTCCGATTGCGAACGCTGGAAACGAATTTGAACACCCGGCATCGCAACCATGGCTAGCAGAAGAACGCTATCCCCTGTGATTGCAGCATATTCCCTTCTGGCCGCTTTGGCCGCCCGGATGCAAGTCCAGTGTCGCAAGTTCCAGAGTGCACGGGCCGCGGGGAGCGACAACCGGCCCGACAAACAAACGGACTTTTCCCCAAGGAGTTTTTTATGACAAGCGCATTTTTGACGAATGCAATATGCGAAGAGATGGCCCCCCTTTCGATGAGCGCCGTTGACCCGACGGGTGCGAGCGAATCGGTGCGCGGCCAGATTATTGTGCAAGGCCAGCTTGTTCGTGGGAAGGATGCGGTTCTGCTTGAGCACCTTGGCCCGTTAGTGCGCAAATGCAACGTGGCGCTCGATCTTTCCAGCGTTGAGCGGATTGACGCCGCGGGCATCACCGCGCTGGTTTCGCTCTATCGGAGCGCATGTGAATCAGGGCACCGATTCAGCCTGACAAATGCTTCCGCACACGTGACCCAGATTCTTGCGCTGGTGGGTTTAGACCGGTATCTATTATCCCACAATGTGGTGCGGAGTTCGCATTGCGGCCCTTTTGCGCGGCGCCCCGCGGCGTGAAATCCGGCGACTGATCTCCAATCTCCGCACAGGCCGCAGAAGAACGTCTCAAATTGCGGAGATTTCGAATGATGGGCCAGACTAGAGACATCCGGCAAATGAATCGTCTGTGACGAGGGGCACATGCAACGGTATACTGACGGCGTTATTTGTACTAGCGACGAAACAACGCCGCGACGCGCTGTCGGATGCCTGGATGACCCGCACGCGCTCAGCCCTTGACCGCATTTTTCTGCATAGCTGAGCCTCCGTACCGCCACCCTCGCATTGGGAGCCGCCAGAGCGGAATCCTAAATATGGAGGCAATACCCCATGACGCAGGGCGTGGTGGATCAGGCGCCTGCCGGACAGGCAGACAATACTTCAACGCAAACCAAGTATGTGTATTTCTTCGGCGACGGCACAGCGGACGGCAATGGCCGCATGAAGGATGTGCTGGGCGGCAAAGGTGCGGGCCTGGCGGAGATGACACTCGCCGGATTGCCGGTGCCTCCCGGCTTTACAATTCAGACCGAGGCTTGCCGCGAATACATGCGCGGCGCGCTCAACCCGGAAATCGACATCGAAATGTATGCCGCACTCGAACGCCTGGAGAAACTTCAAAGCCAGCAACTCGGCTCGGGTGAAAATCCCCTGCTCGTTTCAGTTCGTTCCGGCGCCAAGTTCTCCATGCCGGGCATGATGGATACCATTCTCAATCTCGGTCTCAATGACAAGGCCGTTGAAGCGCTGGCGAAACTCAGCAACAATCCCCGCTTCGCCTACGATTCCTACCGCCGCCTGATTCAGATGTTCGGCGACGTTGTGCTCGACGTGCCCAAGAAGAAGTTCGAGCATATCTTCGAGCACATCAAGGAGCGCGAGGGCGTCAAGTTCGACTATGAGCTCACACCCGCAGCGTTGCAGGAGATCATTGTCGAGTACAAGAAGCTGGTTCGCAAGGAAACCGGCAAGGACTTTCCGCAGGGCCCGCTGGATCAACTGGTCCAGGCCCGCGATGCCGTGTTCAGGAGCTGGCAAAACGATCGCGCCAAGACCTATCGCCGCATCAACCACATCGACGACTGGCTGGGCACAGCGGTGAACGTGCAAGCCATGGTCTTCGGCAACCTGGGCGAGAACTCCGGCACCGGCGTAGGCTTCACGCGCAATCCCGCCACCGGCGAGCACATTTTCTTCGGCGAGTACCTCATGAACGCTCAGGGCGAGGACGTTGTCAGCGGCATCCGCACTCCACTTTCGATTTCAGAGCTGGAACGCGCCATGCCCATGGTCTACGACCATCTGCGCGCCGTCACCTGGAAGATGGAAAAGCATTATCGCGACATGCAGGACTTCGAGTTCACCATCCAGGATGGCAAGCTCTACATGCTGCAGACACGCAACGGCAAGCGCACCGGGCTGGCCGCTGTGCGCATCGCCATCGACATGGTGCGCGAAGGACTCATCACGCAAGAGGAAGCAATCTTCCGCGTTGAGCCCAACCAGTTGTACGACTTCCTTGTTCCCCGCCTGGTTGAAAAGGGCGAGAAGATTGAAGTGCTCGCCACCGGCCTGCCTGCATCGCCGGGCGCGGCTGTCGGCCAGATTGTTTTCACCGCCGAGGACGCGGTGAAGTATCACGCCAGCGGCGCTTACCGCTCCATCATCTTGGTGCGCGGTGAAACCACACCGGAAGATATCGCCGGCATGGAAGTAGCATCCGGCATTCTGACCTCGCGCGGCGGCATGACGTCGCACGCGGCCGTGGTTACGCGCGGCATGGGCAAGTGCTGCGTGGCCGGAGCCGGCGACCTCAAGGTGAGCGAAGCCAACAAGGAGTTGCGCGTCAAGGATCAGGTTTTCAAGCAGGGCGACTGGATTTCGCTGGACGGCACAACCGGCCGCGTGATCAAGGGCCAGTTGAAGACGCTGCCCGCGCAGCCCGACGATCCGGATCTGGTGAAGTTCATGAGCTGGGTCGATCCTGTCCGCAGGCTGCAGGTATGGGCCAATGCCGACATCCCGCGCGACGCCAAACAGGCGGTTCTGTTCGGCGCCCAGGGCATCGGCCTTTGCCGCACCGAGCACATGTTCTTTGCCGAAGACCGCATCGAGCACATGCGCACCATGATTTTGGCCGACAACGAGAAGGACCGGCGCGACGCGCTGAAGAAGCTGTTGCCCATGCAGCGCGCCGACTTCGCCGGCCTGTTCAAGGCTATGGGGTCGCTGCCGGTGGTCATTCGCCTGCTCGATCCTCCGCTGCACGAGTTCCTGCCCCAGCGCGAAGATCTGCTCGTAGAGATCTCGCACCTGGAAGACACCAAGCCGCGCTCGCCCAAGCTGAAAGAACTTCGTCCGCTGCTGGCGCGGGTGCAGGAACTGCATGAGATGAACCCCATGCTCGGCCTGCGCGGCTGCCGTCTCGGCATCGCGTTCCCCGAAATCACCGAGATGCAGGTGCGCGCCATCTTCGAGGCCGCGGTTAGCGTCAAGGTGAAGGGGGGCGATCCGCATCTTGAAATCATGGTTCCGCTCATTGGCTCCATTGAAGAGATGCGCAACCAGGCCGCCATTATTCGCCGCGTGGCCGCGGATGTCTTCAAGGAAAAGGGCTCAACGGTCGACTACAAAGTTGGAACCATGATCGAGTTGCCGCGCGCCGCCCTCACCGCCGATCAGATTGCCGAAGAAGCTGAGTTCTTCAGCTTCGGGACGAATGATCTAACCCAGACCACCTTCGGCATCTCGCGCGACGACATCAACAACTTCCTGCCGGCCTATCTGAAGCACGGCATCTTCAAGCAGGATCCCTTTGCAACGCTGGACCAGGCAGGCGTGGGGTTGCTGGTGAAGATGGCCACGGCCAAGGGACGCAACACCCGGCCCGACCTGAAAGTGGGCATCTGCGGCGAGCATGGCGGCGATCCCGAGTCCGTCAAGTTCTGCCATAAGATCGGGTTGAACTATGTGTCCTGCTCGCCCTTCCGTCTATTGACGGCACGGCTGGCGGCCGCGCAGGCGGCTCTGGAAGAGCGCCAGGGCGGAATCGTCCACACGAACAAGTAAGCCGCAACCGCTCCACACGCACGAAGGGCGTCCGCTCAAGCGGACGCCCTTCGTGCTCATGCGGAGCCAGGTTCAAAGTGAAATGATTTAATTGATTTAACGGAATACTTATTAAAATCGTTAATTCATCTATAATCCCACGCATGGACCGCCGAAACAATCCCTATGCTCCTGGAGCCGGACTCCAGCCTCCGGAACTGGCCGGACGCGATGCGCTCCTTGAAGACGCAACCATTGACATGGACCGCGTGCTCAACGCGCGCCCAACCAAAGGGATGATGCTCCTGGGCCTGCGAGGGGTCGGAAAAACGGTCTTGCTGAATCGGCTTCATGGGATCGCCGAGCAGAAGGGGCTTCGCACGGTGAAGGTTGAGGCGCCGGAGGGCGGAATGCTTCCTCAGCTCCTAGCCCCGGAGCTTCGCCAGGTGCTTTACAGCCTCGACCTCACACGAGCCGCGGGTCAAAAGCTTCACCGCGCTGCCTCCGTTCTGCGAAACTTTGTGGCGGCGTTCAAGGTCAAGGTGGGCGACATTGAAATTGGCGTCGATCCGGCGCGCGGCGAAGCCGATTCTGGCAATCTCGAGCAGGATCTTCCCGACCTGTTGATGGCAGTTTGCGAGGCCGCAAAAGAGCGAAAGGTTGCACTGGGCATCTTCATCGACGAGGTGCAGTATCTCTCATCCGTGGAACTGGCTTCGCTCATCGTAGCCTGCCACAACGTTGCCCAGCGCAATCTTCCCATGTATTTTGTCGGAGCAGGACTGCCGCAGATCGCGGCTCTGGCTGGCAATGCCAAGTCCTATGCGGAGAGGCTGTTCGACTATCCTGAGATCGGGCCGCTCGACCCGAAGTCCGCGAGTGACGCACTTGTCAACCCAGCCAGAAACGAAGGCATCGGCTTCCAAAAGGACGCGGTTATGGAAATTCTTCGCGTGACTGAGCGGTATCCTTACTTCATTCAAGAGTGGGGGTTCCACGTTTGGAACCATGCGCCGTCCAGCCCGATTCGACGGGCTCATGTCCTCGAAGCCACGCCAGGGGTCATCGCTCATCTGGATGCCAATTTCTTCCGTGTCCGATTCGATCGCTTGACCCCGCTTCAGCAAAAATACCTTCGCGCCATGGCGGAACTCGGCCACTCACCATACCAGACCGGCGAAATTGCCGCCACACTGGGCGTCGAAGCAACATCGGTTGCTACCGTCCGTCAGCAGTTGATCAACAAGGGCATGGTCTGGAGCCAGCGCCACGGAGAAACGGCCTTTACGGTGCCCCTGTTCAGCGAATTCATGAAGCGCCAGATGCCGAAGCTCGAAACCCACAAGCCGAAGCGCCGTTCGCTCTGAAGGAAGACTTAGGCGTATCTTGAATTCAGACACGGCGTCGTGCCGTGTAATCCCATCCCCGCTGAAAGACGGCTCCCGCCGGACTTCTTGCATCTCAACCAATTGAGGGTCAAGTTTTCCGGGTGTACAGCGGATCAACTGCCCATTCATTCCTAAGATTTGGAACAGAAGGCCACAAATACAATGCACATCCGTCTTTCCTATGACATTCAATTCGACCTACCCGCCGCCGCACCGATGGTTGCGCTTCTGCACGTACACCCCTCGCGCGTTCACGACCTGCTGGAGCCGGATGAGCTGCTGACTGAGCCGAAGCTCGAAGTCACCAGCTATCTGGATACGTTCGGCAATCGCTGCGCGCGGTTTGTTGCGCCCCGAGGACATTTGCGGCTGAGCAGTTCCACGCTGATTCAACAGCCGGACACCCCCGACGAAGTCAACTGGTCAGCCCGTCAGCTGCCTGTGCAAGACCTGCCCAATGAAATGCTGCGGTTTCTGCTCAGTAGCCGCTACTGCGAAGTGGACCTTTTCAGCAGCATCGCGTTTCAGCTTTTTGGACAGACCGCGCCCGGATGGGCCCGCGTGCAGGCCATATGCGACTGGGTTAATCATTGGGTGATCTTCGATTATCAGCAGGCCAGGCCCACGAAAACGGCCATGGAAGTGTACACCGAGCGCGTGGGCGTGTGCCGCGACTTCCAGCATCTGGCCATCACCTTGTGCCGCGCGCTCAACATTCCTGCGCGCTATGCCACCGGCTACCTGGGAGACATTGGCGTACCAGTTGTGTTGCCCATGGACTTCAGCGCCTGGTTTGAAGTGTGGCTTGACGGCCGCTGGTGGACCTTCGACGCCCGCAACAACATGGCGCGCCTCGGCCGTATTCTCATGGCAACGGGCCGCGACGCCGCCGACGTTGCGCTTACCACATCCTTCGGGCAGGCAGACCTGCGTCACTTCTTCGTAGTTACCGAGGAGGAAATTCCCGCGCCCATCAATGAATCGGAATCGGCCCTCGACCCGACTTTCGGTCTCCCCTACTTCGTGTCCCCTCCGGGCGCGTAGTAGCCTTCGCGTGTCACCACCTGCAGGTCGTCCTTGCTGGCCTTGAGCGCGATCTTGTGGAAGCCGCCTTCGTTGTCCACTACGTCGGGGGTATAGGTGAGCAGGTACTGTCCGCGCAGTTCTTCGGCGATCTGCCCGTAGATTTCGTCCAGATTGTCTTTCTTCTTGGCCTCGAAGTAGCGGCCTCCTGTGCGCACGGCAATCTTCTCCATGATCTTCTTGCCATCAACGCCATTCGCGGCCGTGGTATCCGGTCCGCGCCGACCGCCGCCTCCGGGATAGCCGCCCCCGCCGCCTGGATACCCTCCTCCGCCACCACCCGGATAACCACCCCCGCCGCCGCGCCGTCCGCCGGGATTGCCATTCCCGAACCCGTTCGACTCCTGCTCGCCCTTGAAGTAGATGGTGTAGATGGCCACGTTGGCGTGATCGGCGGCATCCACGGCGTCATTGAGGGTCTCCTTGCTGCCCCGATCCGCGCCGTCGGAGAAAACAATCAGCGCCTTGCGGCCATCCTTCGGTTCCATCAGTTCGTGGCTGGCGAGGTAAATTGCGTCGTAAAGCTGCGTGCCGCCACGCCTGCGCGATTGCGAGCTGCTACGGTCGTCGGCGGTGGTCTCCGGCCCCGCGCTCGAGTTCTGCTCCGAGCGCGTCGGTCCCATGTCGTCCAGTTCGTGGTGCAGCTTTTCGCGGGAGTTGGTAAAGTCCTGCAGGAGTTCCACCTCGTGGTCGAAGTGAATGAGGAAGGCCTCGTCCTTTTGCGTAGTGCCTTTTGGATCGGCGGGCAGCATCTGGTCCACAAACTTCTCCGCAGCCTTTCGCTCGTTGTCCAGCGCGCCGGAGACGCTGCCGCTGGTATCCACCAGCAGGCCCAGCCGGAAGGGGAGGTCGCTCTCCCGCGTAAAGCTCTTGATGGTCTGCGGGCGGCTGTCCTCGGTGAGCGTGAAGTCGCTCATCTTGAGACTGGTCACCAGCGCGCCGTGCTTGTCACGAACCGTAACCGGAAGAACCACCTCGCGGGCCTGAATTTTGAGCGTGGCCGCGGGCTGTTCTGACGAAGGCTGCTGAGCTGGAGCGGTTGCGATCAGGCAGGAAAGCGCCGTGAGGGTGAGAACGAGGGAGGGAAAAGATTGATTTCGCATGGCTTTGAGGGTTTGCACACTTTCATTCCATTAGACGGGCGAGAGCGCCGACCGTTGACCGGGCGGAGTCAGCGAAGAGAGGACGCTCGGCCTTGGGTATGGAAGAAAGACTACGCCGGACCCCTGGCAGCCAGCAAAAGCCCCGGGGATGCCGGATTTTAGGATTGGCGGAGGTGAACGGGCGGCGACCAACCGTGGCACCGCGATTGCGATGTCCCCGGTCAGTGCTGGGCGACAGCTCTTAGTGCGAATTCACGCGGTAAACCGTCTCATGGACAGGTATCAGGGCGCCGATGGTTCCGCCTCCCAGGAAGCCTGCAACCAGTCCGATCGCGCCGTCGTAGTCTCCGAAATCAAGACAGAAAGTCTGCGTAGACGGGCATGGGTGATATTGGGATCTGCCGATTCCGTACCCAATGCCGGCGCCGGCTCCTGCAAGAATGAGTGAGTTGAGCCAGCGGTGCTTCGTCTTCATTCGTTTCACAGTGCGAACGTCCTGCCTTTGGACGGTCTGCGGCCCCGCTTCCGCCTGCACCGATATGGCTGCATCGGAAACTTCCAAAAACGTCCCAGTTACCTTCATCGAGGTCATTGTGCGCACTCGGATCTTTTCCCCAGTTCGAAGAGTCTTGAGATTCGCCCAGGACGCGGCGTTGTCCTGGGCAAATGAAGCGCATGAGACTCCGAGAACGCACATCAGAAACAGAAGGTTCCGCATCCGGGCTCCGATTTTTTCGAGCGGCATGAATTCATTGTGCACTACTGCACCGTCACTTGAACCGTGCCAGTTTGAGTGGTTGCGCCGGAAGTCGCGGTCACGGTTACTGTGTAGGCGCCCGTTGTGGTGCCGGGATTGCCGGTGCTAGTCGAGCTTTTTGAGCCGCATGCGACCAACCCGCTCGCGAGCGCGACGGAGAGGACGAATAGACCGAAGAACGCCCGCCAACTGCGCCGCCGCGCCGGAATTCCGAACAGCAGCAGGCACGCCAGGGCGGCGCCTGCGGCCGCGTGCCACCGGCCAGGACGCAGCGGATAAGCAAGCGCGCCCGAAGTTGACGCGGTGCTGGAGACGGTGAGCGTCGCCGTACCGGCCGCCACGCCGGTGATATTGACCGGACTCGTCGAACCGAAGCTGAGCGTGGGTGGGTCTTGCGCGCCCGCCGGGCTGGACGTCAAAGCGGCTGTCAAAGCCACGCTTCCGGTGAAGCCTCCGCTCGGCTTTACGCTGATCGTGGAGGTGTTTCCCGTGGTCGCACCGGGGCTGCTGATGGAGACGGCGGTTCCGGAAACCGTGAAGCTGGGAGCGGCCGTGACCGTCACCGCTCCAACGCCGGTAGCCGCACTGTAGTTGCTGTCTCCCGAGTAACTGGCTGTCAGCGTGTCCGCGCCGATTGCCAGCGACCCGGCGGGAATGTCGATTGTTGCACTGCCACTGCTGAGAGCGGTTGCCGCTGAGGTGTAGCTCCCGCTCGTCAGAGTCACCGTACCGGTGGGCGCCGGATTGCCGCCGCCGACGAGAACTGTCACGGCCAGGGCCTGCGCCACGGTAATGCTCGATGAGGATGGCGATACCGTCACCCCTGTCTCCACAGGGACCGTGACGGTGACCGAACCGGCGCCGGTAGCCACGCCGTAGTTGCTGTCGCCCGAGTAACTGGCAGTCAACGTGTTCGTGCCGACTGTCAGCGACGTGCCGGGAATGTCGATGGTTGCGCTGCCGCCACTAAGAGCCGTAGCCGCGGAGGTGTAGTTCCCGCTGGTGAGAGTCACCGTGCCGGTAGGCGTCGGATTGCCGCTGCCTCCGCTCACGGCAACGGTCACCGTCAAGGACTGCGCCGGAGTAATGCTCGATGAAGAGGTTGTTACCGTCACCGTCGCCTGTGCCGCGTTCGACACAAAACCGTGCACAACTGAGTTTGCGTCGAAATAAGTACCAGCGATCGTTCCCGCGTCGTTGATGCTGAGGCCGCCGCTTCCTTGAAAGGCATTGCCACTCGACAGTGCGCCCGTGCCGGCGCCCGGTACATCGAAGGTGGAGATAGTGCCGCTGGCCGCGCGAACGAAGCCGTGCAGCACGGTATTCGCGTCCAAATAGAATCCCGCGATATCGCCCCCCGTGTTGATGTTCACAGGGAAGGTTCCGAGCAGCATGGTGGTGCCCGCGCCGGTAACATCGAAATCGGTAATCGTGCCGTCGGAAGCGCGCACGAAACCGTGCGCAACGCTCGCGGAATCAAAATAGAGGCCCGCGATATCGCCGGCCGTGTTAATGCTGATGGGAACGGTTCCCAGAAAGGCTACCGTACCTGCCTTCGGCGCGTCGAAGTCGGTGATGGCGCCGTTGACAGCGCGGACAAAGCCGTGAAACGCTCCATTCGCGTCGGTATAGAATCCGGTGATTCCGGCCGTCGCATTGATGCTCAGGGCCCTGGTTCCCTGCTTGGAGCTCGTACCGGCGCCGGTTGCTTCGAAGGCAGTGATCGTGCCGCCGGCAGCGCGCATGAAGCCGTGCAGCAGGCCGGTCGTGTCGGTGTAGAATCCGGCAACGTCTCCTGCCGAATCGATGCTGACAGGAACCGTTCCCTGATTCCTTCCCGTGCCGATGCCTGTAGCGTCGAACTCCGTGATGATGCCGCCGGCGGCGCGCACAAAGCCGTGGTACACAAAGTTCGAATCCATCCAGGGTCCGGTGGTGTCGCCCGCCGTGTCGATGGACAGCGGCAACGTTCCTTGATTCAACCCAGTGCCGGCGCCGGTGGCGTCAAATTCGGTGATGGTACCGCCGGCAGCGCGCACATAGCCGTGGTGCACACCCTTGGAGTCGGTGTACAGCCCCGCTATCTCTCCCGCCGTGTTGATGCTGAAGGCGGCAGTTCCCTGAAGGCTGTCCGCAGTTGTGCCTGCGCCGGTTGCGTCGAATGTTGTGAACCCAGGCGTACCGCCATTGGCCTCTGTCTTCACCGCGCCGGAAGACAAAACAATCACTGCCGCAGCAAGTCCGAAGATAGGCAACGCTACGAAGAGCGGCGCAAACGACCTAAACACATGACGGGCATCTTTCATCTCTGTAACCTCCGAAGGGCAACCTGCTCTTCATGGCTGAACTGAATTCGACCCTGGGAATGCGTACAAACGTAACACACAACGCAATTCGGTCAGCCCGAGTTGCGAAGTTCGCTGCCGAAAATCCGAGACATCACGACGTGCCCGGCGAATTAGCCGGGCTCACAGGCGGCGTGGCAGCAAGCTTGCATGGACCATAATCCCGGTTCATCTTCTCGACCACAAACGTCGCATCGCCGGCACCGTCTTTCCCTCTTTCTTCCTTTGATCCATGCAGCTTGACGCGATCGCCAACCGTAGTATTCGCAGTGACTCCAACCAGGGCGTAGGTTTGCATGTTGCTCTCGTTGCGAACCTCAAGGCCGTTTGGACCCGCGGTTACACAGCCCTTCACGGTGTGATGGGAGTTATGGACCTCGACCAAAACAACGGTAGCGATGACTACGCCCGCCAACCCGGCAACGGCTCCCACTTCAACGCCGGTGTGGCTGGGCGGTGGAGTAGATTGGCAGCTATACGGAGTCGTCGTTGGGGACAACAGGAACGACGTGAGAACGACAGAAGCAATGGGTCCTGGTCGACATACCATGATTTTCGTCCCTTTCATGGAACCTTGATTCTGCCATCTCTGGGCTCTACCTTGTTAGAACGGCGTTGAATTTACATTTCATTTTGCTGTGCCGTGTATTTGCAGAGATTGTTCGTTGGCGCTCAACGTGTTACCGGCGCAGCCGCGCAGACGCCGTAGTCCTTTGCCAGCTTTTCCACCAGAAACTGCTGGACACCTCCCGCATTCCTTTTTTCCTTTTTCCCGGCGACGCGAACCCGGTTTCCCGGCTTGATGGCGGCAATGTCTCCAATCAGCGCGTAGGTCTGCCGATCGCCCTGGCCCTGCAACTCTAGGCCATTGGCCCCCGATTCAGCGCAGCCCGTAAGTGCGTGGCCATGATGAACAGCGAAGTAGATTCCGACTCCCACTCCCACGCCAACGGCCACAAGAACGGCGATGACTCCGGCTTCAGTTCCCTTGGTCACCTTGTATCCAAACTGTGCTCTCGCGGTAGCCGTTGCGGTCACGAGCAACGCACAAACTGCCACCTCGGCCAGCAACCTTCTTAGCCCCGTTTTCATATGGAACCTCGACCGCAATGCCTGAGTTTTGGCCGCCCGGCAGAGTGGAGCAAAGGGACCCCCGGCTCAACCACCGTCACCTTCGCTTACGCAGCCGGAACAAGCAATCGTCTGAATGTGACTTCGAGGTGATTTTTGAGTGATTTGGTAAGCTATTTAAAACCAGCGAGATAGGGTGCACGTCGATCTGCTTGCAATTGGAGGTCAAGTCTCGCGCGAGGTGATCCTGATCGCCACGTGCGAGGCCTTTCGCCGCAGGTCGAGCCATTCTCTTCTTCAGGAGAGAGCACGCAAGCTTCGGCGTAGTTCGTCGGGGTCACCATCGGGGACAAGTTGCTCGACCTCAGCTTGCGTCCGCTTCCAGGCGGGCAGCGCGCCAGCGAGCAGCTCCCTTCCCTGGCTGGTAATCTGCAAAATGCGGCTCCTCCTGTCCACGGGATCTTGCGACAATTTGACCAGCCCACGCCGTTCCAGCGGCTTCAGAGCGGCGGTCACTGTAGTACGATCCATTGCAAGAAGCGATGCTATCGGGCCCATGGCGGGTGGCTCCGGCCGATTCAGCGATATGAGAAGCGAGAATTGCCCGTTGGTCAGCCCGAAGGGACGCAGTGCTTCGTCAAAGCGCCGCGCCAGGGCGCGCGCAGCGCGCTGCACATGTAGACAAAGACAGCGGTCCCGCACCAAAATAGTTGTCTCGTACGGAAGCGCTTTTTCACTTGACACGAGACGAGGTTAGTTGATATCAACGTATTCGTCAACCGATTTCCTCTTTCAATCCTTTCCCTGGTTTTGACACGGGCGAAGAAGCCGGCCCGGATGCCGTCCCAACGCCCGCCCGATTGGAGGTCCGACATGTCATTTTTTCGTGATCTGAAAGTTGCCGTGCGCTCGTTGTCGCGCGTTCCTGCGTTGTGGATCACCGTCGCCCTCACGCTCGCCTTGGGCATCGGCGCCAACGCCGCAATCTTCAGCGTGGTGCGCGCGGTGCTCCTGCGCCCGCTGGCCAATCGCGACGAAGACCGCCTGCTCTATGTGCGCCAGAGCGCTCCGGGCCTCAGCGAGGCGAATACGACCTTTTCCGTTCCTGAGATCAAGGACATGGGCGCCGGGCTCAAGACCATTCAGGAACTTGGCACATTTTCAGAGATCGACTTCACTATTGTCGGCCTGGGCACGCCGCGCGAGATTCCCGCCGGCGTGGTTGACGGCAATTATTTCGAAGTCATGGGTCTGCGTCCCGTCCTTGGCCGTTTGCTGACTCCATCCGACGACGGGCAGAATGCCACAGGCGCGGTTGTGCTGACTTATAAGTTCTGGCGTGAGTCGCTCCACTCCGATCCACACGTGCTGGGCAAGACGGTGCGGCTTGAGAGCATCATGGGCGCGCGGTCGGCGGTCATCGTGGGAGTTCTGGAGCCATCGGTTCCCTACCCCGTCGCGACGGAGATCATCGCCAACGTAGTGACCAGCCCGCATCATCTTAGCGCCACCATGGTAACTGGACGCGAGCATCGCATGACGGAAGTGTTCGCGCGCCTCGCGCCCGGCGCCACGCTCGACGCCGCGCGCGCGGAGTTGCAGACGGTCTACTCGGCAATGACTTCCGCGCATCCCGAGACCTACAAGCCGGAAGATCATTACAAGATCGAAGTGACGCGGATGCACGATCAGATCAACTCACGCGCCAATACGGTCTTGTGGGTGCTGTTCGCGGCCTCGGGCCTGTTGTTCGTGATCGCGAGTTCGAACGTAGCCAACCTGGTGCTGGCACGGACGGTGCGCCGGGAGCCGGAGCTCGCCGTGCGCTCTGCTTTGGGAGCGAGCCGCGCCGTGCTGCGCCGGTCACTGCTGGCCGAGAGCCTGGTGCTTTGCGGAAGCGGAGCGATCGCAGCCGTGTTGATCGCCGTTCCCATGGTCGCCGTGCTGGCGAGTTATGCGGCGCGATTCTCGGTGCGCGCCAAGGACATGACGCTCGACTTCAGCCTGGTGTGGTTCGGCATTGCGCTGGCGCTGGCGGCAGCGGTCTTCCTGGCCTTCATTCCGCGCCTCCCCTCGTTGGAATCGCTGCACACGAGCGGCGTTGCCAGCGGAGGAACACGCGTCACAGGCGGCAGCAGCAAGCGCTTGCGCATCTTCGCGGTCATGCAGATCACCGCATCGTTCCTGCTGTTAGCCGGCTCTGCAGTACTGCTGCGAACTCTGTATGAACTGGAGAAAACGCGGCCGCCCTTCGACACAACGCACGTTCTGGCCTTGAATCTGCCCGTCCTGTCGTATGGGAAGACACCCGAGCAGATTCAGGAGTTCTATCACGAAGTGCAGCGCCGCGTTGGGTCGTTGCCCGGAGTCGAGAATGTATCGACGGGCTTCAGCGTTCCATGGCGCGACGAACAGGGCCTGAACATCAGCTTCGCGTACAACGTGCAAGGCGCAAAACGCGAGAACGGGATGGGCGACCTGCGCGCGCGGTTCCGGTCCGTTTCGCCTGGCTTCTTCGGCACGCTGGGCATGCCGCTTCTCGAAGGACGGGATTTCCGCGATGGCGACAAAGACGGGTCAGAGCGCGTAGTCATCGTCAGCGAAAGCGTTGCCAAGTCGCTGTTCCCCGGCCAGGACCCGGTGAACCGCGAACTGAATTGGACCGATCCTGTGATGAAGTTCATCGGCATCAGCTACGAGCCGCGCCGCATCGTCGGCGTGGTGCCGGATTTGGACGATGAGAACATCATCCCGTCGCCGGGCATGACCGTATACCAGCCCGTCGATCAGGAAGGATGGCAGGGCCGTCTCTTTGTGCGCGCCAAGCAGGATCCGTATGCCCTTGTCCCCGCAATTGCGCAGACCATTCATCACATGTCGGCTGACCAGCCCGTGGAGCGAGCCAGCACGCTTGAAGACATTCGCGCTGAAGTTCTAACCCCTGATCGCCTGAACGCAGTCGTATTTGGCGGGTTTGCGGCTGTGGCACTTTTGATTTCTGTCGTCGGCGTGGCCGGCGTTCTCGCGTTCTCCGTCAGCGGGCGCACGCGCGAGTTCGGCATTCGCCTGGCCATGGGCGCGCAGCCGCGGGCCATTCTCACCGGCGTTCTTTGGGAGGGCTTGGTGATCGCCTGCATCGGGGTAGGTTCCGGCGTGATCGTCGGCTTTGCCTTCGCGCGCGCCATCGGCAAGTACGTCGCCGAGGTGCATCAACCGGGTGCGCTCTCGGTGGTCGCTTCGGCGGTCGTCATTCTGGCCGCGGCGGTTATCGCATCGGCTGCGCCTGCCGTTCGCGCTGCGCGGGTAAACGTGGTCGAGGCTCTGCGATCGGAATAGTTCGTTCAACTGTGAATTCCTTGGCTCCCGGCTTTCTCTCGAAAGGAATCCTCCCTCATGTCAAAGGAACTGAACGAAGCATTCGTCAAAGACCCCATCAAGTTCGCGTCTGAGATGCCGGTCGTTCCCCCGGGCGGTCAGGCCAGCAACGGAAAAACGAAGACCTACACGGACATGCCGGACAATTTCAAGGGCGTGCCCGGATCGGTGCGTATCATCGCCGCCGACCTGGATAAGAAAGGCACTTATGCGGAGGTTCAACTAAGCTACGCCAATGTTGGGGATAGAATCGCTGCCGGCTGGATGGCCATCTACTGGCTCCCATGGATCGCCAACAATTCCATCCGCACAACCTTGCGTCCTCGCTCCGAGACTGACCGCAAACAAAACCTTAAGACCGGGAATCGCGCCGTGGCGAAACTTGCCGAACGAAATGGCTACCAGGCGGATCCCAACGACCCCGACATCTTCTTCACCGCGGCCGTCGATGGTTGCATGATTATCGTTGACGGATCGCCCTCTCAGCCCACCGTCTACCATGCGAATCGCAAGGACCTTTCCACGCAGACCGAACTCGGCGCAAAAGACGATGCGCGCGTTCCGAAGATGATCGAGGACTTTGGCAGCTTCCGGCAGCGACCCAAGATGCCCCGCGGCCCCTATGTTTCCCCCGCGAAGCCCATGGGCGTCACCGCCAACATGTATATGCCTTTCGAGTTAAGGGGAGAATTGAACAAATACTCCTCGGAAACTCCCAAGAAGGAAAGAAAGCTCTTCAGAAAAGACATGGGCGCGATCTTCGGTTTCCGGCGCGATACCGTCTGGCAATTCTGGTACGAGCGGCTGCTTCGATTCGATCACCAGGTGTGGGAGATCGAAGAGATCGAGGACGAAGACGAGCCGAGCGGCAAGAGTGTGCGTCAAGGCTGGGACCAGAAAGGGTACGCTTATCATCGCTGCGAACTCAATCAGTTCTGGCCCGATGGGAAAGGGCATGTGATTGCCTGATCGTTCCCTTCCCCGATATTTCGACTCCCATGGCGCATGCGGCTAACAGCTACACCATCGTTCTTTGGCGCCAGTCGGAATGGAGTTTTATGGCTCGCGCGCCAACGTGCATGTCAATGATTGTGCCAATCGCGGCAGGGGATGCCGGCAGGATCTCCGCGCAAAGGAAAAGCCTGCTGATTTGGCGGGTTTTAGCGGATCTTAGCTGGTAGCGCTAACGGGAATCGAACCCGTGTTTTAAGATTGAGAATCTCACGTCCTAACCCCTAGACGATAGCGCCACACTTGTGGGAGGCCGGGGATGGCCACCTGTCTACTCTAACAAATATCTGCACGTCCCACAAAAAAGCAGACAGGCGTCAAAACTGAAATCCGCAAGACAAAATGCTTGTCAGATGCCCAGTTTGCGGACCTCGTCGTTGTAATACTTCCGATAGAGAATCTCCCACTCCTGCGAGCCTTCCATGATGATCTTGCGCTGGTTGGCAATCTTCAGCCGGGCTGCCTGGTCGATCCCGGCCTCTTCGGTCAGCAGGGTGGTGAGCGCCTTGCGGGCTTCCTGGCGGATGGTGTTGCGGTCTTCGAGGAAACCTACCTGGTCGATGTCCGCCAGGGTGTCGGCCACAGTGTGGGCCAGCTTGTTGAGCTTGTCGGGGTTTATCCTCATAGGACCGCCTTGTATTTGCGGGCCAACTCGGTTTTTACCTTCTTGAACATCTCCGCATATTGGGCGCCGGATTTCCGCATTTCTTCGGAGTAGGCGTCGAGAATGACGCGCACCTCCTCGTTAATGCGGTCTTCGAGGGAGAGTTCTTCAATCAGCCCCTCGGCGACGCGCGCTTCCACCGCCTTCAAGTCACTGGCGGTGATCATCTTGGCATCGATAAGGTGCTTGACCGTGCGGCGGGCCAGATACCCAATGTAGTCGCGAGAAAAGATCATGGGTTAAGGCACAGGATAACGCATGAGCCCTCCTGGTGTACACCGGGAGGGCTCATGCGCGGAGAGGTTATAGCTTGAGATTGACCTACAGGCTGACATTCATATTCAGATTGGCGGTTTCGCCGGCCTTGGGCACATTGATGCTGATGCCCTGTTGGGTGCGCAGGAATGCCGGTCCGGAACTGGTGAAAGCGTCGATCCGATAACTGAGCGCGGCACCCCGGCGGGGATCCCTGTCGGAGAAGGCAAATGGCAACTGTACCGTGCAATTGGCCGCCGAGCCAACCACCCTGGCCGTGCCCTGTGCCGACTCGGCAGGAGCGGGTCCGGGATTCAGCCGGTCGAGAATTGAAAGATGCGGGGTAACCTTGGCGTTGCAGACAATGGTCGCGCCATCGGGCACCGTGGAGGGTGCAAGAACATGGAACGTCACCGCGTAGGCGCCTTTGGCCGTAGCGGGAGCCGCTGCGCCGCGCGTGTCGCCGCCATGAGCGGCAAAGACGCCAACAGACACCAGCAGCATAAGGAATATTTGAGAATATTGAGCTCGATTCATGTGTCCTCCGCACTCTTTTTATCGGGTATGTCTGAGCATCGATCAGTGGGCGCGGGAAATAAATAGCACTAAACGGTTACGTGGGTGCGGGAGCCCGGGTAATTGAGTAACCTGAGCTAGACAATGCGCGCGGCGGTAGAGGTAAGGGTCTTGGACGACCCACCGTGCTTCACGCGAAGATTGTTGATTGCGTATTCAATGAACCGAGGTTCGAAATGCGGAGCCTGCCCCATGAACCTGCACGTAGCAACCACCTGGTCGATAATGAAGCGTGGGTGATACGCAGCCAGTTCCAGGCCCTTTTCCTCAATAATCATGTGCACAATCGTGTCGAATATCTCGTCTGGCAAGATCAGGCCGCGCCGTTCGCATTCGGCATTGAAGATGCTCCGGTAGTTGTTGAGGTCAGGTGCGCCGACCTCGATTTTGTACGGAAGCCGGCGCAGAAACGCTGTATCCATCAGGTCCTCGGGGTCCAGGTTGGTGGAAAAGATAATGAGTTCCTCGAAGGGAACGCTGAAGGTCTTGCCGGTGTGGAGCTTGAGATAGTCGACGCGGCTCTCCAGCGGCACAATCCAGCGGTTGAGCAGGTTGGTGGGACTCACCAACTGGCGGCCAAAGTCGTCAATGACGAAGCAGCCGCCCAATGCCTTCAAATGCAGGGGAGCTTCATAGAAGCGGCCGGCTTCGTCAAAGCGAAGATCGAGCATCTCTAAAGTGAGCTCGCCGCCGGTGAGGATGAACGGCCTGCGACAGGGCACCCAGCGCGCGTCGTACTCCTCGTGGCGCAGGAAGGAGGACGAGTCGTGGTCGGCCGATTTCTCGGTCTCCGGCGAAACGTGCACGCTTGCATCGTGGACGCGAATTACCTGGCCATCGACACTGATGGCGTAGGGCACGTAAATCACGTCGCTGAAGACATTGCCCAGGCAGTGCGCCACCGACGATTTCCCGTTTCCCGGCGGACCATAAAGAAGCATGGCGCGCCCTGAGTTCAATGCCGGCCCGCATTGCTCCACGATGCTGTTGTCGAAGGTCAATCCCGCGAACGAGGCGCGAATCTGCTCGAACGAAATCACCTCGTTGGTCAGCTTCTGCAGGCTAACCTGTTCGGTGAACTGTTCCAGCGTAACGGGTGCGGGCCCCACGTAGCGCAAACGCTCCAGCGCGTCGATGGTCCATCGCCGGCCCTCTTCGGAAATCTGGTAGCGCATGTCGACCAGGCTCTCGGCGTCCCGGGTTCCAAGGGTGTGAAGCAGTTTGCGGCCGATGGCCATCTGCACCAGGTCCATTACGATGATGTACGGCAGCTTGATGGCGTCCACGAACTGCCGGTTCGTCTCCAGCCGTCCGACGTAGATCAGTTTCATCAGCAGGCCAAGCAGGTCGGCCTCTTCGATTCCGGTGGCGGCAATGTTGGCCGGCTCCGTGGGAATGCGATGGATGAATGTGTTCAGCCTTCCCTGGTCGATTGCCCCGATCTCCACCAGGTTTTCGCCCAGCCGACCGCCTTGAACAGCCTGGCGCGCGAGCGCCGTGGCGATCTCACCCGCGGTAACCATCTTGGCCCGGACCAGCAGGTCCCCCAAACGCATTCTTACTCCGATGGCGCCCTCCTGTTGACTGCGTTCCAATCCTATCGATCTTTAGTCCGGGCTCTTGATCCCTTACGGTGATCCCGGCAAAGCGTTCCTGGTTGCCGGCGAGCAATTTGAGGCAACTCACCGGCTATTCTATTTAATCCGAATCTGTCCCGGTCTTCTGACCCGCATGGATCATTGGACGCAAGAGAAGTATCGGCGCCGGGACACATGAGTTTCAAATTGAGATTCTCCCCAGGCTAATCGCAACCCTTCCGGCTGGCATCCAATAGATGTTTACACTCTGAAAGTCGGAGGGAAGTCCCGCAGCAAGGAATCACAGCCCCATAATGTTTATGAGTTGGGAGAGGAAATCGTGAGCGACAACGCAGAAAAAGATGAAAATAAACTCGACTGGGTAGCGGAACGATCCGATTGCTCACTGCCGAAGGTCTTCAAGACACTCATGGAGGAAGTGAAGGAGGATGTCAAGATCCGCAATTCCCTTCGTCCCGACTTGGCCCCATACGAGTTTTCTATCGAAGAAAACCTGAATAAGTTGGCAGTTCATATGCGCGCCAGCGACTTTCAAAGGTCGGTGACCTTTTGTCTCGAAGAGCACGCCATCCTCGTTCTCGATAACGGCGGCAATCAATTATTTGAAGTCACACTTACTTTTACGGATGACGGCAAGTGCCGGATGAACGCGAAGCAGCAAAGCCGCGAGTCGTGGCAGGTGCGACGCATGGCCCTTGAGGATCTGCTGTTTCGATCGTTGTAAGTTTGCTTCCTTTCACCCTGAACGAAGACGAGCCATTCAGCCGCGATGCGGGCAGCTCTTGGTGTTGATGCACTCCTCGGCAAGCCTTAGCCGCTCCACTGGATGGCCGCCTACCAGGTGCTGCTCCACGATCTCCGCGGCATCGGACGGCTGCACATGGCCGTACCATACTGCCTCCGGGTAAACCACCACCGTGGGCCCATGTTCGCACTGGTCCAGGCACATGGATTTATTGATGCGCACCGTCACGCCCAATCCGGCGGCTTTCGACAGTTGCTGCAACCGGGTGTGGAGTTCGCTTTTTCCGTCCGCGGTGCAGGACGGTCGTGGGGCATCGACTGGGCGTGTGTTGTGGCAAACAAAGACGTGGCGTTCAAATGGGGGCAAGCGGAGTTCCTCCTGGATGGGAATGATGAGCGCCCAAATAAGTGCGGCTGACTCCAGACTAACCGCTGGCGTCCGGCCGGGCGGTCGCGGCGGACGCGTGAAGTTTCCACAGTCCGATCACAATCAGGCCGGCCCGGCCCGGTTGCATCTGCGAAAATAAGACTTGACTATGAGCACGGAAAACCTGCTTTCGCTAAAAGACGACATGGTGGCCTTCATCGAGGGGCACGGCCTCAAGCGCTTGCCCGGATACGTCACCGAAGATATTCCCTCAATTGTGTGGGAGGGACAGAACAACCCCGACGCCTGGAAAGACTTTGTGGAGATGGCCAAGCACGTGGGCGCGCCCTTCGTGACCTTCAGTGAGATGACGCTCGAGCGCGAGGAACTGGACGCCCTGATCGAAGAAGCCGGCGAGATCAACTTCCCCGATGAAGAAGCCACCGAACTGGTGGAAGCGCAGTGGCTGCGCAAGTACGCCGGCAACCTGGGCTATATACAGCTTGGCTTTGTTTACCAGGGCCTGGTGTTTCTGCATGAAACCACCACCGAGTGGTACGAGCGCTTCCAGACGCTGCTCGAAGACATTGAAGCTTTCCAGGATATCGTCATCGACGACCACGAACACGACGAGGACGAGTAAGCGCAGTGAGCGCCGCGGGGCCGGGCCTGGTTGGCGCCGAATCGCTTCGGCGTACCGATCCGCAACGTCTCAATCCCGATTCTCCCAATCCATCGCGTCCGAATCCCCAACGCCCAAATCCCCAGCGCCCGAATCAAAGGTGGGCTCTGACCGAGCCGCATCCTGAGGCCGCGGAGGCTTTGGCGAAGGCCGCGCGCCTGCCGCATGTGCTCGCGCAACTGCTGGTATCTCGCGGAATCACCGAGGCAAGCGAAGCCTTCGCTTTCCTGAATCCCGAGCTCTCGCATCTCCATGACCCGCAACTGATGCATGGCATGGCCGCGGCAGCAGACCGGCTGGAACGAGCCATTGCGCTCGGCGAGCCGGTGCTTCTTTACGGCGACTACGACGTGGACGGCACCACGGCGGTCGTTCTGCTCAAGACGGCGATCGAAATGCTCGGTGGCACGGTGCGCTTTCATGTACCGCATCGGCTGCGCGAGGGATACGGACTGCAATCGAGTGTGCTGGAAGCGGCTTATTCCGGCGGCGTCCGCCTGGTGATCACCGTCGACACCGGCATGCGCGCTTTTCAAGAAGCAGCGACAGCGCGCAAGCTGGGCCTAGATCTCATCATCACCGATCATCACTTGCTCGAATCCGGCGACGCCGTTCCTGATGCGCTTGCCATTTTGAATCCCAACCAACCCGGCTGCGGGTACCCGGAGAAGTCGCTGTGCGGGGCGGCGATAGCACTCAAGCTGGCGCAAGCGGTTCTGGAGCGGCGCGACCCGGTGCGCACCCGCGCAAAGACGCTGCCGAGCTTCTTGAAGATGGCCGCCATCGCCACCATTGCCGACGCCGTTCCGCTCTGCGGAGAGAATCGCGTCATCGCCACGCTCGGCCTGCGCGAACTCCGCAACCCCGCTGGAACGGGCCTGCGCGCGTTATTCGCGGCGGCCGCGCTTGATCTGTCGACAAAGCAGCTCACCGGCTTCGACATTGCCTTTCGCATCGCGCCGCGCATCAACGCCGCCGGACGCATGGACGTGGCCTCCGAAGTCATCGAGCTCTTTTCAACCCGCGACGCCGCTCGCGCTCAAGAATTGGCCGCCAAGCTGGAGCGGCTGAACCGCGAACGCCGCGACACCGAGGCTGTAGCGCTGAAGTCGATCCACGAGCGCCTTGCAGCGGATGCCGAACTGGGTGCGGATCGTCTGCTGGTCATCGATGGCGACAACTGGCACCGCGGCGTCATCGGCATTCTCGCTTCGCGCGTGGTGGAGCGCACCGCCAAGCCGGCGATCGTCGTCAGCGTGGAAGACGGAGTAGCGCACGGCTCCGGGCGAAGTGTCGATGGGTTTCAATTGCTGAACGCAATCGAAAGCTGCGCAGAGTTGTTCACGCGCTTCGGCGGCCACGCCTTTGCCGTTGGCTTCGCCATGCCTGCCGAAAATCTTCCCGCCTTGAAGCTGCGCCTGCGCGATTACGCCGGAGAACATCTTGCCGCGCGCGAACCGGAACATGTGTTGCGTATTCATGCCGAATTGCCGCTGGATCGGATCACTCCGGTGTTGGCCGGATGGCTGAAAAAACTGGAGCCGCTGGGACACGGAAATCCCGAGCCGATCTTCGTCGCGCGCAGGGTACGGCTGGTGGGCGCGCCGCGCGTGATGAAGGAGCGCCACATCCGGCTGGAGTTGGCGCAGGACTCGTCGCTTGGCGCATCGAGCACCGCCATGCGCGCCGTGGGTTGGGACCTCGCTGGACGTGTGGCTTCGCTCAAACTGGCCCAGGGAAGCCTGGTGGACGTGGCCTACCGCATCCGCGAAAACGATCATCCCCAGTACGGCGGGCTGGAAGCGGAGATCGCCGGCATTCGACTCTGCGAAGAGGATTCCTGAATCGGGATAGGGGGGAGAGTCGCCTCTCCTCCCCTCCCACACCACCGGACAAGCGGGTCCGCATCCGGCGGTTCGATGAGTTGATCCCCTGCCGCACTGCACAGAGGCCGGAGGTTCAAAGAACGCA